>Ga0315271_10002807_pt1 | contig 10970 bp, 13 predicted proteins | sample C3_top_MG_FD_204664 | JGI IMG/M metagenome (GOLD analysis project Ga0315271, IMG submission 204664) | Sediment microbial communities from Yellowstone Lake, YNP, Wyoming, USA - C3_top | ecosystem: Environmental > Aquatic > Freshwater > Lake > Sediment | place: USA: Wyoming | collected 2017-08-01
CGTCGAGCATGAAGATGCGCTCCATCAGCTTGTCGGCGTGCTTCATCTCGCCAATCGACTCCGCGTATTCCTTCTTCGCGAGCTTGTCGAAACCCCAGTGCTTGAGCATGCGGTAGTGCAGAAAGTACTGGTTCGTGGCGGTCAGCTCGTTCTTCAGCTGGGCGTTCAGATGCGCGATGACTTTCGGGTCGCTCTTCATGGGTGGCTCCAGTGACTCAGGGTTGGTGGCGTGCTCGCGAGATGGCGCGAACGGGCGCGTCGCAGCGAAGCGACACGCTCCCCAACATTGTGAGACTGCATCGGGGCCGACCGGGGCAAAGCGCTTCCAAGGCTCATCATGGATGCTATTATTATCGCAAATCGTTCGCATTTGCAATTCAGGGAATAGCGCCTGTTGCGATGCCTCTCGACAGGAGAACAAGTTGCTGATCCGCAGGTCGTGGGCGTGGGTGTTGGGTGGCGTCGCATCGACGCTGGTGGCGTGTGGCGGCGGGGGCGATGCCGCCTCGTCGGCCGGCGTGCCCATCGCGTCGGCGCTGTCGGCGCAGGCGGCGCTGGGCGAAAGAATCTTTGCCGACGTGTCGCTCTCGGCCTCGGGCCGCCAGGCCTGCGCCAGCTGCCACAGCCCCGACAACGCGCACTCGCCCGCCAACAGCCTTGTGGCCCAGCTCGGTGGCGTGCTGCTCGATCTGCAGGGCCGGCGCACTGCGCCCTCGGTGAACTACCTGTCGTCGAACACCGCATTCCACTTCGACGCCGAGGGCGCGCCCACCGGCGGCTTCTTCTGGGACGGGCGGGCCGCCTCGCTGCAAGACCAGGCCGGCCAGCCCTTCCTCACCTCGTTCGAGATGGCCAACGCCAACGCGGCCGAGGTGATCGACAAACTCTCACGTGCCGCCTACGCCGACGAGTTCAAGCGCGTCTTCGGTGCCGACATCTTCAGCCGCTCCGATGACGCGATGGCGCGTGTGACGCTCGCCTTGGCGCAGTACCAAAGAGAAGACACCGAGTTCCGCGGCTTCTCAAGCAAGTACGACGAGTTCTTGCGCGGCAACGTGAGGCTGTCTGACCAGGAGCTGCGCGGCCTGGCCGTGTTCAACAGCCCGGGCAAGGGCAACTGCCAGGCCTGCCACCCGTCGGCGAGGGCCGCAGACGGCAGCTTCCCCCTGTTCACCGACTTCAGCTACGACAACCTCGGCGTGCCGCGCAACCCTGCGCTCGTGCAGAACGACGACCCGGCGTTCTACGACCTGGGCCTGTGCGGCCGCGACGATCTGGCCGCCCGCGCCGACCTGTGCGGCGCCTTCAAGGTGCCCTCGCTGCGCAACGTCGCGCAGCGCCACGTGTTCTTCCACAACGGCAGGTTCAACACCCTGAAAGACGCGCTCACCTTCTACGTCCAGCGCGACACGAACCCCGAGAAGTGGTACCCGCTGAACGCCGACGGCACGGTGCAGAAGTTCGATGACCTGCCGGCGCAATTCCACGCGAACGTCAACACCACCGAAGCGCCCTACAACCGCCGCCCGGGTGATGCGCCGGCGCTGAACGATGCCGAAGTCGATGACCTGATCGCCTTCCTTAAGACGCTGAACGACGGCTACCGGCCTTGAGCCCGCGACACCCCCGCCCCGACCCGAATCAACCACCGAAGCCCGCCACCATGACAAGCCACCGCCTGCGCGCCCTGCCCGCCAAAACCATTCTTGCCGCGAGCCTCGCGTTGGCCGCGAGCGCTGCGTTTGCGCAGACCCCCACCGAGGCCGAGCTGGCGCGTCGGCTCGACCAGCTCGCCGCCGAGCTCGCCGCCGTGAAGGCGCAGCTCGCGCAGATGCAGCAGGAGCGTGCCGCCCCGGCGCCTGCCGCGGCCCCAGCCCCGACCGCTCCCGCATCGGGGTTCGGCGTCACGGCGCCGGCTGCATCGGCCGGCACGGCCACCCCCGCCATGGCCGCCGCCGCGCCGTCAGGCCCGGCCACCGTGCTCAGCAGCTACGGCGAGATCACCTACACCCGCCCCACCAAGTCGAGCGTGAACACGCAGGCCGACGTGGCTCGCTTCGTGCTCGGCTACCAGCACCGATTCGACGCGAAGACCAAGGTCGTGGCCGAGCTCGAGGTCGAGCACGCAGTGTCGTCGGCCGACGATGCCGGCGAGGTCGAGGTGGAGCAGGCCTATGTCGAGTACCAGATCACACCGACCCTGGCGGTGCAAGGCGGCCTGTTCCTGCTGCCGATGGGCCTGCTCAATGGCAACCACGAGCCGACCGCGTACTACGGCGTCCAGCGCAACTTCGTCGAGACCGCGATCATCCCGAGCACCTGGCGCGAAGGCGGCTTCCAGCTCGTCGGCACCTACGACAACGGCCTCACCGTGCAAGGCGGCATCACCACGACCTTCGACCTGTCGAAGTGGGATGCCGCATCGACCGAGGGCAAGGACTCGCCTCTTGGCTCGATCCACCAGGAGCTGTCGCTGGCCAAGGCCCACGACCTCGCAGCCTTCGGCGCACTCAACTGGCGCGGCGTGCCCGGACTGCTGCTCGGTGGCTCGCTCTTCAGCAGTCAGGCCACGCAAGGCCAGACCGCCGAGAAGGCGCGCATCACGCTGTGGGAGGCGCACGCGCGCTGGACACCCGGCCGCTGGGACTTCCAGAGCGTCTACAGCCGCGGCACGATCTCGAACACGGCAGTGTTGAACACGCCACTGGTCGGCAACCCGACGCTGATCCCGTCATCGTTCGACGGCTACTACGTGCTGGGCGCGTACAAGGTCTGGTCGCATGAAGACTACTCGCTGACACCGTTCGCGCGCTGGGAGCACGTCAACACGACGCGCTCGTACGCCGATCTGGGCCCGGGGCTGACCCCCGAGGCATCGGGCGGCCAGCGCATCGTCACGGTCGGCGCGAACCTGAACATCACGCAGGGTGTCGTGCTCAAGGCCGACTACCAGCAGTTCCGCGACAGCCCCGACCAGAACCGCGTCAACCTCGGCCTGGGCTGGAACTTCTGATGCGCGTGCTGCTCGCGGCCTCGGCACTCGCGGCGGCAGCGGCACCGACGAGCGCGTTCGCGGTCGACTACCTGAGCGCGGAACAAGCGGCCAGGCTGATGTTCCCTGAGGCCGATGCATTCGAGGCACGGCCGCTCACGCTCGACGCCGCGCAGTTGCAGCAGCTCGACGCGCAAGGCGTGCGCGGCCGCTCCGCGAACTGGGCGGTGCACGCGGCCCGCCGCGGCGGCGCGACGCTGGGTTTTGTGGTCACCGACGAGGTGATCGGCAAGTTCGAGCTCATCAGCTATGCGGTGGGCATCGCGCTCGATGGCACGGTCAAACAGATCGAGATCCTGTCGTACCGCGAGAGCCACGGCTTCGAGGTGCGGCTGCCGGCCTGGCGCAAGCAGTTCGTCGGCAAGGGCAGCGCGGCAGCGCTGCGGGTCGGTGACGACATCGCCAACATCAGCGGCGCCACCTTGAGCTGCACGCATGTGACCGACGGCGTGCGCCGCATCGTCGCCGTGGTGGCGCTGGCGCGGCGCGCGGGCCTGTTGACATGAGCCTCGTGGCCGACACAACCCGTTGGCAGCGGCGCGCCCAGCCCTTGCTGGGCACACTGGTCGAGATTGGTGTGCGCAGCGGCAGCGGTGACCGACAGGCGGCATTCGACGCCGCCTTCGCTGCGCTGCGCGAGGTGCAGGCCTGCCTGTCGCGTTTTGAGGCCAACAGCGATATCACGCGCTTCCACGCGCTGCGCGCCGGCGAGTGCCTCACAGCGCGGCCGATCACGGCGCAGGTGCTGGTCGCCGCGCAGAGCCTGCGCGAGGCCAGCCACGGCGCGTTCGACATCAGCCTGGGTACCGCACCCGGCGGCTGGCGTTGCAATGGCGACCAGTTGCTCAAGCTCGACGACATGGTGCTGCTCGACCTCGGTGGCATCGGCAAGGGCTGTGCCGTCGACCGTGCCGTGAAGGCGCTGATCGAGCATGGCGTTGACGCCGGTTGGGTCAACGCCGGCGGCGACCTGCGTGCCTTCGGCGATGCCGAGGTGCCGGTGCAGTTGCGCGATGAAGCCCGCGGCGGCGTGCGGCCCTTCGCCACGCTGCGCGACGGCGCGTTAGCGACCAGCCATTTCGATCGGTTGAGTCGATCGCGCATCGCCGGTGGCGCGTCGACGAAACCACTCCTTGCCCATGTCAGCGTGGCCGCGCCGCTGTGCCTGTGGGCCGACGCGCTGACCAAGGTCGTGACGCTCAGCGGCGATACTTCGCACCCGCTGCTGGCCCGCTTCGAGGCCCGCGCCTGGTTGCACTGAGCTCGCATGGTCCGCACGTCTTCCCATCACGGTCATCACGCCACGCAGCGCCTCGTGCGCTGGCAGCGCCTGGCGCTGTACCTCAGCGGCGCATTGCTGCTGGCCACCGGCGCGGTATGGCTCGCGGTGCACTACAGCATCGGGGCCGGGGCCGGCGAGTTGCCCCACCCCGTCGAGGCATGGAGCCTGCGCCTGCACGGCCTGGCCGCGTTCGCCGGCCTGTTCGTGCTGGGCGCGCTGGCGGCCGCGCACATCCCGCAGGGCTGGCGGCTCAGCAACCGCAGGCGCTGGGCCGGTCAGCGCAACTCGGGCCTGCTGCTGTGCGTGCTCGGCGGGCTGCTCGCGCTCAGCGGCTACCTGCTCTACTACTTCGCATCCGAGGCCGTGCGACCAGCGCTGGGCTGGGCCCATGCGGCCTTTGGCCTGGCGATGGCCGCGCTGATCGCGAGCCACCGGCGCGGCGCGTAGCACCGCGCACCGGCGCGAAGTGAGCAACCCTTGACGCCGATCAAGGGGTCGCGAGGGAACTTTGCAAGCAAATGAGAGACAATCTCATTTGCATGCGCATTCGCGTGCCATGCCCCCAGCCACCTTGCCAACCCCACCATGCTGCTGAACGAATTGCCCAACGGCGCGCACGCCACGGTGTCGCGCGTGGTGTCGGCCTCGACCGAGGTCGACGCGGTGGCCTTGCGCCGGCTCGGTGAGCTCGGCTTCATTCCCGGCGAGCCGGTGCACATGCTGCGGCGCGGCCCCGGCGGGCGCGAGCCGCTGGCGGTGCTGATCGGCGACACGATGTTCGGGCTGCGGCTGCTCGAAGCGCAGTGCATCGAAGTGCAGCCCGTGTGAGCATCACATGTCGCACACACTGAGCTCGCCCAACCCGCACGCCGCATGGAGTGTGGCGCTCGTGGGCAACCCGAACTGCGGCAAAACGGCGCTGTTCAACCTGCTCACCGGTGCACGCCAGAAGGTCGCCAACTACGCTGGCGTGACGGTCGAGCGCAAGGTCGGCAGCACGCGTCTGCCCGGTGGCCAGAACGTCTCGGTGATCGACCTGCCCGGCGCCTACAGCCTGACCCCGGTCACGCCCGACGAGCAGGTCACGCTCGACGTGATCGAAGGCCGGCGCCGCGGCGAAGACGCGCCCGATGCGGTGGTGGCGGTCGTTGACGCGACCAACCTGCGCATGAACCTGCGCCTGGTGCTCGAACTCAAGCGGCTCGGGCGGCCGATGATGGTCGCGCTGAACATGGCCGATGTGGCACGCGCGCAAGGCCTGAAGATCGATGTCGAGAAGCTCTCGGCCGAGCTCGGCTGCCCGGTGGTCGAGACGGTGGCGGTCAGGCACGATGGCCACGCGCAATTGCTCGTGCTGCTGGGGCAGCAGTTCGCGGCCCTGGGCCAGACACCCGCCGCGGCCGGCAGCGCCTTCGTCGCGACCTCTCCAGCCGAGTTGCAGCAAGAGGTGCGGCGCATCCTGGCCATCGTCGAGCCCGGCATCACGACCGAGGCGGCGAACGCGAAGCGCTTTCACCACCGGCTCGACGCGGTCGTGATGCACCCGGTGTGGGGTTTGGCCATCCTCGCGGCGGTGCTGTTCCTGATCTTCCAGGCCGTATTCTCGTGGGCCAACGTGCCGATGGACGCGATCAAGGCCCTGATGGCCAGCGTCGGCCAATGGACCACCGCGCACATGAATGACGGCCCGCTGCGCAGCCTGCTCGTCGATGGCGTGATCGCCGGCGTGGGCAGCGTGATCGTGTTCCTGCCGCAGATCCTGATCTTGTTCTTCTTCATCCTCATCCTCGAAGACTCGGGCTACCTGCCGCGCGCCGCGTTCCTGCTCGACAACCTGATGGGCAAGGTGGGGCTCTCGGGCCGCGCGTTCATCCCGCTGCTGTCGAGCTTTGCCTGCGCGATCCCCGGCATCATGGCCACGCGCACGATCGCGAACTGGAAGGACCGGCTCGCCACGATCATGATCGCGCCGCTGATGACCTGCTCGGCCCGGCTGCCGGTGTACGCGCTGCTGATCGGCGCGTTCGTGCCCGACCGCAGCGTCGGCCTGTTCAACCTGCGCGGGCTCACGCTGTTCGGTTTGTACGTGGCCGGCGTGGTCTCGGCGATGGGCGTGGCCTGGGTCTTCAAGCGCGTCTGGATCAAGAGCCGCTACCAGCCGCTGATGCTGGAGCTTCCGCCCTACCGCATGCCCGGTGCGCGCAACCTCGCGCTCGGCCTGCTGGAGCGCGCGCACATCTTCCTGGCCCGCGTGGGCGGCATCATCTTCGCACTGATGGTGGTGCTGTGGTTCCTCTCCAGCTACCCGGCACCGCCAGAGGGTGCGACCGGCCCGGCGATCCAGTACAGCATCGCCGGCTGGCTCGGCCAGGCCCTGCAGCATGTGTTCGCGCCCATCGGCTTCAACTGGCAGATCTCGATCGCGTTGGTACCGGGGCTGGCCGCGCGCGAGGTCGCGGTGGGCGCGCTCGGCACGGTGTATTCAATGTCGGCGGCCAGCGGCGAAGTGGCCGACGCGCTCTCGCCGGTGATCGCCAAAGGCTGGTCACTCGCGACCGCCTATTCGCTGCTCGCCTGGTACGTGTTTGCGCCGCAGTGCATCTCGACGCTCGCAGTGGTGAAGCGCGAAACCAACTCGTGGCGCTACCCGCTGCTGATGGCGGTCTACCTGTTCGTGCTCGCGTACGTGGCGGCGTTCGTCACCTACCGCACCACGCTCTGGCTGGGGGCTTGAACCATGCACTCATTGCAGAACCTGATCGTCGCGCTGCTGGTGCCCGGCTGCGCCCTTTACGCGGCCTGGAAGCTGATGCCTTCGGCCGCGCGGCGCGCGCTGGCCACTGCGATGCTGCGCCTGCCGCACCTGCCGCGCCGGCTCGAATCGACGCTGCGCACGGCGGCCCAGGCGGCGTCCGGCTGTGGCTGCGATGGCTGTGATCACGCGGACAAGAAACCCGCCGCCAAAGTGACGGCCGCAGCGCCAGCCTCGCACCCCATCACGTTCCACCCGCGCCCACGGCGCTGAGCCGCAGCGCCGCGTGGCCACCGCGGCGAACCCGGCGCTACGGCGTGCCGCCGCCCTGTGCCGCCATGGCCTTGTCGCCCAAGCCCATCGGCAGGGGGAAGTGGACGGTCTCCGCCGCACCCGGAATGCTGCGCACCGTGACCGCACCCAGCGCGCGCAGCTGCGCGATCACCTGCTGCACCAGGATGTCGGGTGCCGAGGCGCCAGCCGTCAGCCCGACGCTGTACTTGCCCTCGAACCACTCGGGCCGCAGGTCGTCCGGCGTGTCGACCATGTAGGCCTCGGTGCCCAGGCGCTGCGCCAGTTCGCGCAGCCGGTTGCTGTTGGAGCTGGTCGGGCTGCCGACAACGATCAGGATGTCAACCTTGGGTGCAAGCACCTTGACCGCGTCTTGCCGGTTCTGCGTTGCGTAGCAGATGTCTTGCTGCTTGGGCTGGCGCACATTGGGGAAGCGCCGCTTCACGGCCGCGAGAATCTCGGCCGCGTCATCGACCGACAGCGTGGTCTGCGTCACCACCGCGAGTTTGTCGCTCTGCGCGACCTGCACCTGCGCCACGTCTTGCACATCCTCGACAAGGTAGATGCCTTCGGTCAGCTGCCCCATCGTGCCCTCGACCTCGGGGTGGCCCTTGTGGCCGATCATGATGAAGTCGTAACCCAGCCTGTGCAGCTTCGCGACTTCGATGTGCACCTTGGTCACCAGCGGGCAGGTCGCGTCGAACACGCTGAAGCCGCGCTGTGCGGCCTCATGGCGCACCGCCTGCGAAACACCGTGCGCGCTGAACACCAGCGTGGCGCCGGGCGGCACGTCGGCCAGGTCTTCGATGAAGATCGCGCCCTTCGCCTTCAGATCGTTCACCACATAGGTGTTGTGCACGATCTCGTGACGCACGTAGATTGGCGCGCCGAACTTCTTCAACGCGCGCTCGACGATCTCGATCGCGCGGTCAACACCGGCGCAAAAACCACGCGGCTCGGCGAGCACGATCTCTTGCAACTCTGCATTCATCACAGCACCCCGATCAGTTGCACTTCAAAAGTCACCGGCCGCCCGGCGAGTGGGTGGTTGAAATCGAACACGAGCACGTCACCATCGACCTCGCGCACCACGCCGGCATAGGCGCCCTGCCCGTCTGGCGTGGGGAACTGCACCACGTCGCCGACGCTGTAGTGCTCGTCCGGGTCACCCAGCTCGTTCAGCAGCGCGCGCTTCACGCGCTGCAGCAACTCGGGGTTGCGCTCGCCGAAGGCCTCGCCCGCAGCCAGCTCGAACGACTGGCGCGTGCCCTCGGGCAGGCCGAGCAGGCGCGCCTCCATCGCGGGCGCAAGCTCACCCGTACCGAGCGACAAGGTCGCGGGCTTGTCGTTGAAGGTGTTGATGAGATCAGTGCCGTCGGGGCCCGACAGCCGGTAGTGCAGGGTCAGAAACGACCCCGGTTGAACGTGATTCAAGGTAAATCCTGATGGGGCATCACTGCCGATAGACTGAGGCGATTTTACGAGGCGGGCAAAAGGCCCCTGAATTGACCAAACCATGGTGCTCAAGGACATCCCCGCCGACGCCCGCCCGCGCGAGAAGCTGCTCGCCAGCGGCGCCGCCTCGCTCGCCGATGCCGAGCTGATCGCGCTGCTGCTGCGCACCGGCATGAAGGGCACCTCGGTGCTGCAACTCGCGCAGCAGCTGCTCGACCACTTCGGTGGCATGCAGGGGCTGCTGCATGCGCAGGCCTCTGACCTGAAACGCATCAAGGGCTTCGGGCCGGCCAAGCGCGCCGAGGTCGCGGCGGTGATCGAGATCGCGCGCCGCGCACTGGCGCAAGAATTCACGCAGCGCCCGGTGTTCGATGCGCCGGCCAAGGTCAAGAGCTACCTGCAATTGCAACTCGGCGGGCGCGGCTTCGAGGTGTTCGCGGTGATGTTCCTGGATTCGCAGAGCCGGCTGCTCAGATTCGAGGAGATGTTTCGCGGCACGCTCACGCAGACCGCGGTGCACCCGCGCGAGGTCGTCAAGCGCGCGCTCGATCTGCACGCCGGCGCGGTGATCCTGGCGCACAACCACCCATCGGGTGCGGCCGAGCCTTCGCGCGCCGACGAGTACATCACGCAGACGCTCAAGAGCGCGCTGCTGCTGATCGACGTGCGTGTGCTCGATCACCTGGTGGTGGATGAGAACGAAGTGGTCTCGATGGCCGAGCGCGGCCTGCTGTGAAAACGCCGACCGTGAAAGCCCGCGCGCTGGACGAACTCGGCGCCATCCGGCAGACGCTGCGGCAGGCGCAACGCGAGGCTCTCGAACTTGCGCAACGTGAGCGCGAGCATCAGGCCCGCGTGCTGCGCGAGCGCAACCTGTTCGCGCTGAGCGTCGGCGCGATCGTGCCGCTGCGTGAGCCCGCCGTCGCGCCACCCGCACAGCCACGCCCGCCCGCCACCGCACGCCAGCGCGAGCGCGACGAGGCCGCGGTGATGCTGGAAGCGATCTCGGACGAGTTCGATGTCGAATCGCTGCTCGACACCGACGACTCGCTGTCGTTCCGCCGGCCCGGCATCGGCCCCGAGGTCGTGCGCAAGCTGCGACGCGGCGTCTGGGCGATCCAGGCCCAGCTCGATCTGCACGGCCTGCGCCGCGACGAAGCGCGCGAGCGGCTCAACCACTTCGTGCACGACGCGAAGCGCAGCGGCCTGCGCTGCGTGCGCGTGATTCACGGCAAGGGCAATGGCTCGCCGGGGCGCGAGCCGGTGCTCAAGAGCAAGGTCAAGAGCTGGCTGGTGCAGAAGAAGGAGGTGATCGCCTTCACGCAGGCGCGAGCCAGCGATGGCGGCAACGGTGCGCTGCTGATCTTGCTCGGGCCGCGTCAAAGCTAGCCTTGGCGCGACTCGTTCTCACCGTGCAACGCGGCAAAGGCTGCCGATTGCTTTCATGTCATCCGACCGGGCCGTTGAGCATCCATTGCACGCCAAAGCGATCGGTCAGCTTGCCGTAGAAGTCGCCCCACGGCTGGATTCCAAGTGGCGTGGTGACTCTGCCGCCATCGGCCAGGCGGCCGAAAATCTGCTCTGTTTGCGCACGATCGTCCATCGTCAACAGGTGGGCGGAGCCTCGCATCGGCTCTGCATCGTCGTTGTCCGACGCATAGAAGACCACGCCAGGCCCCTCGAACCTGGCGTGCATGATTCGACCGCGCATCGCTTCGTTTCTGACGGGCATCCCGCCGACGCCGTAGCGGAGTTCTTCCACCACATGACCAAGGCCGCATTGAGTGTAGAAGGCGAGCGCCTGCTCGCAGGTCGTCGTGAAGAACAGGTAGTTGGACAGTTGCATGAGGCCCGCCACTAAGCCCTGGCCACGGCTTCGCCGAGTTGCGCGTTTGTCAGCGCCTTGCCATCGACGCCCCACGCACCATCGACAGCGTGAACGACATTGATCCAGATGTGATCCTTGGGGTGCTTGCCCCCCGAGGCAGCGTGAACGATGTCTGTGGCCTCCTCAAAGTAGCCGAGCTGAATCTCGCGGGTCGCGAATGCGAAGGACGGCACCTTCCATTCGATGAAGACCACCGGTGCTTGGCGGGAGCCGGAGAACGTGTTGTCCTGCGTCAGCACATGAATCGACC
>Ga0315271_10002808_pt1 | contig 10968 bp, 8 predicted proteins | sample C3_top_MG_FD_204664 | JGI IMG/M metagenome (GOLD analysis project Ga0315271, IMG submission 204664) | Sediment microbial communities from Yellowstone Lake, YNP, Wyoming, USA - C3_top | ecosystem: Environmental > Aquatic > Freshwater > Lake > Sediment | place: USA: Wyoming | collected 2017-08-01
GCCGCCGGACAGGGTTTTGTGCCCGACACTGCCTGCGCTGGCGACGAGACCGAAATGCCACGCCCGACGCCCTACATGGTGATCAAGAACCTGGAACGCATGGGCGTCTACAACTTGCAAAATGCCATGCGTCGCACCGTCAAGGTCGATGACACGGTGTCTGGCGCCGGTGAGGGCGCCCCGCTGTGCTGGCGCGTCGGCGTCTCCAAATGGAGCAACTACGTGGCCGACAGCTGGGACGCGGTGAAGAAGATGAGTCCGGCCGAGCTGGCGGCCAAGGAACAGCTGTCGAAAGAAAAGTTGGTCCGCGAGAGTGGCGCCCACTACGTGATCGACGACCTGCGCGATCTGCCCGCCGTCATCGCCGACATCAATCAGCGCCTCGCCGCCGGTGAAAATCCTTGAGGATCAAAGCAGCAGCACCAGCCCGGCTGACCGCACGGCGCCTTTGTCAAGGCAGACCGGTGGGAGAACGTCTATCCGCAGGAGATTGAGGAAATTCTTGAAACGAATGCCAGCGTGCTGTTCTCTGCCGTGATAGGGGTCCCTGACGAGATCTATCAGGAAGCCGGTTGGGCTTTCGTGACGCCGGCGCCGGGCAAGGAAGTCACGCCAGAGGCACTGCAAGAACTGTGTCGCTCCAAGATTGCCAATTTCAGGATACCGAAGAAATTCATCATTCGACCTAGAACTGAAATTGACCCGGATTCCATCGCAGATGGCGAAGCTAGTCGGTCATAAACTAAACTGACTTGAGTGAAATTTCCGCAATCGATAACAATTCCTAAATCAGGTCTTTTTGTTCCTGTCCAACGGCTGACGCAAAGGGAGAACGCTTGTTAATGCAAACTCGGGTGGCTCTACGAACATTCCTGATATGTGCTCTATTGCTGGTGCTGTTGCCGATCATCATGGCAAGCGGGTGGTTTTTTTATCGCTCCGCATTCCAGGCAACTGAGCAGTTCGCACAACAACTCGCAGGCGAAGTCTCTGGTCGAATTCGGGAAAAGGTTATCGCGTTTTTCGACGTTCCGCAGCGCGTGGTGGCGTTCAACGTCGAGCAGGCCCGGGCTGGTTACCTCATGCATCGGAATCCAGAAGAGCTGATGCGTCAACTCTTGCTGCAGATTCGCCAGCAACCTCAGTTGTCCTTCGTTTCAATGGGAATGGCTAACGGGGAGTATTTTGCGGGTAGTCGCTCGCCTGTTGGCGCGGACAAAGAATTGCGCATGCTGCAGGCTCGCATCGCCAACAACCGGGCCATGGAGATTTTTGGTGTTGATGATGCCAATAAGAGAAGCAACCTGATTTCCAGAAGTGACATTCACTTCGATGCAAGGATTCGGCCATGGTTCAAGGTAGCGGTCGACTCTGGAACCCTGTCATGGTATGCCCCTTACCGCTATTTCATCAATGATGCTCAAGGCGCCTATGCGTCCATGGGGATGGGTGTTTCTGCGCCGATCCTTGACGAAAATGGAGCATTCATTGGCGTTGTAACCGCTGATGTTGCACTGTCCCAGCTCAGTGACTTTCTGAAAACCATGACTGCGGAGTCGGGCGGGCTTGCCTTTCTCGCCGATGATGCGGGTGAACTACTGGCAGCATCTACCAAGGAGCCGAGCTTTCATCTTGATGTGGACAAAAAGGACTACCGCGTCAAGACTGCGCAAAGCGAAAATCCGGTTCTTCGTGCGGCTGGCCTGGCGATTCATGCCAAGGGGCAATCTGACGGAAGCAGTTTTATAGAAGTCGATGGAACGCGCCACCTGGTCCATTGGTGGAGCCATCCCGTGTCGCAGGGGCCCAAGTTGACCATTGGGGTGATCTTACCGGAAGGCCAATTCAATACCCCTTTGCGTGGCGTATTGCGCAACATCGTCTATTTGACCTTGGCAGTGATGTTGGCCTCCGTCCTCTTCGCTGTCTTTGTCACCAATCGCGTCGTGCGACCCCTGGCCACCATGAGTCAATGGGCGGCTCGACTGACTACAGGTGACTGGGAGGCAACGGCCCCAAAGTCAAGTCCGATCCGGGAACTGTTATCCCTGGCCGACGCCATGAGCTACATGGCCGGACATTTGAAACAACACGCGCAACATCTGGAGCAGTTGGTCGCGCAACGTACCGCGGAACTGGAGAAAGCAATGGGTGTCATTGAACAGGCTTTGACCGACCAACGCCAGTTTATTGCCATGTTGTCGCACGAGGTTCGCTCCCCGCTGGCCGTCATTGACACAGCCGCCCAACTGTTGTCGTTCCGTCTGAAGGACGACCCGGCCCAGCTGGCCGTCGCCGAGCGCATCCGGCGCGGCTCGGCACGCCTGAACAACTTCTTTGACAACTGCCTGACCCAGGACCGCGTCGATAGCCAGAATTTCGCGCTACAGCCTTCTCCGATCGATGTCAGGTTGATGGTGAACTGGGTCATCGAAAGCTGCACACAGGTCTCCAATGATCACATCATTGATTGCGAGATTGCCCCCGATTTGCCGCCTCTTTATGGCGATCAGGTCTTGCTGCGCATTCTGCTCATGAATCTGCTGTCCAACGCGTTCAAGTATTCACCGGCAGGAACTCCGGTCACTTTGCGGGTGTGGCGCGACGACACGATATGCTGTTTTGCCGTCGAAGACTGCGGCTCGGGCATTCCCGCGGAAGATTCAGACATCATCTTTCATAAGTACCGCCGCGGACGGGCGGCACAAGGCAAGCCCGGGGCAGGCCTTGGACTGGCACTGGTGGCACGGATCGCCGCGTTGCATGGCGGCACCATCAGAGTGGAGACCAGGGAAGTCAATGGCACGCGGTTCATTCTTGAAATTCCCTTCAATTATCAGTCGAAGCTGTGAGCCGCCTTGCCATATATGCGCTGTAGCTGGCACACTCCCGAACAATGAAGAACGTCAGAGCCAGCGTCGCCATCGTCGAGGACGACTCGGATCAGCTGCATAGCATTGAAGAATTTCTATTGGATTCGGGCTATCAGGTGTGGGGCGTGGGTTCCGCAGAAGCCTTTTATCGGCGCTTCATGGCCAGCCCCGTGGACGTAGTGATTCTGGACATTGGCCTGCCCGGTGAAGACGGTCTGGCGGTAGCGGCTTTGCTCAAGGGCAAGCCGGACGTGGCGGTCATCATCCTTAGTGCCCGCGACTCCCTGAGCGACCGCCTGTCGGGCTTGCGCGCAGGCGCAGACCGTTATCTGGTCAAACCGGTGAGCCTGCTTGAGCTTGCGGCCAATATTGACGCGGTTGGGAGTCGTCTGGCTCTCGGCGCCACGGTATCACAGGTCGGTGAGTCAAATCGGCAAGGCCCGGACATGCCCCGAGGGCATTGGGATCTTGCGCTGCAGGATTGGGTGCTTACGTCTCCGCAAGGCAAACCACTCCATCTCACGACGCACGAATTCGCCTTGCTGCACCGCTTGATCAAGCTGCAGGGACAAGCCGTCACCAAGAGAGATTTGACCGATCAGATTTTCGGACCCCGCGCCCAGAATGGAAGCGAACGCTTGAACCTTCTCGTAACCCGTTTGCGAAAGAAAGCCGCTGAAGCATTAACCGAGCCTTTACCCATCAAGACACTGCACCAAATCGGTTACGCATTCACCGCCGCCGCCCGCCTCTTGCAGGACGAGAGCGGCATCCAGGAACACCGCTGAGCGCTCGTCGAAAGCGCGACGTGTCGCTGGTCATTCGCAGTTGATCTTTTGGGTAGTTCATTGCGCTGCAATTGGTGATTTCCCGTACTCGAAGTGAAATGAAATGAAAGAATCAGAAACGTCGTGAAAGGTGTTTTTGCGTAAAACTAGGCCCCAGTTTTCGCTATCAATAACCAACTGGAGACCTTTATGCAGCGTCGACAACTACTTCAACTTTCGGCTCTGGGCGCACTGCCCGCTTCTCTTGGTCTGTTGCAGACAGCCTTCGCCCAAGCGACTGGTGCAATACAGTTCGCATGCCCCGTTCCCATGTCAGGCGCCTTTGCCGCCAACGGGAAATACGCAGACCTCGGCATGAAGTTGGCAATTGAGCAATATGGCACAGCACTCAAGCGACCCTTGGCCTACACCGTGCTCGACACCGAAGGAAAGCCGGCAACCGCAGTGCGCAAGGTCCAGGAGTCCGCGCAGCAACAGGGAACCCGGTTCTTTGCCGGAGGCATTCTGTCTTCCGAAGCATTGGCCATGGGTAAAGAAGTGGAAAAAGCGGGCGGACTCTTCATTACGACGGCTGGTGCTGATGAAATCACAGGAAAGGACTGCAACCTCGCCACCTTCCGATGGTCGGTACCCACCTTTGGCGCCATCGAGCAAACCGTGCGTCCATTGATAGACTTGATGCCCAAGGCGAAGCGCTGGTACACCATCACGCCGCAATACGTTTTTGGCGACGGTTTGCTGTCCGCGGCCAAGAACATCTTTAAGGAAAAAGGCATCGAGCATGTGGGCAATAGCTATCACTCACTGGCCGAAAAGGAGTTCAGCGGTTACATCACCAACGCCATTGCCGCAAAACCCGACGTCTTGCTGCTGCTGAACTTTGGCGGTCAGTGCGCCGACACACTGCGCCAGGCTGTGAGCTTTGGCATGAACAAGAACATGACCATTCTGGTGGCCTGGGCCTCTGGACTGGAGCAATTCGAGTCCCTGGGTGCGGACCTATGTGAAGGCCTCTACTTTGGCGCCCAGTATTGGCACACCATCGATTCACCTTTGAACCGCGATCTGGTCAAGCGTACGCAAGCCAAGTTCAAAGAGAACCCGAACTACAGCCTCGCGGGTTCGTACATCTGCACCAAGGTACTGATCGACGGCATCATTAAGGCAGGCTCGGTTGACCAGAAAGCGGTTGTCGCCGCAATCGAAGGCATGAAGTACCCGGGCTTAACGGGTGATGAAGAGGTGCGCAAGGCCGACCATCAGGTGCTCAAGAACTACTACTTGCTCAAAGGCAAGGCCAAGGCCAAGATGCAGAATAAAGATGATTTTGTAGACATCCTTAGCTCAGGCAAGTCTTTCCTACCGGTTGATCAGACCGGCTGCAAGCTGAGTTGATTGATCTGGGGTGGACCTCAATCGTGCACTGCCGATAGAGGTCCATCCACTGATTGACCGCTTGCAGCGTCCCTTAGGCACTGCTGGAAACTCATTTCGGTCAAAGTCATTGCATGAATATCTATCTGCTTCAGATCATCAACGGAGTCGGCATTGGCATGCTGTACTTTCTGTTGGCCGTTGGCTTGTCCATCGTGTTTGGCCTTCTGCGATTTGTAAATTTTGCCCACGGTGCTTTCTACTTGTTGGGGGCCTATTTCTGTTACCAGATGACGCGCTGGGGTTTGAGTTTCTGGTTGACCCTTCTCGTAGTGCCACTGGCCGTCGGAGCTGTAGGTTGGTTGACCGAGAAACTAATGCTGCGCCATATCTACGCCACAGCTCATGAATTCCATATCCTGGTGACGGTCGGGCTAGCACTAGCGGTTCAGGAATTAGTGATCCTGCAGTGGGGACCTTTGGGCGATAACGTCGCTGTACCCGACCTGCTACAGGGCGTGGTGATGTGGGGCAGCTTTGTGTACCCCAAATACCGATTGTTTGTGATTGGTTTCACGGCCGTTTTGGCGGTGCTTCTCTGGTACGTTCTGGAAGGCACACGCCTGGGCAGTGCGGTACGGGCGGGCAGTGAATCGACTGAGATGGTGTCCTTGTTGGGTATTAACGTCTTTCGGATCTTCAGCCTAGTGTTTGCACTCGGGGCGGCAACGGCTGCTTTGGCAGGCGTTTTGGCTGCGCCCATCCGTGGTGCAGAGCCCTTCATGGGGATCGAGGCCTTGGGTGTGGCCTTTGTGGTCGTTGTGGTCGGTGGCATGGGAAGCTTCAGCGGCGCTTTGCTGGGCGGGCTACTCATTGGTGTGGTGCAAAGCGTGATGAGTACTCTGTGGCCAGAAGGTGCGCGCCTGATGATCTACATCGCTATGGCAGCCGTGCTGCTACTGCGCCCCCATGGCTTGCTCGGTCGCAAGGAATAAGCGCCATGAAAAAGAATACCCATCTGTTTATGGCACTGGCAGTTGTGCTGATCATGCCTTTGTTGATGCATTCAGGCTCATTGGCCAGCGAAGTGTTGATCTTTGGGCTGGCTGCCATGGGCTGCAATCTGCTCCTGGGTTTTACGGGATTACTGTCCTTTGGGCAAGGTATCTTCTTTGGCTTGGGCAGCTACACCCTGGCGCTCACCTTGACCCGCTGGCCGTTGCCGATGCCACTGGCTTTGGCCTTGGCAGTGGTGATGGGTGCGCTGGGCGCCGTCATTGTGGGATGGGTGGCCATCCGCCAAAAGGGAACTTATTTCGTGATGCTGACGCTTGCGTTTGCACAGATGTTCTACTTCATCGCCTATACCGCGACGGGCCTCACCGGCGGTGACAACGGCTTGCTGGACATTCCTCGCCCCAGCATCACCGCCTTCGGTCAAACACTTTGGCCACTGACCTCGCCATGGCAGTTTTACGGCTTCGTGGCGACGATCTTTATGGCTGCGTTTTGGCTGCTGCTCAGAGTATCAAGATCCACCTTCGGGCGCACCTTGCTGGCAGTGCGCGATAACGAGGTGCGGGCTGGGGCGATTGGCTACAACCTCAAGCTGCTCAAACTGCAGGCGTTTGTGATTTCCGGCGCTGTCACAGGATTGGCGGGCGCACTGCACGCCATGATGATCGGTATTGCACCACTTGCAAACGCCGATTACCAAACCAGCGAAATGATTTTGGTCATGACGGTTATTGGCGGCACCGGCAATCTGTTTGCATCGGTGCTGGGTTCAGCCTTCTATCTGTTGCTGGCCGATTGGCTTTCTGCGCTGTGGCCGCGCTGGCTGCTGCTGCTGGGCCTGGTGCTGATGGCTGTCAGTCTCTGGATACAGCGTGGGTTATGGGGTCTGGGTCAGACGATCGGGGCTCGCATACTCGGCAAGCGAGGGCAAGCGATCGTCGCAGCAACTGTGCCTGGCAGAGAAGGTGAGCAAGCATGAACACGCCGATTCTGCTCGAAGCCATCGGTATCAAAAAATACTACGGCAAGTTTGCCGCGCTGGGTGGTGTCGATCTGACGGTCCGCGCCAATACCGTGCATTCAGTGATTGGCCCGAACGGTGCGGGCAAAACCACGTTGTTTCATATGCTGACCGGAACCACGCCTGTCAGTGCCGGCCAAATCATGTTCGACGGGCACGACGTGACCCACGAACCCGATTATCGCCGGGTGCAACGTGGCATTGCCAGGTCCTTCCAGGTCACCAGTCTGTTTCTCAGTTTGTCGGTGCGAGAGAACTTACGTCTGGCCGCGCAGGGGATTGCACCGACCAAGGCGATGAATTGCTGGCACGAGCCCGAAGGTCCGCGCTCCTGCGCCGAGACCGTAGCCAGTGTTTTGACCAAGCTCGGATTGGAGAGCTTCGCCACGGTCCCGGCGGGCAACCTTTCACATGGGCAACAACGCCGCTTGGAGGTCGGCATGGCGCTTGCTGCCCGACCCAAGGCGATCTTTCTCGACGAGCCCACTTCCGGCATGGGAATTGATGACCTCGACGACATGAAGAGCTTTATCAAGAGCCTGCGCGATGAGCATACTGTGGTGCTGATCGAGCACAACATGAGCATCGTGATGGATATTTCCGACATTGTGACCGTCATGCAGCAGGGGCGCGTGCTGGCCGAGGGTCTGCCGCATGAGATTCGCGGCGACGACCGTGTGCGTGCTGCCTACCTTGGCAACATGATTACCGGGGGCAAGGCATGATTCTCGAAATTGAGAATGTTCATGCTCACTATGGCAAGAGCCATATCCTGCAGGGAATCGACCTGCAGGTCAGCGATGGTGAACTGGTCACGCTGCTCGGGCGCAATGGTGCTGGCAAGACCACCACGCTCAAATGCATCGTCGGGGTGGTGCCAGCCACGCAGGGTGTTATCCGCTATTGCGGTCAGCCCATTCAGGGCTTACCACCGCACGTCATTGCCAAGAAGAGTGGCATCTGCCTGGTGCCTGAGCATCGTGGTATTTTCAAGCTGCTCACTGTGGAAGAAAATTTGTTATTGGGCCAGCGAAAGCGTTCACCTTGGCAGTTGGCGGACGTCTACCGTATCTTCCCCCGTCTGAAGGAGCGCTGCAAAAATGGCGGTGGTCAACTCTCTGGCGGCGAACAGCAAATGCTGGCGATTGGACGCGCTTTGATGAACAACCCTAAGTTGCTGATGCTGGATGAACCGGTAGAAGGCCTGGCACCGGTGATCGTCGAAGAGATCGTGGCCCAACTCAAGACCATCAAAGCCGCTGGCGTAGCGGTCTTGCTGGTGGAGCAGAACCTGGAAGTCTGCACTCAACTGGCAGACAGACACTGCATTATTGAGCAGGGTACCGTTGTTTACAGCGCAGACAATGCCACCTTCCTGGCGGATGTCGCGGTTAAGGACCGTTATCTGGGTGTCGGCTTGGTTTAGGTCTTTATAGGGGAACGAGAATGGACGTGAACAGAAAAACCGAGACTGAGAAATGAAGATTTTGATCGCGCGGTTCAATCACGAAACCAACACTTTCTCGCCCGTACCAACAACCCTGAAATCGTTCGGCCCCAGCTACGGCGAGCCGGCTTACCGTAACAACCTGGGCATGCGCACCGCCATGGCCGCCTTTATTGATCTGGCGCAGAGCCTTGGTGCGATCTTGATAACGCCGCTATCAGCCACGGCCAACCCGAGCGGCCCGGTACAGGCACAGGCCTATGACGAACTCACCGGGCGTATTCTGGAGGCGGTCCCCGGGTGCGATGCCATTTTGCTGGACTTGCATGGCGCCATGGTGGCCGAAAACAGCTTCGACGGCGAAGGTGACCTGCTGGCCCGTGTACGCGCTTGCGCACCAGGCGTGCCGATCGGCGTGGCGCTCGACCTGCACGGCAACATCACGCAGAAAATCATAGACAACGCGGACGTCGTGGTTGGCTTCAAGACCTACCCGCATGTGGACATGTATGAGACCGGCCAGCATGCCGGTCGCTTGCTGCTGGCCATGCTGGAGGGACAGCAGCGCTACGCGGTGCGCTGGCACCAACTGCCGCTTATGAGCCACACGCTGCGCAGCACCACTTTGCATGGAGCCATGGCGCGTGCGGTGCAGGCCGCGCGCGATGCGGAGCACGAAGGCATGCCTGCAGTGTCCATATTTGCGGGTTTTTCACTGGCAGATATTGAAGCCCCCTGCGTCAGCGTGGTCGTGACTGGCATAAATACCGATGAAGGTGTGTCTGCAGCCGAGGCAGTTGCGGATCGTATCGCCGCGCAGATCTGGTCTGATCGGGGCGGGTTTGTGTATGAGAGTGAGCCACTGGCGACCTCCCTGGCGCGGGCCCAGACCCTGACTGTGGATGCCAATCGGCCGGTGTTGTTGCTGGATCACAGTGACAACTGTATGTCGGGCGGTACCTGCGACACCATGGACGTCCTGCAGGCAGCGTTGTCACAAGGACTGAAGGACATCGCGGTTGGCCCGTTGTGCGACGCCCAAGCGGTCAGCGCCCTGATCGAGGCGGGAAAGGGCGCAAACGTCAGCATTGCACTGGGCAACAAGGTGGCACTGGTCCAGTTGGGCATCGTCAAGCAGCCTATGCTGGTACAAGGTACGGTGCGCGACATCAGTGATGGCGAATACACCGTCAGTGGCCCGATCTACACGGGACAGCGATGTTGCATGGGACGCACGGTGTTGCTCGATATCGGCGTCGCTCAAATCGTGATCACCGAACACCCACATGAACCCTGGGATCTGGGTGTTTTCAATTGCGTCGGACTGGACCCTCGCGTGCACCGGTTTCTCTTACTGAAATCTCGCATGTACTGTCGGCCTGTTTTTGAGCCATTGGCTCAAGCGCTGGTCGAGTGTGACAGCCCGGGCGTCACCAGTTCCGACTACCGACTGTTCCCATTTTCCCGCGTGAAACATCCTGTATTTCCGCTTGATCAATTTTGATTTTGAACCGTCAACTAAAGCAAAGACAACACCATGAGCACTGAGACAGAAATCGACATAAGCACGCTGCGCATCAACGGCCAGCGTCTGTGGGACTCGCTGATGGAACTGGCCAAGATCGGCGCCACCGAAAAAGGCGGCGTCTGTCGCCTGACCCTGACCACGCTCGACGGCCAGGGCCGCGACCTGGTGACACGCTGGGGCCGCGAGGCTGGATTGACGGTCACCATCGACAAGATCGGCAACGGCTTCATGCGCCGCGCCGGACGCAACAACAGCCTGCCACCGATCGTCGCGGGCAGTCACGTCGACACCCAGCCCACCGGCGGCAAGTTCGATGGTAATTTTGGCGTACTGGCCGCGCTCGAAGTGGTGCGCACGCTCAACGACCATGGCGTCGAGACCGAGGCACCGATCGAGGTGGCGTTCTGGACCAATGAAGAAGGCTCGCGCTTTGTGCCGGTGATGATGGGCTCGGGCGTCTTTGCCAAGGTCTTCACGCTGGAGCACGCTTACGCTGCCACCGACACCGAGGGCAAGACCGTCAAGGACGAACTCACGCGCATCGGCTACGTCGGACCGCAGGAACCGGGCGACCACCCGATCGGAACTTATTTCGAGGCCCATATCGAGCAGGGTCCGGTGCTCGAAGACAACAACAAGACCATTGGTGTGGTGCAGGGCGTGCTCGGCATTCGCTGGTTTGATTGCACCGTGACCGGCATGGAGGCGCACGCCGGCCCGACGCCGATGGCGCTGCGCAAGGACGCCATGCAGGTGTCTGCCCAATTGATGCAGGAGGTGGTGGCGGTCGCGCTGCGCCACGCGCCCCATGGTCGCGGCACCGTCGGCATGGTGCAGGTGCACCCGAACAGCCGCAATGTGATTCCGGGGCGCGTCAAGTTCTCGATCGATCTGCGCAACAGCACCGATGCGCTGGTGGA
>Ga0315271_10002810_pt1 | contig 10965 bp, 10 predicted proteins | sample C3_top_MG_FD_204664 | JGI IMG/M metagenome (GOLD analysis project Ga0315271, IMG submission 204664) | Sediment microbial communities from Yellowstone Lake, YNP, Wyoming, USA - C3_top | ecosystem: Environmental > Aquatic > Freshwater > Lake > Sediment | place: USA: Wyoming | collected 2017-08-01
GCGAACGCCCCAGCGGCGGACCGCAGGGGCGTTCAGGGCGTTGGTCAGTCGGCGGGCCGCTTGGCCGGCCCCCGGAAGGTCAGGCGGTCTCGGGCTCCCGGCCGCCGTCCATCAGCTTCCAGACACCCCAGCCGATGATCCCGCCCACGATCGGCGCGACGAGGTAGATCCACAGCACGGACACGTCGCCGCCGACGATCGCCGAGCCGATCGAGCGGGCAGGGTTGAGCGAGGCACCGGTGAGCGGCGCGATCCCGAAGTGGATCGCCATCAGGGTCAGCGGGATCGCGAGGCCGGCCAGGTTTGGTGCGCGCTTCGTTGCCGCGAGGATGAGGGCGATGAAGCCCGCGGTCGCGAACACCTCGATCGCGATGGCGCCCGTGTCCGTGATCCCCGCGCCGGGCTTGGTGATCCCGTCGGCGACCGCCTGCTGGCTCACGGTCAGCATGACCAGCCCACCGGCCAGGAGAGCCCCGGCCACCTGCGCAATGACGTAGCCCACGGCGTCGACCGGCGTCGTGCGCTTGTCGAGCACCATCGCCACGGTCACCGCGGGGTTGTAGTGGCCGCCCGAGATGTGGCCGAACGCGAAGATCGCGGCCAGCAGGCCGAAACCGAACGAGAACGGCACCACCACGAGCCCTGGCGTGGACGCGGCGTGGAACGCGGCGACGGACAGGTAGCCGATGCCGAAGAACAGGAACGAGCCGAGGAGCTCAGCCGCGTACTTGCGGAAGTCCATGGGTGAAGACGATCCTCCCTGTGGCCGCCGGGGCCCTTGACCGGTCCTGCCCGCGCGGCGTCGCAAGTATGCCGCCCGCCCGACAGGGGGCACAACCGCGCGGCTTGCGCCCGATTCGGGTTCACGCCCCAGAATGGCGCCATGACCGACCCGGCGATCGAGACCCATGGGCTCCGCAGATGCTACGGGCCCACGGTGGCGCTCGACGCCCTCGACCTCCGGGTGGAGGCCGGCGAGGTGTTCGGCTTCCTGGGCCCCAACGGCGCCGGGAAGACGACGGCGGTGAAGCTGCTGCTGGGCCTGGTCCGGCGCACCGGCGGCGACGGCCGGGTGCTGGGCCGGCCACTGGGCGACCGGGATGCGCGTCGCCGGATCGGCTACCTGCCCGAGCTCTTCCGCTATCAGCCCTGGCTCACGGCGTGGGAGGTGCTCGAGCTGCACGCGTCGCTGGCCGGCCTGCCCTCCGGTGGTCGCCACGCCGAGATCGACCGGGTGCTCGAGCTGGTCGGCATCGCGTCAAGGGCAGGCGATCGCACCGGCGGCTTCTCCAAGGGGATGCAGCAGCGCCTGGGGCTCGCGGCAGCCCTCCTGGGCGAGCCCGCACTCGTGATTCTCGACGAGCCGACCTCGGCGCTGGACCCTGTGGGCCGCGAGGACGTCCGCGCCATCATCCGCCACGCGCGGGAGCGCGGATCTGCCGTGCTGCTCAACTCCCACCTCTTGGGCGAGGTCGAGCGGGTCTGCGACCGCGTCGCCATCGTGCAGCGGGGCCGCGTGGTCGCCGCGGGTGCGCTCGACGACCTGCTGGGGGAGTCAGAGGTGCGGATCCGGGTCACCGGCCTGCCTTCGGACCTGGCAGTGCTCGGCGCCTTCGGGCCCATCGTCGAGGACGACGGATGGCTCGTGGTCCGCCCGCTCGATCCCGAGCGCATCCCTGAGCTGGTGGCCGCGATCGTGGGGCTCGGCGGCCGGGTGCACGCCGTGGACCCGGCCCGGCGATCGCTGGAGAACCTGTTCCTCGAGGTCGTCCGGGACGCGCCGTCGCCCGGGGAGCCGGCCGCATGAGCCCCCGCCTCGTGCTTGTCGTCGCCGGCCTCACCGTGCGCGAGATCGTGCGGCGCCGGATCCTGTGGGTCCTGCTGGCGCTGGCCGTTGCCAGCGTGGTGCTCGTGGGCTGGGGCGTGGACCGGCTGGTGACCCTGGCCCGCGGCCAGGGCTCGAGCGAGGTCGAGATCCGGATCGGCGTCTCGCAGGTGCTGATCATGATCGCCTTCATGTTCAGCTTCGTGCTCGCGATGTCGGCAGCGTTCCTGGCCGCGCCCGCTATCGCCTCGGATGTCGAGTCGGGGACGGTCCACGCGATGCTGGCGCGCCCGCTCCAGCGCGCGGAGCTGGTCGCCGGCAGGTGGCTTGGCCTGACCGCGGTGATCGCCGGGTACACGCTGGTCGCCGGCCTGCTCGCGATCGGGGCCGTCGGCTTCGTGTCCGGCTACATCCCTCCCTCGCCGCTCGTCGCCATCGTCTTCCTCGCGTTCCAGGCCATCACCGTCCTGACCCTCGCGCTCGCGCTCGGGACGCGGCTGCCGTCCATCGCGGCAGGGGCCATCACCGTCGTGCTGTTCGGGCTCGGCTGGTTTGCCGGGGTGCTCGGCAATGTCGCGGTCGTCTTCAACGCGGCACCTTTGGCTGGCCTGGGCCAGGCAACGCGCGTGCTGCTGCCGACGGACGGCCTGTGGCGGGGCGTGATCTACGGCCTGGAGCCACCGCTGATCCTGCTGGCATCGGTCGGGCGTGGGGCCGAGGCGCTGCGTGCCAACCCGTTCTTCGCGGACGCACCGCCACCGGGCGCGTTCATCGCGTGGAGCGGTGCATGGACCATCCTCGTCCTGCTCGGTGGCATCGCCGCCTTCCGCCGCCGGGAGCTCTGAGGCGGGTGCCCCACACGGGCACCCCGTTCAGGGAAGGGGCCTGCTGTCGAAGAGGTTGCTGTACAGCGGTCGCGTGCCCGCCGGGCGCCGCGCGTTGTAGACCGAGCGGAAGACGTTCGCCGAGACCGTCTTCACGCCGGCCGATCCGTACAGGACCACGGCGTACAGGCGACCCGACACGCCGCGCCGGCGCAGGTCGAGCTTCTGCAGGGCGCCCACGTTGGTCCTGCTGTCCGCCTTGAACATGGCGCTGAGCTGGGCGAGCGTCAGCGTGCTGCTGCTCCACGCGTACCGCGGGGCAGCCGCGTCCCACGCCACGCCGGTATCGGACCGGTCCACGATCCCGCGCAGATAGGCGACCGGCGAGCCGACCTTGCCACCGGAGCCCACGAACGCGTACTCGTTGCTCTCCGTGGCGCCGCCGCCGGTCGACGAGAAGACGGCGTTCACGACGCTCGATCCGTACATCAGGACAGAGCCCGGGGCTGCGTCGATCACCGCGTTTGCCGCAGCGACCTCGGCCTCGAGGCCGCGATAGACCTGGGACCTCGTGTCGTCGTACACGTCGAACGACCCCGTGGTCGGGTGGAGGTGCCTGACCGCGTAGCTTCGGGCGGTGATGGCCTGTGCCCGGAGCGCCTCGGCGGGCCAGGTCGAGGGCATCTCCACGGGGACGACGCCCCGCAGGTAGGCGTCGAGCCCGAGGGTGTTGACCACGCTCAGGGAGCTGGTGCCAAGCCCGAGGGTGAGCGTGCCGCGGTAGGTGTCGTAGACGGACGGCTTCGAGAGCAGTTGGAGGACCGTCGCGGGCTCAACGCCCGAGACGACCGGCCGTCCCGCCAGGACGGCGGCGTGCAGGACGGTGACTCCGTCGGCCCCGAGCACCTTCGCCCGCCAGGTGGTGGTGCTGACGCCGTTGGTCGTGGACGTCGTGGACCAGGCGAGGAGCCGGGCACCCGCCGGCAGGACCTTGTCCCACCCGGAGACCGCCCACGTGCCATTGCGTCCGTAGACGATGAGCGGCGACGTGGAGCTCGCGCGATAGCCCGCCATCAGCAGCACCCGGACGGGGCGGGCCGCGTCGGTCGTCGACAGGGTGGCTCCCCGGAAGTAGGCCGCCAGGATCTGCTCGGCGGTCTGGCCCCCCAGCGCGCGCCCGCGGGCGCCGTACTGGTTGAGGCCCACGCCATGTCCGTAGCCCCTGCCGTAGAAGCGCACGGTCGAGCCCAGGGCGGTGACGGTCGTCGGCCAGGCGGTCGCCGGTGAGGGCGAGGCGGTCGATGACGGGCTCGCGGTCGGGGAGGGGTCCGGCGACGCTGAGGGCTCCGCGGTCGGCGATCCGGAGGGCGCCGCGGTCGGTGAGGCCGATGGCGACGGGTCGGCGGCGAGCACCGGCGCGGTGCAGGCGCCGAGCACGGCAAACGCGACCAGGACGGCCGTCAGCCAGCGCGGAGGCTGGCGTGGCCGGTCAGGTCCGGGTGTGCGGCCTGCAGGTCGTTCGATGGACATGCTCCAGAGTCTGGGGGTGCGGGACCGCACCGACCATGACCCGAGCGGGCCATGGCGGGCCGAACTCGGGTACCAGCATGCCACGCCGGGCGCTACCGTTTCAGCATGATCCGCATCTTCCTCGGGCACGGCGCCGCGGGCAGCGCCGCATCGATGGCACCCTGGATTGAGGGCCTCCGGGAGCAGGGCTTCGAGGCGCACGCGCTCGACCTGCCGCGCCGCCGGGCGGAGGACGCCGTGGCCGCGTTCGAGGCCCAGGTGCCCGACGAGGCCGGCGTCGTTGTCGGCGGGCACTCGTTCGGCGGACGGGTGGCCTCGCTGTCCGCGGCCGGGGTGGGCCGGCCCGACGGCGCGGCACCCAGGCGGTATGGGGCGCTGGTCTGCCTCAGCTATCCGCTCCACCGGCCCGGCATGCCCGAGACGGCAGCCGCGCGGACCGCGCACTGGCCGGACATCGGGATCCCCGCCCTCCTGCTGTCGGGCACCCGCGATCCCTTCGCCCGGATCGACCTCCTGGAGGCGGCGATCCCGGCGCTATCGGAGGGGCGGCTGGTCACATACCCGGGTCTCGGCCACGGGCTGCTGCCGGTCCGCGACGACGCGCTGGGCAGGATCGCGGCGTTCCTCCGCGGGCCTGGGGCGTCCGTGGATCCGGACCTCCGGCGGCCGTGAGACGATGCCGGACATGACCGATGCTCCGACGCTCCGCCGCTGTGCCTGGGGCGACAGTCAGGATCCCGCGTACCGCGTCTACCACGACACGGAGTGGGGCGTCCCGGTCCGGGACGAGCGGCACCTGTTCGAGCTCCTGGTTCTCGAGGGGGCGCAGGCCGGGCTCTCGTGGGCCACGATCCTGCACAAGCGCGATGGGTACCGGCGTGCGTTCGCCGATTTCGAGCCGTCGGTGGTCGCGGGCTTCGGCGACTCGGACGTCGCCCGGCTGCTCGCGGATCCCGGGATTGTCAGGAACCGGGCGAAGGTGGCCGCGGCGATCGGCAACGCGAGGGCAACCCTGGCGCTTGAGGCTGCCGGTCCAAGCCTGGTCGGGCATCTCTGGTCGTTCGTGGGCGGTATCCCCCTGGTCAACCGCTTCGAGGCGCTGTCCGATATCCCCGCGCAGAGGGAGGCGTCCCGCGCCATGAGCCGGGACCTGCGCGCGCGGGGCTTCCGGTTCGTCGGCCCCACGATCTGCTACGCGCTGATGCAGTCCGCCGGCCTGGTCAACGACCACGAGACCGGCTGCTACCGCTGGGCGGAGGTCCAGAGTCCGTCCTGACGGCCGGTGGAGTCCTCGATCCGGCGTCCCGGCCCGGGTTCCTGCCTGGGTTCCTGCCTGATGGGCACCTGCCGAGGACCGATTGGCCCCTGAGGCCGTGTGGCCAGCGGCGTAGGATCGGCGGCGCACAGGGAGGATTCACATGACAACGCCCGTTCCCGACGGCACGCAGGTCACCGGTCCCGACGCTGGGCCGCCGCCCCCGGTGCCGCCGGAGGCACCCTACGGCGCCCCGCCCCCCGGCCAGAACCCGCCCCCCGGCCAGGCCCCGCCCCCGGCGTGGGCTCCCGGCCCCACTCCCGGTCCGGCAGCGCTGCCAAATCGCGCCCAGCCGGCGCTCGTGGGCGGGGTGATCCTCGTCGTCGTCGGCGCTGCGGTCCTTGTCGGCCGCGTCATCGAGCTCAACCTCGCCGCCGCCACCTGGCCGCTGTGGATCGTCGTTCCGGGCGTGGCGATGCTGGTCGGCTCGTTCTTCATCCCGCCGAGGGGCGGACTCGGGCTCGCCATCCCGGGGGCGATCGTGATGATGGTGGGCCTCGTGCTGTGGGTCCAGGAGGCCTACGGCCTGTACGCGACGTGGGCCTACGCGTGGGCCCTGGTGGCGCCCACTGGCCCGGGCCTTGGGATGCTCCTCTACGGCCTCGTCCACCGGGACCACGAGCTCGCGGCGGACGGGCTGCGGACGACGCTCGTCGGCCTGGGGCTGTTCGTCGGGTTCGCGATCTTCTTCGAGGGTGTGATCGGTCTGTCTGGCGATCCGATCGGCAACCTCGACGAGATCCTGCCCTACGCCGCCATCGGCCTGGGGCTGCTGCTGGTGGTGCTCTCGTTCGTCGGGGGCCGCCGCAGGGAGCGCCGCACCTGACCGCGATCGAGACCTGCGAGGCCTACGAGAGTTCGAGGATCACGTAGCGGATCTGGCCGCCCGGCGTGACGATCGTGACTGCGTCACCGACCTGGCGCCCGATCAGCGCTGCGCCGACCGGGGACACGCTCGAGATCCTGCCCTCCTGTGAGCTCGCCTCGGCCGAGCTCACGACCTGGAGCGTCGATTCGACGCCGTCCAGCTCGACGCGCACGCGCGACCCCAGCTCGACGTGCGCTCCTCGCTCGGTGGGCGCCTTCACGACCGCGATCTTGAGCTTCCCCTCGAGCGACCGGATCCGGCCCTCGAGGAAGCCCTGCTCCTCGCGTGCCGCGTGGTATTCCGCGTTCTCCTTGAGGTCGCCGTGCTCCCGCGCGGTGGCGATCCGCTTGATGACCTCCGGGCGTTGGGCAATAAGGGCGGCGAGCTCGCCGTGGAGCCGCTCCAGCCCCTCCGGCGAGAGGTAGATGGGCTCGGTGACCTTGCGGGGTGATCCCTGGGCGGCATAGGCCGCCGCGGACGCGATCCGTCCGGTACCGCGGCCCGGGGCGGGCCGGCGGCCGCGCTTCGCCTCGTCGCGGGCTCCGTCGGCCTCGCCCGCTGGCAGCTCCACGATCCGGGTGACCGGCTTCGGCTCCGGCGCCTTGACCTGCGGCAGCAGCGAGTTCGTGATCCCGGTCACCTTCCGCGCGCCGGACGGGGACCGGAGCGATGCCCACGGCAGCACGACGGAGGAATCGTGGAGCTTCGCAGCCTCGGGTGCCGGAACGCCGCCGGCGAACGCGTCATTCAATGCGTCCTCGTACTCCTCGGGCATGTCGGTCGCAGCCCACCACACGCGGAGCTCTGCCACGCCGCGGAGGAAGTGCAGCCAGAACCCGGTCCACGCAGGCTTCGGGTCACCGGGCACGGTCTTGGCCATCGCCGCGAGCCGGCCGGCGACGGAGCCCGTGGAGCTGCCGACCAGCAGCACCGGCTGGGACGGCAGCCAGAACGACGCCAGCCGGTGCTGGAGATCCTTCGAGACCGGCCTCGCGCCGTCCATCCGCAGGTCGGGGACCCGCTCCAGCCACTTCCCGACCCGTGCCAGGTCGAGATGCGGAGCGGGCAGGGGAGCGGCAAGCTCCACCACGAAGACGCCCGAGCCAACGTGGCGGACGGGGCGGCCCCACGTGACGGGGCCGTCGGCCATGAGGCCGACCTCGCGGATCAGGGCGGGTGCGCTGCGGTCGTCGGGCATGGGCTCCAGCTCTGGCGGGGAGGTGCAGGGGGAGGGGCGCGGCCCGCTGTGGCAGCCGACGACCCCTTTCCGTCGCCCCAGCGTATCGTTTCATCATGGCAGACGCACCCAGCGGCCCGGATCCGGCGCCGCCGCCCGAACCCGCCCCCGATCAGGCCGCCTCTCAGGCCGCCTCCCCGGGCGCCCCGGCGACCGAGTCCGCCCCTCGCCACCGGGTCGGACGCACGCGTGTCGTGACGAGCCTGGGTCTCGTCGTGGGCATCCTCGCCGGCGCCGCGGCCCTTTCCGCCCTGGTCCTCGCGGGCTCGCTCGCGGTGCCGTCCTCCGCGCCAACTGCATCCGGCCCGATCGCGGCGCTCGCGAGCCGATCGCCCGCTGCTGCCGCGAGCCCATCGCCCGATGCTGCCGCCACCCCAGCACCCGTGGCCACCCCGGCACCCGTGGCCACCCCGACGCCCTCGCCGACCGCCTCGCCCTCGCCGACCACGGCGCCGTCACCCTCGCCCGCGCCATCGCCCACCGCATCGCCAGCAGGCGACGTTCCTGCCGAGGCGCTGCAGGCGCGCCTCGATGCGATGCGCACCAAGCTGGCGATCCCGGGGGCATCCGTGGCCATCCTCTGGGACGACGGCCGGCAGTGGCTGGGCGCCTCGGGCCTCGCGGACATCAAGCGCAAGGTCCCGATGACCACAGCAACCGCCTTCGCCCTCGCCTCCATCTCCAAGACGTTCACCGCGGCGGTGATCCTGCAGCTGGTGGAGGAGGGCAGGCTCTCGCTGGATCAGCCGGTTGCCCCGCTCCTGCCGGAGTTCGCCCTTGACAAGCGACTCACGGTGCGTGAGCTGCTCGATCACACCAGCGGTCTCCCCGACTACTTCCAGAACGTCAAGATCGACCGCCCGCTCCAAGCGGACCCCAACGCCACGTGGACTGCCCAGCAGACGTGGGCATACGTCCCGAAGAAGCATCCCGGCCCGGGCCGCCTCTGGATCTACTCGAACAGCAACTACCTGCTGCTCGGCGAGCTGGTGAAGCGGGTGACGGGCCGGCCGCTGTCCGCCGAGATCCGCGAGCGGCTGCTCGACCCCCTCGGTCTTACGTCCGCGTGGTACCAGGCCGAGGAGCGGCCGCGGGCCGGCGGATCGGTGGGCTACCGCGTGCTGCCCTCGAGCGGCGGCGCGGTGCGTTTTGCCAGGGTGGCTCCGCCGAGCAAGGTCATGCCGTTCCGGTCGGTCGTCACCGCCGCCGGGGGCGCCGGATCGATGGCCTCGACCGCCCTCGATGCCGCCCGCTGGATCCGTGCCTACGCGGGCGGTGACGTGCTCACGCCGGAGACCCGAGCACTCCAGGTGAAGGACGCGGCCGGAACTCTGGCGCTGGGGGCCGAGATCCCGTACGGGCTTGGCATCCAGGCGATCACCCTTGGCGGGCATGCCGCCCTCGGACACTCAGGCCGATTCCTCGGGTTCCGGAATGTCGCCCGGTACCTCCCGGACGACGGCATCACGATTGCGGTCCTCACCAACCAGGGAGTCCGGGACCCGTCCCGCATCGCGGCGGAGCTGCTCAAGATCGTGCTGCCGCCCGCGCCGTTGCCGTCCGGGTCACCGTCGGCGGCGCCGACCACCACGCCGTAGCGGGTCAGGCAGCCCCGGAGCGCCGCCGGCCGCCGCCGGAGCCTGTCGCTCGTCCGCGTCCGCCGCTCGATGATCCGCTGGCCCCACGCGGCGCCCGCAGCGGCTGGGCCTCGGCGTCACGGCGCGGCACGAAGCCATCCGCGACCTCCCACGGGATCGCGACCTGGAGCAGCCGCTGGACACCGCGGAGCAGGTCCGCCTCGTCGATGGTCACGAGGCTGATCGCGTCGCCCGTGGCCCCGGCCCGTCCCGTGCGCCCGATGCGGTGGACGTAGTCCTCCGGGTTCCAGGGGAGCTCGTAGTTCACCACGTGCGGCAGGGCGTCGATGTCGAGCCCGCGGGCAGCCACGTCCGTGGCGACGAGCACCCGGATCTCACCGGCCTTGAAGCCATCGAGCGCCTTCGTCCGGTCGGACTGGGCGCGGTCGGAGTGGATCGCCGTGGCCGCCACGCCGTGACGGTCCAGCCAGGACGCGAGGCGCGAGGCCGCGATCTTGGTCCGCGTGAACACCAGGACCTGGTGCCAGTCGCCCTCGAGGATGAGGTGCGCCAGCAGCTCCTCCTTGCGGTCCCGGTCCACCGGGTAGACGAGCTGGCGCACGGTCTCGGCCGCGGTCCCGTGGCGCGCGACCTCGATGGTCTCGGGGTTGTTGAGGATGGAGCCGGCGAGCCGCTTGATGTCGTCCGAGAAGGTGGCCGAGAACAGCAGGGTCTGCTTGCGGCTCGTCAGGAGGTCGAGGATCCGGCGGATATCGGGCATGAAGCCCATGTCCAGCATCCGGTCCGCCTCGTCGAGGACGAGGATCTCCGCCTGGCCCAGGTTCGCCGCCCGCTGGCCCACGAGGTCGAGGAGGCGGCCGGGGGTGGCGACGAGGATCTCGACGCCGGCGCGCAGCTCCTTGATCTGCGGGTCGAGCGGCACGCCGCCGTAGACGACCGACGCGCGGAGCGGGACCGAGCGCCCGTAGACCTTGATCGCCTCCGAGACCTGGACGGCCAGCTCCCGGGTTGGCGTCAGGACGAGACAGCGGACAGGGTGGCGTGCGGGCGAGAACGAGGTGTTCGCGTACGGGCGGAGCCGGTCGAGGATCGGGAGCGTGAAGGCTGCCGTCTTTCCGGTGCCGGTCTGCGCCGCGGCAAGGACGTCCCGTCCCTCGAGGATCAGCGGGATGGCCCGTTCCTGGACGGGCGTCGGCTCTGTGTAGCCCTCCTCCACGACGGTGCGCAGGAGGTCGGCTGAGAGCCCCAGCTCTGCGAATTGCAAGGTGTGTTGTGTTCTCCGGTCCGGGCCGATATCGGCGGCCACCTGATGTGATGGTCCGGCGCGGCGCCCGCGCGGGGCGGCGGGGGCGGCGGCGACCGCCGGACGGGTCGGAGCATACGCGAAAATGGCGATATGAGCGCACAGGGCACGCGGGCGATCGACGCGGCGAGGCATGCAGGCGTCGTGTTCACCGTGCATGAATATGCGCACGGAGGGCGGGCCTCGTTGCGCGACGGTGGTCGCGGGTACGCCCTGGAGGCGGTTGAGGCGCTGGGCATCGAGGCTGCCCGCGTGTTCAAGACGATCGTCGTCAGCGTGGACGGACGCCTCGGCCTGGCCGTCGTCCCGGCCGACACCGAGGTGGACCTCAAGGCCGTTGCCGACGCGCTCGGCGGGCGCCGCGCGGCGATCGCGCCACCAGCAGAGGCGGAGCGGGCGACGGGGTACGTGCTGGGCGGGATCTCGCCCCTCGGGACCCGGCGCACGCTGCCCACGGTGGTCGAT
>Ga0315271_10002813_pt1 | contig 10957 bp, 14 predicted proteins | sample C3_top_MG_FD_204664 | JGI IMG/M metagenome (GOLD analysis project Ga0315271, IMG submission 204664) | Sediment microbial communities from Yellowstone Lake, YNP, Wyoming, USA - C3_top | ecosystem: Environmental > Aquatic > Freshwater > Lake > Sediment | place: USA: Wyoming | collected 2017-08-01
CGCCTGCCACCGGGCTCCCCTGCACCACCACGCGGCCGAAGGCCTCGATGACCCGGCCCGCCTCGCCGCGGGTCAGGATCAGCCGCGTCGAGGAGACCGAGAGCGCCAGGCGGAGGAGCGTGGTGAGCAGGAGCAGCGCCGGGAAGCTGGCGAAGGAGAGGGCGTCGCGGGCCAGCAGCGTGACCACCAGCACGGTGGCCGCCAGCGCCAGCGAGAAGGCCAGGCCGACGTCGAGCAGCGGGGGTGGCACCGGCGCCACCAGCAGGACCACCAGGGCGAGCACGGCCAGGGCGAAGCCGGCGTCGCCGGCGCCGCGCAGGCGGGAGAGGAGGGCGTGCAGCGTGGTCATGGTGGCTCCCCCGGCGTGGCGCCGTGCAGGGTGGCGAGGAGCGCCGCGGCGGCGTCGTAGAGCTCCTCGGGGATCTCGTCGCCCACCTCGGCGAGCCGGTGGAGCGCCCGGGCCAGCGGCGGATCGCGGACGATGGGGATGCCAGCGCGGCGGGCCCGGGCCCGGAGCCGCGCCGCGGCCGCTCCTATCCCCTTGGCCAGGACGCGCGGGGCCTCCCCGGCGCCGCGCCGGTGGTGCAGGGCCACCGCGACGTGCGTCGGGTTGACGACGAGGCAGGTGGCGCGGAGCAGTGGCGGGGCCTCCGCCAGGGCGCGGTGGAGCCGGCGCCGCTCGGCCTTGCGGTTCGGGTCGCCCTCCGCCTCGCGGGCCTCGCGCCTCACCTCGTCGCGCGACATCCGCAGCCGGCGGTGGTGGCGCCAGCGGACCAGCAGCAGGTCGGCGGCGCCGAACAGGAGGAGCAACCCGGCCAGCCGCCAGGCCAGCGGCCAGAGCAGGGCGGCGGCCGCCCGCCCCGGCGACCCGGCCCGCGGGAGCTGGGCCAGGGTCGTGGCGGCCGTGCGCCAGCCGGACAGGGCCAGGGCCAGCACCAGCGCCGCCTTGAGGGCGCCGAGGCCGAGCGCGGCCACGCGCGCTCCCGAGCTGAGGCGGCCGAGGCCGGCGATCGGATCGAGCCGCTCCAGCCTCGGCGCCAGCGGGGCGGCCGTGAGGAGGCCGCCGGTCTGGAGCAGGCCCACCGTCCAGGCCGCGGCGAAGGCCGCCAGCGCGGGGAGCGCCGAGAGCCGCATCACCGCCAGCGCCGAGGAGAGGAGCGCGGCCTCGGCAGGCGGGTCCGGGGCCAACGCCGCGACCAGCCCCCGCCGCACCTCCCCGGCCAGCGCGCCGAACCACCAGCTCCCCGACGCGGCCAGCGCCGCCAGGCCGGCCGCCAGCGCCACCGCGCCGGTCAGCTCGCGGGAGACCGCCACCTCGCCGCGCTGGCGCGCCTCGGCCAGCCGCTTCGGCGTCGGCCGCTCGGTCCGCGCGCCGCTCACGGGGAGAACCCGGTCGGCACCGCGCCCTGCAGGAGCATCGGCAGCTGCCCCTCCAGCGCCACCAGGGAGACCAGCCTCCCGGCGCCGGCCGAGGCCCCCAGCGCCATGGCCAGCAGGCCGAGCGAGCCCCTCGCCGGCTGCGTCAGCTCGGGGAGCTGCAGCCCCGGGGCAACCCGCACCGCGGCCGCCACCGCCAGCTCGGCGGCCAGGACCCCGGCCACCGCCGGCGAGGCGACCGCCACCGCCGCGGCCAGGGCCGCGCCGCTGGCCCGCAGCGCCAGCTCGGCGAGCGCCAGGGCCGGGAACGGGGCGCCGACCGGCAGGGAGGCGAAGCCGAGGAGCAGGCCGCGCACGACCAGCTGGAGGCCGCCGCCGACCGCCGCCAGCACGATCAGCTGCTGCACCAGCAGGTCGCCGAGCGCCGTCTCGCGCTGCCGCAGCGGCGCCACGTGGAGCTCCGCCAGGGTGGCCCCCCGCGCCGTGTCGGCGAGCCGCCCGGCCGCCCGGGCCGCCTCGAGCGGGGCGGCCACCACCACCGCCAGCCCGGCGCCGATGGCCAGCTCGCGGGCCGCCAGCACCGCCAGCGCCAGCCCCTCGGCCGCCACCGGCCGCGCCCCGGCCAGCAGCCAGGCCGTGGCGCCCAGCCCCGTCGCCAGCACCATGCGCAGCGGCGCCGGGACCAGCGGGCCGCCGAGGAACGGCGAGAGCACCGCCACCGGCAGCAGCCGCAGCGCGTGGAGCAGCGCCGCGGCCAGCGCGCCGGCCTCGAACGGCGCGCCGCTCACGGCGCTCCTCCGGCGGCCAGCGCCAGCACCTCGGCGGCGAAGCGGGACAGCCGGGCGCCGATCCAGGGGCCGGCGACCACCAGCGCCGCCGTCACCGCGGCGATGCGGGGGACCGCCCCGAGGGCGTGCTCCTGGAGCTGGGTGGCGGCCTGCAGCAGGCCGGTGACGAGCCCGACCAGCAGCGCCGCGCCGAGCGCCGGCGCCGAGAGCAGCAGCGACAGCAGCAGCGCCTCGCGCCCGAGGTGGAGGAGGGTGGCGGTCACGGCCCGCTCCCGGGCGCGTAGGCCAGCGCCAGCCCGCGCGCCAGCAGGCGCCAGCCGTCGACGGCCACCAGCAGCAGGAGCTTGAGCGGGAGGGCCACCGAGGTGGGAGAGAGCTGGGCCAGGCCGAGCGCCAGCAGCACGTTGGCCACCACCAGGTCGACCACCAGGAAGGGCAGGAAGACCAGGAAGCCGATGGTGAAGGCGCGGCGCAGCTCGGAGACCATGAAGGCCGGCGCCAGCACCGCCAGGTCCTCCTCGCCCACCTCGGCCGCCCGGTCCCCCGGCCGCAGCCGCCTCGCCAGGTCGAGGAAGGACTCGCGATCGTCGGTCCGGGCGAAGCGGGCCAGGAAGGCCTTGAGCGGAACCAGCGCCCGCGCCCCGGCGACCAGCGCCCCGCCCTCTCCGCCCGCAGGGACCTCCTGCGCCGCGGCCCAGGCGGCCTCGCCCACCGGGGCCATCACCGCCAGCGTCAGCACCAGCGCCAGCCCGGTGACGGCGGTGGTGGGCGGCACCTGCGGCGCACCGAGCGCCGAGCGGAGCACCGAGAGGACCACCGAGATCTTGAGGAAGGAGGTGAGGGTGACCAGCAGCACCGGCACCAGGGCGGTGGCGCCCAACAGCAGGAGCCAGTCGGCCGGCCGCGCCGCCAGCGGCCCGGGAGGCGGGAGGGCGGCGATCACGGCTCCGCCTCCGGACCGGTCCAGCCGGTCTCGGCCAGCAGCCGCACGCCGTCGCGGCCGACCCCGAGCAGCATGGGCCGCCCGTCCACCTCGACCAGGACCAGCGAGGCGTCGCGGGCCAGCCCGGCGCGGGAGAGCACCCGGAGCCGTGGAGGCGGGGTGGCGTCGCGACGCTGCCGGAGGAGCAGGACCGCCCCCGCCAGGCCGAGCAGGAGCATGCCGGCGCGGGCGGCGGCCGGGCCGAGCTCGCCGGGGAGCAGCGCCAGCGCGCCACAGGGCAGGGCCGCGAGGCCCATCCAGGCCAGGGGACCCGTGCGCCCGAGCAGGGCGGTCACGGCTGCACCTCCAGCGCCAGGATGCGCACGCCGACGGCTCCCTCGATCTCGACCAGCTCGCCGCGCCCCAGCGGGCGCTCGCCGATGCGGAGGGTCACCAACCCGCGGCGGTCGAGCTGGACCGGCAGCGTCGCGCCCGGGGTCAGCCGCGAGAGGTCGCTCAGCGTCAACGGCACCCTGGCCAGCTCGACGTCGACCAGGACGGGGACCTGCGCCAGGTGACTCTCCATGGTGGTCGTCTCCACGAGGAAGGCGCCATCGGCCAGCGTGCCGACGGCGGTGAAGCCGCCGGGGAAGAGGAGGCGGAGGCGCCCCTCCGGCGGAGCATCGGCCAGCACCACGTCGCCAGGGGCCAGCGAGCGCAGCTCGGCGGGAAGCAGCGGGGCAGTCCCGCCGCGGAGCGAGGCGAAGAGCGGGAAGGCGGTGAGCGGTTCCTGGAGCTCGGGCGGCGCGGCCAGCGCCGCCACCGCGGCGGGTGGCAGCAGCAGCCGGGCGTGGCCGCGCACCGGCCCGGCCACGATCTCGAGATCGACCGCGAGCGGCGAAGGGGGGAGCGGGGCATCGCGCACCAGGCGAGGCGCCAGCGCCTGCGCGACCGGCTCGACCTCGGCGGCCCCGTCGATCCCCGCCAGCACCAGCAGGTCGAGGGCCGACCACTCCAGGGAGGTGAGCGCCGTGGCGCCGGGCACCGGCTCCGCGCCGCCGGAGACCAGCGCCACCAGCCGGGCCACCAGCCCGGGCTCCACCTCGAGCAGCGCCGTGCCGGGCAGGGCGGACAGCTCGATTCCCAGCTGGACCAGCGGCCGTGCCGGCGCCGCGGCCACCGGCCGGGCCCGGCCGGTGATCGAGACCTCGACGCCGAGCACGGCAGCGAGTGCCCCCGCCGCCGCGACGGCGGCCTCTGCGCCGACGCTCCGGGCGCCGCGGTCGAGTGCGGCGAAGCCGCGGGATACGGCCGGGAGGTCGAAGGGGAGGGCCATGGACCCGATCGACTTCACGCCCCGTGCCGCCGCGAACCGCCCGGATTCTCAGGGGGGGGCCTGGAGGGGGCGGCCGCGCCACGGACCAGCGTCCGCTCCGCGGGCGGCCCGGCCCGGCGCTCGAGCTCCAGCCGGCGCAGGAACGGGTGAGGTGGAAGGGGGTCAGAGCGCTCCCCGGCCGCCGCCCCGGCCTCCTGGACCGAGGCGGCCAAGGCGGCCAGACGCGCCCGCCGGGGCGCCCCGGCCAGCGCCGCGGCATGCCGGAGCGCCTCGCCGGCTTCCGGCCCGTGGAGGCGGCCGATGAACCGGGTGGCCTGCGCCGGCGCCAGGGTCACGGCCAGCGCCACCAGCCCGCGCAGCCGCCCGGTCAAGAGGCCTCTTCGGCGCGGCGCCGCTCGCGCCAGGCCAGCGCGGCGAGGAGCGCGGCGGCCACCGCCGAGAGGCCGGCCAGCCAGGGCCCCCAGCGCCATGGCCTCGCCGCCGGTGCGGCGGGGAGTGGCGCCGCCTCGGCGACCACCACGGCGACGGCCTCGGGTGAGAGCCCCTCGGCCGCCCCTGCCACCAGCGACCGGAGCCCCGGCTCGAGCAGGTGGAGGGCGTCGCAGCTCGAGGGGCGGCACTTGACGAGGACGGCCGCGCGGGGGGCTGGGCGTGACCCGGCGTGGAGCGGGTCGTCGGCCGGGAGGCCGAGGTGGACCCGCGCCTCGACCACGCCGTCGAGCGCCTCGATGCTCCTGGCCAGCTCGCCGGAGAGGGCGTGGAGCCAGCGGGCGCGCTCCTCGATCGGCGTCGGGACCATCCCCCCGGCGCCGAAGACCTCCCCCAGCCCCTGCGGCCGGGCTCGCGGCAGCTGCCTGGCCGCCAGCACCCGGTGGGCCTTGCCGGCCTCGCCGCGGGGGACGGTGATGGTCCAGGCCGCCTCGGTCCCCTCCTGCCGCACCTTGGTGGCCGCCACCCCCTCCTCGTCGAGCGCCACCAGCACCTCGCTGGCCTGGCGCTCGGCGAGGTCGTGGAGCAGGGCGTCGTCGGCGCAGGCCGGGAGCAGCGCGGCGAGGAGCAGGGCGAGGGCAAGGCGGGCGGTCATGGTGGCTCCGGTCAGGCCGGCGCGTTGACCGCCTGCTTGACCGACTGCACGCCGTGCTCGACCAGCTTCGAGGCGACGTCGAGCGTCTGCGTGAACCGGTAGGCGTCGGACTGCAGGGCCAGCAGCTCACCGGCCGTGAAGGTCCGGCCGGAGCGGGCCGCCTGCAGCACCCGGTCGAGGCGGGCCTGGGAGGCCTCCAGCGAGCGGAGCGCCGAGGCCAGCTGCGCCGCCGGACGGGTCGGCTCGGGCGGTCGCGCATGGGCGGTGAGCCTGGCCTCGAAAGCGGCACCGCCGCTGGCGGGGCCGGTGGCACAGGGCGAGGCCAGGGCGGGGGAGATCGGCGAGATGGCCACGGGCCACTCCTAGTGGATGTTGCCGATGGCGGCGCGCGCCGTGTCGTGCTTGACGCGCATCACGTTGGAGAGGGTGGTGAACTCGCGGCTCTCCTGCTGCATGCGCTCCTGGAGCTGCAGGTACTGCAGGTTCATGGCCTGCGCCTCCTGCTGCATCACGCGGGTCGCCTCGAGGAGGTCGCCCGGCGCGCCGGCGCCCCCGGTCGCGCCGCCGGCCGCGGACAGCGCGCTCCCGGCGAGGCGGGCGCCACCCACCCCCGAGGTGAGCCCGCCGTACGCCGGGCCCCCGCCCTGCACGCCGCCGCGGACGGCGCCGGCCAGGACGGTGCCGAAGGGGACGGCTGGGGCGGCCAGCTCCACGGCGCCGACGACGCCGGAGGCCAGGGCCCTGGTGGCCCCCTGCAGGGCCGCCTCGAAGCGGTCCGGGACGGTCTTGCGTTCGGTGGTGGGTGCGACGGTGATCGACTCGACTCGGCTCATGGTGGTTCCTCCGGGCCGTGGAGAAGCAACCGGCGTGCCCCGGCCGGGACCGCGAAACCACTCCGGAAACCTGGAAGGAGCGTCGGAACGCCGGCCGCGCCGCGACCGGCCGGTGCGCGCGGCGGACCGGCGCACACGACCCGCGGCGAGGAACATCCCCCGCGCCAACTACTCTGGGAAGGGATCGAACTACTCTGGGAAGGGGACGGCCGGTGCCCCCTCGAAGCGCGGCTCGCTGGCCGCCTGGCGCAGGCCGGTGGCCCAGTCGATGGCCGCCGCCTGCGGGTTGCCGAACGGCCGGGTCCGGAACTCGAGCCGGTGGCCGCGCCCCCGCAGCGCCTCGGCGGTGGCGGCGTCGAGGCCGAACGGCTCGACCAGCACCACGTCCGGCAACCATTGGTGGTGGAGGCGCGGCGCGCCGAGCGCCTGGTCGAGGGCCATGCCGTCGCCGAGCACGTGCATGATCACCTGGGCCACGGTCGAGGGGATGGTCGCCCCGCCTGGCGCCCCGACCGCCAGCACCACCCGCCCCTCGGCGTCGAAGACCAGCGTCGGCGCCATCGACGAGAGCGGCCGCTTCCCCGGCGCGACGCCGTTGACGCCGGTGCCGACCAGGCCGAAGGCGTTGGGGACGCCCGGCGCGGCGTCGAAGTCGTCCATGGTGTTGTCGAGCAGGATGCCGGTCCCCGGCACCACCACGCAGCTGCCGAACCAGCCGTTGACCGAGGTGGTGAGCGCCACGGCGTTCCCCTCGGCGTCGACCACCGAGACGTGCGAGGTGTGGTTCCCGCCGGGCGCGTCCGGGGCCGGCGGCGCGAGGGTCGCCGACGGCGTGGCCCGCTCGCCCACCTCGGCGCGAAGCCTCGCCGCGAAGGCCGGGCTGGCCAGCTCGGCCGCGGCGGCGTCGGCGGAGGGGAGGAAGGCCGGGTCGGCCAGGCGGCCGGCCCGCTGGGCGAAGAGCCGCTTCTCCACCTCGATGAAGGCGTGGAGCTGCGACACCGGCCGGTAGCCCTCGCCCGGCCTGAAGTCCTGCTCGAGCGCCTGCAAGAGGCCGATCAGGATCGCCCCGCCGGCCGACGGTGGCGGCCAGGAGACGACGCGGTGGCCGCGGAAGGAGCCGGTGAGCGGCGTGCGCTCCACCGTCCGGTAGGCGGCCAGATCGGCGGCGGTGAGCAGGCCGCCGCGCGCCCGCACCGCCGTGACCAGCTTCCGAGCCAGCGATCCGCGGTAGAACGCCTCGGGGTCGCGGCCGAGCTGGCGGAGCGTTCGGGCCAGCTCGGGGCGGCGCAGCAGGTCGCCGGGGCGGTGGGCCACGCGGCTGCCGGCTGCGGCCGGGCCCGGAGCCGGGGTCGTGCCCGGGAGGAGGAACTCGGCCGCCGCGGCCGGGTCGGCGCGCAGGCACTCGAGCTGCTCCGTGGCCGCCAGCGCATGGTAGGGGCCGACCTGGAAGCCCTTCTCCGCCAGCCTCGCCGCCGGCTCGCTCAGGCGCGAGTAGGTGAGCTTGCCGAAGCGCCGGGCCAGCTCGGCGTACCCCTTCACCGCCCCCGGCACCGCCACCGAGAGGCCGCCCCGCGTGGAGCGCCTCGGGTCGGGCCGGCCGTCGACGAGGAACATGTCGCGCGTGGCGGCGGCCGGGGCCACCTCGCGGAAGTCGAGCGCCACCAGCCTCTTCTCCTTCGCCAGCCAGACCAGCGCGAAGCCGCCGCCGCCGATCCCCGAGCTCTCGTTCTGGACCACCGAGAGCGCCAGGGCGGCCGCCACCGCGGCGTCGACGGCGTTGCCGCCGGCCGCCAGCGCCTCGGCCCCGGCGGCGCTGGCCAGCGGGTGGGCGGTGGCGATGGCCCCGCGCGGCGAGGCGGCGGTGCCGGAGAGGAGGAGGGCGAGGAGGAGGCCGTTCATGTGCAGGTAGCCTGCCGCGACCGGGGGGGTGAGCGCCAGCGCCGTCGTCGCCCACCGGACCTCGCCCCGGGACCAGGGCGGTTGCGCGGAATCCCCTCCGGGGCGAGGCTGGCGGGGTGAGAGTGCTCATCGCCATCGTCTCCTACGGCCTCGGCGCCATGGTCATCTTCCTCACCTTCCCGCTGGCGCTGCTGCTCCGGCTCCTCACCTTCCCGTTCGACCGCCACCGCCTGATCGTGAGCTGGTCGCTGGTCTACCTGGGCCGGCTCCTGATCCGCGCCTACCCGCTCTGGCAGGTGACGGTGGAGGGGACGCTGCCGGCGCCGCCCAGCACCTACGTGGTGGTCCCCAACCACCAGTCGCTGGTCGACGCCCTGGCGGTGGCCTGCCTGCCGGCCAACCTGAAGTGGATCGGCAAGCGCTCGGCCTTCCAGCTCCCCTGGCTCGGCTGGGCCTTCCGCCTGGCCGGCTACGTGCCGGTGCTGCGCGGCGAGAAGGCCGACGGCCGGCGCGCCCTGGCCCGGCTGCGCCGCTACCTCGCCGAGGGCGTCCCGGTCGGCCTCTTCGCCGAGGGGACGCGCAGCCGCGACGGGCAGCTCAAGGACTTCAAGGCCGGGCCGTTCAAGCTGGCCATCGAGGCCGGGGTGCCGGTCATCCCGGTCGCCATCTCCGGCGCCGGCACCGCCATGCCGGCCGACCAGGCCTGGATCCGCCCCTCGCGCATCACGGTGCGCATCCTCGAGCCCATCCCGACGCAGGGGATGTCGGTGGAGGACGTGGAGACGCTGCGCGCGCTGGTGCGCCAGCGCCTGCTCGACGCCGTGGAGGTGCGCTAGACTGTCGGTGGGCGCGCCGGCCGGCCGTGGCCGCGCGAGGGGGCGACATGATCAAGTGGAAGCGGTCCATGGCGGTCGGCATCGACGAGATCGACGAGCAGCACCAGGAGATCATCCGCCGCGCCGGGCAGTTCCTCGAGAGCCTCGCCGACCGGTCCCGCCAGGATACCGGGATCCTGCTCTCCTACCTGCGCAACTACTGCGTGACCCACTTCGGCGCCGAGGAGGCCTGGATGCGCGAGTCCGCGTACCCGGAGATGGCCGAGCACCAGAAGGCGCACGACGAGTTCATCAAGAAGCTGATGAAGCTGAGCACGGAGCACGAGAAGCCGCGCGGCACGGGCCTCAAGCCCGCCGAGCTCGGCCAGTGGATCGACGAGTGGCTCACCTCGCACGTGGCCGGCTCGGACCTCAAGCTGGCCCGCCACCTGCGGGCTCACGGCCTGCCGGCCCGCCGCGAGCCGACGCCTCCCTGAGCCGGTGACCTCCCTGGCGAGCCGTCAGCCCGGTGGCCCGACCGGCGAGGGGGCCGGCGGGCCGGCCGGCGCCTCCGTCGGCTTGGGAGCCGGGGCGGGGACCGGACGCCCCTCCTCGATGGCCTCCGCCGCCTCCACGTCGACCCGCCTGAGCAGGTCGAGCTCGAGATCGTAGTCGCGCAGGGTGACGCCGTCGGTGCCGAACTCGTTCCGGTTGATCTCGATGCGGGTGATGACCACGCGCAGCCCCACGGCGTCCGGCGTGGCCTCGGTGCGCCAGCGCACCCCGTCCTGGTTCCAGCCCGTCTCCAGCAGCAGGCCGCCTCCCGAGGTCGAGCGGGTCTCCTTGGCGGCCGAGGAGAGCTGCGACATGGTCCCGGACTTCTGGCCGACCGCCGCCGCGTCCTTCCCGGCCAGCCCCAGGCCGCGATCGGCCATCAGCCGCCGCACCTCCGGCCAGACCAACTCGATCGGCTGCCGGAAGCGGTAGTTCTCCATCCCGGCGCGGGCGTTCCTGGAGCGGGTCCGGTACTCGGAGATCGAGGCGCAGCCGGTGCCGAGCGCGAGGACGGCGGCGAGCAGCGAGGCGGTCAGTCGGGTCATGGTGGGGGAATGCTACCCGACCGAGGCCCCGAACATCCGCCCCACCGCGTAGGTGACGCCGGCGGCCAGCACGCCGAGCCCGACCATCCGGCCCGCCGAGCGCGCGATGCTGGTGCCGGAGAGGAAGCCGACGAAGCCGCCCACCAGCCCGAGCACGCCGAAGGCGAGCGACGCCGAGACCAGCACCGCCGTCGTCCCGCTGGCGAGCAGGAAGGGGATGAGCGGCACCGTGGCCCCCACCGCGAACATCACGAAGGACGACCAGGCCGCGCTCCAGGGCGAGCCGAGGTCGTCGGGATCGAGCCCCAGCTCCTCGCGCACCAGCGTGTCGGCCGCCTGCTCCGGGTTCTTGAGGATCTCGGCGGCCACCCGCGAGGCCTGCTCGGTGGAGAGCCCCTTCTGCTTGAAGATCAGCGCCAGCTCAGCCGCCTCCTCCTCCGGCGCCTCCTCGATCTCGCGCTTCTCCAGCTCCACCTGCCGGGTGAGGAGGTCGCGCTGGCTGGCCACCGAGGTGTACTCGCCGGCCGCCATGGAGAAGGCCCCGCCCAGCAGCCCGGCGAAGCCGGCCACCACCACGGCGTGGTTGTCGAACCCGGCGCCCGCCCCGGCCCCGGCCACGCCGAGGATGAGCGAGAGGTTGGAGAGCAGCCCGTCGTTCATGCCGAAGATGGCGGCCCGCACCGAGCCGGCCCGCCCGCTGTTGCCGTGCCAGCGCTCGCGCACCGCGATGAGGGCCCGGGCGTCGCGGGTCTGGCCGTCGCCCATGCCGGCCAGCACCACCCGGTGGGCCCGCTCCTCCTCGG
>Ga0315271_10002814_pt1 | contig 10957 bp, 12 predicted proteins | sample C3_top_MG_FD_204664 | JGI IMG/M metagenome (GOLD analysis project Ga0315271, IMG submission 204664) | Sediment microbial communities from Yellowstone Lake, YNP, Wyoming, USA - C3_top | ecosystem: Environmental > Aquatic > Freshwater > Lake > Sediment | place: USA: Wyoming | collected 2017-08-01
GCGCTCGGCAGGCGCGATACGAAGTTCGAAGTTCTAGGTTCGAAGTTCCGAAAACCTCGAACTTCGGACCTCGAACCGTCGTCCGTCTCGCTTTTCGCGCAAGTCTCGCGAGTCTCGCACGAACAGCAAAGTGCGCTTCACAGTTGCCAAGAATGCCGATGGGGAGTGAGAAGGTAAGAGCTAACCGCGACTCAGCGTCTTCGCTAGATTCTGGTGAGCCACGCCTCGCGGGAAGGATCCTCCCCACGCACGATGGAAAAGTAGGCCTTCTGCAACGCTAGCGTAATCGGACCTGGTGTGCCGGTTCCAATGCGGCGATTGTCGATCTCCCGCACCGGCGTCAGCTCCGCAGCGGTCCCGGTCACGAATACTTCATCGGCAATATACATGTCATCGCGCGTGAAGCGCTCCTCCACCACAGAGATACGCCGCTCCCGTGCCAATTCGATGACAGAGCTTCTGGTAATGCCGTCGAGGATCGAAGTAAGCGGCGTGGTTTTGATCTGCCCTTTACGCACGATGAAGATGTTCTCCCCCGTCCCCTCGGACACATACCCCTCTGTATCGAGAAGAATGGCTTCATCGTATCCGTCCGCTTTCGCTTCCCGCTTTGCAAGAATCGAGTTCACGTAGTAGCCGGAAATTTTCCCCCTCGTCATCGACACATTGACGTGATGACGGGTAAATGACGACACACGGGCCCGCATCCCATTTGCTATCGCATCGTCCCCGAGGTAGGCGCCCCAGGTCCAGGCGGCGATGGCTAGCTTGATTGGATTGTCTCCGGGATAGACTCCCATCGCTCCGTGCCCGATATAGACGAGCGGGCGAATATAGCAGGCCTCCAGCTTGTTGACCCTGACGGTCTCCACGATAGCCGCAGCCACCTGCTTCTTGTCGAAAGGCATCTGCATCATGCCGATATGGGCGGAATCGAACAGCCGATCGACATGTTCCTGTAGTCGAAAAATTGCGGAACCGGACTTTCCCTTATAACAGCGAAGCCCCTCGAATGCGCCCAGTCCATAATGCAGCGAATGGGTCATCACGTGGACATGCGCGTCCGCCCAATCGACGAACGACCCATCCATCCAAATTTTCCCTTGTGGCTCAAGCATAGACAACGAAGACAGGCCTGTGAACGATGGAACAATGGAATCGGAATATAGCAGCGGGCTGGAAGAAGCGTCAAGCCAATGGCCATGGCAAGGCCCACAGGCAAGCAAGGCGAAGGCGTATTTGTCAGGATGACATTTGAGTGGCGCGAATCTTCTGGTTTACTACCTTGGAGATATGCGCTGCGGCTAATGGACTGAGGTGATCGAACTCTATACCGAAATCATACCCATCTACCCACCGAACCGTTGCTCGTTCAACTTCTATGGTCGGACCATCGGCTGAAAGTGTGAGGCGCAACGCTAGACTAAGGCCTGGCTCGACCGCATGTTCGCCTTGAATACGTAGCCCGGATCGAGACAGGTTGGTCACGAGGCCCTTCCCCACATACTCCGTGCTGAGGTAGTGGAGTGCGTGCCTGGTTGGTATGCGACGATAGGGGCGGAGTACAAATTGAATGCCCTTTAGCTTGGTGGAGTGAGGCTTCCGTGTAACGGCCATCATGATCTCCAATCGATGAAATGGTTCGACATGAGAAAAACAGCATACGCCAAGAGTCCAATGCGGGATAGCCAACGAATAGGGTAACCCGAAGGAAGGGGGCAATCTCGCCGACAGGCTTCATCAAGGGCAAATCGAGGAACGCGCGGCCTTTATCTTGACAGGCTTCAAATCTCTATGTTACAAACTCATCTTCTGTAACGGAGACAGGGGTTTATGTACGCAATTATTGAGACAGGCGGCAAGCAATACCGGGTTGAAACCGGCTCATTAGTCCTTGTGGAGTCCCTCCCTGGCGAGGTCGGGGGAACGATCGAACTTGGCCAGGTTCGGCTGGTCCACGGTGACAAAGGTCTAGAGATCGGACAACCGTTGGTCAAAGGGGCCACCGTCAAAGCCGAAATCATTAACCAGGGCCGGACCCGTTCCATCACCATCTTCAAGAAGCAACGGCGCAAAAACTATCGGCGGACCAATGGCCATCGCCAGGGTTTTACCAAATTGCGCATTACCGGCATTGAAACGGCCTAACGGGGACCAGCCATGGCAACAAATAAAGGCGGCGGATCAACTAGAAATGGACGCGATAGCAATCCCCAATATCTTGGGGTCAAGGCCTACGGTGGAGAGACCGTGAAGGCCGGATCGATTCTGATCCGTCAGCGTGGGACAAAGTTCTTCCCCGGATTCAACGTGGGCCTCGGCAAAGACCACACCCTCTTCGCCCGCATCACAGGGATTGTGAAGTTCGAGCGCGGTCGCGGACGGCAGAAGATCAGCGTCTACTCCGCGCCCTCGATTCCATAATACATTCTTTTCTTCTTTTCTCGTCACAGGGTCGTTACCGCGAGGACTCCCGGCATGGGTAGGGGTGCAACGGGATGTTCTTCGTATGTCATGCCTATTGGATCCTTACGCTGAAACGGTGCGCTGATGTTTGTCGATGAAGTCCGTATCCATATCAAAGCCGGCCGCGGCGGCGATGGTTCATGCAGTTTTCGGCGAGAAAAGTTCGTCCCGCGCGGCGGTCCTGACGGTGGCGATGGCGGCCACGGCGGCGATGTCGTGTTTGAAGCTTCGCCTCGCATGACCACGCTCCTCGACCTCCGGTATCAAAAACACTACGAGGCAGAGGTCGGCCGCCAAGGTGGAGCCGCCAACTGTTCCGGAAGAACCGGAGAAGATGTGGTGGTGGCCCTTCCGGTCGGCACCGTCATCTTCGACGATCAGACCGATGAGATGTTAGCCGATCTGATCACTCCTGGGCAGCGATTTGTGGGGGCTCACCGGGGCCGCGGCGGACGAGGGAATAGCCATTTCGCTACACCGACCAATCGCACACCTACAGAATTCGAAACAGGCACGGAAGGCGAAGAACGGTCTCTGAGACTTGAGCTAAAACTGTTGGCCGATGTCGGACTGGTGGGTTTCCCTAATGCCGGAAAATCGACGCTCATCGCCTCAATTTCAGCCGCACGACCGAAGATCGCCGATTATCCCTTCACCACGCTGACGCCGAATCTGGCGATCGTTCGTTGGGGGGAAAAGGGAAGTTTTGCCGTCGCAGATATTCCCGGAATTATCGAAGGCGCCCACGAAGGGAAGGGGCTGGGGTTCCAATTTCTCCGGCATATCGAGCGCACGTCGTTCTTGCTGCACATGATCGACGTCTCGGAATGGGCCACCGATGAGCCAGTCAAAAGTTTCGAGATCTTGCGTCAGGAGTTAGCCGCCTACGATGAGCCGATCACCACACGCCCCTTTGCAGTCGTCGCGACAAAAATCGACGTGGCGGGGGATGGAACACGCCTGCGAGAGTTGCAGAAGTACTGTAAACGCCATCGATATATGTGCCTCCCAATCTCTGCCGCCACGAGAGAAGGACTGACGGAACTCGTCACCTATGTAGGGCAACAGGTGGCACAGCTTCGAGCGACAGCATGCGAGACGAACTCCTAAAACAGGCCACCCGCATCGTCATCAAAATCGGGAGCAGTCTCGTCGCGTCACGAGATACAGGGTTACGCCCGGAACAGATCGATCGGCTCGCGGATGAAATCGCAGCCCTCCGGTCGAGCGGACGTGAAGTCCTGATCGTCTCCTCCGGCGCAATCGTCTCCGGTATCAAGAAATTAGGCCTGAAGGAATACCCCAAGAGCCTCCCTGTGAAGCAGGCCGCTGCGGCGGTCGGGCAAAGCCGGCTCATGTGGGCGTACGAAAAATCGTTTGAGCGGCTCGACATCAAGGTCGCGCAGATTCTATTGACCCACCAAGACCTCGCCGATCGGCGGCGGTTTCTCAATGCACGCCACACCCTGAGTGCGCTGATCGGGTTCGGCGTGGTCCCCATCATCAACGAAAACGATACGGTTGCCGTGGATGAAATCCGTGTGGGAGATAACGATACCCTGGCTGCCGAGGTAGCCCATCTGGTCGATGCGGAACTGCTGGTCATCCTGTCGGATATCGACGGCCTATTTACTGAGGATCCGCGCAAGAACCCCGCAGCCACACTGATCCCGTTAATTCCTGAGATAACACAAGAGATCGAGGAACGAGCTGGCGCCTCCAGCACGTTCGAAGGAACCGGGGGCATGGCCACAAAAGTCCGGGCTGCCAAGAAAGTCAGTGAATACGGAGTGGCCACCTTGATCTTGAATGGGCAAAAGCCAGGTCTCCTTCCGCAAGTATTAGCCGGTGGCCCTGGCGGCAGCCTCTTCCTCGCGAAGGAGCGTCGTTTCACCAGCCGCAAACATTGGATTGCTTTCACCCTCAGGCCGCGAGGAACCGTGACGCTCGACCCCGGAGCAGTCGATGCGCTAGTCCGACGGGGCAAAAGCCTGTTGGCTTCAGGCATTCTGGCCGTCACTGGTCCATTCGATACAGGAGATGCAGTCAGTTGCCTTGACCAGGACGGCAAAGAACTCGCCAAAGGACTCGTGAACTTTCCCTCCGACATCTTGGCACGGATCAAAGGGCTTAAAACAACTGAGATCCAGCAACAGCTCGGCCCACAGGAATACGAGGAAGTCATCCACCGGGACAACCTAGTCATTCTGTGAATAACAATGTTGAATGAGCAGCGTCGAACACGACGACGAAAACTTTCATTCATTTAACATTGAAAATTCAACATTCATCATTTTGCTCGTAATATATGCGTCTTGGACTATTGGGCGGCAGCTTCAACCCCGTGCACAACGGGCACCTGGCCATTGCACGCCAGACACGCGAGGCCCTCGGGCTCGACCAAATCCTCTTCGTTCCCACGAGCCTCCCTCCCCACAAGCCGAACGGCAGTCTGGCGCCAGCTCAAGACCGCTATGAAATGGTTCGCCTGGCCATCTCCTCAGACCCCACGCTCGCCATCTCGGATGTGGAGATCAGCCGGCCAGGCAAGTCCTACACCATCGATACCATTCGCCTGCTGCAACAGACTTTTGGAGCACACACCCAACTCTTTTTCTTGATCGGGCTTGATGCCTTTCTGGACTTTCCCTCCTGGCGTGAACCACGGACATTGTTGCAACTCTGCCGCTTCGTCGTCCTCTCGCGGCCAGGCCTATTGTTTCGTTCCCTCTCAACCGTTCCACTGCTTCCGCCGATTCCAGTTCCTTCACTGATGGATTTGGATGCAGGCCGGATTTCCCGAATTGAGGCGCCGCTCGGAACACAAGGCCTGACGTGCCTCAAGCTACCGCCCAGCCCGATCTCCGCTTCGGACATTCGCTCGCAAATCAGCCAAGGGCATCCGGTGGCAAATCTGTTGCCGCCCTTAGTGGAATCTTATATACTCCAACATCATCTCTACCAAGAGGATCGTAATCGCACAAACAGCTAGGTCTACGGCCCTCGCCATTGTCCGGGCCATGCTCGATAAGAAGGCCACCGATGCTGTTGTCCTCCAGGTCGCTCCGCTGACCTCTATTACGGACTACTTGGTGATAGGCTCTGCGGATTCGGATCGCCAAGCGAGTGCCATTGCCGACCATATCGGCGACATCCTCTCTCGCTCCGGCAACAAGCCGCTGAGTATCGAAGGCAATCGGTCCTCCCAGTGGGTTCTGATGGACTTTGGCGATGTCATCGTCCATATTTTCAGACAGGATGTCCGAAAGCATTACGCACTCGAACGGTTGTGGGCCGACGCAAAACGCATCGCTATCCCGGGCGAGCCACCGGCCACACAACCGGCCGCGACCCCGAAGCCCGTGAAGCGGAAAAAGGCGCCGACGAAAACAAAGGCCTAGATCGATGCTCCGACTGCTCACCACCATCTTCCTTGTCAGTGCCGGAATCTTTCTCTACAGCTATTTCCGCGAACTGAATCCTGGGATGGTCTCAGTCCGGACCAGTCCCACCCTCCAGTTCGAATTGAGCCCCGTCACGCTCGTCATCTTTTCCATGGCCGTCGGCGCCGTGCTCGTGGCCTTGGCAGTCGGCATGCGACAAACCGCCCACGTCATCGGCAACTGGCGCAGCACGCGGCTGTTGCGGCGCAAAGAAAAAATCGATGCGCTCCATCGCGAAGGCACCCATGCCATCATGTCGAAACGCACCGTCGAAGCCATCGGCCTGTTCGAACGAGCCCTCGCCATGGATCCGAACCGTGTCGATTCGCTGCTCTGGCTGGGAAACATTTACCGTGTGGAAAGCAACTTCGCTGAGGCAATCCGCCTCCATCAACGAGCGAATCGTGTCGACGAGCGCAACATTGAAATTCTACTGGAGTTGGCCAACGACTTAGAAAGCGCCAAGCGCTATGAAGACGCACTGCAGACCCTGCAGAAGATGCTCAAGATCGAACCGGATAACCTCACCGCGCTCATCCGCAAGCGCGATTTATTGATCAGGCTCGAAAAATGGAGCGAGGCGCTCGAAATCCAACATCGTCTCCTGAAGGCCAACCTGCCAGAGCCGGAACGCAAGGCCGAGGCCCATCTCCTCACTGGTTGCACCTACGAAGTCGGACGCCAACTGCTGGAACGAGGCCACCCCGATAAGGCACGGCGCTACTTCCGCGGCGCCATAAAGAAAGATCGGACGTTCTTACCGGCCTACGTTGGTATCGGCGAAATCCTGATCCGGGAAGGCAAGACCAAGCAGGCCGTAGAAATTCTCAAGAAGATCTATGCCAAAACCCGTAGTAACATCATTCTGCACCGCCTCGAAGAGCTCTTTCTCGAACAGGGTGAACCCAGCGAAATTATCCGGGTCTACCAGGAGGCCCTCCGGCAAGACCCGAACAACTCTGCCCTGCAGTTCTATCTAGGCAAGCTCTACTACCGACTCGAAATGGTCGATGAAGCCTTCGACATCCTCTCGACCGTCGAAGGGGTACAGGACCAATTGGCCGATTACCATAAGATCATGGCGAATCTCTATTTGCGCAAGCAGCAGATGGAGGAAGCCGTCGCCGAACTCAAGAAAGCCCTCCATTTCAAGAAACGTGTGGTCGTCCCCTATGTCTGCACCGCCTGCCGACAAGAATCGACCGAATGGTCTGGGCGATGCCGCAGCTGTGGAATCTGGAATACATTGGTCGCGCTGCCCTTGCCGAACGACGGGCAAGCGGTCCCAGGTCAAGACAGCAAGCCTCTCCCAGTCTCGGAAGTTCCCTACCAGGGCATTGCTTCTCCCTTCGAAACCGTGTAGGTTTCCCGCCAGTCAGCCCGCGGTATTCACGAGGGTTCGTGACGAAACCGCCGAGACACCCAGCGAGACGGGCGCACGGAGTCGTGAGGGAGTGAGGCATACTTGAAACAGTATGTTGATCGACCGAGCGGCGAGCCCGCCCGCCGTCAGGCTTGTCGTAGCAGCGTATCGGCGGTTGCAGTAGAAGCATTCGTGAATGATGCGGGCCTACTGCCTGACGTAGGCGCAGCCATCAGCATGGCTATCAAATCAACCTCATTAGATGCTGGAGTGTCATATGGTCGACTATCAGGGTTACGCTGACAAGGCCTTGCGCGACGAGACGCTGACCAGAAGCGAATGCCAGACCGTGCTCGATACTCCAGATGAACAGTTGCTGGGACTCCTCCAAGCCGCCTTTACCGTTCGGTCCCGTTATTTCGGCAAGACCGTTCGCCTCCAGATGTTGCAGAACGCCAAGAGCGGCGCCTGCCTGGAAGACTGCCACTACTGTTCTCAATCTGCGATCTCCACCGCCCCCATTGAACGCTATAACCTTGTGCCGCAAAAAGAAATGATCGACGGAGCCCGGCAGGCGGCGGCTTCGAAGGCCCAACGCTATTGCATCGTCATCAGCGGTCGAAGTCCGTTAGATCGCGAAATCGACGAAATCGCAGGAGCCGTGCGCTCGATCAAGCAGGAGATTCCGATTCAGATTTGCTGCTCACTGGGCCTCATGAATGAACAACAGGCCAAGCGTCTGAAAGCGGCGGGAGTCGATCGGGTCAACCACAACTTGAATACGAGCGAAGCCTTTCACTCCTCCATCTGCACTACCCATACCTTCCAAGACCGGCTCAGCACCATCCGGAACGCGCGCGCGGCAGGATTGGAAATCTGCTCCGGCGGGATCGTGGGCATGGGAGAGAAGGACGAGGACCTCATCGACCTGGCGATGGCCCTGATCGACGTGAAACCGGACTCGATTCCCCTAAACACGCTCCACCCGGCGACAGGCACGCCGCTGGAGAACTGTGACAGCCTGACTCCTCAACGATGCCTGAAAGTGCTCTGCCTATTCCGGTTCTTACACCCGCGCACCGAACTCCGCGTGGCCGGTGGACGCGAACACAATCTGCGCAGCCTCCAGCCCTTGGCCCTCTACCCAGCCGACTCCATCTTCGTGAATGGCTACCTCACAACACCAGGCCAGCCGGCCCCAGAAGTCTGGGGGATGATCGAAGATCTTGGATTTAAGATTGAAGTGGATTACCAGCAGACTACTGAGAAAGACCCCCAGTTTTTTTCTCAGTCGCTCGAACCCCTCAACGCACAGCACTGAGTACGCCTCGGAGTCCTTGCATCCCTGCGGCCTTCACGGGAAGAGGCGCGCCTCGGCGCACCTGAGGTTGGGCAGGTGAGAACACCTGCCTTTTTGAGGAGCCTGCAAAAGCCTCTCTGGTCAGCAAGATTTTGGAGATGCCATCAGGTTTCGAAAGATCAACAAATGAAAAAGAAAGTCCCAAAAGAGGCCAAAGCCTTTTCTCAAAGCTTCCTGCGCGCACTCCGGAGAGCCGCCAAGATGGCGAGTCCGGAGATCCTTGCGCGAAGGTCGAGAGGCGTGAACGGCGAAACGTAAGGGGTGAGAGCAGGGACGGTTTGGCTATATAGTCTTTCTGGTTGATCTGGCTGTCTAGTCTGTGGACAGAGGGCGAGAAGAGCACGATGAGCGGGACTGGCGTAACGGAGTGAGTTGGTCTGGTCTATCTCGTTTATTTGGCCCAGTTAGTCTGTCTTGTTAGCCAGACTGGCAAACCCAACGGACGAACCAAAGCAACAAATAAACAAGACAGACGAACGACGGCGGGTAAGACGGGGCTCACCTACCTGGCGACGGGATAGGTTGCGGATTCGATGGCGAAGAGGATCTTGGCCCGGGATTCAGCGTCGAATTCGTGTCCGTAGAAGCGGAGGAAGAGGCCTTTGTGGACAGCTTCAGGGGTGGTCTGTGGGTCTTGTTCAAGAATAGAAGCTTCAACCAGTGCACGCGCCGTCTCGCGCATCGCGCACCCCATCATGAGTCGTTCCTCTCCGGACCGCTGCATCAGCATAGCCCGATAGCGGGCGTCCATTTCGGGTAGCGTATCCTTTATTGACGTACCTCTTGATACAGTGCGGTCAGGCCCAATCGATCTGCCCACCGATTCAGGTATTCTGGGCGAGTCCCTGCACGGACCTGAGCAGGTTCCGGACATCGTCCAGTTGCATCTGGGACCGGCTCTCCTTGGCCCAATCCAGCTTGGAAAGGATGAGATCTTCTGGTGACACGATGAAGACCCTCTGGCCTGCGACGGAGACCGCCCGGCGACGCGCGAACTCTTCTCGACGGTATTCCGTCTCTTTTCTCACGACACAGTCTACCTTGACCACCAAAGCGTTGTGAATCATGTTGAACATGGCATGGTCTCGCACGGCTCGTTGGACCATGTCGCGATCGATATAGTGCTCCTGTTGAAACAGGAGGGTGACTCGATCCACGTCCCGCTCGGACAGTTCGACAACGAGGTCGATATCGCGGGTCATCCGAGGAACGGCCTAGAAATTCGCCGCCATTGAGCCAGTCACCATATAAGAAATGCCAGCCCCTTCCAATTGTGCGGTCATAGATTGTAGAACGTCTAGCTCATCGCTCACTGGCAGACTTCACTCCCCTTCTCGCCATCGTTACCGCCGAAGGATACGCTCCTCACGGTAGAAAATTACGCCGGCTTTTAAGGAGTGTCGCACGTGAGACGTGAACGATGAAATGTGAGGCGTAAAAGGTGAGGGTGGAGGTGGTGAATTTGCCAACCCTGCGTCCAGGAACAGAAGTAAACGCTCAAGTATGAGTCTTATCATGGGCCAACCGAGATGCATCAGAGAGCAGCGCGACATATCCTGACCGAGACTCTCGTCTGATGCACGCTGCCTCACGATTGCTCCCTAACGGCCATGCGAAACCATTGTCTTTCAACGCAATTATAAGCCTATTGCGTTGACACCTGTCCGATTCTTGCTACAGTTTGAACACGATGGTCACCATGAAATGCCCCGATTGTCAGGAGGACCTGACTCAGGTTCCAACTAGCCATGGCCCAGGGCTCGATGTCTGCTCCTCCGGACACGGACTCTGGCTCGATGTGGGAGAGGTGAACTTCTTTGTGGAAGATTATAGCTCGCTGAAGCGGGCGCTTGGTCACACAGGAGGCGTCGCGGTTAAAGCAGAGACGCTGTGCCCTCGATGCAAGCAGCACATGGAGTCTTCGACGGTATCGCGTACGTCCTTCCTGAGCTGCGATTCCTGTCGCGGGTGGTGGCTGCCTCACGGAAGCCTCACTCGTCTGAATGAGACCTACCGAGGCGCTGCGGTGCCTATCCAGATCGGCGAACCCGAGCTGTATGCACAGGCAGCGGCGCGGCATCATAAACGCGACAACAGGGTTCGCCATCAGCCCGGACTCAAGACACCACACTCCCACACGCAGGGCCTCTGGTTCTGGGTGCTGTTTTTCGGACTCGCCCTTGGGATCGGAGGGATTATCTTCACCGCCGGGATCGATAAAACCTTAAGAACCACTCTGTGGAGTCGGCCACCGGATCACCCCTTCCTCTATTTGGCAGCCGGCATCCTAGGAGGATTCTGGCTCGTCGCCGACGGATGGTTGCT
>Ga0315271_10002815_pt1 | contig 10954 bp, 9 predicted proteins | sample C3_top_MG_FD_204664 | JGI IMG/M metagenome (GOLD analysis project Ga0315271, IMG submission 204664) | Sediment microbial communities from Yellowstone Lake, YNP, Wyoming, USA - C3_top | ecosystem: Environmental > Aquatic > Freshwater > Lake > Sediment | place: USA: Wyoming | collected 2017-08-01
CGCGAAAATCCACAGAGGACAAAGAGAAAAGCGCTCTGTCTCAGACCTCAGGTTCATTTTCATTTTCCTCTGTGTTCTCTGTTCCACTCTGTGTCCTCTGTGTTTCGCTTTTATTGCTTCGGTTCTCGAATGGCCAGGATGGCGATCCACTCGCCTTCCTCCAGCACCTTCTCCGGCTTGAAGCCATGCGACGCAAGACTCACCAGCGCTTCGTCGGTCCGCTCGGCAAGGATGCCGCTGGCGATGAGCCACCCCCCGGAGGCGGCCACCTCGGCCATGCGGGGCAGCAGGTCCTGGATGGTCTCCAGCAGGATGTTGGCCAGCAGGCCCGCATAAGGTCCGACCACCTTCGGGTGGTCCAGGGTGCCGACGAAGCTCGCGTAGGGGCGGGCGCCCCCCAGCAGGTGAGTGTTCAGTTCGATGAGCTCCTGCATGGCCGGGCCGCAATCGGGATCAATGTCGAAGGCCGTGAGGTCGCGCCCACCCAACAGAAAGGCCGCCAGAGACAGGATGCCCGTGCCAGCTCCGATGTCGAGGAGCGGACCCTTGAGGCGACCCTCCAAGGCCAGCTTCTCCAGCAGCTCCATGCAGAGCCGGGTGGTCTCATGGCCGCCAGTACCGAAGGCCAACCCCGGATTCACCACCAGGTCCATTCGGCCCACCGGGCCAGGCGTCTCGTCCCAGAGGGGGCGCACATGGAAGCTGCGGCCGACCTCGAAGGCGCCGAAGCCCTCCCGGCTCTTGGCCAGCCAGTCCTCATCCCCGAAGACCTCTGCCGCAAGGAGGCGCACGCCGGGAAAGGCCTTCAGCCCCGCGGGTTCCGGGGGGGGGGTGCCGGGAGAAAAGTAGGCATAGCAGGCTTTGGGCGGATCGGCCTCACGGTAGAAGGCCCCGGAACCGCTCTCCTCCAGCCACCCGCACAGGGCCTCCTCCTGCTGGTCAGGAACCTCCAGCTTCCACCTCAGATGCGCTGCGCCCGTCATGCGGCACCTCCGCCTATCGCGCGCTGCGCGTGCTCCGACGCGCTCCGCCTGTCGAGGCGGAGCCTCCCTGTGCCGCGCCCTCCGGGCTTCGGCTTCGCCAAAGTGGCACTCCGCTCCTGCTTCATGCTCATGACCCAGGTTAGCAGGCCCCCTCGGGAACCATCCGGCCCCGGGCTGCACTCTATGGGTGCGGCAGGCCAGAATGCCGTGGTGAGTGGAACGTTGGGGGGAAATGGCACGGGGGGGCAACTGCCTCCCCGTGTTTATTCATTCGGGGGTTCCACGCTGACGCGAACACCCCCGGGCCCCCGCGCCAAGGCTTGGCAAAGCCGGGCCTTGGCTTATTCAGACACCGGCCTCCCCAAATCAGTCGGCGGGCTCGACCGCCTCCGCATCCTCGAGATCCAGCCGCTTCATCTTTTCGAGGAAGGTGGTGCGCTTGAGGCCCAGGAGGTCGGCAGCGCGTTTCTTGTTGCCCCGGGTGATGGCCAGGCTCTGAAGCATGAGCATTTTTTCCATGTCCGAGACCACCTGGTTGAGATCCAGGCCCTCGGCCGGCAGATCCATTCCGAAGGTCGCGCTGGGCTGGGAGGTGAAGGCCTCGGCAGAAACCGGCTGGAAACCAGCCCTTGGCGCCTCTTCGACTGGGGGTGCCTCACCCATGCGCTCAGCCAGGAAGGTGAAATCCTCCCGGGTGAGGACGGGGCGGGTGCCTGAGAGTACGATGGCGCGCTCGATGGCGTTCTCCAACTGGCGCACATTCCCGGGCCAGGGCAGGGACATGAGCAAGGGGTCCACGCTGGGGTGCAGGGCCTTGGGATAGAGGCCATGCTCGCGGGCCTTGCGGTTGAGGAAATGCTGAGCCAGGAAGGGCACCTCCTCCCGCCGGGCCCGCAGGGGGGGCATGGTGATGGGCACGACTTCCAGCCGGTAGAACAGGTCCTCGCGGAAGCTGCCGTCCTGAACTTTCTTCCACAAGTCCACATTGGAGGCCGTCACCACGCGCACGTCCACCTTCACCGGCGCGCCACCGCCCAGGGGCTGCACCTCCCGCTCCTGCAGGACGCGCAGCAGGCGCACCTGGGCACCCAGCGGCATGGTGCCCACTTCGTCGAGGAAGATGGTGCCGCCATGAGCCTCACGGAACTTACCAGGCGTGTCCTTGCGGGCATCCGTGAAGGCGCCCTTGTTGTAGCCGAAGAGTTCCGATTCCAGCAGATTCTCAGGGATGGCACCGCAGTGGACGGCCACGAACGGCGCCGCAGGATCGGCCCCCATGCGATGGATGGCCCGGGCGATCACTTCCTTCCCAGTGCCGCTTTCGCCCAGCAGCAGGACCGTTGCGCGGGTGGCGGCGGCAGCGCGGGCCCGGATGAGCACATCCTGCATGGCCGGGCTGGTGCCCACCAGACCGAAGGCCAGCGCCTGCGAAGCACTGAGTTGGGTGGTGGTGCCCGAACGGGGGCGCAGACCCGGCATGGGGGGTTCCGGGCCCAGCACACCCCACCGCACGGACCCCAGCGATCCCCACTCCGCCAGGGCCTTGGGGTCCATGGGTGCCGCATCTGGCTTCAGCCCAAGAAGAATCGGCAGGGCCGCCACTTCGGCCATCATTCGGTTCAGTTCCGGCGGCGGCCAGGCGCCCTTGGCGCTGATGACCCACAGGTCCACATCTCTCGGGGCCAGGGCTGGGGACACGCCGCGGTCCAGGGTCACATCCCACAGCGCCGCCCACCGATGCTCCAGCCCCCCGGTGTCGTCTCCGAGGGTGGACCAGTGAAGGCGAGGCAGTTGCGTCATAAGCTCCTTGGTTGGAAATAGCCTAGATGCAGGAATCTGAGGGTCAAGTCAAAAAAATGACGGACCTCGAATCGACCCTTGCTCCCAGGCGTACGATTAGAGGGAAGCATCCCGGAGGTACCCATGGCCCTCATGGAATCCACCATGGTTCCGCTCGGCTCGGCCTGCGCTGACTTCACGCTCCCGGGTGTGGATGGGCGGCTCTGGTCCCTGCACGACTTTCATACACGGGCCCTGCTGGTGGTGGTCATGTGCAACCACTGTCCCTATGTCCAAGCCATCGACGATCGCCTCAATGCACTGGCAAGGGAATACTCCGGGCGCTGCTCGGTCGTGGGCATCAACTCGAACGATGCGGTGACTCACCCCGACGACAGCTTCGAGGCCATGCGCACCCGAGCCCGGGCCAAGGGCTATGCCTTCCCCTACCTGTGGGACGAGGAACAGACCGTGGCACGAGCCCTGGGTGCGGTCTGCACACCCGACTTCTTCCTTTATGATTCCCACCGCCGCCTGAACTACCGGGGCCGTCTCGATGACAACTGGAAGGACCCGGCCCACGTCACCCGCCAGGATCTGAAGACCGCCATCGAGGGCGTGCTGGCAGGGCAGGAACCCCTGGGGACCCAGTATCCGAGCCTGGGCTGCAGCATCAAATGGAAGTAGTGGGCTGAGGCTCGGCCTGTTCCGGGCCCGAGGTATCATCGGGGTTTCGCTGGAGCATGCATGCGCTTTGCCCTCCTCCCGATCTGCCTGGCCAGTCTGCCGCTCTGCGCCCAGTGGGACCTGCGTCTGGAGCTGCCCCGCCCGACGGGCCAGAACCTGCCCCAGACCCTCATCAGCGGGACCGGGAGTCTGGTGGCCGGAACCTTCGATACCGGCCAGGGATTCATCGCCACAGCGAGCCGCCAGTTCCTGCAAGTGGGTCCCCTGTTCAGGCTGGAAGGGGGGCTGGAGTATTCCCGCTTCGCGGCGAGCGGGAGCCTTGCAAATGGAGTTGCCTCCCAGGGCACCAATCTCAAACAGCAGGGTGTGGGACTGGGCCTCAACGCCCAGTTCTGGGTGCCTTTCACGGGACTCGCCGGCGAGTTCGGACTCCTCCAGCGCTTCCAGCGCTACTCCCTCGACACGGCGGGAGCCTCCAGCACCAAGGATCTGACCCGCACCTGGCTGCGGGTGGGGACCCGCTGGCGGATTCCCGCCGTGCTGGTGCATCCCTATGTGGCCGCCAGCTACCAGCAGCCGGTCACCAAGAACAACCCGGTGAAGCTCAACAGCGCTTCGGATCTGGGCGCCTACCTTGCCGCCCAGGGCAGCGGGCAGGAGTTCCAGCGCCTGTGGACCTTTGGCGTGGGTGTGGCCTTCTGATGCTGCGCGGACTCTCGGCTTCCCTTCTCCTTGCCTCCTTCCTGGCTGCGGCTCCCTTTGCCGAGACGCGGCCAAAACTGGTGGTCGTGATTGCGGTGGATCAATTCTCCACGGAGCTGATGCAGACCTATGGCCCCGAACTGACAGGGGGGCTCGCCCAATTGCGCAGGGAGGGCGTCTTCTTCACCGAGGCCTACCACGACCACGCCTTCACCGAGACGGGCCCAGGCCATTCCGTGCTGCTGTCGGGCCGCTTCCCCGCCAGCACCGGCATCGTCGAGAATCGCTGGCTGGATCGCGCCAGCGGCAAGTTCGTCTACTGCGTGGAGGATGCCGCAGCCAAATCCCTCACCCCGCCGGGCCTCGCCGGCTCCTCCAACGCCCGGTTTCTTGGCGAGGTCCTGGGGGACTGGCTTCAGGCCCAGGTTCCCGGCAGCCGGGTCTTTGCCGTGTCGGGAAAGGACCGAGCCGCCATCCTCATGGCAGGGCGCAGGCCCACGGGCACCTTCTGGTTCACGGGTCCAGCCGGCTTCACCAGCTCCACCGCCTACGCACCGCGCCTTCCCGACTGGCTGGTGCGCTACGACCAGGGGTTCTCTTCGCGCCTGGCCGCCGACAGCTGGCTCTGGTCCCAGGATCCCGCCACCCCCGCGGGTCGGTCGGCCCAGTGGACCCTCGGCGCCACGACCGTCCGGAACGGTGGCCTGCCGCGCCTCATCCAGGGCGCTGGGATGCCGCTGGACAAGAACTTCGAGGCCCGCTTCCGCAAGTCCCCCTTTCTCGATGCGGTGACCCTGGAGGCCGCCGAGGCGCTGCTGGAGGGGGAGAAATTGGGCCGGGGTCCCGGCACCGATCTGCTGGCTGTGAGCTTCTCGGCCACGGACTACATCGGCCACAACTACGGGACCCTCGGCACGGAGATGCGCGACCAGATCCATCGGCTGGACCAGCTGTTGGGCCGTCTCCTGGATCGCCTCCGCCATCAGTACCCCGGTGCCTGGGTGGTGCTGTCCGCCGACCACGGCGGCCTGGACATCCCGGAGGCCCTCATCGACCAGGGGTTCCCTGCTCACCGCCTGCTTCCGGAACCCTTCATGGCCGCCCTGCAGGCCGATCTTCGCGCCACCTTCAAGGTGGATCGCGCACTCCTGCTCCCGACGACAGAACCCAATGCCCTCTATCTCGACGAGCTCGCCGTGAAGGCCTCCGGCCTGGACCGGCGCGATGTCTTGAAACGGATCCAGACCTGGCTGCGGGCCCGCCCCGAGGTCGCCGAGGCCTGCACCGCAGAGGAGCTTGCAGCCGTGGATCCCGCCGCCTCCGGCAGCCCCAGGGACAGCAGCCTCCGGGTACTGCTGCGCCGCAGCTTCCGCCGCGAGCGCAGCGGTGACATCCTCGTGGCGGTGAAACCCCTCGTGGTCATCGGGAACCCACCGACGGGTTACCCAGCGACCCACGGGACGCCGAATGCTTATGATCGCCGCGTACCCCTGATCTTCTGGGGTCCCTGGAGGGGTGGCGAGCGTCACGAGCCGGTGCGAATTGTCGACCTGGCACCCACCCTGGCCAAGGAGCTGGGTTTGCGATCCGGCACCGTGGACGGGTCGGCGCTGGACCTGGGTCCAAGGAAGTAGGAGCGGCCATGACGAGGCCCCGCGCGATCAGCCTGGTGGTACTCACCGGTGCAGGCATTTCTGCGGAGAGCGGCCTGCGCACCTTTCGCGGCGCCGATGGCCTCTGGGAGAACCACCGGGTTCAGGAGGTGGCCACGCCGGAGGCCTTCCGCCAGGATCCGTCCCTGGTCTACCGCTTCTACAACGAACGCCGGCGAACCCTCGCCACCGTCGAACCTAACCCCGGCCACCTTGCCCTGGCCCGCCTGGAGCGGGAATGGGGCGGAGATCTGCTCGTCGTCACGCAGAATGTCGACGACCTGCACGACCGGGCTGGATCGAAGAACCTGCTTCACATGCACGGTGAACTCCTCAAGGGCCGCTGCCTCGCCTGCCGGGCGGTCCTGCCCTGGCCAGGAGACATGGACCAGGACAGCCGCTGCCCCAGGTGCGGCCGTGGCCCCCTGCGGCCGCACATCGTGTGGTTTGGCGAGCTGCCCCTGGAGATGGACCGCATCTACCAGGCCCTCGACCGCTGCGACCTCTTTGTGGCCATCGGCACCAGCGGACATGTCTATCCTGCCGCCGGATTTGTGGAGGCGGTGGGCCCGGGCGCCCGTACCCTGGAACTCAACCTCGAGCCGAGCCTGGTGGCCAGCGCCTTCCAGGAGGCCCGCACCGGCCGAGCCTCGGACCTGGTACCTGCCTTTGTCGCAGAGCTGCTGGGCGACTGAAGACCAAGAGCCGACACGGCCCCGTCGAGGCCCTGGATGCTACCCCTTCAGCAGCCGATCCTCGGCAAGTCTCAGCATGTGCTCACTGGCCAGGACGCCGTCCTGGTGGTTCAGGCGCTGGAAGTGGCTCCGGAGATGGCGCAGGGTGCGGGGCACCGCGGAGGCGAAGTGGGCCTTCCGGCGGTGCACGATTTGGTGGCCGAAGGTTCCCAGGGCCTTCAGGCTCCGCTGCAGGGCGCTCAGGTTCAGCTCTTCCATCAGGGCCTCCTGGTTCCAGCCCAGTTCCCCCTGCAGGGGCTCCATGAGGGTGCGCCCCGCCTCCTTCGACCAGTCCCAGTAGGCGTCATAGCGGAGGCTGGCCAGGTCGTAAGTGGCGGCGCCCCGGCGGGCATCCTGGAAGTCGATGGCCACCAGCCGGTCGCCGTGCACCATGAGATTCCGCACATGGAAATCTCGGTGGACGAAGAAGTGGGCCCGGGTTTCGAGGCTGGCGTGAACCTCCTCCATCATCCGGTCCAGCCAACGGGGAGGCTCCTTGTGGAGGAAATCCTCGAAGAAGTTTTGTCGGCAGTAGTCCCATTCGAATTCGAACTTGGCTTGATCGAAGGCGCGCCTCATGAAAAAAGTGTGGCCCGGCGCCCCCAGCGTCAGCGGCCCGGCCAGGGTAGACAACAGGTACCCAGCCCGCTGGGCCCAGACCAGCTCTTCCTCAGGATGCTCCACCAGGCGCCGCTCCAGCGTGGTGTCGCCAAGGTCCTCCACCAGGAGGCAGCGGTCCTCATCGTCACTCTGGATGATGGTGGGCACGCGGAGCAGGGGATCCAGATAGGCCTGAAGGGCGCGGAACTCGAAGTAGCTGTCATCGACCTTTTCTGGGGCATCCAGCGGATGCAGCACCACCAGGGCCGTACCCAGCTGGGGATGGTCCACGCGGAAGTACTGGCGGGTCCCGGCATCCCCGGCGAGGGGTCGGGGCTCCGTCAGATGCCAGCGTTCGAGGGCGCGTTGCAGGCGGGGGTCCATGTATTCAGGTTAAGCCGTTATCGCAAAACAATCCGCCCCCATTGCCCTGGAACGGCATAAGGGGCCGTAACAAAACAGCCAGAACGGCACTGGCTATTTCGTAACGGCCCCTAAGCCTATTCGGACCTGATACCCACCCCGCTCGAACCACAGGGCGTCGGCATCGGTGATGGACGGTGGCGGCGCGGCCCCTGGGCCCAGAATGCAATGGGCCAGGCGGCCAGTGGGGCGGGCCGTGGGGTGGAGGTAGCAGCCCGGCAGGCGCCCTTCTTCCTCCGGGGCCAGGTCGGCGGCGGCCTGGATGAGCGCATCGGGGGTGCCCACTTCACGCCAGGGGAAGGGCTCCACCACCACCCCCAGGTGGCGCGGCAGGCGGGGGCGGAGGTCGTTCACCTCGCTGGGGCCATGCGGCAGCAGCGCCAGGGCCTCCGGCGACCAGGCGGCCGCCCCCGTGAAGTGAAAAGGGCCTCTGGGCCCCGTCACGCCTTTGGGAAGCACGCGGTCCTCTTCATCCATCCACACGGGGTTCCAGGTGCCACCGGAATGGGGCACCAGCAGCCAGCTCAGGGACGCGGTGGCTTCCCGGTGGCGGGCCCGCAGGCGGTCAAAGGGAACAGCCTCCGCCCAGACGTCGGCATTCCAGGTGAGCAGTTCCGAGGCCACCCGGGTGAGGGCATGGAGCAGGCCCCCGGCACTGCCCAGGAGGTCTGGCTCCTCGAAGACCTCCAGGCCCCTGGCCACGGCCCGGAGCCGCTGGGGATGCAGGTGGACGTTGCATCCTATGCGCCTGATGCCGTGGGCCCGCAGAGCCTCGGCTCCCCATTGCAGGAGGGGCCGCCCCCTCAGGGTCCAGGCTGGCTTGGGCAGGCACTCACTCAAGGGGCCCATGCGCAGCCCCAGGCCCGCAGCCAGGAGGAAGCCCTCCAGAGGCTCAGACACGGGGCGCGTCCGGCGGTTCCGGGGGCAGAGGCTTCAGCAGGAACTGGCTCGGGGCCAGGCCGCGCATGGCCAGCACGCGGATCCGCCAGCCCTGAATGCGCAGTTCGTCGCCCGGGCGCAGCACTCGGCCCAGTTGCTCCTGGAAGAAGCCCCCGAGACTGACCGATCCGGCCTCGGTCTCCAGGTTCAGGTGCAGGTGATCCTCCAACTGCTCCAGCATGACGTTCCCTTGGGCGAGCCAGGCGCCCCCGCGCGTCTTGCGCAACTGGATGGCCTCGCGGTCGAATTCGTCCTGGATCTCGCCGACCAGTTCCTCCAGCACGTCCTCCAGGGTCACCAGGCCGTCCACGCCGCCGTGCTCGTTCACCACGAGGGCGAGGTGCTGCTTCCGCTGCTGAAACTCCAACAGGAGTCCCTGGATGGGTTTCATCTCGGGCACAAAGAACGCGGGCCGGGCCAGCTCGCGCAGATCCACGGCGCCATCATGGTCCCGCATGGCCCAGAGCAGCTCCTTGAGGTGGATGATGCCCACCACCCGGTCGAGATCACCCTCCACCAGCGGGATGCGCGTGTGGGGCGTGGTGCGGGCCAGGGCGAGATTGGCCGCCAAGCTGCGGGTCAGGTCGAAGCAGACCACCCGGGCCCTGGGCACGGCGATCTCCTTCACCATGCGCCGGCTGAAGTCGAAGAGGTTCTCGATGAGTTCCTTGTGGTCGAGATCCAGGTGACCCTCCGCCTGGCTGCGTTCGAGCATGCGCCGGAACTCGGCTTCGGAGGGGAGATAGTCCTCCGCGTCCGCCTCCGGATGGACGCCAAAGAGCGCGAGCACCAGGTGGCTCAGCTTGGTGAGGCACCAGGTGAGCGGCCGCACCAGCCGGGACCAGGCCAGCAGGGGCGTGGCCGTACGCAGGGCCCAGGGCAACGCGGACCGGATGGCCAGGTTGCGGGGGACCAGCTCCGCCAGCACCACATGAAGGGTGGTCATCACCAGCAGAGCCAGCCCCGTGCTGAACGGCAGGACCAGGGCGGGCCAGGGCAGGTGGCCGAAGAAGGTCCGGAAGGCCCGGCTGAACAGACCTTCTCCCACGGCGCCCAGGGCCAGCGCGCAGAGCACGATGCCAGCCTGGATGGCCGACAGGTGGTGGGATAGGCCGCGGTGGACCTCGATGGCCCGGCGGGCGCGCAGGTCCTCATCGGCCAGCGCCTCAAGCTGGGTCAGCCGGACGCGCACGGACGCAAACTCGGCCATGACGAAGAAGGCGCTAAGGGAAATGAGAACGGCGCAGATGAGGGCCGCGGCGAGAGTCACGTCAGGAGCCTGTCTGAGTCATGGATGGGTTCTATCCTCTCGCGAGATCCGAGCCACGCCGGAGCTTGTCCTGGATCTCCTGCAACAGGCCGTCAAGGTTCTGCAACCGGTCCCGGTGCTCGGCAAGCTGTCCGTGAAGGGCCTGCTTCTCCCGATCCAGGACCGCATGGGCCTCCCGTTGATCCAGCAGGACCTGGTTGAGCCGGGCGATCTCGGCCTCCTTCTGGTCCAGGCTGTTCATCAGTTCGAGCCGCTCGCCCTCATGCACGATCCCGGCCTGGTCCAACTCCTTCCGGATTCCGGTCAGCTGGGCTTCAAGCTGGAGCTTCTCATCCTGCTGCCGCTGGAGGCTCTCCTGCTTGGCCAGGAGCTGCTGATCCCGTTCGAGAACCAAGGCCTGGCTCGCCCCCAGCTCCGACTCCCGCTGGCGCAACTGGGCGCCCTGCTCCGCCAGATCCCGGCCCTGACCGCGCATGGTGGCCTCGAGTCCGGCCACTTCAAGTTGGCAGGCGTGGACCTTCTCTTTGTAGCCCGCCACCTCGAGAAGCAGGGCTTGATGAACCATCTCGAGGCCGCTGTGCTGCTCCACAAGTGCTTCCAGGGTGGCATTGAGCTGTCCTTGCGCCTGAAGAGAGGCTTCCAGCTCCTGCTGCCGGGCATGCAGCTCCCCCGTGGTCTCCGCCAGATGCGACTCGAGCTCCTTCTGTCTGGTGGCCGAGGCTTCTTCTTTGGCTGTCAGGGCCTCCTGCAGTTCCGACGCCTTGGCCCGGAACGGCTCCAGATCCAGGGTTTCGTTCAGGAGGCGATCCCGATCCTTGAGCAGCTCGACGACCCGCTGAGTCTTGTCGCCTACCTGATGACTGAGCGTCTCCACCTGCTGGATGAGGCTCGCGCGTTCGACGACGGCCTCTTTCAGTTGGGCCTTGAGTGTTTCGATGGTCTCTCCCTTGCGCCCGCGGGTTTCCTCCTGGCCGCGAAGCGCTGCTTCGGTTTCAGCAAGGCGCGCTTTCAGGGTTTCCGCTTCGCGGTTGCTGCGTTCCAGGTCATCCAGGTTCAGGGTCACGGAATTCATCTGCCGCTGAAACTGCTGGGCCTCGGCCTCGGCCACCAGGAGGCGCTGATCCGCCGCCGCCAGGCGCTGGTCCCGGGCACGCAACTCCTCCCGGAGCGCTGTGAGCTGTTCCT
>Ga0315271_10002816_pt1 | contig 10953 bp, 3 predicted proteins | sample C3_top_MG_FD_204664 | JGI IMG/M metagenome (GOLD analysis project Ga0315271, IMG submission 204664) | Sediment microbial communities from Yellowstone Lake, YNP, Wyoming, USA - C3_top | ecosystem: Environmental > Aquatic > Freshwater > Lake > Sediment | place: USA: Wyoming | collected 2017-08-01
GGATTGAAGACTCCCGGCAGTCGGGTCAGCCACGATTTTCGGTGCAACGGGACGGCGTTGTATTTCTGGTGTTCCTTGCCGCATCTGGGTCCATCCCAGCCACTCCACTGAGCAAGGGGGGGGCCAATTTGGGGAAAGTTCATAAACAACTATAATAGTAAATGCTATAAGGATGGTCGCGAGGAATCGTGAGGGCTAAGACCCTCATGGAATTGCCAGGGCTGGCACATGGCATTGCGCCAATCTTGGCACAGGATCACTTCGGGTGGGACGACTGAGACAGCGAGTTAAGCGCCCATCCGGGAGCGATGGGCGCGCGATGTGACGCAGGTCACACCTTTCACCCCCCGTGCGAGTTGACTCCCTACCCGCAAGCCTCTATTGTTGAACCGTTAAGGCCTCAACTGGTGCCACCGTGTTTTCCTGGAGGCCTTGGAGCACTCTTTTAGAGGTGTCGGGGGGTCAAACCACGGAATAGCGTCTTGCCTGCCAAGCTTCGTCAGACGCAAGCGAGGACGCATGAAGGGAGGGGTCATGCTCAGCGCCCGAAAGATCCATTGGCTCATTATCGCGATCCTCATCGTGGTCGCGCCGGTCCTGGCGAGCGCCCAGGAAGCCGGTCCGCCAGCTTCGTCCCCGGCCCTGCACCCGACCGTGGGCCGGGCTGAGAAATTCGCGGTGACGCCGGCCTTGCGGGACATGAAGTTTCCCCAAGAACCGGTTCGGAAGGCCAAGGAGGGGTCCACGGTAGGCCCGGTGAACCCGCCCATTCCGAGGGGCGTCCCCGTGGCCCCATCGGCTCCATCCTCAACCCAGGAAGGGGCACTGCAGGCCTGGTCGGGCATGGCCTCCATGCCGGCGATCCTCAATCAGTGGGATGGGGTGACCAACCGCAACGGCGTCGCCCCGCCGGATACGGAGGGGGACGTGGGGCCCAACCACTATGTGCAGTGGGTGAACCTGTCCCTGGCCATCTGGAACAAGAGCGGCACCCTGCTCTTCGGCCCCGTGGACGGCAATACGGTCTGGGCGAGTCTGGGCGGAGCTTGCTATAACAACAACGACGGCGACCCCATCGTGCTCTACGACCGCCTGGCGGACCGGTGGCTCATCAGCCAGTTCGCCGTGCCGGGACCCTACTACGAAGCCATCGCCATCTCCCAAACCCCGGATCCCCTGGGTGCTTGGTACCTGTATTGCTTCAAGGTGAGCGACACCAAGATGAACGACTACCCCCACTTCGGGGTCTGGCCCGACGGGTACTACATGACCATCAACCAGTTCGCGAACGCGAGTTCGTGGGCGGGGGCAGCCGTGGTGGTCTTCGACCGGACCAAGATGCTCGCGGGCGACCCCACGGCCGGCTTCCAGTATTTTGACGTGGGCCTCGTGAATGCGAACTACGGAGGCATGCTGCCCTCCCACGTGGAGTCGGCCTGGCAGGCTCCGCCCCTGGGCACCCCCAACTATGTGGCCGAGGTGGACGACGGGACTTGGATTCCGGGCTACGCCAACGATGCCATCCGGATCTGGGAAGTGCACGTGGATTGGACCACTCCCGCCAACTCCACCATGGGTACGGCGGGCTTCGCCCCCAACGCCATCCTGAACACGGCGACATGGACGCCCGTTCCGTGTACGAACTCCACACGGGCCTGCATCCCACAACCTGGAACGGGCAACAAGGTGGACGCCATCGGTGATCGCATGATGTACCGCCTCAGCTATCGCCACCTCGCCTCCCATGACACCCTGGTCTTCAACCACTCGGTATGGGCCGACAGCACGGACCGAACGGGCGTCCGCTGGTACGAGGTGAGAAAGACGGGGGCCACCTGGAGCATCTTCCAGCAGGGCACCTTCGCCCCCGCGGACGGCCTCTACCGCTGGATGGGCAGCGTGGCCATGGACCACTCGGGCAACCTGGCCGCAGGCTACAGCGTCTCGAGCGGGTCGGTGTACCCCTCCATACGGTACGCGGGACGGCTCTCCACCGATCCCGCCGGCGAGCTGACCCAAGGCGAAGCCACCATGATCTCGGGCACGGGTTCGGAGACGGGTGTGAACCGCTGGGGGGACTACAGCACTCTGAGCCTCGACCCCGCCGACGATTGCACCTTCTGGTACACCCAGGAATACATGCAGACGACTGGCTCCTTCAACTGGAAGACCCGGATCGGCTCCTTCAGGTTCCCATCCTGTACCACCGGTCCGGTAGGCACCCTCGCGGGAACGGTCACGGACTCGGGCACCTCAGCCGCCCTCGAAGGTGCCACGGTGACCGCCACGAGCTCCACCGTGAGCGTTCAGACCAGCACCGACGCCTCGGGGGCCTACTCCTTCACCATTCCCGCGGACACCTACTCCGTCTCGGCCTCGGCCTGGGGGTACACGACGGCCACGAGCCCCGGAGCCGTGGTCACCGCCGGCGGCACCACGACCCGGAACCTGGCCCTCGTCATGGCTCCTCAACACACCCTATCCGGGGTGGTGACGGACGCGCTGACGGGCTGGCCCCTCTACGCCAAGATCTCCATATCGGGGTATCCCGGAGGGGACCTCTGGACGGATCCCGTGGCGGGGACCTACAGCGTGCGACTCCCCGACGCGACCGCCGTGAACCTCACGGTCTCGGCGTGGGTGTCCGGCTACACGAACGCCTCGGACGCCTTCGCCATGCCGGCTTCGAACCTGGCCAAGAACTACGCGATGGCCGCCAACATGACGACTTGCTCGGCTCCGGGATACGCGGTGACGCAGGGCACAGTCTTTTTCGCGGAATCCTTTGAAACCGCCGTCCCCCCGGGCTTCCCCTCGGGCTGGTCCGTGGCCGACGTGAGCGGCACCTACGGAGACTGGCTGACGGCCACCGCCAGCAACCACCCCTCGGGATGGGCTCCCCATGGAGGCTCCAACCTCGCCTACTTCAATTCCTACTACGCCAGCGCCACAAGCAGCACGCGGCTCTACCGCACGGCGGGACTCAACCTCACCGGGGCGGCCACCGTGTACTGCCACTTCTGGCTCCTGCACGACACGGGGTACCCCAGCGACACCGACCGCGTGCAGGTTCAAGTGTCCACCGACGGGGGGGCCACCTGGCAGAACGTGGGGACAGCCGTGAATCGCTACGACACAAGTTCGGGCTGGAAGCTCCACTCCATCCAGCTCACGGGGTATTCGGGATCCACCTCCGATGTCCGTTTGGGCCTCCTGGGAATAAGCTCCTACGGCAACGATGTCCACCTGGACGACCTGAGCGTCTCCACGACCCTGCCCGCGTGCACGGCACCCCCCACGGGAGGCCTGGCGGTGGGCAACGCCTATGATGCGAATACCAGCTCCACCCTCAACGGCGCGACCATTGACAACGGAATCTCGAACACGACCACCCGGTCCACCGCCGACCCGAATGTGGACGACGGGTTTTACGCTCTCTATTGCGCCGAGGGTGCCCAAACCCTCACGGCCTCCATGGGCGGCTACCAGAGCCAGATGCAAGGTGTTTCCGTGCCCCACCATAGCACCGTCCATCAAGACTTCCGGCTCGGGGCGCCCCGCTTACAAGTGGCACCCACCTCGCTCAGCGAGGACGTGGCCGTGGGTGGCACGAAGGACGCCACGCTGACCCTCTCCAACACGGGCACTGCACCGGCGACCTTCGACATCCTCGAATACCCGTCATCCTCGGCGCCCATGATCGCCAAACGGCTTCCGTACAAGCGGCGGTCGGTGAGTTCTTCGGATCCCAGCGACAAGGCGCCTCTCGGGCACGCTCCGCTCACCACGAGCTGGGGCACGGGCGCCGTCATTCCCACGGGCGGCCGGTATCGCGCCGCGGGCGCCTCTCCAGACGGGCGATTCCTCTACATGTTCGGAGGGTTCGATTCCAGCAACGGCGTCCTCGCCGAGTCTTGGAAGTACGATTCCCAAACCGATGTCTGGACGGCCCTGGCACCCATGCCCACGGCGCTCACCGCCATGGAAGCGGCGGTCATCGGCGGTTACATCTATCTGGTGGGCGGCTATACCGGCGCGGCCCACACCAACACCTTCCAAATCTACAACATCCTGGGCAACTCCTGGCAGGCCACCACCTGGCCCAATGCCCGAACGCCCATGACGGCCGTCTGGCACGACCAGCTCTTCGCCTTCGGCGGCAATCCCGGGCCCAGCGGGGAGACATGGAAGTACACCCCGGGGACGGGAGTCTGGACGGGCCCCCTCTCGCCCATGCCGACGCCGGCCGGTTACGGTGCGGCCGTCACCGTGGGGGACTACATCTTCATCATCGGGGGCACCAACGGCTCCAGCCCGGAGGCCTCGATCCAGAGGTACAACCCTGCCACCGACACGTGGGACGCGTCTGGGCCCGCACTTCCCAGCGGCCGCATGAGCGCCGGCGCCGTCTGGTACGGCGACTATCTCTACGTCTCCATGGGAGGGGGCGTTGGCGGGGACTACTGGTCGCCTTACAACGACACCCTGATCCTCAACACGGGCCTCTGGCCCTCGGGCTCCTGGACGACCCAGGGTGAAACGGTCCCCACGCCGCTGGTGGGTCCGGCGTGCGGCTGCATCAAGAACAGCTTCTACTTGGTGGGCGGAACTTCAGGAACCGGTGCCTCCGACGCCAACCAGAACCTGAACGATGGCAAACTCTGCCATTTCAACGCCGACCTTCCCTGGCTCAGCCTTGCACCGACCTCGGGGACCATCCCCGCGGGCGCGAGCCAGCCCATCACCGTCCATTTTGACGCCTCGGCGTACGCCAGCCCGGCGGTCCTGCACGGCCAGCTGGGCATCAACCACAACACACCGTACCTGGTGGGTGCCGTCCCGGTGACCATGAACGTGACCTATCCGCCGATGACGGCCAGCGCCGCAGCGAGCCCCACTTCCGGCGTGGCGCCCCTCACCGTGTCGTTCACGGGCACGGCCAGCGGGGGCGACGGGGGCCCCTACACCTACGAGTGGGACTTCGGGGACGGATCGAGCCACAGCGCCACCCAGAACCCCGTTTATACCTACACCACATCAGGTGGCTACCCCGTCACCCTGACGGCAAGAGATGGTCTCGGCGCATCCGCCTCGGACACCCACCTGACCATCAGCGTAGGCGCGCTTCCGGCGGTCACCCTGGTGACCCCCAGCTCGGGGCCTTCGGCCGGCGGCACGGCGGTCACGATCTACGGCGCCAAGTTTACCGGCGTCACGGGGGTTCTCTTCGGCACCACGCCTCCGGCGTCCTTCACCTTCGTCAACGACGGGCAGATCACGACGACGAGTCCAGCCCACGCCGCGGGCTTCGTGAACGTGCGAGTCACCACTACCTTGGGCACCAGCCCGGTCGTCGCGGCGGACCAGTTCACCTATGTGGATCCTCCGGCGGTGACGGCCCTCCTTCCGATAACGGGCACGACGGCGGGCGGAACCAGCGTCACGGTTTCGGGGACCGGATTCTCAGGAGCCACGGCCGTCACCTTCGGCGGAACCCCCGCGGCGGGCTTCGCCGTGAACTCCTCGACGCAGATCACCGCCACCAGCCCCGCTCACGCCGGTGGGATGGTGGACGTCCAGGTCACGGGTCCCTACGGGACGAGCGGAGTCGTCGCCGCCGATCATTTCACCTACGTGGCGCCTCCCGCGGTAGTGTCCATCACGCCCGCTCAGGGCCCGGCCACGGGCGGAACCACCGTGACGATTTCTGGGAGCAGCTATACGGGAACCACCGCGGTGAGCTTCGGAGGGACTCCCGCCGCGAGCTTCTCCGTGAATTCCTCAACACAGATCACGGCCACGAGCCCGGCGCATTCTGTGGGCGTCGTGGATATCCTGGTCACCACGCCCTACGGGACGAGCCCGGTGGTGGCCGCGGACCAGTTCACCTACGCCGCGCCTCCGTGCACCGTGGTCTGCACGGCCACCGTGCCCACCACGGCGACGGTGGGCCAATCGGCGGCCTTCGCGTCCACCGTCACGCCGAGTAACTGCGCCGGCACGCCCACGTTCGACTGGGATTTTGGGGACGGGTCCCCGCACTCAACCGTGCAGAATCCGCCCCATGCTTACACGACCGTGGCGAGCTTCAACTGGACACTCACGGTGACGGTGGACGGCGTCGTCTGCTCGAAGACGGGCACCATTGTCGCGGGCTGCGCTTACGCACTCGCCCCTTCCAGCAAAAGCTTCACCTACAAGACGGGCTTTGTGAACGTGAAGGTGACGGCCTCGGGGCAGAGTTCGTGCGGGAGCCCCTCCTTGACGGTGAGCGATTCGTGGGTGACGGCCACGCTCAAGAGTTTCGCCAATAACAAGGGGACGGTGAAGATCACCGTCACGCAGAACCCCACGGCCAGCGCGAGGAGCGCGCAGGTGACCATCGGAAGCTCGGTGTTCGCCGTGAGCCAAGCCGGCGCCCCGTGCAAGGTGACGGCCGTCTCGCCCACGAAGATCTCATTCTTGGCCGCGGGTGGGGATGGAAGCATCGCCGTGACGGCCACGGCGGGGGCGTGCGACTGGACCGCCAGTCCCAACGGAGCGGCGGCGGGCTGGATCACGATGACCGCGGCCTCCGGGTCCGGTCCCGGCACGGCGGCCTTCACGGTGTCGCCCAATACGACGGGCACCAAGCGGACGGGAACGATCAGCGTGGCCGTTCCCGCTGGAAAGAAGAACGTCACCGTGACGCAGAGCAACTAGGCCACGGGAGAAGGCGAGACTGGGCAGGGAGGGCCACACCTCGACCCCCACCCGAACGGAGGCGAACCGAACGACCACAGTCTGAGAGAAAGTGGTTCAACGCGAGAGGGGGCGGGCTTGGGCCCGCCCTTTTCGTGCTCCATAGGCGCGGCGAAACAATCGCTGCGGTGTTCTCGTTGACAACTCCGGAGGGATCGCCGCGTGCTCGAAGCGAAAAACCTGGTCAAGTCCTACGGGAGTCTGCGTGCCGTGAACGGGGTGTCCTTCGCCGTGGAGGCGGGGCGGATCCTGGGCCTCCTGGGGCCCAACGGGGCAGGCAAGACCACCGCAGTCTCCATGGTCTCGGGAATCTTGACCCCCGATTCGGGGCAGGTCCTGGTGAATGGGCGCCCCCTGGCAGGCGATGCCGACGCGGCCAAGGGTAGGCTCGGCCTCGTGCCGCAAGACGTGGCCCTCTATGACGATCTCTCCGCCTTGGACAACCTGCGGTTCTTCGGCTCCCTCCAGGGTATGGGCGCTCGCGCCCTCGAGAGGGCCATGGCTTCGGCCTTCGAGATGGTGGGCCTGGGCGACCGGGCCAAGGACAAGGTGAAGGAATACAGCGGCGGCATGAAGCGGCGCCTGAACCTGGCCGCCGGCCTCCTGCACGATCCGGCCGTGCTCCTGCTGGACGAGCCCACGATGGGCGTGGACCCCCAGAGCCGAAACGCCATCTTCGAGTCCCTCGAGATGCTGAGAGACCGCGGCAAGGGCATCCTCTACACGACGCACTATATGGAGGAGGCGGAGCGCCTCTGCGATCGGATCATCGTCATGGATCACGGGGAGGTCATCGCATCAGACACCCTTGAGGGTCTGCGGAGAATTCTTCCCACGGGCAATCGCCTCATGCTGGAATTTGCCGTGCCTCCGCCGGCGGATGTGATCTCGGGGATTCAGACTCTTCCCGGCGTGGCCTCGGCGGCCATGGATGGGGAGCGCCTCGCCTTGACCTTGGATGACCTGGCGCGAGGAGGGGCCGCGTCCCTGGCGTGGCTCGCCGCCCACGGAGCCGCCGTGTCCGGCGTGGCGAGCGAGCGGGTGGCGTTGGAGGATGTCTTCTTGGCCCTCACCGGCCGAAGCTTGAGGGACTCATGAAATTGCGCGCGGCTCTGGCCATCCTCCGCAAAGACCTCCTCCTCTTCTTCGGGGACCGGCGCGCCGTCGTGATCACCATGGTCACGCCCATCGCCATCGCGGCCTTCTTCGGGTTCCTCTTCTCGGGTGGGGGTTCTTCGGAGCAGGCCAAGATCCAGGTCCGCGCCGCGGACCTGGACGCCAGCCCCCTCACGAAGGAAATTCTGCGGGCACTGAGCGCGGACAAGGCTCTCGAGGTCAAGGCGGCTACTCCCGAGGAGGCTACGAAGGCCGTGCGTACCGGGAAGACCTCCGTGGGCCTCATTTTCCCCAAGGGGTTTGGGGACGCGGCGGCCCGTGCCCTATTCGGGAGCGGTTCCAAGCCCGAGCTCCAGTTTCTCTACGACCCTTCGCGGTCGGCGGAGATGGCCATGGTCCGCGGCATCCTCACCCAGCACGTCATGGAGTCCGTGAGCCGGGAGGTCTTCTCGGGGGAGCAGGGTCGCGCCGTGACGAAGGAATCCCTCAAGAACCTTGAGGCCGCAACGGGGATGGACTCCAAGGACAAGGACGTCTTGCGCAACCTGCTCACCGGCGTGGACCGGTGGCAGGAGCGGCAAGGGATCGCCAAAAAGGAAGGGAAGGAATCCCCGGCTCGAGGGTTCACCATGCCTTACCAGGTCAAAGAGGTGGCCGTGGCGGGGAGCGAGGGAGTGGCCTACAACGGTTACGCCCACTCCTTCTCGGGCATGGGTATCCAGTTCATCCTTTTCGCGGCCATCGAACTGGGGGTGGGTGTTCTCCTGGAACGACGCTCGGGCATTTGGCGTCGCCTGCGGTCGTCTCCCGTCACCAAAGGGGAAGTGGTCCTGGGTAAGGCGCTGAGCGGCGCCGCCATCGCCGGACTGACCCTGGCCGTAACGTTGGGGGCGGGGATAGCTTTCTTCGGCGTGAGGGTGAGCGGAAGCTGGCCGGGATTCCTCCTCCTCTGCGCCGTGTCGGCGTGCATGGCCTCCGCTTTCGGACTCATGATCGCCGCCTTCGGCAAGACCCCCCAGGCGGCGCGGGGAATCTCAATCTTCGCCGTCCTGCTCCTGACCATGCTGGGGGGTGGTTGGGTGCCCTCCTTTGTCTTCCCCCGTTGGCTCCAAACCTTTACCTTGGCCGTTCCCACCCGATGGGCCATGGACGGACTGGACGCCGTCACCTGGCGCGGGGGCGATTTCGGCGCGGCCCTTCTGCCAATATGCGTTTTGCTCGGCTTCACCGCCGCCTTCGGGCTCCTGGCTGCGCTCCGCTTCCCCTGGGAAGAAGGCGTGTAACAGGTATGACCTAAAAGGGGTTAAAGGCAATCTCTGCCTCCCGGACCCCAAGTGATTTCCTCCCATTCCCATCCGGGAATTGCCTGCACGGGCTAACAGTTACATGATATGTGCATCTATTGAACGCCCCGGGGCGGATTCCTAGCCCTGGATCCCTGCTCCTTCTAGGCTGAGAGCGGGCGAGGCGTGGCCATGCCGGGAAGGCGCGACGAGGGAATGGGAGAGAGCCGTTCAGTGAAGATTCGTCGCGGCATGCCCCTCATGGTTCTGGGCGTCACCGTCTGCGTGCTCTACTGGATCCTGGATTCCACCATGCAGATGCACATCCTGAAAGTGGGCACCCTGCACGATTGGCTGGTGAGGCCCGGATTCCCGGAGTTCGTCGAGCGGTTCGCAGTGTGCTCCCTCATCCTCGGGCTGGCCGTAGTAGCCAATATCTTGGAGGAGCACCGCAGGCGGTCGCAGGAACGGTTGCGCGCGGGCGAAGAGAAATACTCGAAGCTTCTGGAATCGGCCCAGGAGGGCATCTGGGTCATCGACGGCCAGGAGCGGACCACCTATGCCAACCCGGGCATGGCCAACATGCTGGGGTGTACGGTCCAGGAGATGGCGGGAAAGTCACTCTTCGACTTCATGGATGAAAGTGGGAGACAGATCACCCTCGACAACCTGGACAAACGAAGGGCAGGCGTCAGCGAGAGGCATGTCTTCGAATTGCTGGCCAAGGACGGCCACCGCGTCTACACGCGCATGTCCACGTCACCCATCTTCAGCGAGGAGGGTCTTTACGCGGGGGCGCTGGCCTTCGTGACCGACGTCACCTCCGAGCGGAAGGCGGCGGAGGCCCTCCGGCGAAGCGAGGAGCTCTACCGGAAGGTCTATACGACGAGTCCCATGGCGTTCGTCATCTGGGGACTCCAGTGCCAGGTTCTGGATTGGAACCGGCGGGCCGAGGAGCTTTTCGGGTGGTCGCGCGAGGAGCTGATCGGGCGCAACTTCTTCGACTTCATGATTCCAGAGGCCGATCGTCCGATCGTCGAAATGGTGGTCGCCGACCTCCTGGCGGGTCGTTTGCCGGAAACTTCCATCAATGCGAACCTCACGAAGTCTGGTCAGGAGATCACCTGCGAATGGTACAACGCGCCGCTGCACGACGGCGAGGGTCGGCCACAGGGCGTCATCTCCCTCGGGCTGGACGTGACGGAGCGCTTGCGTGACGAGGCGCTTATCAAGGCCTCTCTCGAGGAGAAGGAAGTCCTCCTGCGCGAGGTGCACCACCGCGTGAAGAATAACCTCCAGATCGTGTCCACCCTGCTGAGCCTGCAGGGTGCCCAGGCCTCGGATGGGTCTGAGCGGGCCATCCTCAGGGAAAGCCAGGGCCGGGTTCGATCCATGTCGCTCGTCCACGAGAAGCTCTACCAGACACCCAACCTTGCCCGGGTGGACTTTGGGGCCTACGTGAACGACCTCGTGGCCCAGCTCTTCAGGGTCTACGGAGTGGACCGGGATCGGGTGAAGCCGGTGGTGAGCGTCAGCGGCATGGACTTCCCCATGGACAGCGCCATCCACTGCGGGCTCATCGTGAACGAGCTCGTGACCAACAGTTTGAAGTATGCTTTCCCCGAGGGGCGAAGCGGGGAAGTACGGATCTCCTGCGGACAAGAAGAAAGATGGTCCCTCGCGGTGGAGGACGACGGCGTCGGTCTGCCCGAGGGCATGGATTACCGGGCGACGGAAACACTGGGCCTCATGCTCGTGGTGACCCTGGTGAGCCAGATGCGGGGCGAGATCCGGCGGGATCCCGGTCCTGGCT
>Ga0315271_10002817_pt1 | contig 10953 bp, 6 predicted proteins | sample C3_top_MG_FD_204664 | JGI IMG/M metagenome (GOLD analysis project Ga0315271, IMG submission 204664) | Sediment microbial communities from Yellowstone Lake, YNP, Wyoming, USA - C3_top | ecosystem: Environmental > Aquatic > Freshwater > Lake > Sediment | place: USA: Wyoming | collected 2017-08-01
GGCACTCACGCTCGGCCTCGCGCCGTTCAAGCCGCCGCACGTCGTCGAGAAGCTCGACATGCTCTTCAAGGGCACGCTCGTGAAGCCGATCGACTGGCTGGACCTCGTCATGCACGGCACGCCGTGGGTGATCGTGATCCTGAAGGGGGCGTTCGCGCTGAAGCGCTGAGGGCTCCGGGCTCAAGCTCGACGCTCACCAGTGTGGCGCGGTTTGCCATCCGGGGAAGGGGCCCGCCTCGAGCTTCCAGCCTCTCGGCGCCTTCGCGTCGGGAACGGCGCGGAGATTGGTGAAGGTGCGGAGCCCTGCGAGGAATTCCGACTTACTCCGTTTGTGCGGCGGGACCTTCGTCACGTCGGGGACGGGCCAGAGGCGGACGGTCTGGTCGTCTCCCGCGGAGGCGATCCACTTGCCGTCCGGGGAGAACTTGAGGTCGCGAATCTCGCCCTTGTGGCCAAAGAGGAGATGCGGCTCGCCGCCCGAGATCGGCCCGATCCGGATGGAGTCCTCGGGCCCGGTGCTCGCGAGGAGGGTCTCGGTCGGATCGAGGTCGATCCAGCCTCCCCCCTCGGCCCGATACGGCAGCGGGACCGGAGCGTTCCCGTCGAGAGCAAAACGGAAGATATCGCCGTAACTGCTCTTCCCGTCCCAGCCGACTCCGAACCCAACCCGCCCGCTCCGCCCGACACTGAGGTCGTTGTTGATCGCGGGCGACAGGACTTTCCCCTTTCCGTCTCGCAGGTCGTAGAGCATCAGTCCGTTGCCGACGACGGTAGCAACGACTCGATCCTCGTCTACGAACGAAATGCTCCAGACCCCGCCCAGCTTGGCGTCGTCCGCCTTGGGGATCAGGTCTAGTTTCCGGATTACACCTGAGTCGAGGTCCAGGACATGGACGCCCTTGTCCCTCGCGGGGCCCTTGAATAGCGCCGCGGCGACCCGGCGCCCGCTCGGCGAGAACGCAAACGCCCCCACGGGAAGGCCCTGAAGGTCGCGCGGCGCGCCGCCATCGACGGATATCAACTGGGCGCGTCCGCTGCCGGCCCCCATCACGATCTCCCTCCGGGTGGGGGACACGGCGATTCCCATCGACCTGAAGCCGTCCTTCATGACGTCCCGGAAGGCCGCCGGAGACTCGGCGGAGAGAGGCCACGCGCGCACGTTGCCCTCGGTCGTCCCAGCGAGAAGATCCTCTCCATCCGCCGTGAAGGCGACGCCAGCGACGACGCCCTCGCGCTCCCGCCAGTCGAAGACGCGCGGCAGAGAGCGTTCCAGCGGCCAGAAGACGAGGCGGTCCGGGATTGTCTGGGCGGCAACGCATCCGCGGTTCAGAGGATCAGTGGCCCATCTCGTGAGACGCCCCGCTTTCGACCGGATGACGAGCGGCCCGGCTCCCGGCGGCGCCGTCAGATCCCAGAGGCGGAGGAACGAATGGCCCTCGACCACGGTCGTGCTCATCACCCAGCGCGCCGTGGCGAACGAGGCTACGTTGACCCGCTCGGGCGTCGACTCGGCGGGCGGCTGAAGGACGCGCAGCGGACGCCCGGACGCCGAAGCCGCATCCCAGATCCGGATCTCCCCGGAACCGTCCGCCACCGCGAGGCGCCGGCCGTCCTTCCCCCAGGAGACTGTCGTTACCAACGCCGCGTGCTCGCCGACGAGGCGCGGCACCGCGGCCAGGTCTCCCGTGGAGCGCACGTAGACCTTTCGACCGACCGAATAGGCCATCGAGTCGCCGGTGAAATCGGCCCAGGCGTCGGAGAAGTCCTCCTGCGTAAAGATCACCCGCTGCTCCCCACCACCTGACGGGCGCTGGAGATAGGTGCGGCGGTTGCCTTCCCACGCCACCGCCATGCCCGATAGCGGCCACCAGCCAAGGACGGACTCAGCATATTTGTTGCGCCGAACCTCGCGGCCGTCCGGAACGGACAACAGCCGAATCTCGTTCTTGAACGCGACCCAGAGCGTATTGCTGTCGGGCCCGAACTCGAGCCCGCGGCAGTTGCCATCGCCTGGCGGAAACTCGCTGAGAGAGATCGTGATGGGCTCCCGCCCGTCCTGGCTGAAGAGAAGAATCTTGGCCCCCTGAAGGACGGCGACCCGCTCGCCGTTCGGGCTGAACGACGAAATGACGGCGTCGTCGGCCACCACGCTCGCGATCGGACCGCTCTGAGCGACGCGCAGCGCGAAGAAGCGGGCCGCCTGGGTGTCCTCGAGCTCAAGGCTCTTGGTGATGTATGCGAGCGCCGCGGCGGGGTCGGAGTCGACCTCCAGCTGGGCCATCGCGATGAGCTTGCTGGCCTCGGCCCTGATGGCGTGGGTTTGGCTCCGATTCCACAGGACCGCCATGATGCCCAGCCCGATGGCCAGCGCGAGGACCACGGAGCCAACGGCCGTGCGCTTTCGGCGCGTCGTCCGCTCAGCCCGGGATCTCATTCCTGCCGAGAAGTCCTCCTCCAGCGAAGACAGCTTGCCCGGGTAGCGCCCCCGCCAGGCGCGGTAGTCGAGATAGGAGGACCCTGTCCAGAGCAGGTCGTCGGTTTTTCCCCTCTCCTCCCAAAGATGCGCGGCCTGCCGGAGCTGGTCGCGAAGCTGCGCCCCGTCGGCGTCCTGCGTCTGCCAGCGCATGAGGCGCGGCCAGGCGGAAAGGAGCGACTCGTGGACGATCTCCACACGGTGCCGCGCCGGCTGTCCGTCGGCGGAATCCGTCTCCCACGAGGTCAGGAGACGCGCGTCGATCAGCTTGCCGAGTACCACCTCCGCCGCAGCCCGGTCCGGCAGCGCGGAGAGCAGCTCTTCGCGGCCCAGCACCCCGCGCGTCCCGTGCGCCGTCGTCAGGTTGCGGAAGAGGTCGCGCACGGTCGCTTCAAGCCCCGCGCCGATCCGCTCCATTGTCTCCTCGGCGTGCCGGGCCAACGCTCCAGCGACGCCGCCAATCTCGACATACGCGTCGCGCGTGAGGAGCTTCTCCTCCGGCTTCCTCTGCTCCCAGAGCCGCGTGACGGCGAAGGCGAGGAGAGGCAGCTCCCCGCGCGCGCCCTCCGCGGCACCAATCATCTCGTCAATGAGCGCATCGTCCTCGAACCGATAGCCGCGCCGGGCAGCAGGTTCCACGAGCGCGCGCCGCAGCCCGTCGTGCGTCAGAGGGCGAAGAGGCATCAACGAGTCGATGACCGGAGCGAGGGCCTCGTGCTCGAGACAGCGCATCAGGAAGTCGTCGCGCAGCGAGAGAAGAACATGAACGTCCGCCTCGCCCGCGAGCTTTCCGAGAAGCGAAGCAAACCGCTCACGGGTCTCGGGCGGGTTGAGGGTGAAGAGCTCTTCGAACTGGTCGACAACGAGAAGGACGTCCTCATGGGCTTTTCGCCACCTCGACATCAACCCGAACGCCGTTGTGCCGTCTTCGAATGCCGCGAGCTCACGGAGCGCTTCCGGATCGCTTGCGAGCTGAGGCCCCAACGCCCGGCCAAGGTTGCGGAGCGGAGACGCACCCGGAGTCGCCACGATGGCCGCCCAGCCGTCCGGTCGCGCTGCGATCACGCCCGCGCGGACGAACGAGGTCTTGCCTGCACCGGAAGGTCCGATCACCGCGAGGAGTCGGCGATCGTGCAGCCTCTTCCACAGGGCCGCGATCTCGTCCTCACGGCCGAAGAATCCGGCGGCGTCCTTCTCGGTGAAGGAAGAAAGCCCTGGGTATGGGCTCCTCTCCTCGACCTCGCGCAGCGCAGAAGCCGTGCTCCCGCCTTGAAGGACAGCCTCGAGCGCCGCCGCGAGCTCCTGCGCGGACTGATAGCGTTCCTCCCGCCTCTTCTCGAGGCACCGCCTCACGATCCGGTCGACGCCCGCGGGGATCCCGGGCTGCCGGAGTGACAGGTCGAGCGGCGTCTCATTGACGATTGCGGTCAGCGTCGCCGGCACGGTCGCGTGCCGGAAGGGATGCTCGCGAGCGAAGAGCTCGTAGAGGACGACGCCCAGCGAAAAGACGTCCGACCGCGGGTCGACGCCCTCGGCCGCGATCTGCTCGGGCGACATGTAGGCAATGGTCCCGACGATCACTCCGGGCACGCTCAGGCCCGACGCCGTCGCGGCCTCCGTCTCGGCCGGCGTGCGGGCTACGAGCTTGGCGAGCCCGAAGTCGAGAATCTTGAGGCGCCCATCGGTCGTCAGGAACAGGTTTTCCGGCTTGATGTCCCGGTGGACGATGCCCTTCTGGTGCGCAGCCGCCAGTCCCTGAGCTGCCTGAAGAGCCCACGAGAGAACCTGCCGCGCCCCGGGCGCCCGCCGGAGGATCACCTCGCGCAGGCTTTCGCCCTCGAGAAGCTCCATCGTGAGGACGTGACGCTGGACTGACGAGGGAGAACGACCGGGGATTTCTTCGAAGGAATAGAGGGTGGCGACGTTGGGGTGGTTGAGGCTCGCCAACGTGCGCGCCTCTCTCTCGAAGCGCTGTCTCCTCTCTTCACCCTCCAGGAACTCTTCCGGCAGTATCTTCAGCGCCACAATCCGGTCGAGCCGCACATCGCGAGCTCGGTAGACCTCACCCATCCCGCCGGCGCCCAGCGGCGAGAGGATCTCGTAGGGTCCGAGGCGCATCGCGGCTTCGATCTGCATTTCAGCTCACCTAGAAGGTGACCCTCGCCCCCACCCTCACGAGTCGCGGGCTCTGCCAGGCCGTGTTCTGCCCGAACGGCGGAACCGTCGGGGCCGTGTATGGCGGAGTCTGGTTGCCGCCGATCACGTTGTTGTAGGTCTGTCCGCGCTGCGTCGCGATCTGGGCGTTCGTCACGTTGAAGATGTCCACGAGCGGGGTGAGCGTGACGGACGCCACGCGAATCGGATACTCGAGATGGAGGTCTACGTTGTACGTCGAGGGGAGCTGGTCCCACGAGCCACGCGGCTCGAGGTAGATGAGATAGCTCCCCGTCCGGCCCATGATCGAGAGCGGGGCTCCCGTCGCGAACGAAGCGTTGATGCCTGTCAGCAGCCCGAACGGGAGGACGTAAAGGCCCGAGAGCTTGATCTGGTGCGTCCGGTCGAGCGAAAGCTTTCCCCAGACGTTGACGAGCGTGTCCGGAGTGTCGAAGTCCCCGTTCAGAGACGGCATTCCCTGCCCCGTCCTCTGGTTGACGAACCCGTCGTAATTGCCGACGAGCCTCGAATAGAGGTAGCTCGCCTGGAGCTGGAAGCCTTCCGAGAAACGCCGCCTCACGTCGAGCTGCAGGCCCCGAAAGACCCGTGATGCGTGCACCGGCTCGCACGGCTTCGGGACCGTGCTCGCCGGGAAGTCCTCCCAGCAGTCCGGATTCGCCGGGTCCGAAAGCTGCCCGAACTGTCCGACACCCGGGTTCATCATCGCGCACGCCGTCGCGGCCTCCGGCGGCACGGATCCCGCCAGGCCAGTCCGCGGGTCATAGACGTCGCAACGGTCCTCGAGCACCCGGCCGAGCGAGCGGTAGATTCCCTTGATCCCGAACGACCAGTTCTTCCAGACCTCCACCTCAACGCCGGCGGTCACCTCGTCCTGATATATCCCCTTGACTCCCGGCGGGACGTAGTCCGAGCCCACGAGGTACTCGAAGGGGGCGAGGTTGCTGTCGTTCACGAGGTCGAGGTGGTTCGCCGTGTAGTTGTACGCGAAGATGCCGTACTCGTTCCCCATCGCCGCGATCTGGATGTACTGCGGGATCACCTGGTAGTAGCGTCCGTACGAGGCGTAGACCTTCGACCGGCCGTTCTTGAGCGGATCCCAGACGACGCCGACACGGGGCGACCACTGGTCCGTCAGCGTTATCCGCGGCTGGTCCTGGGCGTCGTAGATCCGCTGGTCCTCGTACCTCACCCCGAAGTTCAGTGTCAGGTTCGGCCGGATCTTCCAGGAGTCCTGGATGAACAGGCCGAGATTCCGCATCCTCGGATACGTGTCGGCCCGGGCCGTCGGCTCCCAGCTGTTGCACGTCGTCGGGTCGACCCAGCCGAAGTTCCCGCGCGTGCCGTCGGTCCTCACCTGGCAGTTCAGCGGGTACTTCGCCCAGCCTGAGTGCCCTGCATAGAGGAAGGCGCCGGTCTTGCTCGCCAGCCAGCGCCTCACGACTCCGCCTCCGCTGTAGTAGTCAGACCAGTACGAGTTCAAATATTCATATCCAATCCCGGCCTTGATTTCATGGCTTCCGATGAAGGCCGTCGCCGACGCGCCCCAGGCGTTCCGGCGCATGGTCCCCGGCCCGAGGCCGCCGGGCCCGGAGCCGGGCATCGCCTGCGAGAATCCCCTTCGGATCTCCGCAAAACGGACCCAGTCCGCGTAGTCGCTGTAAGCGGTCCAGCCCTCCTCGTGGTACCCGTACTGCGCCTGTGCGAGAACGCGGCTTCCGAAGACGCCCTCCCACCGCGCGGCCACGTCGGTGCCTCCGCCGATCTCGTAGCTCCCGAGAACCGCAGACGCCGGCCCGGCGCTGGTGTAGAGCCTCCCATCAGTCTTGCCCGGATCTCCGAACACCGATACAACGAACGTATGCGACGGCCCGGCCCTGAGGGTGAGTTTCGCCGAGAAGATGTCCGTTCGCGTGACGTCGGTCCCGTCAACGTAGTTGCTGACGACAGACGTCGGCGTGTAGGTCAGGCTATCGACCCTCTGGTAGCTGGCGTCGTTACGCACCCGGTCGTACGCGCCGAAGAACCAGAGAACGTCCCTCAGGAAGTAGCCGCCGAGGTCGAGGCCGAAGTCGTACCGTTTCGGCGAGTCGGGCAGCGTGAGGTTCAGGGCGGCCCGGTCGTCGACGTGCTGGTCCGAGGCCGCGAGCGAGCTCGAATCGAAGTAGCCGAAAAAGTCGCCGTGAAACTCGTTCCCCCCGGACTTCGTGACGACGTTGACGCTCGCTCCCATGGCACGGCCGTACTCGGCCTCGTACCCGCCCGTCCGGACCTCGACCTCCTGGATGAACTCGAGATTCAGCTGCTTGCCCTGGTTGCCGTTCACGACCCCAGTCGTGTTGAGCCCCTCGATGATGTAACTGTTCTCGAGGCCGGTCGCTCCGTAGACCGTGTTGCCGGCTGAATCCTTTCCGCTCCCCCCGAGGGTGAGCATCGCCGAGCTGAAGTTCCGCCCCAGCGGGAGCTTTGCGAGGGTGAACGCGGGCATCGAGACACCGGTCTTCGCGCTCGCCGTGTCGACGAGCGGCGCGTCGCCCGAAACGAAGATCTCGGCCTTCGCTGCGAGAACGAGCGTCATCCTCACGTGAACGGTCTCGCCGAGCGCGACGCGCACCTCGGGCTGCGACGCGTTCTTGAACCCAGGGAGCCGGGCCGACACGACGTAGACGCCGGGCGGCAGAACGGCCAGCCGGAACTCCCCGCTTGCCCCTGTCGTCGCGGTTCGGAAGGCTTGAAGGGCCGGAGACCGGACCTCGATCGAGACTCCGGGGAGAGGAATTCCCCCGCCATCGACCACGAAGCCCTTCATGTCGCCCGTCGTTTGCGCGCAGGCCGGTGGCCGGCCGGGCGAGATCACGAGCTCGGTGAGAAGAAAACAGGCGAAAACCGCCGAGGAGCTGGGTGCGAGAGGGACTCGCATCTTGGCCCTCCTTGAGGGCGCCGCGAGGCTGAAGGCGTCGTTGTCAAAGACCCGTCGGCCCGGAAAAACGCGTTTACAGACCCCTGACTGCGCAGAACATGGGTCGCGCCCATCGAGGGTGCAACCGCTTCTTGCATCAGAAGCGGGGCTGTCCGCGTTCGCTCAGCGCTCCGGTCGGGTCGCGGCCTCGCGCGCCTGGCTCAGTTCGCGTTTCGCGTCGTCCAGCCTCTTCCGCGCGGCCGCCGTGTCCTCGGACGTCATCCCCTTCTTCACGGCCGCGTCATCCACCGCGCGGCGGGCCGCCTGCACGTCGGCCTCCGCGCTCTTCACGCGCCTTCTCTTCTCGGACGACGCGCCTGCCGCCGAAGGGACGTCGCCCGCGGTGGGGCCCGCCGGGTCCCCTTCCGCTCCGGACACCGAGAGGGTCCCTCCCGCCACGCCCTTCTGCCCGAGCTTCCGCTCGCGCGCGAGGTCGGCAAGCGTCTTCGGCTTCGCCGACACGGACGCGGGTGCCGACCCGAGAGCGGCAGCCGGCGTCGGAGCCGGCGTCGCCGCTGCAACCTGGGCCAGGAGGACGAGGGTAAGCATCGGAGCCTCGCCCGAGTTTATCGCGGTCCCCCGTCGCTCTTGAGGTACTTCAAGAGCTCCGAGTTCGTGGACAGGATGAGCCAGGTCTTCTCGTCGACGCTCCCGCCGAGGGTCTCCATCGACTTCAGGAACTTGTAGAGGTCGGGGTCCCTGCCGTAGGCTCGCGCGTAGATGGAGGTAGCCTTCGCGTCCGCGATCCCCTTGACCTCCTGGGCGGACTTGTAGCCGGAGGACGAAGCCCCGAGGACGTCGCGCTCCTTCTGGCCGCGGATCTCGGCGGCGCGGCCTTGGCCCTCGGAGCGGCTGCGTTCGGCGATGCGCTTGCGCTCCGAGATCATCCGCTCGAAGACCTTCTGCTGGACACTGTCCACGTAGTTGATGCGCTTGAACCGCACGTCCACGAGCTCGATCCCGAACTCGGGCGTGATCTTCGAGGCCTTCTCGAGGATGATCTTCGCGATTCCGCCGCGGCCGCTGCTCACCTTCGCCATGGCCTCGGCCGCTCCGATCCCCTCGAGATCCTCGGTCACCTGGAAAGGCCGGTTCGTCGAGCGGACGACCTCGATCAAATCGAAGGAGGCGACGGCGTTTCGCGTTTCGCCGTCCACGATGTCGTCGAGGCGGCTCTGCCCGCCCCTCTCGTCGCGCACGGCCTGGTAAAACCGCAGCGGGTCGGCGATGCGCCATCGGGCGTACGTGTCGACCCAGATGTACTTTTTGTCCCGGGTCGGGATCTCGTTCGGGTCTCCGTCGTACTCGAGCCAGCGCTTGTCGAAGCGATGCACCTCCTGGACGAGCGGCACCTTGAGATGCAGGCCGGGATCCTTCACGACGCCGCCGACCGGCCTCCCGAACTGGGTGAGGATGGTCTGCTCGGTCTCGGAGACCGTGTAGACCGACGAGAACAGGAGGACGACCACCGCCAGGACCGCCACGACGATGCCGGGCTTCTTCATGGCTTCACCTCCTTCACTTCCTTCCGCTCGCCCTCGAGCTGGAGGAGCGGCAGGATGCCTCGCGCGCTCTCGTCGAGGATCAGCTTCCTCCCAACCTTCGGCAGGACCGCGCCCAGGGTCTCGAGGTAGATGCGCCGCCTCGTGACGGCGGGCGCCTTCTTGTATTCCTCGTTCAGGGCCTCGAAGCGCTTGGCGTCTCCTTCGGCGTTGTTGACGCGCTCGAGCGCGTAGCCCTCTGCCGACCGGATGGCCTGTTCGGCCTCTCCCTTGGCCTTCGGAACCGCCTTGTTGTAGTCGGACCAGGCCTCGTTGATGGCGCGCTCCTTCTCCTGGATGGCCTGGTTGACCTCGTTGAACGCCGGCTTCACGGGGCCGGGGGGATTCACGTCCTGGAGGACGAGCTGCTGGACCTCGATGCCGATCCCGTAAAGCTCACACAGCCGCTGCAGCTCCACCTTGGCCTGAAGCGCGATCGCCTCGCGCCCGATCGTCAGGACCTCGTCCACGCTGTGATCGCCCACGACCTGGCGCATAGCCGCCTCGGACATGTACCGGAACGTCTCGGGCACGTCGCGCACTCGAAAGAGATACGCCGCCGGATCCTTGATCCGGAACTGGACGATCCACTCGACGACGGCGACGTTGAGGTCGCCCGTGAGCATCTGCGATTCGGCGATCGTCTCCTTCGTGGGCGACGCATAGGTCGTCTGGGCGGCCGCCCGCGCGGTCCGGAAACCGAACTCCATCTTGAGCTGGCGCTTGACGGGCACCTTGGTGATCTGCTCCACGCCGAACGGGACCTTGAGGTGAGGGCCGGGCTCGGTGGTTCGCACGAACTTGCCGAAGCGCTGGACGACCGCCACCTCGTCCGGCTCGACCTGGTAATAACCAGTCGCTGCGACGAGCAGGACCGCCGCGGCGATCAGGACGATACTTGCCGCACCTCGCGGGATCCTCGGGATCGGTGGGATCGGCGGGAACTCCAGCCGCTTGCCGCCACCCAGGTCGACGCTCCAGCCTTGTTCCGACATGTACCGTTCCTTTCGATTCACGCGGCGCGTGTGCAGGCAGACTACACCCGGGGTCGGGCGTTGCCGGGACGAGTCGGGCCCGCCCCCAGCCGGTCGATCGCCGTCGTGACGACGGCGCCGGCGGCCGCGTTGAGGATACGGACGCTGCCGTAAGCGGTCTCCATCACCGCGGAATGCAGGCCCTCGATCGCCCTCACGGGCCCGGCGATCGGCCCGATCCGCTCGAGCACGCCGTACGGCCTTCGCGCGAAGTCTTCGTGGACCCGCTGCGCTTGTGTCGCGGCCGCCTCGATCGCGTCCGTTACGAGCTCCACCGCGCCACGCAGCCTCCGGATCGTCCGTTTCTCCATGCAGGCCTTCCTTCAGGCGCCGCCGAGCCACGCCCGGATCTGATCGTAGACACGGTCGTCGTGGGCCAGCGCGACGTGGTGGATTCCCGGAAAGACCCGGAGGTCAGGCGTCTCCGGCCCTGGCACGCGCACGAGGGCGTCTCCGAGAACCCTCGACACGGGATGCCCGGGATCCTGGGTGAGCGTCCCGGCGACGACGTAGTGCCGCGCCGTCGCGCGCCACTCGGCCCGGCCCGCCCCTGCGTGCGCCGCGCCGAGGCCGAGGTCCTTCACCCCGCGGCTCCGCAGGTTCAAGACGTTTCCGAGAAGCCGCGCGATCGGGCTGGGAACGGCGCCGAGGACGTCCGCCGCCGTGCGCGTCAGTTTCTCGAGATCCGCCCCCTCGTGGGGCGTCCCGAGGCAGACGACGTGCCGCACGAGCGCCGCCCACCGGCTTTCGAGCAGGCACGCGCCCTCGACGACG
>Ga0315271_10002818_pt1 | contig 10952 bp, 7 predicted proteins | sample C3_top_MG_FD_204664 | JGI IMG/M metagenome (GOLD analysis project Ga0315271, IMG submission 204664) | Sediment microbial communities from Yellowstone Lake, YNP, Wyoming, USA - C3_top | ecosystem: Environmental > Aquatic > Freshwater > Lake > Sediment | place: USA: Wyoming | collected 2017-08-01
TCCCTCCGGCTTCGGGGGATCACCCGCCCCGGCGCCGGGCTTGGCCTTGGTCGTGATGAGGTTCGTGAGGTAGGCGGAGAGGAGGCCGCCGAGGCTCTCGCCGCCCTGCACGAGCAGGTCGGGCGTCACCTTCACATTGCCCGACGCAATCTGCTTGGCGATCTCGATGGCCGTCACGCCCTGCTGGCCCACGGCCTTGTTCTGAAGCTCGTAAGCTCTGGCCGTGGATTCTCCGATGGCGAGGATCTTGGCGCCCTCGGCCTCGCCCCGGGCCTTGATGCCCGAGGCCTCACCCACGGCGCGCAGGCGGATGCTCTCCCCCTCGCCCTCCGCGAAGCGGATGGCCTTCTGCTTGTTCTGCTCGGCGATCTTCACGCCGATCTCCGCCTCCACCAGGTTCTTCTGCTGGTCCGCCTCGGCGCGCGTCTTCTCCATGGCGATGCGGGTCTGCTCGGCCTTCTGCTGGTCCTGGTACATGGCCTGCTGCTGCTGGGCGATGATCTTCTTGGTCTGCGTGTCCATGAGGTCCTGCGGCAGGTTGATCTGGCAGATGAGGACCGACACGCACTCCACATGGTACTTCTCGAGTTCGGCCTTGGCGCGCTCCTCCGCCTTGCGCTGCTCCTCCTGCCGGTCCTGCATGAAGTTCATGGCGGAGGTGGAGGAGGCCTGGTTGCGGAAGCTGGAATCAATCATGGGGTGGATCACATGGAGGATGAGGTTCTCGATGGAGCCGATCTTGGCCACCATGTACGGCGCCTGGTCGGGCCGCACGCGGATGACCACCTTCACGGAGACGCTGATCTGGAACCCGTCGCGGGAGATGACCTTCAGGGGGTCGAAGCGCGTCTCCTTGGAGTCGTCCCAGTCTATGGTGATGTTGGTCGTGTCCACGATGTAGATCATAAAGGCGCGGCGGTTGAGGTAGTAAAACCCCGGCCCGGCCACCTCCTGCTGGATGCCCCGAAAGCCCGTCGGCACCACATAGCGCTCGATGCCCAGGTCCATCCGGCCCTCCAGGGCCTCTCGTGCGCCCTCGCCGCCCTCCGTACCTTCTCGCCGCGCGGCCTCCGCGATGAGCTTGCGCACTTCGGCGGGCTCCTCGCCCACATTGGAGACCACCACGGCCACCTGGCCGCGCTCCACCACCGCCACATCGTCCAGTTCCACTTTGAAAGCGAGCGGGTTGATGTAGTAAGTGCCCGGCTTGAGCACATCGTACTGCGGTCCGCGCTGGCCGCCCGCCTGGAGGAACTTGGAGGCGTCCTGGAAGTCGCCGTGGCCCGTCACCGGCTTAGCCACATATTCCATGTCGGGAAGGGGGTCGCCGTCCACCGCCGTGATAAGGCCCACGCTCTTGGCGGGGATGACGGTGGCGTCCATGATCTCCACCTTGAAGAGCGCCATGTTGATGCGGTAGGTGCCCGGCAGAAGGATGTCAATCTGGGGTCCCTTCTGGCCGCCCGTGTCGAGAAAGGCCTGGCCGTCCTCGAAGTTGGCGTGCCCCTCCACATGCTTGGCCAGGAGCCGGCCGGGCATGATGGGCTGGCCGTCCATGGAAGTCACGAGGCCGATCCGCCCCCTGTCCACCAGAATGGCTTTGGCCCTCGTCACCTTGAAGAGGACGGGGTTGATTCGGTAGGTGCCGGGTGGCAGGATCTGGATCTGGGGGCCCTTCTGGCCGCCGCTCTTGAGAAACTGTTCGCCCTCCTGGAAGCTGTTGTGCCCCTGGACCACCTTGGCAAAGATCTTGCCCGGGGGCACCGGGTCGCCGTCAATGGATTCGAGGAGCCCCACTTCGTCCTGGGCGATGGTCGTGAAGGACACCTTGTTCACGCGGTACAGAAAGGGCATGAGCAAGTGCAGCCCCGGCCCCAGCGTCCGCGCCTGGATGCCCACCTCGCCCGAGAGCGCCACCACCCGGCCCTGGGCCATGTCCTTCCCAAAGTACTTGCGCTCGATCACGGCGATCTGCGTCCCGCCCACGAGGACCACGGCCTTCAGGACCAGAAGGACGGCGATCACCCCCAGAACATACGGCCCGTACAGAAGGGAAACCTTCAGAACCTCTACCATGCCACCCTCCACGAATGATCCGAACACCGGCCCCCCACCGACGGGCCATTTACTGTCCAGCCCAGGCCTCCGCGTCGCTTGACGGGAATCCCCACGCGCCCAGCATACTCCCAGCCGTGCCAAACGCGAATGGCCCTCCCCGGGGGAAAGGCTCCCGCCGCTCTTCGTGCAGCCGAACCACCGCCGTTCTGCGCCATCGCCCATTCGGCCTGCCGCCGGCAGGCCTTAAAAAACTTCCCTGCTAGGAGCCAGCTTCAACGACCGATTCCGGCCATGCGGCAGCGGGAAGAAAGATCGTCCCGATCAAAGCGGCGCTCGAATGGTGGAGCGACAGGCTAACCTCATAGGCCTGGCACAATTCCTAGGCCCCATTTCTCAGCTAACACCATGAACTTGGCACTATTTTTCTCACCCGTTGCCCTTGCGGCCTACCTTGCCTCCTCTAGGGAGGCCTGAACGCGTTCGACAAGGGCTTTGGCGGAAGGATCGCCGGAGGGGTATTCAGCAACAAAAATCCACGATTGCGAACCTTCTGCGGCAATGACTTTGCGCCTGATCCTTTTCTGACCGCCAATTTCAGATTCGGTCGTCCAGGCTACGGCCCGGAGCCCGAGGAGAATTCCAATTTGTGGCGATGCCCCTGCGGGCGGGGGAACCAGCAACGCATTCTTAACGAAGTCCGACTGATCCTCGTCGCATGTCCCCGTCGCCACAACGAAATTAGTGGATGCGCATTGGCACAAAAAATACCGTGCGCCGGCCGGGCGGCAGGGCAATTGGGAGTCGGGGGCGAGGGCGGCACTCTCCATCTCCGTCCAGGGCATCGGCGCGGAAGCTGCCAGTTCGCCTGGTACCAGCACGGAGAGCCGCCACGACCCGGTCAAGCTCTGGGAAGCCGACTCCAAAATGACGAGGGGTTGTCCGTCTATTCGGATGGAATCAATAATCCGCTGGGCCGATTCTTCCGCCGACTTGTCCGACTCCAAATGGCGAATCGTAATGAACCACAATTCTGGCGGGGCAGTGACGACGATGCTCGTGCCCTCGATGGCTTGGCCGTTGGCGCTAAAATGAACTTTCATAAAGGGCCCACTGCCTTTGCCAGCCACGCAGAATCGGGTTTCTATTCTAAATTTTCCATTGGGATCGCCATCTGGCCGCCCAAAAGTGGGCGAAGGGGGAATCGTTCCGGGCTTTTTGGACTGCATTCTGCCAGCGAAAACATCGAACCCTGGCCCCGAGGAGCGATAGAAATCGGCGCGGGCGATTGTGTCGCGGACCTCTTTAGGGAGGTGGAGAGCTTCCATGGAAACGGAGTCGAAAGGACCCGGAGCGACCAGCGATATTCGCGCGTCGCTAAGTTCGCGGGTCTGCCACTCCCCGGTCTTGCCTTTCCCCGTGGCCGAAACGGGATCCTGCTGACCCGCGGGGCCGTGGAGTGCACGCAAGATCAAGATGAAGGCCAGGACACCGGCGAAGATGGAAAGCCAAAGGGCGAAGTTCCGTATCTTCGTGGAAATATAGGATTGAAGGTCCGACTCATCGTGATGCGTGAGAACCGCCCCGCAAGGGCAGACCGTGGCATCATCCGGATTTGTTGTCCCGCATGTCGGGCAGCGCGTCTCCATGATGGTCCCTTTCAGGAAGCGCTCTCGTTCTTCAGGGGCCGCGCAGTTCGAATAACCATGGGGTCAGGTCTTGTAATGCCACATTTTGAGCTGCCCACTAATGGGCCCCTATCACTCTTCAGCAAAATAATCCTGATCCATTTTTTTGATCTCGTACATGGCCGCAGTGGAGGTTCCCACACCATGGTCAATCATGAAGCCGGCGAGGGTGACGCCGTCCATGAGGACGATCTTCGTCTCGATGTGTCTCACGAATTCATGGGCGTCCTTGGAGAAGTTGCTTGTGGTGATGAAGATACCCTTGTGGGCGTGCTTGCCTTGGAGGGCTCCGACGAACTTCTGGATTTCCGGACGGCTGATGTTACCTTCCCACTTTTTGGCCTGGATGTAGAGAATGTCCAGGCCGAGGCGGTCTTCCTTGATGATACCGTCAATCCCGCCGTCGCCGCTCCGGCCGATGGCTTCGCCCGCGTCTTTGCGGGAGCCGCCGTAACCCATCTTCACGAGAAGGTCTACCACGAGGCGCTCAAAGAAACTTGGGGATGCCCCCTTCACCTTCTCCAAGAGTTCCTGGGCCAGAGATTCGCGTATCCGCTGATAGCCGGATTCTAATGTCTCTTCTGGCGTCGAGAGGTTTTCGGCCTGCTCCTCGACCCTATTTTTGTCGCGGTGGAGAGCCCTGAAGGCCACGAACTCCGGGAACTGATCTAGATACTTCGCGTTAAGCGCCTTGGGCTTCTCTGCAAGGACCTTTCTCCCGCGCTTCGTGATGATGAAAACCCCGCGTTTAGGGGATTCCAAGAGCCCCGCCTTGCCCATGTAGACCCTGGCCCACACCACGCGATTCAGGAATCTCTCCTGAGCGCCGCTCGGAAGCAGTTGCTTGACTTCCTGCTCGGTGAGCTTGAATTGAACCGCCAGGGCGTCAACAGCCTCGCGAAGAGAATGTTCCTTCCCATCGCCCGCAAATTTAAGCAGCGGAAGCATGATGGCCTGATAATCCGGTATGGGCATCGCATCCCCCCGAAGCTGGTCTATCGCAATTGAAGGGTTAGGGTAGGACTACCGGGCTTTGGAAGTCAAGGAAGAAGCTCGGAAGTTGTGGTGAACCCATCCCTGGCGCTGGACAAAGAACCGGGAAGCGGCGTACCGCGTCCCGGTTCTGAAATCTGCCGATGGAAGAATCCGTCAGCGCTGTTTGTGCGCCCTCTGCCCGCCGCGGGGTGTTGCGGATAGGCGTCCGGCGCCACCGGCGTGTCCGCCGGAGGCATGGCCCACGGGGCTCCGCATTGCGGGGCGAGAGTTGGGCTGGTTGTAGCTGGCTCGCGCATTGCTCGTCGAAGGACGCACCGCCGGGCGGTCGTAGCCGGGCCGCGCGTTGCCCGTCGGGGGACGCATCGCGGGGCGATTGGCGCCGCGGGCCGAATAGTTCGTGGGGCTGTTCATCGTAGGTCGGTTGGCTCCGCGCGCCGGATTGTTGCTAGCGCCTTGCGCCGTCTGACGGTTGCGGCCTTGTTCCGAGTAGTTTATGGGTTCGCGTGCCGCGGGGCGATTGGCTCCGCGCGGCGTAAAGTTTGTCGCGTCACGCTGCGCTAAGCGAGTGTAACCGCGTGCGGCGTCACTTCTGGATCCGTTCAGGGCCGCGGGTTCGGTGCGGCGTACTATGTTGCCCGCCGTAACCCCGTTGATGCGGCCGTTGTTCCTGCCGCCATAGGGCGCACCTGTTCCCCCGCGCGCATCATTCACCCTGTCGATATGATGTTCCCAGGGCTGGCGGTCATATCCCCCGCGCCCATAACCGTTACGGTAATAGGGCGTGTTGTGGTAGATGGGGTTGTTCATAAGAACGGCGTTGTCCATATACACATTGTGGTTGTGCCAGTCGCAGCCTCCGAACAGAATATTGCTCAGGCCAAACCCGATGCCCCAGGCGAAGCCGTTGACGAACGAATATCCGGGCCACGGAGCCCACACATCGGGGTAGTAATAGGAGGGGTAGTTCCAATACGACCCGTAGACCACGGCGGGCTGATAGGTTGGGACATAGATCACATCCGGAGTGTAGGGCTGGATCACGATGTCTGGGCCTTGCATCACCACGCGCTCTTGCGGGGTGGTCCTGAGCGAGCCGTTCTGGTAGGCCGCGTTTCGAAGGGTTTGCACGGCATCCATGACGGCGACCTGCTGGCTCAGGAAGGCGTTGCCCAGGTCGGTGGTCCATGAGATGTTCTGCGCCATTCGGTCCAGGACGGTGGGGAACTTGCAGAGCGCGATGACGCTGGGGTCCCAGGAGGCCGTCGCCAAAGCTTGATCGAGCGGGCCTCCGGTGAGGCCGCGGTTGGCCTGGACCCACTGGTCGGTCTCGATGACCTGGTTCGGATAGGTCGAGGCCATGAGGACCTGGCTCATGAGCGCGTCGGGGTAGAGCGCGATGGGTGCCACCATCTGGTTGATCTGGTCCGGTGAATAGAGGGTGCCCAGCGCGTGGAGGGGCAGGCCCCCTGCCAGAAGGGCGCCGCCTAGAAGAGGGATGAGCAAGGAGCGCAGGTGTCGCATGGGTGATTCTCCTTTCGCGGCCTCCTCTCACAAGTGAGGCCTCGGTGCAGGTAAAGCAATCATCGTGCCGCCCTCCCAAAGACTCGCGGAAGTCAGGGGGCAGGCGGGTCTGAAAGCCTTTTCCTGCAAGGAGTTCACCGTTAGCAACAAGGGGCGGACCTGCGGCCCCCTGGATCCTCCAGTGTGTCCGGTAGTCAGGACATGATTCTCCTCAGGCAGCAGACTTCCCGATTCGTCTCACCCGGCCAGTTCGCTGGTGCAATGCCCGCATTTCTTGGCGGCGATGGGGATGGCCGTGCAGCAGAAGGGGCAGTCCTTGGTGGTGGCGGCTGCGGGTGTCTCCGCCTTCTTGAAGCGGTTCACCGATTTGATCAGGAGGAAGATGGCGGCGGCCACGATCACGAAATCCAGGACCGCGTTGACGAAGATGCCGTAGTTGATGGTGGCCGCGCCGGCCGCCTTCGCCGCCGCCAGGGTCTCATACGATTTCCCCGACAGGTCGATGAAGAGGTTGGAGAAGTCCGCGCCGCCCAGGAGACGCCCGAGCGGCGGCATGAGGAGGTCATTCACGAAACTTGAAACGATTTTGCCGAAAGCTGCCCCGATGATGATGCCTATGGCCATATCCAGGACATTCCCCCGCATGATGAATTCCTTGAATTCCTTGAACATGTTCCCTCCTTTTGAAATTGCTGGGATGGCAACCACATGACCCAACATGACCCAAATGGGGTCAGGTCTTGTAATACGACATTGTTCGGAAGACCTCGCCCCGTCCTTGTCCCTGTGTCTCAGAATCCACCTCGTTCCCGTGCATAGATCATCTCGAATTTACCTCCGTCGTCCGAGAAGGAGCCCGAAGAGGCCGCCCGTGATGCCTCCGATGATGTGGGCGAACTGGCTGATCTGGTCGGGCTGGAAGGCGTCTACGACCTCCCGCCCGAGGAACAGGAGAGCCACGAGGATGAAGGTCAGCGGAATCTCTCCCGATCCCTCATCCGTCCCGCCTCATGGCGGTGCGCTCTCCCGTCGGCCAGCAGGCTATTGATCAGCAGCCTGCCAGGGGCCTTCGAGCAGGCGGTGGCTTTCAAAGACGGTGAGCACGGTGATTCGGCTGTCCTGAACCCGATAAACGATTCGGTAATGTTTGAGGAGGACTTCCCGTATCTCCTCCCTGGAGAATTCCGGAACCATGCGGCCCGATTGGGGCATGAGCGCCGCCTGCTCTGCTACCTCCATGAGCCGGTCGGTCCAGCGCGTTGCCGCACCCTCGTCATCCTGAGCGATGAAATCGGTGATCTCCTGAAGGTCCGTCTGTGCCCGGCGGCTCCAGAAGAGGGGAAGGGGGCTGCGCCTCCTCGGGCTCATGGGGAGCCGTGGGTGCGGGTGGGACGAAGGGTTTGCCGGAGCTGCTTGTGAGGGACCAGCCGCCCGGCCTTGATGTCTTCAATCCCCTCGAGAACCGCCGCAACGAAGCGGGCGCGTTCGGTGAGTTCGTCGTAGGCGTTGGGTGAGAGAAGAACGGCGGTGGCCTTCCCGTTCTGGGTGATCACCAGCGGCTCGCCCGATCCGGCGAGGCGACGGAGCATTTCGGCGGCCTGGGCCTTGAACTCGCTTACTGGAACGATGTTCTCCGAGACTCGAAAGGATTTCATAAGAACTTCCTCCAGACCTATAATAGGTCCTGGATTAGTACGATGCAAGCCGTCACTCCGCGTGAAAGAAGCCGTGAGTGGGGGAGTAGGGGGCTTCGTTCATTGCTCCTCGGCGTCCTTGGCGCCTTTGCGAGAAAAAGGGAAGTCTTCTCGCCAAGACGCCAAGATCGCCAAGAAAACCAATAAAGACTCTTAGTTTTCAAACCTATTCCCATCTTTTCTTTGGTTTCAATTCTCCTTGGCGCCCTTGGCGCCTTTGCGAGAGAAAAATCCTCTGATTTTGACCCTTCTCGCCCTCCTCCTTTGCGAGAGAAGTGGCGAGAGTGTGTGCCAGGAGTCATTTCGGATGTGCCGCGGAATGACAGAAAATCTTCCTTTCCCCGGCTCTCCGGTCCTCCGGCTCCCCGGCTCGCGCACTTCCTGCAGCACAGGCACGCCCTAAGGAATAAGCTCCCGCCGCAGGAAGGTGTAGGACAGGGCCCACATATGGGCGGCCTGCTTGTTGTCGGCGGCGCCGCCGTGGCCTCCCTCGATGTTCTCGTAGTACCGCACATCGGCGCCCATGTCGCGCATCTTGGCCATCATCTTGCGGGCGTGTCCCGGGTGGACGCGGTCGTCGCGCGTGGAGGTGGTGAAGAGGACGGGTGGGTAGCTCACTCCAGCCTTGAGGTTGTGGTACGGCGAGAAGGTCTGGATGAAAGCCCACTCCTCGGGCTTGTCGGGGTCGCCGTACTCAGCCATCCACGATGCGCCCGCCAGGAGGTGGGAGTAGCGCTGCATGTCCAGGAGGGGCACCTCGCAGACGACGGCGCCGAACAGCTGGGGGTACATCGTGATCATGTTGCCCATGAGGAGCCCGCCGTTGCTCCCCCCGATCGTTCCGAGCAGACGGGGCGTCGTCACCTTGCGCGCGACGAGGTCCTGGGCCACGGCGGCGAAGTCCTCGTAAGCCCTGGGGCGCTTCTCCCTCAAGGCCGCCTGATGCCACTTGGGGCCGTACTCGCCACCCCCGCGGATGTTCGCCACGACATAGACGCCGCCCCGGCTGAGCCATGCACGCCCCACCGCTCCGCTGTAATAGGGCACCTCGGAGATCTCGAACCCGCCGTAGCCCGTGAGGAGGGTCGGGCGCGAGCCGTCCAGGGCCAATCCTTTCGGGGAGACTTGGAAGTAAGGCACGCGGGTGCCGTCCTTCGAAATCGCGAAGTGCTGGGAGATCTCCAGGCCCGAGGCGTCGAAGAAGGCGGGGGTCTGTTTGAGTTTTTCCGGCGCTTGGCCGAAGGTCCCCAAATAGAGCGAGGTGGGCGTCAGGAAATCGGTGACGGTCATGAAGAAATCGTCCGATTCCCGGTCATCCACGGCCCAGGCGCCGAGGGTTGCGGACTGCGCCGAACCGGGGAGTGCCTCGCGCCGCCATTCGCCATCGCCGGGGGTCAACACCGAAAGGCGGCTCTTTACATCCTCCAAAACATTGAGGATGAGGCGGTCACGCGTCCAGTTGTAGGAGGCCAGGGAGGTGCTGGGCGTGGGCTCGAAGAGGACCGTGATGTCGTGCTTGCCCGTCATGAAATCGTCGAAGCGCGTGGCCAGCAGGGCGCCTGCGGGGAAGGTGCGCGGGCCCACGGTCCAGGGCGTGCGCAGTTCCACGAGCATCCACTCCCGGTGGACCGATGAGTTTGCATCGTCGGGCACCTCGATCTTGCGGAGGCTCCCGTCCGCGTTTCGCTGGAAGGTTTCACTCTTGAAGAACGCGATGGTCCGATAGACGAAATGCCGCTCGAAGCCCTGGGTGTCGTCAAAGGCGGCCGAGGCGGACATGTCCGTGGACTTGGCCTCGTACACCGGCGTCGCCTGGGTGAGGGGCGTGCCCCGCTTCCAGAGTTTGACCATGCGAGGGTAGCCCGAATCGGTCAGGGTCCCGGGCCCGAAATCGGTGGCGACATAGACGGAGCCTTCGTCTATCCAGGACATCTCGCCCTTGGCTTCGGGGATCCGGAAGCCGTCCTTCACGAAAGTTCGGGTTTCCAAATCGAACTCCCGGATGACCTGAGCATCCGCCCCGCCCCTGGAAAGGTTGATGAGGCATCGTTTGTAGCCGGGCCGCAGGATCTGGGCGCCCTCCCAAACCCAATTCTCCTTTTCCGCCTTCCCCAACGCGTCCAGGTCGAGGATCACCTCCCACATCGGCTCGGCCTTGCGGTACTCCTCAAGGGTCGTCCGACGCCATAGGCCCCGGGGGTTCAGGGCATCTTTCCAGAAATTGTAATAGAACGGTCCCTCCTTGCGGACGAGGGGAATCCGCTCCTTCGAGTCGTAGATCTTGAGCAGATCCCCTTCGAGCGTGTTGAACTCGGGGGTTCCCGCAAGCTCCTTGGCCGACTCGGCGTTGCGCTCCCTCACCCAGGCTAAGGACTTCTCTCCCGTCACATCCTCCAGCCAAAGATACGGGTCTTTGGCGGTGGAGGGGCCAGGTGTTGCTTGCGGACCTTTCTTTGCGCCAGGGCTGCACGCCATCGTCAATGCGAGAATCATCACGAGCCATGTTCCTTTCATCGGGGCCTCCAGGTCAGTGAGTAGGTGAGTAGGTGAGTAGGTGAGTAAGTGAGTAGGCAAGTGAGCTGCGGGCTTGCCTTTGGAGGGCCCTGCACTCTCATCCCTCATCCACCAAGATGTGTGTCGTACTCGATCAACCCCAAGTTTAACAACTCCGATAGGCGCTGCATAATTTCCAAGTCCGGTTCGGCGCCGGCATCGAGGAGGGCGTCGAGATCGCCGTCCTGCGCCACGAGGGCCAAGGTCTGGGCGAGGGCCCGCCCAAGTCGTACCTGGGAAGGCGCGCCGCCCGCGACGGTCCTGAATTGCACCCCTCCCGCCCGTCAGGGTTTCGCTGCCCAGATCTGGGCATCCAGGGCATCGAGGTCACGGGCATAGGCGGCCCGATCAAATGAGCCGATCGTGCCGCGCATGAGGTGGTACAGATGTTCCGACACCACGGAGCCAATGGCGTGGACCGCGTCGTGGCGCGTTACGCCTTGGG
>Ga0315271_10002819_pt1 | contig 10949 bp, 13 predicted proteins | sample C3_top_MG_FD_204664 | JGI IMG/M metagenome (GOLD analysis project Ga0315271, IMG submission 204664) | Sediment microbial communities from Yellowstone Lake, YNP, Wyoming, USA - C3_top | ecosystem: Environmental > Aquatic > Freshwater > Lake > Sediment | place: USA: Wyoming | collected 2017-08-01
GAGGATCTCGACGACGCGCACGACGACTCCGTCCTTGATGGGACCAAGGGATCCGATCCTGGTGGCGCCTACTCGCTCAGCCAGACCGCGATGTCGCCGGCCGAGGGGATGCGGCCCGCGCTGACGACCTTGCCGTCGATGACGAGCCCGGGCGTGCTCAGGATCCCGTGGGCCATGATCTCCAGCGGATCCGTGACGTGAACCACCTCCGCCTCGACGCCCGCCATCGCGACCGCCTCGCGGGCGTTCTTCTCGAGACGGATGCAGTTGTTGCAGCCGGGTCCGAGGACCTCGATCGTCTTCATGCCTTCACGGCCTCCGAGGTGAGCCACGAGGCGATGTCATCGGCAGAGGGGATCCGCCCGGCGCTCACCACCTTGCCGTCGATCACGAGCCCGGGCGTGTGCAGGATGCCGTAGCTCGCGATCTGACCCCAGTCGGTGATCTTCACGATCTCCGCCTGGACACCGGCCATCGCGACCGCCTCGCGGGCGGCCTGCTCGACCAGGTGGCAGTTGTAGCAGCCGGGTCCGAGTACCTCGATCTTCGTCATCAGTGAAGGCCTCCATGGCGTGACGCGTCAGACGCGCCCCTCTCAGCGGTGGGCCGTGGCAGTAGGCTGCCGGCCAGCGTCGTCATCCCAGGATGTCCCCGAGCGCATCAAGCGCCAGCCGGCAGGCGCCCTCGTCGCGCTCGTAGTACACGCGCCGCGTATCGGCCTCGTAGCGCGTCGAGCGCACGAGGCCGGCATCTCGCAGCCGCGCGAGGTGGTTGCTCACGTTGTTCTCGCGCGAGCCGAGCGCGCCGGCCATCTCGCAGACGCAGACGGGCCCGTCGCGGAGCATGCGCACGATGCTCGCCCGGATCGGGTCCGCCAGGAGCGCGGCAGCCGCCGTCGCATCGCTGACGTCGGGAGCCGGCAGGCTCATCCGCAGGTCCTGGAGGACCGGCAGCTCAATCGGCATCGGAGTTCTCCTCTGGCGTGCGATCCCTGGACGGGCTGGTGCTGGTCATGTCAGCAGGATCCAGGCGCGCTGCACGGCGAGCGCAACGAGCGCGACCGCAAAGATGCGCGAGAGGGTGGCGCTCTTCACGCGCCCGGCGGTGAAGCGGGCCCCCAGCCACGCCCCGATGACCGAGGCGATCGACGTGACGATCACGATCGGCCAGTCGAAGGTGGCCGTGGGCAGGTGCGTGACGAAAGCGGTGAACGACGGCACCGTCACCGCCACCGAGTTGGTGGCGGCGGCCAGCCGGGCGCTGTACCCGACGAGGGTGAGGGTCGGCATGAGCAGGAAGCCCGGGCCCACGCCGAGGAAGCCCGCGAAGACGGAGATGGGCACGGCGGCCCCGGTCGCTTTCGCCCGCGAGGCGTCGGTGATCTCCGCGACCACCTCGGTCGAGGCGCCTTTTGGCATCGCCATGCGGACCGCGAGGAAGACCAGCACCCCGACGTAGATCCACCACACGAGGTCGGGCGAGGCGAACTGGACGAGCCACACGCCGAATGGAGCGCCGATCGCGGTGATCGTCACGAGGATGAGCGCTCCCCGCTTGTCGACCATCCCCTTCCGCCAGAAGGCGATCGCGGCGCTGATCGCGGTCAGCCCATTGAGCAGCAGCGCCCACGGCTGGATGACGTTGATGAGGTCGTAGCCGAAGAGGCCGAGGACGGGGATCGCGATGAAGGCAACGCCGAGGCCGAGCATTCCCGAGAGAAACGACAGACCGAAGAGGAGCGGCGTCAGGATCAGGAGCATCTCCACGAGGAGTTACCGGCCTTCCGGGTGATTGGAGGCCCGGGCTCGATCGACTCGAGCCCGGGCCGAGGTGTGCGGTGCAGGTGCATGGCGTGGGTCGCCGGACGGTCCAGACAGTGCCATGTCATTCATCACAGCCAATGATGTCACATTCGATCGCAGAATGGGACAGGGCCGTTGGTCACGAGTTTCGGGGCCTGCCGGCGACGCCATCCGCAGGGGCATGGGCGGAGAACGCGGAGTGTCCGAGCTCCAGGTGTCCGGGCGCCAGTCGGGCGCTCAGCGCGACCGGCGCATCCATCCCACAGCCGCAACGCCCCGCCCGGGCAGGTTCACCCACAACGCGGACTCCGCCGGGCCGGGCGCGGAGTCTCGCCAGGATCAGAGGATCGTCGACTCCCAGCCTGACCGAGAACAGAGCGCTTCGAGCCGGTCAGCAGCGCCTGCGCTCAGGGCACGATCTCGATCGTCGGCTCGACGACGATCTCGGACTTCACGGAGTTGGCCACCAGGCTGTACTTCTGGGCCGATTTCAGGGCCCGACGTGCACGCGCCTCGACCACGGCCGGCTGCTCCGCCCCTGCGCTGATGCGGATGAGCGGCCACAGTCGCAGGTGGGTGAAGGTCTCCGTCCGATCGAGCTCGATCAGCTTGGTTCCCTCGGCCCGGCAGTCATACGACTGCAGGTCGAGCCGGAACCGCTCGGTGGCCCAGATGAACATCATCATCACGCAGGTGTTGGCGGCAGCGACGAAGGCGTCCTCGGGCGTCAGAACCCCGGGATGCCCCTCGGCATCGGGCGGAGCGGAGAAGGCCATCTCCGGGCCGTTGCCCAGGGTGATCTTCCCCCAATGCTCGCCGGTCCACGCCACCGTCGTGTGATAGGTCGCCGTGCGACTCACGGTCAGGCCCCCTTCTGTCGGCAGAAGGCGGCATACTCGCGCGCCAGCGCCACGGTGTACGCCTCGTCGATTCCGGCCGGCACGTCGTTATAGATCTTGACGGTCTCCAGCAGCTCCCTCGTCACGTCGGCCCCGGGCGCCTTCCCGGCGCCGTGGAACTGCTCGAAGATCAGCGGGAGGGCCGCCAGGGAAACGGCTTGGCCATCCACGTCCACGGTCTGCACCGGGATGGCGGACCCGCAGGCGCACCCGGCCTGGGGCGCCTGGTCGGTCATCGTCGCCGGCGCACCCTCAACGAACGCGCCACTTCGTCGATTCCACTGCCCACCGAGCAGCTCGTCGACGAGATCGGCAACCCGGTCGGCCGTGACCTCGACGGCCTGCCGGCCGCTCTCGCTCAGGCGCCGCGCGCCCTCGGGCCGGCCCAGTCCATGCTCGCTCACCAGGTCGGCCACGACGACGCTCGCCGCAGGCTTGCCCGAGTACTGCTCGGTGGCGCTGGCCGCGCACCGCTTGTCGCATCCGTCGATGGCGATGGTTGGATAGAAGCGGGCGAACGCCCGGTCGCCTTCCCCGCCGGCCAGGAAGAGCGGCAGGCAGATCGTGACCGTCTCGCCGGGGCGCAGCTCCTGGAGCACACGGAGTGCGGCCAGGCGGGTCACCGTTCCCTCGGCCAGCTCCTCGCCGGAGCAGGCGACGATCCCCACCTTCCGACCCGGCAGCTCAGGCATGGGTCGAGCCCTCCTCGCCGGCGAGCACGTCGTCCACGACGGCGGTGATCTCTTCCGCGACCGCGTGGGCGAGCAGGATGCCCCCCTCGTTCAGCTCGGCGATGCCCTGGGGCTTGAGCTCCCGGTTGCGCCGGTACACGTCGAGCACCGCGATGCCCTGGGCGACGTGCCCTCCGCTCTCGTGCACCATCTTGGCGGCGCAGGCGAGCTTGCACCCGTCGATGGTCACGGCCGGGTGGGCCCGGACTGCAGCGCGGGCGTCCTCGTCACCCAGGACCAGGAGCGAGAGGGCCACGAGCCCCGTGGTCCCTGGCCGCAGATCCTCGGTGACCTCGTAGGCGGCCTCGCGGCTGACCGTGCCGTACGTCTTGCCGATGCCGCTGCACGGCACCACAAGTACCTTGCGCTCACTGGGTGTCACAGCTTCTTCGCTTCCTCTTCGGCCTGGCTCTTCATCAGGTCGAAGTAGGCCTGCGGATCGAGCAGCGCGTCGCGATCCGTCGGCCAGTCGGAGGCTTCGATGACGACGAGCCACCCTTCGCCGTGCGGATCCTGGTTGATGGCTTCGGGGGACGACTCCATCGCCGGGTTCACTTCGGCGACCGTGCCACCAACGGGTGACGGCACCTCCACGTTGGCCTTGATCGTCTCGATCACGGCCACCTCGTCGCCGGCCGCAACGGCGGTGCCCTCCGGCTTCACCTCGGCGAAGGCGACATCGCCGTTGAGCTGCTGCAGAAAGTCCGTCATCCCAACGCGAATCCGGTCTCCATCCGCCAGGGCCCAGACGCCCTCGGGGCTGTAGAGACGGTCGGTCGCGACCCGGAAGATGAACTTGTCGACCGTCGTTTCCAGGTAGTCGGGCATCGCTTCTACCGCCTTTGGAAGTGGATCGTGGCGTCACGGAAGCCGAGCGCTGCTTCCAGCATGGCCTCCGGCAGTGTCGGATGGGCGTGCGTCGTCCAGGCCAGATCGTCGGCCGTTGCGCCGAGCTGGATGGCCAGGGCCCCCTCGGCGATGAGGTCGGTGACGTGCGGCCCCAACAGGTGAACCCCCAGCACCGCGCCTCCATCTGCGTCACACACGAGCTTCACCAGGCCATCCGTCTCGCCGAGGATCTGCGCTCGCGGATTCGCAGAGAATGGGAACTGCGCGACCTTGATGTCTGCTCCCCGCTGTCGCGCCTGCGCCTCGGTCAGACCGACGCTGGCGACTTCGGGCCGCGCGAAGACCACGTTCGGAACCGAGCGGTAGTCCACGGTGCGACTGCCGCCACAGGCGTTCTCCGCGGCAACGCGTCCATCGACCATGGCCTTGTGCGCCAGCATTGGACCGCCGACCACGTCCCCCACGGCCCACACGTTCGGCACACTGGTCGCCAGGTGTTCGTCGACGGCGATCGCCCGGCCGTTCATCTCCACGCCTACCTCGGCCAGGCCGAGACCCTCGGTGTTCGGCCAGCGCCCCGTGGCAACCAGGACGCGATCGCCCTCGACCCGCGACAGAACGCCCTTCGCGTCGCGATGGGTCACCGCCAGGTTGCCTCCCGCGGGCACGATCGCCTCGACGTGCGCGCCCGTGACGATGCTCATGCCCCTTCGCCGGAGCAGGAGCGCCAGGCGCTGCGCCACGCTCAGGTCGGTCCCCCCGGGCAGCAGGGTGGGCATCATCTCGAGGATCGTCACCCGGCTGCCCAGGGCCTCGTAGATGCAGGCGAACTCGAGGCCGATGACACCTCCTCCAGCCACGATCAGGTGGGCGGGCACGTCCGGGATGTCGAGCGCCTCGGTGCTGGTGATCACGCCGGGCAGGTCCAGGCCGGGGATCGGGGGCCGGGCGGTGATGGACCCCGGGGCCAGGATCACGCGGCTCGCCGACACGCTGATCGCATCGCCGCCATCGGGCCGCACCCGAAGGGTGGTCGGCGCCGACAGGTAGCCCGTGCCGCGCAGCAGGGTGACGCCCGCCCGCTTCAGCAGGTGCTCAACACCGCCAACCAACGCATCGACGGTCCCTTGTTTGTACTCCATGAGGGCGGGCAGGTCGGGCGCAGCAGTCGAGATGGCGAGGCCGAATTCGTGCGCACGCCTCGACTTCAGCAGCAGTTCCGTCGACGTGGTCAGGGCCTTGGTGGGGATGCAGCCGATGTTCAGGCACGTGCCTCCCACCCGCTCTCTCTCGATCACCACCGCACGCGCACCGAGCTGCGCTGCGCGAAGCGCAGCCACGTACCCGCCCGGGCCACCACCCAGCACGGCAAGGTCGAAGGAGTCGGTCATCACACCCCCGGGTTGTCGGAGGCCCGGGCTCGAACGACTCGAGCCCGGGCCGAGGTGGGCGATGGCGGACGGCGTGATGTGCCACATCGAGTGACGTTGGCCTGCACATTCACCACAGCCGTCAGTGTCACATTGTAACGTAGGACGAGACAGGGCCGTTGGTCACGAGTTGCCGGGCCGGGTGGCGACGCCGGCCGTTTGACCTTCAAGCCACTTGAAGGTCTACCATCGGGCCATGCGAATCGCCATCTTCTCCGACGTCCACTCCAACCTGCCGGCGCTCGAGGCCGTCCTCGCCGACATCGACGCGGCCGGCGTCGGCCGGCGCTACGTCCTCGGCGATCTCGTCGGGTATGCACCCTGGCCCAACGAGGTGCTGGAGCGACTCCAGGCCGAGAACATTCCGATCGTCATGGGCAACTACGACGATGGGACCGGGTTCGGCCGCGACGAGTGCGGCTGTGCCTACACCGACCCGATCGAGAAGGAGCTCGGCGATCGGGGCTTCGCCTGGACAAAGGCGCACACCAGCGACGCGAACAGGGCCTGGCTTCAGACGCTCGCGCCCCAGATCCGGTTCGAGGCCGGGGGCCACCGGTTCCTGCTGGTGCACGGCAGCCCGCGCCGCATCAACGAGTACCTCTACGAGGACAAGCCGGACGAGACCTTCGCACGGATCGCCGCGGGCGCGGATGCCGACGTGATCGTCTGCGGCCACACCCACCGGCCGTACGACAAGGCGGTGGCCGGGTCCCGCTTCGTCAACGTCGGGTCGGCGGGCAAGCCCAAGGACCGCGACCCGCGGGCCTGCTGGGCGCTGATCGAGACGGCCCTGGGCTCCGTGAGCGTTGAATTCCGACGGGTCGAGTACGACGTCGAGGCAGCGGCGCGTGCCGTGGAGGCGTCCGCGCTGCCGTCCGAGTTTGGCGACCAGCTCCGGGAGGCGCGCGGGTACGCGTGAGGGTCTCGGAGCTCGCCCACCGCGCGGGCGTCAACGCGTCCACGATTCGCTTCTACGAGGAGGTCGGGGTGCTGCCGCCGTCGGCCCGGCGCACGAACGGCTACCGCGCTCGAGGTCGCGCGGCGCGCTGACGGGCGGACGCGGCGGGCGGCAATCTCCAGCTAAGGGCACCGCCGCGGGTTCTCCGCGATGGCCTGACTACGGACAGCGGATGAAGCCCTGCGCCCAGAGACAGCCCCCGCAGGCCGGGGTGGGGCTGCCGAAGCAGTCCTCCAGGTTCTCGTCGGCCATGTCGCAGCTGTTGCAGATGGTGCAGGGCGCAAAGTCGAAGGCCAGGAGCCGTTCGCGCAGCTCGACGTAGGCGGGGTCGCGCCAGGCGTCCGCCAGGTCCACGTCGTTGATGTTGCCAACGGCGAACGCGTGGCTGGTCCGCGGCCGGAAGTCGAGGTAGCTGCGGTGGGTGTGGAGGAGGGGCAGGCAGGGGCTGACCGCCCCGTCCCAGCGAACCGAGACGCTGCCCTTCTCCACGAACGGGCAAGAGTTGGCCCGCGCGGCCCCCGCCCGGCCCGGGAGCGAGCGCCCGTTTCGGCCGGCCGCCATCCGGGCCAGCCGCTCTACGGTCAGCTCGTCGACGTCCATCCGGGGAAGTGACACCTCCGGGGCCCACGCTGACGGCTCCACCTCCTCCGCGTCGATCGAGCGGGCGTAGAGCACCTGCTCCTGCATCTCGGGCGTGTGCGCCAGGACGTTGCTGACCGAGTAGCGGTCGGCGCCCAGCCGCTGCCCCAGGTGGATCACCTCCGGTAGGTCGGCGATGTTGCGCTTCATCGCCACGAAGGCGATGCCAAGCTTGGGCAGGCCCGGGCCGTGCACCATGCGCTCCTCCCGGAGCCGGGCCAGGTCCTGCGTCACCTGCGGCAGGGCATCCCAGAGGCGGACGTCGGCATAGCTCTCGGGCGTCGCCCCGTCGATGGACACCCACAGGCGATCGAGCCCGATCCGGACGAGCTCGTGCCGGGTCTCCTCGTCCAGCCGGGTGCCGTTCGTGATGAGCTCGACCGCGCACCCGACCGACTTCGCCTCGGCGAGCATCGCCAGGAGGTCAGGATGTGCAAAGGGCTCGCCGAACCCGCCGAAGAAGACGGTCGGGAGGGGTGAGAGGCTCCGCACGCCCTCGATGATCCGGGCGAAGGTCTCCGGCGACATCAACCCCGGCGGCTCGTCCCACACGTTCCGGATGCAGGTGCGGCAAAGGAGGTTGCAGAGGGTGGTCGGCTCCACGTAGACGCGGGCGAGGCTCGCGCTGGACCGGCCAAGCGTGATCGCGTCACCGCGCTCCTCGAGGCGCACGACCGCCCCCTCGAGGAGCCCGAAGCGCTCGACGAGCTCGGGCGGCAGGACGAGATGTCCCTGGCCGTCGAGCCGGACCTGGAACGTGCGGGTTGACATATCAGTGCGCAGTGTTGCAAGCGCTGTCGAGAAGGTCATAGGGCCGTCCGGCCCTATGGCCACGCCGAAGGTCGCGGGGTGCCGCCTCGATCCCTTGTCGTTCGCTCCGGCAGGGGAACGGAGACTCGGGCTTACCGGGGTGACAGCTCGAAGAGCGCCACGTCGCACGGGTGGGACGCCCAGGTGCCCGCAACCCCTACGTCGCCGCCGTGCGGGTGTTCTCCTCGGCCCTGAACGCGACGATCCGGCGGATCAGGTCCGTGGGCAGTGGCTGGCCGAGGGGGAACTGCGCCGAGCCTTTGCCGCTCCTGTATGGCGTGAGCTCGTCCTTGAACGCCTCGATCCCGCTCGGCACCGGGTAGAACCCGATGTGCTTCTCGTAACCGGCAAAGTGCACGAGGTGACGCCCGGCCAGGTCGAACGTGGGGATCGCATAGCTGATCGTCTCGGTCGCGTCGGGCGCCGATGCCCTGATGAGGGCTCGCAGCTCCTGCAGCACCTCCTGCGTCGCGGGAGGGAACCCCGCGATGTACTCGTCGATGGACCCGGCTGTCGACCTGTTCGTCATCGTGCGCCCCCCTGCGTGCCGGCAGCTCAGGCGCCGAGGCGCGCCCGCAGGGTGGCCAGCTGCGCGGCCAGCTCCGCCGGGAGCCGGTCGCCGAAGCGCGCGTAGTGCTCCTCGAACTGGGGCATCTCGAGCACGTAGGCAGCGGCGTCCACCCGGAGCAGCTCGACGAGGTCCTCGGCGGGCATGTCCAGCCCGGTCGTGTCGAGGTCGCCCGGCGCGGGCAGCAGGCCGATCGGGGTCTCGTCCACCTCGGCCTCGCCGTCGCAACGCCGGAACATCCACTCGAGGACCCGGCTGTTCTCGCCAAAGCCCGGCCACAGGAAGCGGCCGTCGGCGTCGCGACGGAACCAGTTGACGTAGAAGATCCGCGGGAGCGCGTCGGGCGTGGACGCCCGTCCCACGTCGAGCCAGTGGCCCCAGTAGTCGGCCATGTTGTAGCCGCAGAACGGGAGCATCGCGAAGGGGTCGAAGCGCAGCTTCCCGATCTCGCCGAACGCCGCCGCCGTCGTCTCGGAGCTCATGATCGAGCCCAGGAAGACGCCGTGCGTCCAGTCGAACGCCTCTCGGACCAGGGGCACCACTCCCGCGCGCCGGCCGCCGAACATGATCCCGTCGATGGGGACACCGGCCGGGTCCTCCCATTCGCGCGCGATGGCCGGGTCCTGGCTCGCCGGGGCAGTGAAGCGGGCGTTGGCGTGAGCGGCTGGCCGGCCGGCGTCGGGCGTCCAGTCCTGCCCCTTCCAGTCGATGAGATGGGCGGGCGGCGTGTCCGTGAGCCCCTCCCACCAGATGTCCCCGTCGTCAGTCAGGGCGACGTTGGTGTAGATGCAGTTGGCGTCGAGCGTGCGGATCGCGTTCGGGTTCGTCTTCACGCTGGTGCCCGGGGCCACGCCGAAGAAGCCGGCCTCCGGGTTGATCGCGTAGAGCCGGCCGTCGTCGCCCAGGCGCATCCAGCAGATGTCGTCGCCGACCGTCTCGACCGTCCAGCCGGGCAGGGTCGGGACCAGCATCGCCAGGTTCGTCTTGCCGCAGGCGGACGGGAATGCGCCGGCGAAGTACTTGCGGCGGCCGTCGGGCGCCGTCACCTTGATGATCAGCATGTGCTCGGCGAGCCAGCCCTCGTCGCGGGCGATCGCGGAGGCGATCCGGAGCGCGTAGCACTTCTTCCCGAGCAGGGCGTTGCCGCCGTAGCCGGAGCCGTACGACCAGATCTCCCGGGTGTCCGGGAAGTGGACGATGTACTTCGTCTCGGGGTCGCAGGGCCAGGGCACGTCCGCCTGCCCGGGGGCGAGCGGCGCGCCGACCGAGTGGAGGCAGGGTACGAACGCGCCGGTGGCCCGGATCGCGTCGAGGGCGGCGGCACCCATGCGGGTCATGATCCGCATGTTGACGACGACGTAGGCGGAATCCGTGATCTGGACGCCGAGGCGGCTGATCTTCGAGCCGAGCGGCCCCATGGAGAACGGGATCACGTACAGGGTCCGGCCCCGCATCGAGCCGCGGAACAGGTCGGTCAGGGTCGCCCGCATCTCGTCCGGGTCGCGCCAGTTGTTGGTCGGGCCCGCGTCGGCCGCGTCGCGCGAGCAGATGTAGGTGCGGTCCTCGACCCGGGCGACATCGGACGGGTCGGAGCGGGCCAGGAAGCTGTTAGGCCGCAACTCCGCGGAGAGGCGGGTGAAGGTGCCCGCCTCTACGAGCTCGTCGCAGAGCGCGCGGTACTCGGCGTCGGAACCGTCGCACCAGTGGACCCGGTCGGGGGTGGTCAGGGCGGCAACCTCGTCCACCCAGCGCACCAGGTCGGGAACGCCGTCGGGGCGCGCCATCCCCGCATGTCCTGACATCCCCGGTCCCGTCTGCAGCGCAGCCATTGGCCATCTCCCGGTTGTGTTCGCGTGAACGCGGTCATCCCGCCCGGGCGCGGCCTCGCGCGCGAGCCAATGCCGCGAACCATAGCGGCTCGTCGCAATCGGAGCGAGACTGGTGCACCCACCGAGGCTTCGAACCGCCGTCCACTCGCTCGCCGGCGCCGTTCGATCACCCGGCGCCTGGGTGTACCCTCGCCCGTGCGCATGGCCACGCCACCCCGACCCGCTTCGCCTCACCGTCACGACCCGCCGCCGCGGCAGCAGGGCGTGCGCGCGCTGCTGGCCGGGATCGTGCTCCTCGGTGCGGTCGGGTCGTGCGAGCTCCCAAAGCCGAAGCTTCCTTCGATCGGTTCCACGCCGGCGGGCCCGAGTGCCGTCGCCAGGGTCTGACCCACCGGCGACCCGCTGGTTCGACACGGCGTACGCGGACGGCG
>Ga0315271_10002820_pt1 | contig 10949 bp, 7 predicted proteins | sample C3_top_MG_FD_204664 | JGI IMG/M metagenome (GOLD analysis project Ga0315271, IMG submission 204664) | Sediment microbial communities from Yellowstone Lake, YNP, Wyoming, USA - C3_top | ecosystem: Environmental > Aquatic > Freshwater > Lake > Sediment | place: USA: Wyoming | collected 2017-08-01
CTGCGCGCCGTCCCGCCAGGCGGGAGCGAGCCCTCCTTCGGGCGGCCGGGCGGAGGTCTGATTTGTGCCCCCTTGGCGCTGCGCGCCGTCCCGCCAGGCGGGAGCGAGCCCTCCTTCGGGGGGCCGGGCGGAGGTCTCATGCCATCCGCCTCATCGGATGCCGCCGCCCGAGGCCGAGGCCGCGGCGCGCAGGCGTTCCCGCCGCGCCGCCACTCTGCGCTCCAGCCGGTCGAACGCGAGATAGATGACCGGCGTGGTGAACAGCGTGAGCACCTGGCTCACGATCAGGCCGCCGACCATGGTGATGCCGAGCGGATGGCGCAGCTCCGAGCCCACGCCCCAACCAATCATCAGCGGCAATGCGCCCAGCAGAGCGGCCATCGTGGTCATCATGATGGGGCGGAAGCGCAGCAGACAGGCCTGGAAGATGGCATCGCGCGGCGCCATGCCCTGCGCGCGCTCGGCGTCGAGCGCGAAGTCGATCATCATGATGGCGTTCTTCTTCACGATGCCGATCAGCAGGATGATGCCGATGATCGAAATCACGCCGAGATCATTGCCGGACACCTGCAGCGCGACGAGCGCGCCGACCCCGGCCGAGGGCAGCGTCGACAGGATGGTGATGGGGTGGATGTAGCTTTCGTAGAGCACGCCCAGGACGATATAGACGGTGACGATGGCGGCGAGGATCAACCACAGCTGGTTCGCGAGCGACGCGCGGAAAGCGAGCGCCGAGCCCTGGAATTTCACCTGCGCGCTGATCGGCAGGCCGATTTCGCGCTGCGCGGCGTCGACGGCTTCCACCGCGTCGCCCAGCGATGCGCCGCGCGCCAGATTGAACGAAATCGTGGCCGCCGGAAACTGGCCGATGCGACTGACGACGAGCGGCGCGCTCCGCTCGGTCACGCGCGCCAGCGCCGACAACGGAATTTGCTGCGCCGCCCCCGGGGCCGCGGGCGACGCGGCGCCGGTCGTCCGCGCGGGCGCCGCGCCGGCGTTCGGCGCGGTGAGATAGATGTTGTCGAGCGCGGCAACGCCCATCCGGAACTCCGGCAGGACCTCGAGCACGACGCGATACTGGTTGGTCTGGGTGAATATGGTGGAGACGAAGCGCTGGCCGAAGGCGTTGTAGAGCGCGTTGTCGATCATGGCCGGCGTGATGCCGAAGCGGCTCGCGCTGGCGCGGTCGATTTCCACGTACGCCTGCAGCCCGCCTTCCTGCTGGTCGGTGGCCACGTCCGCCAGGCGGGTGTCCTGGCGCAGCCGCGCGACGAGGCGCGGCACCCAGAGGCGCAGTTCGTCGGCATTCGCGTCTTCCACCGAGAACTGGTACTGCGTGCGGCTCACCCGGTCCTCGATCGTGAGATCCTGCACCGGCTGCATGTAGAGCACGATGCCCTCGACCGCGGCGAGCTTGTCCTGCAGGCGCCGGATGACATCGGCGGCGCTGCCGTCGCGTTGCGACAGGGGCTTGAGGTTGATCAGGAAGCGGCCGCTGTTGAGCGTCGGGATGTTCCCGTCGACACCGATGAACGACGACAGGCTCTCCACCGCCGGGTCCTGCAATATCACCGTCGCCAGCGCCTGCTGGCGCTCGGCCATCGCGGCGAAGGAAATCGTCGGCGACGCTTCGGAAATGCCCTGGATCGCGCCCGTGTCCTGGATGGGGAAGAAGCCCTTCGGGATCGCGACGTACAGCAGGATCGTCAGCGCCAGCAGGCCGATCGCCACGAGCAGCGTCGCGCCCTGGCGGTCGAGCACCCAGGTCAGCATGCGCGCGTAACGGGCTATCACCCGGTCGAACCATTCGCCGCTCCTGCGGAAAAAGCGCCCCTGCTCGCGCACGGGCACGTGGCGCAGGAGCCGGGCGCACAGCATCGGCGTCAGCGTGAGCGACACCGCGGCCGAGATGAGGATGGCAACGGCGAGCGTGATCGCGAACTCGCGGAACAGGCGCCCGACCACATCGCCCATGAAGAGGAGCGGGATCAGCACGGCGATGAGCGACAGCGTCAGCGAGATGATGGTGAAGCCGATTTGCTCCGCGCCCTTCAACGCCGCCGCAAGCGGCGACTCGCCGGCCTCGATGTAGCGCGAGATGTTCTCGATCATCACGATGGCGTCGTCCACCACGAAGCCCGTGGCGATGGTGAGGGCCATCAGGGTGAGATTGTTGATCGAGAAGCCCGCGAGGTACATCACCGCGAACGTGCCGACTAACGACAACGGCACGGCCACGCTGGGAATGAGCGTTGCCGCCACGTTGCGCAGGAACAGGAAGATGACCATCACCACGAGTGCCACGGCGAGCAGCAGTTCGAACTGCACGTCGCGCACCGACGCGCGAATGGTCTCGGTGCGGTCGGTCAGCATCGCGACGTCGACCGCGGCGGGCAGCGACGCCGAGAGCTGCGGCAGCACCCGCTTGATGCGGTCGACCACTTCGATGACGTTGGCGCCGGGCTGGCGCTGGATATTGACGATCACCGCCGGCGATGCGTTGGCCCATGCGGCAAGCCGCGCGTTCTCGGCTCCGTCGACGGCGTCGGCCACGTCGGCGAGCCGCACCGGCGCGCCGTTGCGATAGGCGACGATCATGGTCTTGAATTCGTCGGCCGCCCGGAGCTGGTCGTTGGCATCGATCGTGGAGGCCCGCGTGGGTCCGTCGAAGCTGCCCTTGGCCTGGTTCGAGTTGGCATTGCCGATCGCGACGCGCAAGTCGTCGAGCGAAAGGTTGTAGGCGGCGAGGGCCTTCGGATTGGCCTCTATGCGGACTGCCGGCCGCTGACCGCCGCTGATGCTGACGAGACCGACGCCGGACAGCTGCGATATCTTGGCTGCAAGCCGGGTGTCGGCCAGGTACTGGATTTCCGGCAGCGGCAGCGTGCGCGAGGTCAGGGCCAGCGTGACGATCGGCGTGTCGGCCGGGTTGACCTTGTTGTAGATCGGCAGCTGCGGCAGGTCTGCCGGCAGGTAGGTGCCCGCGGCATTGATCGCGGCCTGCACTTCCTGCTCCGCGACGTCGAGCGGGAGGTCGAGGCTGAACTGCAGCGTGACGACCGATGCGCCGCCGGAACTCGTCGACGACATCTGGTTCAAGCCCGGCATCTGCCCGAACTGCCGCTCCAGCGGCGCGGTGATCGATGAGGTGATGACGTCCGGACTCGCGCCGGGGTACAGCGTCACTACCTGAATGGTCGGGTAATCGAACTTGGGGAGCGCGGACAGCGGGAGCACGCGATAGGCGACGATGCCCACCAGCAGGATGGCGACCATCAAGAGCGAGGTCGCCACCGGCCGGAGGATGAACGGACGCGAAGGATTCATGGGCGGCCCGAGCGCTCAGGCGCCACCCTTGGCCTTCGAATTTCGCGCCCCCGGCGGCCCCTCGGTGCCCTCCTTGTCGTTGCGTGGGGCGCGCCGCCCCGCTTCCGTCGCCGGCGGAGCCGGCGCATCGCGCGCGGCGAGTTCGACCTTCGCTCCTTCGCGCAGCCTGTCGGCGCCGTCGACCACGACCATCGCGCCGGCCGCGACCCCGCTGTCGACGGCGGTGATCTCGCCCTGGACGGGACCCACCTTCACGGGGGTCACGGCGACGGTCAGGTCGTCCTTCACGACATAGACGAACGTTCCCGGCGCGCCGCGCTGAATGGCCGCGGTCGGCACCAGCGTCGCGTTCTGCCGCGTCTCGACGGACATCCGCACGTTGACGAACTGGTTGGCGAAGAGCGCGCCGTCGGCATTCGCGAATTCGGCCTTGAGCTTGATGGTGCCCGTCGCGGTGTCGATCTGATTGTCCGCGGTCAGCAACCGGCCGCTGCCGAGCTTTTCCTTCTGGGCGCGGTCGAACGCGTCGACCGGAATGCGATCGCCGGCGCGCAGCCGCTTCATCACACGCGGCAGGGCGTCCTCGGGAATCGGGAACACGACGCCCATGGGCGAGAGCTGCGTGATCACCACGATGCCGGTGGCGTCCGACGCGCGCACGATGTTGCCCGGGTCGATCTGGCGCAAACCCACGCGGCCGCTGATCGGAGCTATGACCCGCGCGTGCGTGAGCTGCAGCTTCGCGCTGTCGATCCCGCCCTGGTCGGCCTGCACGGCGGCCTCGAACTGGCGCACGAGCGACTCCTGGGTATCGACCTGCTGGCGGGAAATCGAATCCTGCGCCAGCAGCGTGCGATAGCGATCGAGATCGATCCGCGCATTCTCGAGCAGCGCCTGGTCGCGGGCGAGCTGGCCGGTGGCGAGCGTGAGCTGCACTTCGAATGGCCGCGGGTCGATCTGGGCGAGGACGTCGCCCGCCTTGACCATCTGGCCCTCCGCGAAGGCGACGCGCATGAGCTGGCCATCCACGCGGCCGCGGACGACGACGGCATTCACCGGCGTCACGGTGCCGAGCGCGTACAGGTAGACGTCGAGGTTGCCTTGCCGTACCGGAGCGGCGACGACGGGAGTCGGTCGCAGCGAAGGATCGGCGCGCCCGCCCCGCTCGGCCGAGCGCGGCGGACTCGCTGTCTTCGCGGTATCGGTCGGGCGCGAGCCCGCGTACCAGATCGCGGCACCGAAGGCCACGAGACCGAGAATGGCGATCGTCGCCGTGAACCGCTTCCGCTGCCGGCGCCCCGGCCCTGCCTCGGGTGCGTCCGGCCGTACGGGGGCGAGGTCGGCGTTCGTCTGCGTGGGGTCGGTCATGGCAGGTTGCAAATGGCGCTTCGTCTTGCCTCGGTACGGGGGAAGCGGACTTGCATTATAGAGTCGGCGGCCTGCGCGCAACGATGGCTCGCGCCAGATCGAGGTCCGCCACGCTGTCGACGTCGATCGCCGCCTCCGCGAACGGCATGGTCACGATGCCGGCGTTCACGCCTGTCTGCCTCGATATCCTTTTCACCGCGCTCGCGAGGCTCAGCATGCCGAGCGCGTAGAGGGCCATCGCGCCCCAGCCGACGAGGCCGACGACCCGGATGGGCTTCTTGCGCTCCCCTTCCACCCGCTTCCAGACGTGCGCCATCGTGCGGCCGCGCGGCGACAGAAACGCGAAGAGATTGCAGCCGCAGAAATGCCCGTCGCTGAACTTCAGCACCGTCCGGCGCGTGCGCGGATAGGCCCGCTGGACCATTCCGTGAGGCGCAAGCGCGACGGCGACGTCGCACCCGCAGGCGCTCGCCGCGTCGAGAAAATGCCGCACCATCTCCGGACTGAGGAGCGCGTGGTCGCCGGTGGTCAGCAGCACCGGTTCGTCGCCGGGCAATGCGGCTAGCGCGGCCGCCGCGCTCCCGCTCGGCGTGGCCTCCGGGCCTATCCAGCGGACCCCGCCCTCCGCCACCATCCGGTGCAGTTCCGGCGCTTCCCGCAGCGTTTCCGCTGGCGGACCGCATAGCAGGATGGTGTCGATGCGGGCGCTTTGTTCCAGCGCGCGCACGACGCGAACCACCATCGGAACCCCGGCGATGGGCGTCAGGCACTTGGCGGCAACACCTGCCGCGGCAGCGACCGGGTCGCCGCGGCCGCGATCGGCGGCGAGCACGATGGCGTTGAACCGCATCAGTGCCCGCCCGGCCGCCCGAAGGGCACTGACCGCCCCCGCGGGGGGCAGCGAACGCAGTGAGCGTGGGGGCCGTTCATCTGCCCGCCCGGGCGCCCGAAGGGCACTGTGCGCGGCCTCCGCGACGTCGTGCCTGACGCAGGGTGCTGTGGCGTCGGCCACCACCCGTGCTCGCAGACGCGCCCTGCGGGCCTGGGCTTCGCCCTGCTCGCGCGGGCGTCCCGCGGGGGGGAGCGAACGCAGTGAGCGTGGGGGCTGTACATGTCAGCGCGCATCGAGGTCCCGCTCGTAGACGCGATAGCGCTTGTAGGCGCGCCCGCCGATCGATTCGATGATGCTGCGCATGCCGGCGTTGTCCTCCAGGATCCACGACAGCTCGACTTCCTTGACGCCGAGCTGTTGCGTCCGGGTGCGGCAAGCGGCGATCACCATGAACGCGAGCGCAGGACCGATGCGCGTGCGCTGGAACCGGCGTCGCACACCCATCAACGGCACGCGGGCGGTGCTCGGGTAGCGCACCTTGAGGCGCCACAGGAGCTTCGCCCAGCCGATTGGAAACAGTCGGCCGCACAGATCGCGGATCGCCTCGTTGATGTTGGGGATGACGACCATGAAGGCGGCGGCTTCACCGTCGACTTCGGCGATTTGTATCAGTTCCGGGTCGACGAGAAAGCGAAGGTTTCGCCCGAGTTCATGGAATTCGGCTGCGGTAAACGGCAAAAATCCCCAGTTATCCGACCAGGCGTCGTTGAAGATGTCGCGCAGCACGGAGATCTCGTCGTCGAAGCGCTTGCGATCGAGCGGCCTTACCCGCACGCGATGCGCGGATGCGGCGACCAGCCGCTGCATCACCGGAGAAGCTTCGAAATCCGATGTGATCATGTAGGCCAGAGTGTCGACGGCTTTCCGGTACCCGAGCTGTTCGATGCGCGCGCCGTAATAGGGCCTGGCATGCCCCATCATGAACACCGGAGGCGTGTCGAAACCCTCGACCAGGACCCCCATTTCGTCGTTGATCGACAGGCTGAACGGTCCGCGCGCGCGCCGCATGCCCTGATCGCGCAGCCATTGTTCGGCCGTCCCGAGCAGCGCCGCGAAGGTCTCTTCCCGGTCCTCGGCATCCAGCATCCCGAAGAAACCCGTCGCGTCGGCGTAGCGCTCGAGATGCAGAGCATCGATTTGGGTGCTGATCCGCCCGACCGGTTCGTGTCCGCGCCAGGCAATCCACGCCTGCCAGCGGGCGTGCTGGAAGTAGGGATTGCTCCGGGCCGACAAATGGAGGCGGCGCTCGATGAAAAGCGGCTGGATCCATGTCGGGTCGGATTCGAAGATCCGGGAGGGTACGCGAATGAAACGATCCAGCGCGGCGCTGCCGTCGACGGCGGTGATGCGAAGCGGCGCCGGCGGGCTTGAGGTGGGAGTGGGGGTCATCGAACGCGATGTTGCGGCTGACGCCTGCGTCACCGGCAGCCTGCCGTCGATGCGGCGCCGTTATCCTACCAGCCCGGGTACGGCTGCCTCGACCGCCGCAAAGATCCCCTTTGCCGCCGTTTCGAGCCCCGCTCCGACGGCATGCGAGCTTCGCCCGCCCTGCGAGGTCCTCTCCGGGCCGCGGCTGCGGTCACGTGGCGACGGCGGCATGCCCCGGACGGGGCCGGCCGGACGTCGGGCCGACAGTGCGCCTGCCGATCGGCGTTGACCTGGGTCAAGGGCAACCGGACGCGAATGGGCCGATCCTGCACGGTGGCAAGAAGCGACGCCTGGCAGAGAATGGCCCCGCAGCGTTGAAATTGCCGGCGGACCCGGATCTCATGACAACGAACCCCACCCGATCGCACCGCCGCCTTGACGCGCAGGCCGCAGGTACTGTCTACTTCGAGCCGCAACCTGCTAAAATGAGTAGTTAATGGGCCGGATCGCGCCGAACAGTCCCAAGAAACTGTGCAATACGTTGCGGCGACCCCGAACTGAATCGTGTGGCCTGTAGTTGACCCAGGCCCATCGATGCCTTGGCTTTGGTGGAAGCCCATAAAGCGATGCCCTCGAGGGGAATAAAACTGAATCGAACGCCGGATTTCGGATCGGATGCGCTCGCAACGCCGACGGTGAATTCCCTGCCGCTGCGGCGCGCCGATTTTGCGAGCCTGGCCGATGCGCTGGATTACGCCGCGCAAGGGGACACGGGCGCGAACTTCTATGCGGGCAGCGGCAAGCTCGCGACGGTGCTTCCGTATCGATTGCTCCGCGCGGAGGCGTTGGTGCTGGCCCGGCGCCTCCGGTCCCTCGGTCTGGACCGGGGAGCGCGGGTTGCCATCGTCGCGGAAACCAATCCGGACTTTCTGCGCTTCTTTTTCGCCTGCCAGTACGCGGGTCTGGTGCCGGTGGCGCTGCCGGCCTCCGTCAATCTCGGGGGGCACGACGCCTACGTAGGGCGGTTGCGGGGCCTGCTGCAGGGTTGCGGGGCTTCGGTGGCGATGGCGTCAAGCCCATTCCTGCGTTTCCTGCGCGAGGCGGCCGAAGGCGTCGCCCTCGCCTTCGTCGGAACGCCCGCCGCGTTCGACGAGTTGCCGGAGCCGGAAGTCGAGCTGCGCTCGAGCGGCCCCACCGAAACGGCTTATCTGCAATATACGTCGGGAAGCACCAGCTTTCCGCGGGGCGTGGTGATCACGCAGGAAGCGGTGCTGAGCAACCTGGCCGGCGTGGTCAACCACGGCCTGGACATCCAGCCGGACGATCGCTGCGTATCGTGGCTGCCGTTCTACCATGACATGGGGCTCGTCGGCTGCATGCTGGCCCCGATGGCGACGCAGCGCTCGATCGACTATCTCGACACCCGCGACTTCGCCATGCGCCCGCGGCGCTGGCTGGAATTGATGACCAGCACCCGCGCGACCATCTCGTTCAGCCCACCGTTCGGTTATGAGCTGTGCGCACGACGGATCCGGGCCGAGGACGTCGCCCGATATGATCTTTCTGCGTGGCGCATCGCGGGGATCGGCGCCGAGCCCATCCGCGCGGAGCTTCCCGATCGCTTTGCCAAACTGCTGGCGCCGGCGGGTTTTGATCCCCGCGCCTTCGTTCCGTGCTACGGGATGGCGGAAAGCTCGCTGGCGATCAGTTTTTCGCCGCTGCGGCAGGGCGTTGTCGTCGACTGGATCGACGCCGATCACCTCGCGGAGCACCTGCGCGTGAGTCCGGTGGCCACGGGTACCGGCCGCGTCAACGGTTTCGTCCGGTGCGGTGCGCCGCTGCCAGGGCATGAAGTCGCCATACGCGACGACCAGGGGCACGCGCTCCCTGACCTTCACGTCGGCCGGATCAAGGTGCGCGGGCCGAGCATCATGTCCGGCTATTTCGGGCAACCCGAGCAGACGCGGCAGGCGCTCTCGCCGGACGGCTGGCTGGATACCGGCGACATCGGATACCTGGTCGACGGCAGCGTCGTCGTGACCGGCCGGCACAAGGACATGATCATCATCAACGGCCGCAACATCTGGCCGCAGGACATCGAGCACATCGCCGAACGGCAGCCCGAACTGCGCTCGATGGACGCGTCGGCGTTCTTCGTGCTCGGCGCGGATGACGAAGAAGTGGCCGTGGTGGTCGTGCAAAGCAACATCAGCGATGCGGCGGAGAGCCGTCTCCTGATTCAGCGGCTGCATCGGGAAATCCACGAAGAACTGGGCATTTCCTGCCTGATCGAGCTCGTGGCGCGCCACACGCTGCCGCGCACGTCTTCGGGCAAGCTGTCGCGGGCGGCGGCGCGCGACGACTACCTGAAGCGGCGCGAGCAGGAAACGAAAGTTGCGCGTGCCGACTTCGACAAGCCATCGCATAACGAGCAGGGAAGCCTGCCGGCGACGGCCTCGATGGGTCGATAGCGGGCTGCCGCAACGGCAGCACGTGGCCTTTGGCCGCGAAGACGAACCCAAGGTCGACCCCGGCATTGCCCGACAGGCCGCCAGTTGCGCTGACCGGAGCGACGGGCTTCATCGGCGCGACGGTGCTTTCGCACCTGACGGGCGCCGGGTGGCATGTGCGCGCCCTTTATCGGCCGCGGACCGGGCGCATTCCGCCGCGGTTGCCGGGCGTGGAATGGTTGCCGGGTGATCTCGAAGATGAGGGCGCGCTGAATGCGCTGGTGGCCGGGACCGAGGCCGTCATTCACTGCGCCGGAGCCGTGCGCGGGGCCCGGCGCTCCGATTTCGACCGGGTCAATGCCGAAGGGGCGGGTCGAGTCGCCCGGGCGGCCGCGAGCCTGGGAGGGGTGCCGCGGTTCCTCCTCATTTCCTCGTTGGCGGCGCGCATGCCGGAACTGTCTCACTATGCGGCCAGCAAGTGGCGCGGCGAAGGCGCGGTCAAGGCCGCCCTTGAGGGCATGCGCTGGACGGTGCTGCGTCCTCCCGCCGTGTTCGGCCCGGGGGATCGCGAGCTGCGTCCGCTGTTTCGCTGCATCGTCAACGGCTTCGCGCCGATGCCCGCCGGCGCGCCGGGACGCTTTTCGCTCCTCTACGTCGACGATCTGGCGACGGCGGTGTTGCGCTGGCTGGAGGCCGACACGGGCTATGAACGGATTTTCGAGGTGGACGACGGCTGCCCCGGCGGCTACGACTGGGACACCGTGGTGACCCTCGCCGGGCGTGTGCTGCGTGCGGGAAGGACGGTGCGCCGCGTGCCCATTCCCATGCCACTGCTCGGCCTTGCGGCGTGGGCGAATCTAGGAGTCGCCCGCCTCCTCGGGTATGCGCCGATGCTGACGCCGGGCAAGGTGCGCGAGATCACGCATCCGGACTGGTTATGCGATAGTCACGCTTTTGCACTCGCCACCGGCTGGCGGCCAACCATCGGTTTCGAACCCGGGCTTGCCCATGTCTATGGCAAGCAGGACGGACAGACGGCGTGACCGCGAATACCATGTTGGATTATCCGCAAATTCTTGCCGAGCTCAGCGCAGAGCTGGCGTCGTTCACGCAGGGACGCGTGGCAATCGGCGAAGACACCGATCTGCTGGGCGACCTCGATCTCGATTCGCTGCAGGTCATGAATCTCTTGCTGCACGTCGAAGACCGTTTCGACATCTCGATTCCGGTGAGTCTCCTCCCGGACGTGAAGACCGTGAAGGATCTCGCGGTGCAGATCGAAACCCTGGCGCGTGACCGCTGATGGGACTGTTCGACAAGTTTCAAGGCCTGGCGGCGGCGCGGCGCGAGCTCGAGGCGCTCGGCATCGATCCGTTCGGCGTGGAGATCGAGCGCATCATCTCGCCGACGGAAGGAATCATCCACGGGCGGCGGACCATTCTTGCCGGCACCAATAACTACCTCGGCCTGACGTTCAATCCCGAGTGCATCGCGGCGGCGCACAGGGCGCTCGACGCCGAGGGCACCGGCACGACCGGTTCGCG
>Ga0315271_10002822_pt1 | contig 10947 bp, 1 predicted proteins | sample C3_top_MG_FD_204664 | JGI IMG/M metagenome (GOLD analysis project Ga0315271, IMG submission 204664) | Sediment microbial communities from Yellowstone Lake, YNP, Wyoming, USA - C3_top | ecosystem: Environmental > Aquatic > Freshwater > Lake > Sediment | place: USA: Wyoming | collected 2017-08-01
CCACACGCCCTCGGGAGACAACGAATTCGCGTCCGGTGACGGCACGGTGCGAAATGCGCACAATGTGCGTCCCCGGTTACGCGCCGGGACGACGATCCGCCCGCCTGCCCGGGCGCACCGCCACGGAGAGCCATGACCGTCCCCGCGTCCCCGCAGCCGGACCCCGCGACGACCGCGTGGGACCTCGCCCGCGACCGACCGGACGCCTACATCCCGCGCGACCGCCGCTGGGCGCTCCACGCCGGCCACGCCCTGCCCGACCGCGTCACCGGGGCCGCGCTCTTCGCCGACATCAGCGGCTTCACGCCGCTCACGGAGGCCCTCGCCCACGAGCTGGGCCCGCAGCGGGGCGCGGAGGAGCTGACCGCCAATATCGGCCGCGTCTTCCACGCGGTCATCGGCGAGCTGGACGCCTACGACGGCAACGTCATCTATTTCGCAGGCGATGCCATCACCTGCTGGATCGACGGAGACGACGGCTCGCGCGCGTGTGCGGCAGCCGCGCGCATGCAGGAGGCCATCGGGCGGACGGGGACGATCGTCACGCCGGGCGGGACGACCATCCGGCTCGAGATGAAGGTCGCGATCGCCGTGGGCGCTGCCCGCCGGTTCGTCGTGGGCGATCCGGACATCCAGCTCATCGACGTGCTCGCCGGGCGCCTCATGGACGACCTGGCCGAGGCCGAGCACCACGCGCAGAAGGGCGAGATCGTCCTCGACCAGTCCGCCATGGAGGCGCTCGCCGGGCGCATCGTGGTTGGCGATCTCCGGGTGGACGAGAGCCTCGACCGGGCCTGCGCTCCGCTCCTGGGCCTGCTGGTGGACGTCGAGGAGGAGCCCGGCCACCAGCCGCCGCCCCTGCCCGAGGACCTCGTGCGGCCGTGGCTGCTGCCGGCGGTCTACGAGCGGATGCGGACCGGCCGCGGCGAGTTCCTCGCCGAGCTCCGTCCCGCGATCCCGGTCTTCGTTCGCTTCGGCGGCATCGACTACGACCACCACGACGACGCCATCGAGAAGCTGGATGCGTTCGTCCGGGCCGCCCAGCGCGTCCTGAGCGGCTACGGCGGCAACGTCCTCCAGCTGACCCTGGGCGACAAGGGCGCCTACCTGTACGGCGTGTTCGGCTCGCCTCTCGCGCACGAGGACGACGCCTCGCGGGCCGCCGCGGCCGCGCTGGCGCTCCGGGACCTCGAGAAGACGACGGCCGCCCGCGAGATCCAGGTCGGCATTGCCCAGGGGCGGCTCCGCAGCGGCACGTACGGCCATGAGATGCGCAGGACCTTCGTGTGTCTCGGCGACGCGGTGAACCTCGCCGCGCGGCTCATGTCCGCCGCGCCGAGCGAGCGGATCTACGTTGCGGGGCCCGTCCGCGAGGCCGCGGGCGAGGCGTTCATCTGGGAGCGGCTGCCGGACCTCACGGTCAAGGGCAAGGCGGACCCGGTGGAGGCCTGGTCGCTCAACGGCTCGCTGGAACGAGCGTCGCGCCGCAAGACCCGCTTCGATCTGGGCCTGGTGGGGCGAAGGCGGGAACTGGCGGAGCTCGAGGATCGCCATGCCGAGACGGTCCGCGGACGCGGACACCTGGTCGGCATCGCGGCCGAGGCGGGCATGGGCAAGTCCCGGCTCGTGGCGGAGTTCGTGCGTAACGCCCGGCGCGGCGGCCACGTGGTCGTCTTCGGCGAGTGCCAGGCGTACGGTACGAAGACGCCCTACTTCGTGTGGCGCGAGATCTGGCGGCGGCTGTTCGGTCTCGGTGACAGCGACCCGTCAGAGCGCCAGATCGCTGCCCTGCATCGGCGGCTCGCCGCCGTCGACCCCGGCCTCGTCGCGCGCGCACCACTCCTGAGCGACGTCGTGGGGCTGTCGATCCCGGACTCCGACCTGACCCGGGGCTTCGACGCAAAGCTGCGCAAGACTTCGCTCGAAGACCTGCTCGCCGTCTGTCTGAGGGCGCGGGCGCTCGAGGGGCCCTTCGTGGTCGTGCTCGAGGACTGCCACTGGATCGACGAGCTGTCGCGGGACCTGCTGAAGGCCCTCGCCAGCTTGACGGCGTCGCTCCCGGTGCTGTTCGTCCTCGCCTACCGGCCCGCGGCCGATCCGGGCGGCGACCTCGGCGTCGTCGGCAACCCGGGCTTCTCGGAGCTCGCCCTCGACCGCCTGGATCCGGATGACGTTGCGCAGCTCGTGCGCACGAAGATGGAGCAGCTGGCGGGCGGCGCCACCGTGGTCAGCGACGCCCTCCTTGCGCTGGTCGCGGCGCGCTCCGAGGGCAACCCGTTCTACGTCGAGGAGCTCCTCAACTACGTCGTTGCCCAGGGTGTGGACGCCTCGGATCCAGCCGCGGTCGAGACGGTCACCCTCCCGGAGAGCCTCCACACGCTCGTCCTCAGCCGCATCGATGCCGCGGCGGAAGGCCCGCGGCGCACGCTCAAGGTCGCCAGCGTGGTGGGTCGGGTCTTCGAGGTCCCCGTCCTGCCGGGTGCCTACGAGGAGCTCGGCTCGCTCGAAACCGTGACGGCGAACCTGGACACGCTGCGCACGCTGGACCTGGTCGCCCTGGATCGGGAGGCCGACCAGGCGTGGATGTTCAAGCACGGCGTCACCCAGGAGGTCGCGTACGAGAGCCTGCCGTTCGCGCTGAGGGCCGTCCTCCACGGGCGCGTGGGCGACTACATCGAGCGCACGGAGGCAGGCGACCTCGATCGTCACGTGCCACTTCTCGAGCACCACTACTGGCGCAGCGACAACGAGGACAAGAAGCGCGAATACCTGCGCAGGGCCGCGGAAGCGGCGCAAGCGGCCTACGCCAACCACGCGGCGATCGCCTACTTCGACCGCCTGATCCCGCTGCTGGAGGACGCGGACCGGGTTGCGGAGACGCTTCGGCTCGCCCAGGTCATGCACCTCACCGGTGACACCTACCGCGCCGTGCGAGTCGCCTCGGATGCGCGCGAGCGTGCCGTCGCGCTCGAGGACGTGGCCGCCATCGCGCGCTGCGACCACTCCCTCGCGGAGTCCGCGCGCCGGCTCGGCCGGTTCGACGAAGCGGCCGCACTCCTTGCGCTCGCGCTGGACGGCTTCACGGCCGTCAACGACGAGCGGGGCATCGGGGACGTCCACCACCTCTCGGGCACCATCGCGTCCCAGCGAGGCGATCGGAGCGCCGCGCGCGCGGCCTACCTCCGCAGCATGGAGATCCGCGAGGGGCTCGGCGATCGGGCGGGTGTCGCGGCGATGGCAACAAATCTCGGCGTGGTGGCGATCGACGGCGGCGAGGTGGAGCTGGCGAAGGAGACGCTCGAGCGCGGCCGCGACATCTACCGGGGGCTGGGTGATCGGCGCGGGATGGTCCTGACCGCCGGCAACCTGGCCTGGGTGAGCCTGATGGCGGCGGCCCCGGAGGAGGCGCGGGCCTACGCCGAGGAGACGATCTCGCTCGCGCGCGAGATCGGCGACCGGCTCAACATCGCGATCGGCCAGAACAACCTCGCCAGCGCCCTTCGGCTGCTCGGCCAGTGGGAGGCAGCCGGGAAGGAGTACGCGGCCGTGCTCGAGGTCTACCGGGAGATGGACGATCGCTGGAGCATGGCGTTCCTCTTGGAGGACATCGCCCTCCTGGCGGCTGGCTCGGGCCAGGACGAGGACGCCTTCCGGCTCTACGGTGCAGCTGACCGCCTGAGGCTCGAGATCGGGTCGCCAAGGGCACCGTCATTGCAGGGGGACCTCGATGCGCACCTTGCGACGGCGCGCGCATCGCTGGGCGATGATGCCGTGGCCGGTGCCACGTCCGAGGGCACCACGATGAGCCTCGAGGAGAGCAACGCCCTCGCGCTGCGGGTGTGCAGCCGGACGGGCGCCTGACCGTGGTGCGCCTGCGCACCTGAACCTCCCCCTCCCGCGGCGTGCGGCCGCCTCCCCGCCTCGCCTTCCCGTCATGGGCCCTATGGCAGGGTCCGGCTACCCCAAATGGCCTATACCGCTAGACTGGCAGCTCACTGGGGAGCGAGGACCCGGAGAACCCCTGCCGTCGGGCTGGATCTGCCGTCCTCCGCTCGAATGGAGGGTCTGCTCGTGTCCTTGTTTCCGTGGCATCGCCCGCGTGCTGATTGGGTGAGGACGTCCGTGCAACCGCGCATGTCGATGCGCGCTCGAGCCCAGGCGATCCTCCTGACCGGCGTGGTCGTGTCGCAGTTCATGGCGCTCGGCGCCCCCGCCGTGGCCAACGCCGCGGTTGCCTCTGCGATCAGCGTCGGCCTCTACCACGGCAGCGGGGAATCCGACTATCAGGGCTTCAACAAGCTCGGCTCCGCCTACCCGAACCCGCAGAACCTCACCCAGTGGGGGACGGGAGACTGGCGTCTCTGGGGTGCGGCGGGCTCAACCCAGCCATCGGGCATCCTGAAGAACCGGCCCTCGTCGCTGATGAGCGACCTCGCGGTGATCCCGCCCAGGTCCGGGCCTGCCGCCGGACTGGCGGCCGCATCCGGGACGCGCCCCTTCACCTTCCGCTGGACGGACGGCACGGCCCCGAACGCCACCGGATCCGCGGTCCAGGCGGGGGTCAAGCCGGCTGCCGGGGGAGCGGGCTCCGGCTTCGGCCTGACCGTTCCACTGCCACCGAGCACGGAGCGACTGCGGCTGTGGGTCTCGGCCTACAAGGGTAGGGGCATCCTCACCGCTACCGTCCCCGGCCAGACCGTGGTCAACAGCGAGATGGTCGGCGACGACAACGACGCCGGCGGCGTCTTCGAGATCGACGTCCAGGGATCGGGCAATCTCAACGTCTCGTTCGTGCTGAAGTGCCCGAAGGACGACGGCTGCACCGCGAGCTCACACGTGACGATGTATGCGGCGGCCTACACCTGGACCGGGCTGCCGCCGCAATTCTCGGTCGACGTCACCCAGGGTCAGCAGAACGCGTTCACGATGGTCCAGGGAGACACCTCCCCACTGTCGAGCAGCGTGACGACGCGCGCCATCAACCCGCCGATCAGCCAGGTGGCGCTAGCGACCAGCGTCGAGACCGAGGCCGGCGACCCCACGACGGGGCTTAGCGCGGTGGTATCGCCAGCGGCAGTCGCCGCGTTCCCGGCAGTATCCACGGTGACGATCACCCCACAGCTCGACGTCGCCGCGGGCACCTACCACGTCACGGTGACGGGAGTCGAGAGCAGCGGCGCCAAGGACGTCAACACCGCCAACTTCGTCGTCACGGTCCTGCCGCTCACTCGGGTCCCGTTCCTCTACCGCGCCTTCCCCAACTCCTCCGCCAGCCAGCCCGGGGGCGGCGTCACCGTCCAGGGCACGATGAACGGCGACAAGAACCAGACCTTCAGGATCCAGTTCTACGCGGCCACGGCGTGCAGCAGCGCGCGGGTGGCGGGCGGCACGCTGGCTGACGGGCCGACGATCGACGTCCCGACGGACGCGAACGGGGATGCCTTCATCGGGAACGCGATCAACATCCCGGCCGACACGACGTACCTCACTGCGCGGGTCATCGCCTACCGCACGGGACCCGTTGCCAATCCCGTCTGGACACCGCTCGGCGACACGGCCTACGGGCCCTGCATCGTTGTCAGCGACCCGAACGAGTCCTGGCCGTGGGCGCTCCCGATCCAGGCGAACCCCACCACCGGCGTCGTCCATTTCGATGCCAACCAGTACCTGGACGACTTCGCCCGATCGCGCTGGTACAAGTTCGAGATCCAGCCGGGCAGCCGCGTCCACGTGACCGTCAGCGGCCTCGAGAACACGGACGTCTTCCTGTTCCGCGACATCGAGCAGACCTACCTCGGCGGTTCCAGCCTCACGCAGCAGAGCGCGTCGTACGCGCCGCCGCACTACGCCCCGCCCACGTACGCGCCGCCGCACTATGCCCCGGACTCCCTTGCCCCGCCCACCGTCGCACCGCCGCACTACGCCCCGCCGACGTACGCGCCGCCGCACTACGCTCCGCCCCACTACGCCCCGCCCACGTATGCGCCGCCCCACTACGCTCCGCCCCACTACGCCCCGCCCACGTATGCGCCGCCCCACTACGCCCCGCCGACGTACGCGCAGGATTCCTGGGCGCCGCCGCACTACGCCCCGCCGCACTACGCGGATGACGCCACCAACTTCGCGAGCGCCCAGAACGGGAGCCTCCTGGCCTGGAACGTGGATGGCTCGGCCTCGGCAACCATCGACGCGAACACGTGGACGAGCACCGGCAACTTCTACATCCGCGTCAACGGCACGGCCGGCAGCTACGACATCGAGCATTCGTTCCACATCTCGATCACGACGGACCCGAGCGTCTGCACGGGTGTCGGACCGATCGGTGACCCATCCACACTCGCCTCAGCCTCCACCAGGACCTCGCTGATCCTGTGGAACAGCGCCCGGATCAGCGGCACGGATGCCGAGAAGAGCACGCTTCGCACAAAGCTCGACGGGCTCGCCGCGCGCTCCGACGTGAACGGCGCGGTCGTCGACCTCGCCACCGATCCGCTGTTCAGTGGCCGGATCAACCTGCTCGACGACCTGGCGGATCACCACAGCGATTGCGTCTACGCCAAGAACCTGGTCGCCTCGGCCGCGCGGGACGTGGTGACCGCATACCGGCATGGCAACCCCGACCTGAAGTACATCGTGCTCGTGGGCGGGGACAGCTCGATCCCGTTCTTCCGCTACCCAGATCCCGCCTACCTCGGACCCGAGTCCGACTACGTCCCGCCGCTCTCGGCCAGCGCGGCCGAGGCGGCCCTCCGATCGAACTACGTCCTTGGGCAGGACGAGTACGGCGCGACCACGATCGTGTACGCGGGTGCCGACCGGCTCCCGCTCCCGGACCGCGCCGTTGGACGCATCGTCGAGACGGCCGCGCAGGCCTCCCACCTGATCGACGTCTACACGCCGCCGGCGAGCGGCGCGACTGCGTCGGCGAGTGACGCGACTGCGCCGCTGAAGACCCTCACGCCGACCTCTGCGCTCGAGACCGGGTACGACTTCCTTGCCGACACCGCCCACGCGGTCTCGGATCAGCTGACCGCGGGCATGGCGCCCGGCTCGTCGAACACCGAGCTCATCTCCGAGAACGGCGCACCCCAGACCCCGTGCCCCGTCGGCACGCCGACGAGCGGGGTGACCGCCCCGTGCAGCTGGACGGCCGACGCACTGCGCACGGCCATCCTTGGGCAGCGCCATGACCTGCTCTTCCTGGCCGGCCATTTCTCGGCAAACGAGGCGCTCGCCGCGGACTTCACGACGCGCGTGAACGTCTCGGAGCTTGCTGCCTCGCCGGTGGACCTCGCCCTGTCCGTCGTCTTCAGCAACGGCTGCCACTCCGGGTACAACATCGTCAACGGCGACGCGATCACGGGCGTGACCCAGCCGCTCGACTGGGCGGAGGCATTCTCCCAGAAGGGTGCGACGCTGGTCGCCGGAACGGGCTACCAGTACGGCGACTCGGACTTCCTCGAGTACAGCGAGCGGATCTACGCCGAGTTCGCGCACCAGCTCCGCGTCGGGAACGATCCCGCCGGCGTGGCCGTGGGTGACGCGCTCGTCGCCTCCAAGCTCCGCTACATGAGCACGACCTCGTCGGTCTCCGGGCTCCATGAGAAGGCGCTCCTGGAGTCCGCGCTGTTCGGCCTGCCCATGTTCAAGGTGAACATGCCCGGGCGTGACACCGCCGCCGGCTCCACGGCTCAGTCGCTCGCGTTCACCCCGGGCGATGTCGCCGGAGAGCTCACGTGGACCGACCTCGTCACGCCGACCCCCACCGCACAGCACAACAAGTCGCTCTCCCTGCTCAACAGCCAGGGAACGCCCGCGGGCAACATCTGGACGACCTGGTTCTCGGGTGCGGACGGCGTCAGCCTGAACCCGGGTGATCCCGTGCTGCCGCTCGACATCCGCAACGTGACCCAGTCGCAGAAGGTCCTCCGCGGCGTCGTGTTCCTCGGTGGCGACTACACGGACGTCCGCAGCGTGACCACCCCGGATGGCGCAAGCCGCCCGGTCGTCCCGCTGACGGCAACCGCGGGCACCGAGCTCGGCGGCACCCACCTCACCTTCGGCTCGCCCGTCTTCTACCCCGAGCGGCCTTGGACCGTGAACTACTTCGGCAGACTCGCCGGCGCGGGCGGGTCGACGAACCTGATGCTGACGCCCGCGCAGCACATCGTGGAGACCGCCGGGGGCACCAGCGCTCTCCTCCGGCGCTACTCGAACCTGGATGTCCGCATGTACTACCTCGATTCGGCCACACCGGCCGACGGCTCGCTCGCCACCGGGCTCGCCCCGAGCATCTCCGATGTCGGCGCGACGATCGGCAGCAACGACCAGGTGACCTTCCAGGCCAAGGTGATGGGCGATCCGTTCGCCGGCGTCCTCCACGCCTGGATCACCTACACCCTGGGACCTGACGCGAACGGCCACGGCACGTGGGCCTCAGTGGAGCTCGACGCACCGACCGACGGATCGTCGACCTGGACCAGGACGGCCACGATCTCCGGCGTCACCCTCAACAAGCTCCGCTTCATGGCGCAGGCGGCCAGCGCCGGGGGCCTTGTCGCGATCGACACCAAGCTCGGCCAGTACTACGGCGCCGGGGCGGAGCCCCCGGCCAGCACGATCACGCTCATGCTCTCAAGCACGAACGCGGCGTACGGAGGCTCCGTCCACGCAACGGCCGCGCTCTCACCCGCAGTTGCCGGCAAGACGGTCGTCTTCCGTCTGGGCTCGACAACGAGGACGGCGGCCACGTCGGATGGCTCCGGAACGGACCCGCTGGGAACGGCGTCGGTCGACCTTCCCCTCCAGGCGACGCCGGGTGCCTACTCGGCGTCCGCGAGCTTCCTCGGGGACGACACGCTGCTGCCGAGCAGCTCGATCCAACCCATCACGATCGCCCCGATGCCGACCACGACGACGATCGCCCATGACGCCGGCTTCCCGCTGCAGGCCGGCAAGGAGAGCGGCGTCACGGCCGTCGTGACGGACGGCAACGGCGGCCCGCTCGCCTTCCGCAACATGTTCTTCGTCGTTGACGGTGTCCGCGCTTCGTTGACGGACCCGGCCTTCGGTTACACGGTCACGCGGCTCACGGACGCGACCGGAACAGCCCGCCTCGGGCCGATCCCGACGCCGTTCGCCGGCGGCAAGGCGTACACGATCACCGCGTACTACGCCTCACCCTTCACCTCGGTGCCCGACGGCAGCATTGTGAATACGTCCGACGCAACCTACGTCGGGAGCCAGGGTGCGCTCCCGGTCCCGGGTGATCCCCCGCTGAGGATCGAGAAGGGCGACCAGAAGATCGTCTTCGACGAGATCCCAGCCAAGGTCTTCGGCGATCTCCCCTTCGGGGTGAGCGCGACGACGTCCTCGGGGCTGCCGGTCAGCTTCTCGACCGCCACGCCGACGACCTGCACCATCAGCGGGTCGACCGTCACGATCGTCGCGGCGGGCAACTGCACGATCAACGCCTCGCAGGCCGGGGACGGCACGTGGAGCCCAGCGGCGGATGTCTCCCGGTCGGTCTCGACCGCCAAGGCGCACGCCGACGTCACGCTCGACTGCGCCACCGGTGGCCCGTTCAACTACACGGGGACCTCGATCACCCCGTGCACGGCGACCGCGAACGGCGCCCAGGGCAACCCGATCTTCGGCATCAACATCGCGTACGACGCCGCCGCCGCGCTGCCGATCGACGCGGGCACCTATGCGGTCGACGCCGCGATCAATGACCCGAACTACGCGGGTGAGGCGACCGACTCGGTCACGATCGGCCAGGCCTCCCTGACCGTCACGCCCAACGCACAGAGCGTCACGTACGGCACGGCGGTCCCGATCACCAGCTTCTACACCTTCGGCGTCACGGGCTTCGTGCCCGGCGAATCGGCGGACTCCGCGGCCGGCTACGCCCCGCCGACCTGTTCCAGCGGGTACACCACCACAACCCCGGTGTCCTCGGTCTCGATCTCCTGCACGGGTGGATCTGCGACGAACTACACGTTCGACACGTCGGCCACAGCGCAGCTGACCATCGGCAGGGCCGCCCTGACCGTGACCCCGAAGGACCAGACCGTCACGTTCGGCGGTTCCGCACCCGAGTACACCTTTGCCGTCACCGGCTTCCAGAACGGCGAGTCGGCAGGCACATTGGCCCCGGGGGACTACACCGCACCGAGTTGCTCCACGAGCAACCCGGCCTACACCACCACGACGCCGGTGTCCTCGATTCCGATCTCCTGCACGGGTGGTGCCGCCACCAACTACACCTTCAACACCTCCGCCACCGCCCTCCTTGCGATCACCAAGGCCAGCCAGGCCGCCGTCATCCTGGGCGGGACCCAATCCCCGGCGTCCTACTACGACACGCAGACGCTCTCGGCGACCGGTGGCTCGAGTTCGGGCGACTTCACGTACAGCACGGGCACCTCGACTGCCTGCTCCGTCACCGGCAACGTGCTCACGATCACCGCCTCCACCGGCACCTGCTCGGTCCATGCCACCAAGGCCGGCGACGCCAATTACAACGCCCAGGACTCGGACCCCGTCAGCATCACCGTCCGGAAGGCAAGCCTGACCGTGACGCCGAAGGACCAGACCGTGACGTACGGAGGCGCCGCCACCAACTACGCCTTTGCCGTCACCGGCTTCCGGAACGGCGAGACGGCGGCCACCGCGGCCGGGTACACCGCCCCGACCTGCTCCAGCGGGTACACCACCACCACGGCGGTGTCCTCGATCCCGATCACCTGCACGGGTGGCTCGGCGACGAACTACACGTTCGACACGTCGGCCACAGCGCAGCTGACCATCGGTCAGGCGAACCAGGCCGCCCTGGTCCTGACCGGCACCAGCAGCCCCGCCGCGTACGGGTCGACCCAGACCCTGGGCACCTCGGGCGGTTCCGGCACGGGTGCGGTCACCTACGCCAGCAGCACCCCGGCCGTG
>Ga0315271_10002823_pt1 | contig 10946 bp, 11 predicted proteins | sample C3_top_MG_FD_204664 | JGI IMG/M metagenome (GOLD analysis project Ga0315271, IMG submission 204664) | Sediment microbial communities from Yellowstone Lake, YNP, Wyoming, USA - C3_top | ecosystem: Environmental > Aquatic > Freshwater > Lake > Sediment | place: USA: Wyoming | collected 2017-08-01
CCTCGGGGCGAAGGCGCCCCTCGATGAGAAGCGGCTCGAGAGCGTCGCCTTGTACTGGCACTTCGTCGACTTCGTCTGGATCTTCATCCTCTCGACCTTCTACTTCTTCTGATCGAACATGATCGACCCGCTTCGACCGTACTGGCCGACCAACCGGAGCATCGCCGGGATGCTGGTCCGGAGTCTGTGTCTTTTTGCCGCCGCGGGCGCCGTGGCCTTCGGGGTGTCCCGCTCCTTCGCGTTCTTCGTGGTGCTGCCCGCGGCCCTCGCCCAGGCCTCGCTCCTCGTCTTCGAGTGGATGGAGCTGAAGCGCACCCACCGCTCCGGGCTGATCGCCGGCGGCATCGCCGCCTTTCTCTTCCTCTCGCTGGTCCTCGTGCTGGTGATCGAGAGCCGCTCGGTTCTCATGCTGTCGGTGCGATGAAGAAGCCCTCGCGGATCGACTGGCGATGTCTCAGACGGCTTGCGGGCTCGGCGGCCCTCGCCGTCCTCTCCCTTATCGCCGGCTCCCCGGACGCGATCGCGCAGTGCTCGTTGTGCCGCGACGCGGTGGCCGCGTCGTCCTCGCAGACCCGCGAGGCCATGAATTACGCGATCATCGGCCTGGCCATGGCGCCGTATGGCGTCGCCGCGCTCGCCGCATGGACTCTCTCGCCCGCGGTGCGCGCCGGCGTGCGCGCGCAGCTCAGGCGTCTCCCGTTTCGCAGGCCGGAGAACCCTTCGTGACCTCGCCCCTCTGGCCTGCGATCAACGCGGCGTTCAATTTCACCTCCGCGGTCTGCCTGATCTTCGGGTACCAGAGCATCAAGCGGGGGCGGAGAGAGACGCACCGGCGCTTCATGCTCGCGGCTTTCTCGTGCTCGGTCGTCTTCCTGATCAGTTACCTCGCCTATCACTTTCAGGTGGGTTCGGTGAAGTTCTCCGGTCAGGGCCCGATGAGGACGCTCTACCTCGGCATCCTCCTGAGCCACACCGTGCTCGCGGTCCTGGTAGCACCTCTCGCCATCACCACCTTGAGCCGGGCGCTCCAGGCGCGCTTCGATGTTCACCGCAGAATCGCCCGGGTGACGTTCCCGATCTGGATCTACGTATCGATCACGGGCGTCGTCGTTTACCTGATGCTGTACCAGATGTGAGACGCGCCCTCCTCTTCCTGGCTTTGGCATTTGGGCTCGTCGGTTCGGCCCGGGGGGACGAGGTGCAGGCTGCGCGCGATCGGGCCCTCGCTCTGCTCAACCGCTCGGTTGCCCTCTCGACCAGGGTGGCGAAGGAGCTGAAGACGGATCAGTCGAGGTCGGAGATCTTCGCTGTCCTTCTCAAGGCGGACCGGCTGGATGGCTCGAGTATCGGGGTGTACGATGCGGACAGCCGCAGGGTGGCCTGGGTCGGTTCTCCCATCGATCCGCTGCGCCTTCCCGAGGTGGACCCGTCCGTTCCTGTCCGCTTCGTGGCCGCGACCCGGTCCCGGGCCGCGCTGGTGGTGACCGGGATTGGACCCGGGCCCTGGTTCGTTCTCGTTTCGACGCCTCTTCTGGAGACCCGGCGCGGAGAGGGAGACCAGGTGGAGGTCGTCGATGTCCTGGATCCCTCCCGGAAGCTCGGCCTGGACTACTCGGATCACTCCGCGCCCGCCCAGGGCGACCATAGCCGCGAAAGCATCACCGTGCTCGGTGTGACCTTCGCTCGAATCTCGCCGCACTCGGCCGAGACCCATGGCGGGGCCCTCTCCCCGGTGGACCTGTCGATGACCTCGCTCCTCCTCTTCACCCTCTTCCTGTCGGCCCTCGGCGCCACCTACCGATTCGCGCGGCTCGACTTCGAGAGGCCGCGGCCCTTCGCTGTCGCCCTCCTGTGCGTTCTCTCGGCCCTCTCGGTCACCGCCCTCGTGGCCGAGTTCGCGGCCCGGGCGAAGGAGCGCGACGTGGTGAGGCGTGAAGTCGAGTCCGTCCTTCGTGCGCACCTCAGTCCTCTCGAGGCGACGCTTCTGGCCACGGAGCGGGTGATTGACCAGGCGCGCCTTTTCGAAGCCTCGCCCGCCGGACGCTTCGGCACGGAGGAACTCGCGTTCGATCTCTGGTCGGACTCGGCTCTCTCTCAACCGTTCCTCCCTTCCTTCGTCGAGGTGCTGGACCGGTCGGGGACGGTGGTGAGCCGGTACGCGCGCGATGTGCCGCGCGGTCCGAAGCCTTCGCTGCCCACCAGCGGATCGTGGACGAAATCCACCACCCTCCTCGGCGTCGGCGACCTGGCCCAGGCGCGCGGACTCGTGTCGGAGCGCCTTCTTCTCTCCACGGGAGAGCTCCTCGGCGCTGTCCGCATCGGCGCGGTCTCCGATCTCTCCCTGGCTCTGCGGATGCTTTCGGAGCAGAACGGGGTTCGGCTCATCGGGATACGCGGAGCCGGGGGAGAGTTGATCCAGGATCCGGCGGTGGCTTCCCCCGCTTTGCTCACGGGAGCGGGAGGGGCTCGAATCGAAGTCCCGGTCGACCAGCGGACCTTTACGTTCGAGCTGGCGAGCACTACCCCCAGCGCGCCCTTTCGAACTCTGGGTGTCCGTCTCCTGGGCGAGGGCCTTGGGCTCGTGGTTCTGGCCCTTGGTCTGGGGGCGTGGCTTGGGAACCGGAGACGCACGCGCTCGGCTGCCCTGGGCCTCTTCCGCCGGCATTCGTTCCGCCTGTTCGTGGCCTTTCTCACACTCTCCGCCCTCTCGCTGTTCTTCTTTCAGACCCTGGTCCGCGACTTCGTGGCCCAAAGGCTCGTGTCCGAAACCGAGACGGAGGCGAGGCGCATCGCCGCCATCGCGCGCAAGTCCCTGAGCGATCTCTCGGCTTTTCAGGAAGCGGAGGTGCTTGGACCCCTGGCCATCTCCGACGCGGCCATCTCCTGGGTCGCGGCCCTCGTCTCCAACGATCTGGAACTGTTCGATGAATCCGGCGAACTCGTGGCCACCAACGTGAGGGAGGACGTGGATGCGGGTCTTCTTTCGAGGCTCGCTCCTGCAGACGCCTACAGCCGGCTCGTTCTCGCCGACGGGGACATGATGTTTCACCGGCCTCCCGGCGGCCTCGTGCCCTCGGCTGTCTCGGCGCGGCTGGTTCTGCCCGCGGGCCGCACCGGACTGGTTCGAGTCAACCTGCAGAACCGCGAGGCGCAGGTGGCCGCGGTCCTGAGCGACCTCGACACGCGCATGAGGATCGCCGCCCTTTCCCTTCTCGCCGTCGCCACCATGCTCGCGTGGTTCCTGGCCCGGAGAATTTCCGGTCCGGTCCTCGAAATGACGGTGGCGTCGCGCCGCATCGCCCAGGGCGATCTCTCGGTGCGGGTGCCGGTGCGGACCGGAGACGAGGTGGGCGAACTCGCGCATTCCTTCAACACCATGGCCCACGATCTCGCCCGGCAGCAGAGAGAGATCGAGCGTCGGGAACGGCTCGCGGCGTGGGCGGACATGGCGGCGCAGGTCGCTCACGAGGTCAAGAATCCGCTCACCCCCATCCAGCTTTCAGCCGAGCACCTGCAGCGCGCCTACCGCGCGAGCGGCATCGTTTCGGAGACCTTCGAGTCGGTGGTCGCGGTGTGCACCCGCACGATTCTGGAATCGGTGACGAAGCTCCGGGACATCGCCTCCGAGTTCGCGGCCTTCGTGCGCGAACCGGTGGATCGGAGCGAGCGCGTGGACATGAGCGTCCTGACCCGGAGCGTGATCAAGCCTTATCAGGACGTGCTCCCCGAGGGACTTCGGCTCGCCGCGCGCTTCGGGCCTGCCTGCCCGGTTCGAGGCGAGTCGAAGCTCATCGAGAGGGCGATCCGGAACCTCCTCGAGAACTCCGTGCAGGCGGTGGGGAACGCGGGAGAGATCAGGATCTCCTGTCTTCCCGTCAGGGAATTCGCGGAGCTCGTGATCGAGGACACCGGGCCGGGTTTCGACGAGGAGACGCGCGCCCGACTCTTCGAACCCTTCTTCTCCACCAAGACCCAGGGCTCGGGCCTCGGTCTTGCCCTCGTGAAGAAGGTTGCGGAGGATCTGGGCGGCTCGGCGTCGCTCGACCGCGACGGCGAGGTCACTCGCGCCACTCTGCGGCTTCCCCTCTCTGCGGTCTGACGCCCTGCCTTCAGGACCGCCCGGTCGCGCGACGGGCCTTCTCGATGACGCGAGCCAGGTCGGGCGTGAGGTCGTAGTCCTGGAGCGACCCGGCCGGCGCCCAGACCGCGTCGAGCGCGTCCGAGGCCGCGGCCAGCGTGCCCGACACCGGATGGGCCGCGTAGTCCATGATGACGTAGTGGAAGCCTTCCTCGCCGGGCGTGATGGCCTCGATGATCTCGACGAACGTCTCGATCTCGATGTCGATGCCGGTTTCTTCCCTCACTTCGCGGACGGCCGCGTCTTCGAGCGTCTCGCCCCACTCCAGGGTTCCCCCGGGGACCATCCAGCGGCCAAGGTTCGGGGCCTTTCCCCGCTTGATGAGGAGGATCTCGTTCCTGGCGCCAAAGACCACCGCACCGACGCCGATGAGCGGGCGCTTGTTCACCAACGGAGTGCCGCGCTCAGGGAGTCGCGGCCGTGGGATCGGGGGCGGGTGCGGGAGCCTCGGTGCTTACGGCTCCTCCTCCGTCCCCCTTGCGCCGCACCAGGCCGATCAGATAGGCGACGGGCCCGGAGGCGGTATAGCCGCAGGACCAGAGAAGAAGCGCCCACGCGGGCTCGGTCGCGATGAGAGCGAGGAGCGCCGCGATTCCCACCATGGCGAAATAGCTGCGACGGCTTCGCAGGTCGAAGGTCTTGAACGACCAGTAGCGCAGGGTGCTGACCATCAGGAACGCGCCGATGACCAGGAGAGTCATGGCGAAGGCGGCGCCCACGCGATCGTTCATGGGCTCGGGCCGGAAGTAGATGATGGAGATCACGAAGCCGGCGGCGGCGGGAGAGGGAAGGCCGACGAAGTAGCGGCCGTCCACCACTTTCCTCTGGACGTTGAAACGGGCCAGCCGGATGGCCGCGCACATCACGAAGAAGAACGCGGCCAGGAACGACTTGTGGAGCGTGGCGAGGCCCCACTGATACGCGATGATGGCGGGAGCCACGCCGAACGACACGATGTCCGACAGGCTGTCGAGTTGCGCGCCGAACTCCGAGGTGGTGCCGGTCATGCGCGCGATCCGTCCGTCGAGCATGTCGAAGATCACGGCCACCACGATGAGCTGGGCCGCGGTCTCGAATTCGAGTCGCAGCGAATAGATGATCGCCGAGAAGCCGAGGAACAGGTTTCCGATGGTGAACAGGCTCGGCAGGAGCGCCGCGCCCTTCTTGAGCCCGGGTTTCTTGAGCCGGTCGGTGATGGTCATGACGACGGACTCTTGGCCGCGGGCTCGGGAAGGTGCGCGATCACGGAGCTTCCACCGCTCACCCGGTCGCCCACCTTGACGTCAATGGTCGTGCCCTGGGGAAGAAACACATCGGTGCGCGAGCCGAAGCGGATGAGGCCCACCTGCTCGCCCCGCGCCACCACGTCTCCGACCTTCTTGCGAAAGACGATGCGCCGGGCGATGAGTCCCGCGATCTGGGTGAATCCGACCCGGCCCTCGGGTCCCTCGACAAAGGCGCGATTCTGTTCGTTGCGCAGGGAAGCCTTGTCGTCGAAGGCGGGAAGGAATTCGCCCTTGTTGTAGACCACGTCGGTGATTCGGCCCGCGATGGGCGCTCGATTGATGTGAACGTCGAACACCGAGAGGAAGATGGAGATCTGGGTCGAGCCCGCTCCGGCGGGGTGGCCCGCGGGAATGGGGACGATCATCACCACCTTGCCGTCCGCCGGCGAGACCACGAGCCCTTTGCCCTGGGGAATCTCGCGGAAGGGATCCCGGAAGAACGCGGTCACGAAGACCGCGAGGATGAGGAGAACGGCGAAGGCCCGCCACGAGAAGTACGCCCCGATGGCGGCGATCACGATGGCGGCAGCGACGAAGGGCAGGCCTTCAGGAGCGATCTTCAAAACGGGTGGTCCTTAGTTTCCGCGAAACGACGACCGAGGCGCCCCGCGGGCGGGGCGTTCCCGGGCCGCCGGGCACGTCTCGAGGGGGTCTTTACACTGCGGTCGTCAATGAGACTGCCGCGCGATTTCCTCCATGCGGTCGCGGCCGGCGAGCTTCAGCTTCTTGAGCTTCGATTCCTCGATCTGTTCGGCGTCGGTCAGGACCACCTTTTCAGAGAGGGCCTTGAGACGATTCTCAAGTTCCGTGTGCTCCTGGTAGAGCCTGCGGTATTCCTCGTTGCTCGCAAGCAGCGACTCCCGAGTCACGGCGTTCAATGACGGCATCGTGAGACCTCCTGGTTTTGCTATCGAAGAAGAAGATTCGCTCCTCAAGGTCTGGAGGAGGTGGCTTCAGGACTTCGACCCTAGCACGCGTTTCTTGGACCTTTCAACCCTGCTTCATGGCTCATTTCCAGCCGCATCAGGATCGCATCTTCAACGGGTTCCGCGTAGAAACCCCGGCGCCGCTGGACCTCCCTGAATCCAGCCCCGGCGTAGAGTCTGCGGGCTTCCTGATTCCCCTCTCGAACCTCGAGGAACACGCTTTGGACGCCGGTGGAGGCGGCCTGGTCGAGGAGGGACGAGAGCAAACGCCTCCCCAGTCCAAGTCCTCGCCGGTCGGGACGCACGGCCAGATTCACGATGTCCATGTCCGGGACCTGGATCCGGGTCACCACGAATGCGACGGTGGCGCCCGTCGTCCTGAGAACGAACAACGTGGGCGGGGCGTGCCCGAATTCCGCCGCGAACGCTTCGCGGGTCCAGGCCCGTGGAGAGTCGCGATCGATGGACACCAGAGTGTCGAGATCCCCCTCGCGGGCGGGGCCGAATTCGAGACCGAACGGAACGCCGTCGTCGGGCCCGGCCATCACTTCCCTCGCGGCTGAGAGTCGAGCAGGCCTCGGGTCAGGGGGTCGCGCAGGTAGAAGGGGAGCAACTCGCCGGCCGGACCGGTGGTCTCCGCGGAGGCTTTCGCCTCGGCGAGTCCGGCAAGATGGGGGGCGAGACCGCCGTCCAGGGCGAGAACCTGGATGCCGGGAAAGGCGGCCTCGATTTCCGTCCGGTGCTTGGTCGCCGCCGAGCCGGTGGCGACCGCCGGCGCGAGCACGAAGTCCCGCAGGGCGGCCAGCACGACTTCCAGGTCGCCGGATTCGCGGCTCGAGATGAGCGCGCCGCCTTCGTCATGGGCGCTCGCGAACACTTCGCCGTGAAACAGATCGGTGACGGCCAGGATCCGCGATCCGCGCCCCCGGGCCGCCCAGGCCGCGACATCGGTGGCGAGGGCGCCAAAGCAGGGCCTGGTCCCCGAAAGGCCCCGCACGCACGCGAGCGAGACCCGAAGTCCCGTGAACGAACCCGGCCCCACCACGACCGCGAAGAGGTCGACGTCGCCCACACCCAGTCCCGCGTCAGAGAAGACTCCCTCGATCGCGGGCAGAAGGCGCTGAGAATGGCCGTGATCGGCCTCGAACGCGCGCGTCTTGAGGATGGTTCCGTTCCGCGCCAGGGCGACGCTGCCGAGGGAGGACGAGGTGTCGAGGGCCAGGACCAGGGGCGCGGGTGGCGGCGGGGTGAGGGAAGGCACTGAAGAGGCAGAGCTTATACTCGCCGACCCTCGTCCTCCAGATTGAAACCAAGACGCCCATGTCCGTGACGCCCACACCCGCCATGCAGCAGTACCACCGCATGAAGGCGGAACATCCGGGCGCGCTTCTGTTCTTCCGCATGGGCGATTTCTACGAGCTCTTCTTCGAAGACGCGACCATCGCGGCGCCGCTGCTCGACATCGCCCTCACGTCGCGAGCGAAGGACTCGACCGGCGAGCCCATTCCGATGTGCGGCGTGCCGCATCGCGCGCTCGATGCCTATGTGCGCGCCCTGGTCGAGAAGGGCCAGCGGGTCGCGATCGGCGAGCAGCTCGAAGACCCGAAGGGTGCGAAGGGCGTGGTCAAGCGCGGCGTCGTCCGCGTCATCACACCGGGAACCTTCATCGACGACGAATCGCCCCTCGCTCAGGCCTCGAGGATCGCGGCGTGCTACCCCGGGCGGTCGGCCCTGGGTGCGGCGGTCATCGATCCGGTCTCGGGTGAGTTCTTCGTTTTCGAACGCCGCGGCGAGGGCCGCGTCGAGGCGTTCTTCGACGATCTTCTCGCCATCGGACCGCGCGAGTTGCTGTGGCCGGAGGGCGTGGCCCGGCCCGATCACTTCGACACCGCCAAGATCGGGGCCTCGGTTTTCGAACTCGATTCGGAGTTCGACACCAAGCGGGCGCGTGAGGAACTCCTGCGTCACTTCGGCGTGATCAACCTCGAGGCCATGGGTTGCGAGCGCATGCCCGAAGCGGCCACGGCCGCGGGCGCCCTGCTCCTCTATCTGAAATCCACGCAGAAGCGCGAGTTGTCCCACGTCACCTCGCTCACCCACCGCGATGACGGCGACGTCCTTATCCTCGACGAATCGACGCGCCGGAATCTCGAACTGGTCGAGAACCTGATCGACGGCTCTCCCCGGGGCACGCTCCTTTCCGTGCTCGACCAGACCCATTCGCCCATGGGCGGCCGCCTGCTCCGCGACTGGATCCTGCGACCGTTGTCCCGACGCGAGCCGATCCAGGACCGCCTCGACGCCGTCGAGGAACTCGCGTTCCGGAGCCGCACCCGCAGCGACCTCGAGGACGCCCTGGCCAGAATCCGCGATCTCGACCGGCTGGTCGCGAAGCTGACCTTCGGACGGACGACCCCGCGCGATCTCGCGTCCCTCGCGGCGTCTCTTCGCGGCGTGGCCGCCACCAAGGTCGCCGGATCCGAGCTGAACGCGCCGCTGCTGCGCGGGCAGGTGCAGGCCCTCGACGCCCACGAGAAACTGGCCGATCGGATTCAGAGCACGCTCGTCGATTCGCCTCCCGCGATCGTGGGCGACAGCGAGCTCGTTCGTCCCGGCGTCGATGCGCAGGTCGACGAACTCCGGAGCCTGCATACCGGCGGCAAGGAAGCGATTGCGAGGATCGAATCGCACGAACGCGAACGCACCGGGATCTCGTCGCTGAAGGTCCGCTACAACCGCGTCTTTGGCTATTACATCGAGATCACGAAGCCGAATCTTCACCTCGTGCCGGATGACTACATCCGCCGGCAGACCGTGGTCTCGGGCGAACGATTCGTCACCCCCGAACTGAAGGATTTCGAGGAGAAGGTGCTTCGGGCCGAAGAACATCTTCTGGAGCGCGAAAAGGAGATCCTCGCCGGACTCGTTGAAGCGGCGCTCGTCTGCGTCAAGGAGCTGCAGGCCACGTCCCGCGCCATCGCCATCATCGATGTGATCGCCTCCCTCGCCGAGGCCGCCCAGCGCCTCAACTACGTGAAGCCCCGGCTGTCGTCGGATGGAGAGCTCGTGTATCGCGAGGGTCGCCATCCGGTGGTCGAGTCCTCCACCGAGAACCCCTTCGTGTCCAACGACCTCGTCTTCGGCGCGGCCCAGGATTCGCCGCGCCTCTTCATCGTCACCGGTCCCAACATGGGCGGCAAATCGACCTTCCTGCGCCAGACCGGCCTCATGGTGGTGATGGCGCAGATGGGCTCGTTCGTTCCGGCCCTCGAGGCCAAGATGACGGTGTGCGATCGGCTCTTCACCCGCGTGGGCGCTTCCGACTATCTGCTGCGTGGCCAATCCACGTTCATGGTGGAGATGCAGGAGACCGCCTACATTCTTCGCCATGCCACCGAGCGCAGCCTGCTGTTGCTCGATGAGATCGGACGAGGCACCGCGACCTTCGATGGACTCTCCATCGCCTGGGCGGTGGCCGAGCACCTGGCCGAGCGCGGCCCGCATTGTCCGCGCACGCTGTTCGCGACGCACTATCACGAGCTCGTGGACCTCGCCGTCGATAGGCCCACTGTGTCGAACCTGCACGTGACCGCGCGCGAGTGGAAGGACGACATTCTGTTCCTGCGTCGCGTCGAGCCCGGCGGCTCGGATCGATCCTTCGGCATTCAGGTCGCGAAGCTGTCCGGTCTGCCGGCCCCCGTGGTGAAGCGTGCCCGCGAGATCCTCAAGAACCTCGAGCAGACGGAGTTCGACTCCGAAGGCCGGCCGAAACTCGCCCGCACCGGCGTCATGGGCGCCCCGAAGGAGCGCCAACTCTCTCTGTTCGCTCCCGTCTCCGATGCGGTGGCGGATGATCTTCGCAAGACGGATGTCAACGCCCTCACGCCGATCGAAGCGCTCAATCTCCTGGTTGAGCTGAAGAAGAAGCTCGAGGGCTAGCCTCGCTTCATGATCGCGCGGAGTCTGTCCCTCCTGGCCGTGATGCTCGCTGCGGCCGGGCAGGCGCCGGTGGCCAGACCATCGACGCCTGGTCGAGCGCCGCAGTTCGAAGTGGGGACAGAGCTGGTGCTCGTGGACGCCGTCGTCACCGACAAGCACGACAAGCCGGTTCTGGATCTCACCCGCGAGGACTTCCGCGTGTCTGTGGACGGGGTCGAGCGTGACATCGTCTCCTTCGCGGCGTTCGGCGCGGCCGCCGCCCGTGCTCGCGCCGAAGCGTTGCCCGATCCGGCCTCCTCCGACCGCCCCGCGCCCCTTCCCGCCTTTGTTCCCGCCTCCACGGTGATCCTCATCGACGAGGGACATCTGACCGGCGCGCAAAGCGCCCAACTCGACCCGTTTTTCGCCACGATCCTGCGAGCCCTCGAGGAGCGTCAGGGCCGCGTGCTGGTGCTCGCCCCCTGGTCGAAGGTGGCCTTTGCCGGGCAGCTTCCGGGCGGCCTGGCCGGGCTCACCGAGGCGGTGAAGCATCGGCGAGGCCAGCGCATCCTGGAGACCAATACCTGGCCGATGACCGACGCCGAGGCCTTCCTCATCGACCAGGGCGACACCCACACCCTGGCGCGCGTGGCTTCTCGTTTCACCTATCTCAATGCA
>Ga0315271_10002825_pt1 | contig 10943 bp, 6 predicted proteins | sample C3_top_MG_FD_204664 | JGI IMG/M metagenome (GOLD analysis project Ga0315271, IMG submission 204664) | Sediment microbial communities from Yellowstone Lake, YNP, Wyoming, USA - C3_top | ecosystem: Environmental > Aquatic > Freshwater > Lake > Sediment | place: USA: Wyoming | collected 2017-08-01
CTTGCAAGTCGGCGGCGCTACCGTCTGTCGTTGCCGGAAATCGAAGCGCCATCCCACTTCTGACCTGAAAAATGGCATCTGTTTTTGCTGTCTGTGACAACCGGATAAGCACGGTTCAGTCTATGGCAACGACGAGTAACGCGGCCATGCGGAAAAAGACGCCGTTTTATGGTTCGGTATTTATGATTCGCGACACTAGAGCTCGCCGTTGGCGCCCGCACGCATCACGCTGTCGATCTTGTCGCGGATGGCCAGTGCGCCTTGGCGCAGTTCCGGGGTGATGTTCAACTGCTTGCCGGCCATGTTGATTCCGGTCACATCCCAGTCCAGCGTCATCACCCAGATGTTCTTGTCGGCGTCTTCCATCACCGTGATGCGGCAGGGCATGAATACTGCCATTTCGGGGATGATCCGCAGCATATCGCGACCGACGGCGATATCGCAGAAACTGAACACTTCGATGCGCGGCGCACTATGGTCGTTCAGCACTGACCTGAAGTCTTTCCACATCTGGTTTTTGCCGACGAATTTCAGATTGACCTGGTTGGCGCGCAGCATCATCGACTCGACCACTTCGTCGAAGCTGATGCCGGGTTTGGCTTTGTATTTGACGGCGAAATGGTTCACCACCTCACGCGCATCCATTTGCACCATGTTGGTGGTCATCGGCATCGCCAGTTGCATCCAGCGTTTTTTCTCGTCGGGGGTGAGGATGCGGTTCATCTGGTAATCGCGATAAGGCGGCGGCGCTGCCTGCTGCATCATGATCGGACCATAAGGCGAGGGCGTGGCGTCGATCCAGCCAGACGGCGGCACGGTTGCCGGCTTGGGTTGCGCCGTCGGCGCAGGCGGCTCGGCGGCGAGCAGCGGCAGGCTGCACAGGCAGGCGAGGGCAAAATAAAAGAGGCGCATCATGGCGGGCTCCTGGGTGGTGACGCGGTCATCCTACGCGCCGCAATGCGCACGTCAACGAGACATCAACTGCGTTCGCGGAAGAGACTTTCCAGTGTAGCCAGTTCGGCGGCGGCGCGGGCGAAATCTCCGTCCCGCACGCAGGCTTCGATGCGTGCCGCGCCTTCCTGAATCGCGCGGGCTGCCACGCTGGCAGCCGCGCCTTTCAGGGCGTGCGCTTCCTTGCGGCAGCAATCGGCATCGCGCTGTTCAATCCCGCGCTGCAATGCCGCCAGGCTGGTTTCGGTGGTGCTGATGAAAAGGCTGACCAGATTGTCCGCCAGTTCCGGATTGCCAGGATAGCGCGCACGCAGCGCAGCCAGATCGAGCAGCGGTGCATGATGTGCAGCGGCGCGGTCGGGCGCCAGCCACTGGGTTAACAGCGCCGCCAGCGCAGCCTCGGTGTAAGGCTTGGACAGATAGTCGTTCGCGCCTGCCGCCAGACAGGTTTCACGGAAACCGGTGTTGGCATTGGCGGTTAGCGCGATGATGGGGATGTTGCGTAGGTTGGCCGGCAACAGGCGGATCCGTCGGGTCGCTTCCAGACCATCCATTTCCGGCATTTGCCAGTCCATCAGCACCAGGTCGAAGCGCTCTTGCGCCAGCAGTTCCAGCGCCTGCGTTCCGCTGGCGGTCATCACATGCTGCAAGCCCATGCCGCGCAACTGGTGTGCCAGCACTTTCTGGTTCACCGGATGATCTTCCGCCACCAAGATGCGCCCGTGCAACTGAATGACGGGCGCTGCGGGCAGCTCGACCGGCGCCAGCGTAGTCGGCGGCAACCGGAGATGCAGGGTAAAGCGACTGCCTTGATCCGGCGCGCTTTCAACGGTGAGCCGACCGCCCATCAATTCGGCCAGTTGGCTGCTGACTGCCAGCCCCAGACCGGTGCCGCCGTAGCGGCGGGTGGTCGACGAATCCGCTTGCGAAAACGCCTGGAACAGGCGGGTTTGCGTGTCGGCGCCGATGCCGATGCCGCTGTCACGCACGCTGAACTGACAGGAAATTTCGCCGCCCGCCGTTTCGAACAGCACGCGCAGTTCGACTTCGCCCTGCTGGGTGAATTTGATCGCGTTATCGATCAGGTTGAGCAGAATCTGGCGGATGCGGGTGGGGTCGCCCAGCAGGGCGGCAGGCGGCGGGTCGGGCAACGACAGGGCGAGGCGCAGGTTTTTTTCCAGCGCGCGCGCCCGAAACAATGCCACCACGTTTTGCACCAGCGTTGCCGGCGAGAAAGCGACGTGCTCGATAGTCAGTTTGCCCGCCTCGATTTTGGAGAAATCGAGGATGTCGTTGATGATGGCGAGCAGGCTTTCAGCCGAGGTTTTCAGGGTTGAAATGTATTCGCGCTGCTGCCCGTCGAGCGGCGTTTTCAAGAGCAGGGTGCTCATCCCCAGAATGCCGTGCATCGGGGTGCGGATTTCGTGACTGATGTTGGCAACGAACGCCGATTTGGCCTGCGCCATTTTCAGCGCGGCCTCGCGCACCGCTTCCTTGGCGGCCTCGGCCGCGCGGCGCTCCGATACATCGCGCATGATGGCCTGAATCACCGGTTTGCCTTCCAGTTGCATCGCGTGCAGGGCGATTTCAGCCGAGAACACCGAGCCATCCTGGCGCCGCCCTTGCCAGTCCATCACCGCATGTCCCTGGCGGCGCGCCAGCGAGATGGCCTGCCTGGCATGGTCTTGTGCGGTTGTGCCGTTGGCCTGCATCGGGGTGCCGAGCTGTTGAATCGGGGAGCGCAGAAAATCGTTTACCGACTCCATTCCGAACAGGGCGAGGGTGGCCGGGTTGCAGTCGGTAAAGCCCTTGTCGTCGAGGATGACGACAGCGTCGGAATTGGTTTCAAACAGCGTCTGGTATTTCAGTCTTTCCGTTTCCAGTTGCCGCGTCTGCTTCAGCAAGTGGCGGCTGACCCATACGGCGACCAGGGTAGCCAGCAGCGTGGCCAGGATGCCCAGTACCAACATCAGGGTGCGGGTGGCCTGATAGGCGGCATAGGTTTTGCCGAGCGCGGCTTCGTTGGCCTTGCGCTGCAGACGGGTCATCTTGTCGAGCGCTTCCACCAGGCGGTTTTGCAGCGGGATGGCTTGTTCCTGCAGCAGGGTGAGTGCGCCGGCATTATTCCCGTCAAGCGCCGCGTCGACCACATTGAACATGACCGGCTGGTTGCTGAAGGTGATGAGATCGAGCTCGTTCATCAGCCGTTTTTCTTCGGGCGCACTGAGCAGGGTCAGCAATTGAAGCCGATCCTTGGCGTAGCGCCCCCCGTATTCCTGGAATTGCAGAAACAGCGCATCTTTTTTCCACGGGTCGGGCGAAACCACGATGCTGTGCATCAGCACCGCACGATCACGCAGGGTGTCGCGCATCCGCGAGGCGAGGCGGGTTTTGACGTTGTTGACGGTGACCACGTTGGCCAGCTCGCTATTGAGATGCGCCATCTGGGTGACGCCCAATCCGATCACCGCCAGCATCAGCAACAGCGCAGCGGTGAAGCCGAGCCCGAGGTTGAACAGCAGGCCGCGCAGCGGGGAGAGCGGCATTACTCGGACACCGTGCCCGTGGGGCGAGCACCGTCCAACAGGATCGTCATCATCAGAACGGGCTTCATCGACGCAAAATCTGCTCTATAGTTGAAACGAGACTACGGCCAATCGTGGCGGGATGTTGAATCTGAGGACTGAACCATGAATGACGCACACACATCTGCTCCCGGCGAAACGGTTTCCAGTGAAACCAGTATCCCCGACAACGCACAGCTTGCGCAATGGCATGACGAGGCGGCGGCAGCGGTCTCCCAACCCGATCTGCACGAACGGGTGCGCGAACTGACCGCGCGTGCGCTGCATGAGCGGCGGATGGCGCTGCACGATATCCGCGAGATCGTCGCCGCGATTACCAGCGGGGTGGGCAGCGGCCTGACCTCGCGCGGCGGCGAAATGAAGGAGGGTCTCAAGCAGGCGGTGTCCGGCCTCGATGCGGCCATCGGCAGCGCGGCGCAGACTGCCTCCTACACCTTGCGCGAAGCTGCGGATCAGGGGAAGGCTTTCAAGGATAATGAACTGAAAGACAATCTAGAGCAGTTGCGCGATCTGGAGACGCAGCTTGTCGACGCCCTGAAACAGACTGCCAGGCTGTCCGGCGGCAAACTGAAAGAAGAACTCGGCTATCTGTCGGATCATCTGAAAGTCAGCGGCACCCGCACCGGTGAACAGGTGCGCGATGCGCTGCAACAACTGGCAGGCGGGATGAAAACCAGCAGTGAGGCGGGGCGCGCCGGGCTTTCCGAGTCGGCGAGCGTCGCCAGCGAGCGCTTGTCGCTGGCGGCCAGCGGCGTGCTGGCGGCCTTGTCGGATTCGCTTAAACGGCAGAGCGAACGCCTGCGTTCCTGATCCGGACTTCCGACAGCGGAAACGCTGTCGGCTACACTCTCGGCATTACTGATTACACAATCCAACAATGCTCTGGGAAACCATATCGGTCGTGCGCGACCTGCCGCGATTGCACGAAATCGCCTCGGTGATGATTCGCTATGGCTGGGGCGATCTGGTGCGCGTGCTGGGCATCAGCGGCGTGCTGGAACGCACCGGACGGATTCTGCACTGGCAAAGCACCAGCGAAATCAGTCAACTCGACGCGCCGGTGCGGATCCGCCGCGCACTGGAGGAACTGGGCCCGACTTTCGTCAAGCTGGGGCAATTGCTGGCAACCCGGGTGGACATGTTTCCGCCGCACTGGATTGCCGAATTCGAGAAGCTGCACAGCCAGGTGCCCGCCGTGCCCTATGAGGCTTTGCATGCCGATCTGGTGGCGGCCATCAAGGGCGAACCCGAGGCGGTGTTCGCCAGCTTCGATCAGGTGCCGCTGGCCGCCGCTTCGATCGCGCAGGTCTACCGCGCCACGCTCCAGAACGGCACGCCGGTGGTAGTCAAAATCCGCCGCCCCGGCATCGAGGGGGTGATCAAGGCTGATCTGCGCATTCTTGAACACATCGCCAAACTGCTGGATAGCGAAGTGCCGGATTTCCGGCGCTATGACCCGGTGCATATCGTCTCGCAATTTGGCCGCTCGCTGCATCGTGAACTCGATCTGGCCAAGGAGGCGCGCAATATCGACCAGTTCGCGCGCCACTTTGCCGATGAGCCGCTGGTGAAAATTCCCAAGGTGTACTGGGCATACAGCAACGATCGCGTCAACGTGCAGGAAGAAATCATCGGCATGTCGGGCGTGAGTCCCGACAAGCTGCGTGCCGACGGCCTCGACCCCAAACTGCTGGCGGGGCGCGGCGCCGAAGTGGTGTTGCGGATGGTGCTGGAGCACGGTTATTTTCATGCCGATCCGCACCCCGGCAATATCCTGTTCTTGCCCGGCAACCGCATCGGCCTGATCGATTTCGGCATGGTGGGCATGCTCACCGCTTCCCGCCGCAACCAGATCGTCGATCTGCTGCACGCGCTGACGCGCAAGGACGAGCAGGCGCTGCTACAGGTGTTGGTCGACTGGAGCGGCGATTCGGTGCTGGATGAAGAGCGGCTGGCCTACGATGTGGCGGAACTGCTGCAAAGCTACGACGATCTTCAGCTCAAGGACGTGAAAATCGGCGCGCTGCTGAACGACATCACGGCGCTCATGCGCGACAACAACCTGGCGCTGCCGGCCGACCTGACCTTGCTGTTCAAGACGCTGATCACGCTGGAAGGACTCGGGCAGCAGCTCGACCCCGAATTCCACATGATCGATCATGTAACGCCGTTTGTGGAGCGCATCTTTCAGCAGCGCTACACTCCGCAAGCGCTGCTGGCGCGCGGACGCAAAAGCGTGCGCGAAGCGCTGGAAGTGGTGGCCGACTTGCCACGCGATTTGCGCCACCTGCTGCGGGATATGCGGCGCGGACGGGTCAAGATCGATCTCGATCTGAAACGACTGGACAATTTTGGCCACCAGCTCGACCGCGCCAGCAACCGTTTGACCATGGGCATTCTGACCGCCTCGCTGGTGGTCGGCTCCAGCATCATCATGACGGTGAAGGGCGGCCCTCAACTTTTCGGCTTGCCGTTTTTTGGTCTGCTGGGATTTCTGATCGCGTTCTTCAACAGCCTGTGGATCATCTTTTCCATCTGGCGTTCGGGCAAACACTGAACCGGCTCAGGCGGTAAGCGCTGCTTCGCGCGGCGTCAATTGATCCAGCGCCAGCGGCCGCCCCAGCAGGTAGCCCTGCACGTGATCAAAGCCGAGTTGCTGCACCCGCTCCAGCACCGCTTCGTTTTCCACCCCTTCGGCCACCAGCGAATACCCGGCGTCACGCATCATGCGCGCGAAATCGGCGACCACGCGACTGGCACGGTCGTCCGCTTCGAGTTTTTTCACCAGCGAAATATCGAACTTGACCACGTCCACCGGCAAATCGACCAGATAGCGTAGCGGCGAATAGCCGGTGCCGAAGTCGTCCATGGCGATTTTGAAGTTCACCGTGCGCAGCAAATCGAGATAGGTGCGCACGTCCATCAACTGGGTGATGAGCGAGGTTTCGGTGATTTCCAGCATCAGCGGATGACGGGCGCTGTGGCGCGACAGCTCCATCAGCGTGGACACGACCTCGGGGCGGGAAATGCTCTGCGCGGAAATGTTGATCGAGACGCCGTTGCCTTCGGGCAGACGCTGCGCGGCGAGATCGGTATCCACCTGATGCAGCACCGCCAGGTCGAATTCGGTTTCGAGCCGGCGGCTGGCGACCACCGGCAGAAAATCGCCTGGCATCAGCAACTGTCCGTGGTGACGGATCCGCGCCAGCGCCTCGTAATAAGCGATCTGCCGCTGCGGCAGGCGGTGAATCGGCTGGTAATGCATTTCGATCATGCCGGGCTGCGCCAGCGCCTGATACAAGGCGCTGGTTTCGCGGTTGGCGACCAGGGTTTGCGCGCCGCTGTCGGTGTCTTCGCCGTAGACCGCGATGCGGCGGTGCCCCGGCTGCTTGGCGACGTACATGGCGATATCCGCCTGTTTGGGCAGCTCGTCGAGCCGGTCATGCTGGTACACGTCGCAAAACGCGATGCCGATGCTGATGCCCACCGGCTCGTTGATGCCCAGATCGGTGAAGCGGGCGGCATCGATCAGGCTCTGGCAGCGCTGGCCGATCTGCTTGGCCTGGGTGGGCGTGGTGCGCGACAGGAAGGTGGCGAATTCGTCGCCGCCCAGGCGGTATAGCCGGTCGTTGGCGCGCAGCGCCATCACCAATGCGTCGGCGATGATGGACAGCACGCGGTCGCCCTTGGCGTGGCCATAGGTGTCGTTGATGGCCTTGAAGCGGTCGCAGTCGAACAGCAGGAAGGCAACGCCTTGCGGCGACGACTCGACTTTCTTGCGAAATTCAGCCCAGTCTTCTTCGTAGGCGCGCCGATTATGGCAGCCGGTCAATGCATCCTGACGCGCCTGCGAATGAAATTCTCGGTTCTGGTTTTCCAGTGTGCCGTGCAGTTCGCGTAGTTGCAGTTGATAGTCGTGCAAGGAGCGCCGCACGTTGTCGAGTTCGGCGATCCGCAGCAGGCCGGGGCGGTGGGGCAGGTGCGGCAAGCGCGATTGCTGCATCGCGTCGATGTCGCGCGACAACTGCCGCAGGGGCCGCACCAGCGCCCGCTCGTACAGCCAGAATCCCGCCAGCGCGGCAGCGCCCAGCAAACCAAACAAGGCGATCAGGGTGCGTGAAAAAATCGCCTGATAGCGCAATTGATCGGGGTCGGGGCGCGCCATGAAGGTCAGCCGCGACGCCAGGCTGGCGGCGGCGATGGTTTCGCCGGCGGCGAGGCGTAGCCGGATGCTGGCAGGATCGATAAAACGAAAACTGCTTTGCAGCAGCGTGGGCAGGATGTCCAGCCGGATCAGGCCATAGCCGGCCAGTTTTTGCCCGCTGGCATCGCGATAAACGGGGAAGACCTGGTGCAGGATCGGCGTGTCCGCGGTGCGGGTCAGCCAGGCCGCAGGCGCAGCGCTTAAAGCGACTGCGTTCAGACGCTGGGGCAAAGGATGCGCGCTGAGGTCGGGCGCGAGCAGGGCGCCGTCTGGCGTGTAGAGCGCCACCCGTGCCTGCGTGGCCGGCAGGATGCCGGCTTCGTACACCCGTTGATTGCGCCAGTAGGCGTAATACGCAGGCAGCATTAGTTGTTGCCGGGTTTCATCCCAGTCCGCCAGTTTTGCCGCCTGCTTTTCAGTTTCGTCCAGCAACTGATCCAGCCGTGCCTGCAACTCGGCGGCGGCGGCCTCCTGGCGATGCCGTGCCAGATTGTCCGAGGCCGCGCGGGTCTGATACAGCGCATACGCGCCGAGCAGCGACATGCTCAGCATCAGTCCGGCGACAAACACCAGCGCCAGTTGCTTGATCGAGAGGGACAGCGAGCGGGCGCGGTTCATTCCGATTGCAGATAGGCGAGCGTATGTTCAAGCAAATCGAATTCGTGTTCGCCGTCCATGAAGTGATTGCCGCCTTCGATCACGACCAGTGGCGACTGTATGGATTGCAGCGCGCGCAACCAGCCTTGCGCCAGCCTGCCGTCGGCGCCGCCCATGACAAGCAGGGCGCGATCGCCGAGCTGGTGCAGCGCCGCCAGGGTGCGCGGCTGATCCCAGCGCGCGTAACTCAGCAGCGCCTCCGGCGGGGTGGGGTACTTGCCGCAAAACGACAAGGGATGGTTGACCAGATTGTGGTCGTGCCGCGCCACCTGGGCGGTCAGCCGTTCGATTAACGGCGCGCGCGGCATGCCGCCGATTTCCGCATCGACCAGCGAGACGCCGACAAAACCCGTGATCGCCGCATCCGGCTTGCCCGACAGATAGGCCAGCAACTGCAAACTGCCGAAGCTGTGACCGATCAGCACGATGCGGCGATGCCCCTTGCCGCGCAGCCACTTCACCCAGCGGTCGATTTCGACGAGATCGTCGTCAAGGCTGGTGTGATGCACGGCCTCGCAGGCCAGGCTTTGCTTGCGCGCGGGAATCCCCAGCGACAGCGTGGGCGTCAGCACGCTGTAACCCGCGTCGTTGAGGCCGCGTGCCAGTGCCGCCACGGTGGAAAACTCGCGGGTTTGCAGAAAGCCGTGCAACAGCAGGATGGCCGGTTTGTCGCGCGCGCCGGATTGATAGTCGGCCGTCGCCGGCAAATTCGGGCGCATCTCCAGCGTGACCAGTGCGGCGTGTGACGACACCGAGAACAGCCCAAGCAGCAACAGGGAAATCCAGTGCGCGCGCAACATGCGTGAAGTCAGGACACAGTAAGTCCAACATTAACGTCAGCGGCGTCCGAAACTGAAGCCGCTGCGGTGTTAAAATGCCCTTGAAATTTCACGCCAACATGATTGATCTACAAGCCTTTTTTTCTCCAGATGGCGCCTGCTCCACGGTCTTGCCGCGCTGGCGCGCGCGTTCGCAGCAAGTGGCCATGGCCGAAGCCGTGCAAGCCGCGATCGCCGCCAATGGCGTGTTGCTGGCCGAAGCCGGCACCGGCACCGGCAAGACGCTGGCCTACCTGATTCCCGCGTTGTTGTCGGGCGGCAAGGTGGTGATCTCCACCGGCACCAAGGCGCTGCAGGATCAGTTGTTTCATCGCGACCTGCCCGCCGCGCGGCGCGCACTGAAGTCGCCGGTCAAGGTGGCCCTGCTCAAAGGTCGCGCCAACTACGTCTGCCACCATCACCTGCAACGCAACCTCGCCGATGGCCGCTTTGCCAACCGTGACGATGCGGCGTGGCTGCAAAAAATCGCCCGCTTTGCCGAAACCAGTCGCAGCGGCGACCGCGCCGAGGCCGCAGGCATCCCGGAAGACGCCACCGCCTGGTTTTACGCCATCTCCAGCCGCGACACCTGCCTCGGCAGCGAATGCGATCATTACAAGGACTGCTTTGTGATGGCGGCGCGCAAGGCCGCGATGGAGGCCGAAGTGGTGGTGGTCAACCATCACCTGTTCTTCGCCGACCTGTGGCTGAAAGATGAAGGCGTGGCCGAACTCTTGCCTGCCTGCAACACCGTGATCCTCGACGAAGCGCATCAACTGGCCGAAACCGCTGCACAGTTTTTTGGCGAAACCCTGTCGGTGGCGCAACTGCTCGATCTGGCAGGCGACAGCAAACGCCTGGCGGTGGTGAAGGCGGGCGATTTCCCGGCGCTGCGCCGCGCCGCCGAAGACCTGGGCAAGGCTGCACGTGACCTGCGCCTGGCGTTCCCGCAAAACCCGGTCAAAGCAACCATTGCAGAACTGACGCGCTACGACAAATGGCCGGACGCGCTAAAAGCATTGTCGGCGGCGCTGGACGAACTGGCGAAACTGCTGGAAACCCAGGCCGAGCGCGACGCCGATCTGAAAAACTGCTTCGAGCGCGCGCAGGGCGTGCAGGCCACCCTGGCCAGTTGGCAGCGCGCCGACGACCCCGACAATCCGCGCGTGCGCTGGCTGGAAACCACCTTGAGTTCGCTGCTGCTGCACGCCACGCCCCTGTCGGTCGGCGCGATGTTCGGCGCCAAGCTCACCGAGCGCGCGCAGGCTTGGATCCTCACCTCGGCCACGCTCGCGGTCGGCGGCGATTTCACGCACCTGAAGACCCGGCTCGGCATCGAGACCGCCGAAACCCTGTGCGTCGACAGCCCCTTCGACTACCCGCGCCAGGGCGTGCTGTACGTGCCGCAAAATCTCCCCGCGCCCAACACCCCCGAGTTCACCGACGCCGTCGTCAACGCCGCCTTGCCGGTGCTGGAAATCAGTCGGGGACGCGCCTTCATCCTGTTCACCAGCCTGCGCGCGCTGGAAAAAGCGCGCGGCCTGTTGACCGATGCGTTCAAGGCGCGCGGCTGGGATTATCCGCTGCTGGTGCAGGGCGATGCGCCGAAGAACGAACTCCTCGCGCGTTTCCAGAAGGCGGGCAATGCCGTGCTGCTCGGCAGCCAAAGCTTCTGGGAAGGCGTCGACATGCCGGGCGAAGTGCTGTCGGTCGTCATCATCGACAAGC
>Ga0315271_10002826_pt1 | contig 10943 bp, 8 predicted proteins | sample C3_top_MG_FD_204664 | JGI IMG/M metagenome (GOLD analysis project Ga0315271, IMG submission 204664) | Sediment microbial communities from Yellowstone Lake, YNP, Wyoming, USA - C3_top | ecosystem: Environmental > Aquatic > Freshwater > Lake > Sediment | place: USA: Wyoming | collected 2017-08-01
TATATTTCTTCCGCGACTCCCACGGCAACGAGGTTGATTTGCTCATCAGGGAAAATGGCGCGCTTACACCGGTCGAAATCAAGTCCGCCGGGACGTTTTTCGTAGATTTCATCAAGGGAATAGAGCGTTTTCAGGCGTTAAAGATCAAAAGGATTGCTGCCGGCGCGGTCCTCTATAACGGAGAGCAGCGGTTCAATGTTCGAAGCGTCCGCATTTTCAACCCGCTCCTTGTTACAGACATCTGGGAAACTTTGACCGAACCACCGAAGCAGAGGGAATCCTGATTCCCGATTTCAACCCGGCCATTCTCGCCTATGGCAATCAACTGGCGCCGACCGGAAAACCCGATATCGGCTACGCGATGATCTATCCAGGCGGAACAATCTTGAAAATAATCGCGGTTCATGTGATGCTTGCCATGTCCGCCGGTTCCATCCCCGCACCCTGACGCACCAGGGTGGTCAGGAAGAAAAAGGAGATTAACAATGCCAGAGAAGATTATATCAACTACCGCCCAGGATAAGTTCGTTCCCTTGCATCCGACAACCAGAAAGAACAAGATTGTGACCGCCGAAGAGGCGGTGCGGTTGATCAAGGATGGCGATGTCCTGGCGACAAGCGGTATTGTCCGATGTGTTTCGGCGGATTATCTGCTGGAGGCGATCGCACAGTCCTTTCTTGAGGCAGGCAGACCTCGGGACCTCACCGTCCTCATGGCATCGTGTATCGGCAACAGCCGCGCCGACGGCCCGCGAGTCGGGCTCAACCGTCTGGCTTACGAAGGCCTGGTGAGCCGGGCCATCATCGGGCACTGGGGCATGTCTCCAAAACTTGGCGAACTGGCCAGTGCTGAAAAGATCGAGGCATACAATTTTCCTCAGGGAGTCATATCCCATCTGTTTCGGGAGATGGCGGGGGGAAAGCCCGGCCTTATCACCAAGGTCGGCCTCGGCACCTTCATTGATCCCCGAAACGATGGCGGCAAGCTCAACGCCCGGACGACCAAGGACCTGGTCGAACTGATGCGGATCAACGGCGAGGAATACCTCTTTTATCACGCCGTCCGCCCCAATATCGCCGTTCTAAGGGGCACGACCGCCGACATCGACGGCAATATCAGCATGGAGCGTGAAGCGTTGTTCATGGAGGTTCTGCCAGTGGCAACCGCTGTCCACAATAACGGGGGAATCGTGATCGTCCAGGTGGAACGGATTACCGACCGCCATACGATCCATCCCAGGGACGTCAAGATACCCGGCATCCTGGTTGACTGCGTGGTGGTTTCCGATCCCGGGCTCCATTGGCAAACCGGATCAACACCCTACAACCCGGCGTATGCGAGCAGAATTCGGGTTCCGGACGCAGCCGTGGTGCCGACACCTTTGACGGAAAGAAAAGTCATTGCACGCCGCGCGACTTTTGAAATTCAGCCGAACAGCCTGGTCAATCTCGGCGTCGGGATGCCGGAGGGGGTGGGAGCGGTCGCCAATGAGGAAAAGGTCGCAGACCTTCTGACAATGACCAACGAGCCGGGCGGCATCGGTGGTATCCCGCAGGGGGGGCTGGATTTCGGGGCTGTGGTGAATGTCGAGGCGCTCATCGATCAGCCGTCCATGTTCGACATTTACGATGGCGGCGCCCTGGACTGCGCCTTTCTCGGCATGGCCCAGGTCGATAGCGAGGGCAACGTCAATGTCAGCAAGTTCGGGCCGAAAGTGGTTGGCGTCGGCGGTTTCGTGAACATCAGCCAGAACGCCAAGTCCCTCGTCTTCATGGGAACGTTTGTCGCCGGAAAACAGGCGTTATCGGTCCGTGACAATGGGCTGCACATCGATCTGGATGGGATGATCCCCAAATTCGTCGCGCGTGTCGACCAGTTGACCTTCAGCGGCAGGTACGCGGCGGCATCGGGGAAGCGCGTACTGTATGTCACGGAACGATGCGTCTTTCAGTTGACCAGGGAAGGGGTGGAACTTATCGAGATCGCACCGGGAATCGATCTGGAACGCGACGTGCTGGCCAGGATGGGCTTCAAGCCATTGCTGCGCATAGAGCCCCGTCTCATGGACAAGCGAATCTTCGCTCCGGAGCCCATGGGCCTTAGGGATATCCTGCTCGGCATGCCGATCGAGCAGCGGCTGACTTACGACGCCCTGGCCAATACCCTGTATGCGAACTTCGAGGGTTTTTCAGTCAAGGATATGGATACTGTCAAACAGATCGAGAAGGCATTTGAGCAGATGCTTGCGCCCCTGAAACAAAAAGTAAAAGCCGTAGTCAATTTCGATAATTTCGAGATATACCCGGATATGATGGATGACTACACGGACATGGCCCTGCGCCTTAAGGAGCGCTTTTTTGAAGCCTCCAGCGTGTATACGACCAGCGCCTTTTTACGGATGCAGCTTGGCGGGTCGCTTGCGGCGCGTGGTGTCGCTCCGCACATCGCCTGGACCCGCGAGGAAGCAATTAGGCGGATTCAAGGGACTCCAGGTTCGGGAGCAGAAAACCGTTAACCGGATCAAGAAATTTAACGCTTACGTGAAGGAGAGAAAACCATGGCAAACAATCTCTATATCGCTGCAATAGAGGCAGGGAGCGGCAAGATCGCGCTGGTACTCGGTGTGATGGAAACCCTCCTGCGACGCATCCGGAAGGTCGGATTCTTCCGTCCCGTGATCCTGTCACGTGATCCGCCCGACAACGACATTCAACTCATTCTGAGCCGCTACAATCCCGATCTGTCCTATGACGACACCTACGGCTGCACGTTTGACGAAGCACGCGACATGATTGCCAACGGACAGAACAATGAGCTCATGGATGCCATTGTCAGTAAATATAAAAGGCTGGAAAGCCAATGCGGATTTGTTCTGTGCGAAGGAACCGACTATCTCGGGGTTTCGAGCGCCCTGGAGCTTGACTTCAATGCCGATGTGGCCAGTAACATCGGGTCTCCGGTGATGATCATCCTCAACGGGCAGGGAAAATCCCCATCCAAACTAACCGATGTCGTTCGTGTTGCCAGGGATGCCTTTGAAGAGCGCAATTGCACGGTGCTGGCTGCCTGTGTCAATCGGATTGAGCCCGCACAAATGGAAAGCGTCGCTTCCGCGTTTGAAGCCTTTCAAACCGGCGATATACCGGTTTATCTTCTGCCTGACGACGCGAATCTGGGAAAGCCTACGGTTGGCGATATTCATAGAGCCCTTGGCGCGCGACTATTGAGCGGCGATGCGGAAGGATTGGAACGGGTGGCGCTCGACTGCAAGGTGGCGGCGATGCAACTGCCGCTCTTCCTCGAACATATCACCGAGGGCACGCTGGTGATAACGCCGGGCGATCGCGTCGACATCCAGATCGGCAGCCTGGCGGCCCCGTATTTCCCGAATTGTCCCTCGGTTGCCGGTCTGGTGCTCACCGGCGGCATAGAACCGCCGCCTCAGATCATCGGGCTGCTTGCCAGACTGCCCAAGCCGTCCCTGCCGGTATTGAGCGTTATCGATGATACCTATGCCACGGCGGTGAAAATTTATAATGTACACCCTGTCATCACGCCGGGCAATGAACGTAAAATTGCCCTGGCTTTAGGGCTTTTTGAATCCCATATCAACGTGAAGGCCCTTGAAGAGCTGATTATTCAGACCAAATCCGAAAAAATGACGCCGATCATGTTTCAATACCAGCTGATCGAGCGCGCCAAGGCCAGACCGCGTCATATCATTCTGGCCGAAGGCACTGAGGATCGCATCCTGAGAGCCTCTGAAATCCTGCTGCGGCGAAAGGTCTGCGACATTACCCTTCTGGGAGATGCAGCCGAAATCGAAAGACGGATTGCCGCGCTCGGCCTGAGTCTCACCGGCGCCAGGTTTGTTGATCCGATCCATTCCCATTGGCTCGATGAATTCAGCAAAACTTATTTCGAACTGCGCAAGGAAAAAGGCGTCAATGCGGAAATGGCCCGCGACACGATGCTCGATTCCAGTTATTTCGCCACCATGATGGTTTTCAAGGGATATGCCGACGGGATGGTGTCCGGAGCGGTTCATTCCACAGCCAACACGATCAGGCCCAGCCTTCAGATCATCAAAACCAAGCCGGGATGCGCGACTGTTTCCAGCGTTTTTCTGATGTGCCTGGCGGACCGGGTGCTGGTTTACGGCGATTGCGCCGTCAATCCCGATCCGGACGCCGCGCAACTGGCCGACATTGCCATTAGTTCGGCTGAAACGGCTCGCAATTTCGGGATTGAACCCTTTGTTGCCATGTGTTCCTATTCCAGCGGCACCTCGGGCGCCGGTGAAAACGTGGACAAGGTACGGCAAGCCACCGAGATGGTCCGGAAAGCCCGGCCGGACCTGAAAATCGAAGGCCCGATTCAATACGACGCGGCGGTGGATGCCGGAGTTGCCAAAACCAAGATGCCCGGCAGCGAAGTTGCCGGGCATGCCACCGTTTTTATCTTCCCGGACTTGGACACCGGCAACAACCTCTACAAAGCCGTTCAGCGATCGGCCGGGGCGGTGGCCATCGGGCCGGTTCTGCAGGGACTCAGAAAGCCCGTCAATGACCTGAGTCGCGGATGTACGCTCACAGACATCGTCAACACGGTTGCTGTAACCGCCATTATGGCGCAATCCGACTCATAGGAATTGATTAGAAGCGGCCTAACCCATTGATTGCAATCCTGGGATCTGCCAAGGTGAACCTCAAAATTCCAGGAGCCCGAGTTCCCTGGTGGCGAAGATGAACATGACATGGCTCCAGCAGAGAGGTGATACGGCTTTTTGAATATCATTTTCAAAAATCTGCTCGGGAATGAGACAATCATCCTTAATTGCATTCATCACTTTGTTGTAGTATTTGAGCGCTTCTTCACGACGGCCCATTTTATTCAAAACGATAGCCAGCCAGAAATTGAGAAGGGGCCAATAGCCGGCGCCCTTGTTTCGGTGAAAACCGCGAACCATCCAGCCGTCGTACTGGTCATGGGCGTAGCGGTGCAGTCCATCGCGAATAACGATCTCGTCGATGATTCTCCGTACCGTATTTTTCGCAGCTTCGCTATCGGCAGAAACGATCTGAAAGGGCCAGATAAGCCCTAACATGCTGGCATCAATATTTCTGTCGTCCAGAATGCCGAATGAGCGGTAGAAATAGCCGGTTTCCTCGGCCGAGGCAATGACCAGGTTCTTCATCTGCCCGGCAACTTCGATATAGCGCCCTTCCGGCAGGAACTCATGGATGGCGCAAAGGCCCCCGGCGCAGGCGGCAAGCGTGTAGGAAAAATTGTCCCTGAGATCCGGGAACGTATGGCGCTCCTCCCAGAGATCGTTGGTGATGGCGTTAAAGTGATCCCCCGCCCACGATTTGCAGGTGCCATCCGCCAGATCCTTGATCAGATCCAGGTATCTGTTTTTGTTTTCAGGATGTTTTTTGAAGTGATCGGCCATGGCGAAAAGCAGCGCGCCGCCCTGGTCGGGCTGGTAGCGATGAAGCGCCTGAAGGCCGTTAACATAATATTTTTCGTAGAGAAGTCCGGTGGTTTTGCGGACATGGCCATCCGCATCAATGTCTTCGGCACGATCGCGTATCCAGTCAAAAAAATTCTCCTGAATGTCGGAGATGCCGGCCAGATTGGCGGCCATGCAGGTGAAGGCGGCATCGCGGGGCCAGACGTAGAAGTAATGCTTGGCCTGGCTCGAGTAGTACTTTTTAGTTGGATTGGCCGCAACCAGCGCACCATTTTCGATCACACAGTCGCGAATCACCCGTTTGCTTGCCTCAAGCGTCTTTTTGATTTTTTCTTTCATTTACGATCTAAAAGGCATCATCCAGGTCGAGTTGAAACCGTACCGGCCCCCGCCAGTTTCCCTCCCCGAACCGGGTATGCAGCGCACAGGCCGATTTCGGATCAGACCAGGAGGTTGCCATGGCCACATGACCTTTGGGAAACGGGGTGACCTCGGCGGGAACATAATCCAGCGGGGCCAGCGCGGTTTCTTTTTCAACCAGATCATCATGGGTTCCGTAACAGATGAGCCACGGTATCCGCTTTTCCGCAATCCGTTTCAGGTTCAGTTTTCGTCCGAACAACTGCACCGGAAGGGTTCCATCTGCCGTGATCGGCGTATTGTAAGAGGCAAAACTGAACCGGGTGACTGCCAGCGGCAGATCGAATCGCTCGTTACTCAACCAGTAATTCAATGCTGCCGCCGTCTTGCTGATTTGAACCGGGGCTCCGGTTCCGGCAGTCAACATCCGGATGTCCCGAAAAAATGCGTTCAACGGCTGCTCGGTTTCGATACTTTTCAATTTATAAACCCATCCCATCAGCGTTCCATCAGCAACCTTGTTGCCGTTGGGCAGTGTTTTGGTGCCATAAGCCAGATCGTTGAACCGCTTGGGTAGTCGTTTAAAAAAATCCGCAAATCCACGGCTTCGTGTGCCGTCCATGGGCGCAACACAGGTAATAAAAGCATCCACCAGATCGTCCAGCTCTCCGGAAAGCAGATTACACAAAGCGTTGTATCCGCCCTGACAGTAACCATTCAGGGTTACGGGTTTGCCGTGCCGTTTAAAGATGGTTTCGCAGAACAGGCGGGTATCCCCGGCGTCGTCTTCCGCGGTCATGGTCTGAAGCGCCTCGCATGTCTTGATGTCTTTCAGAATACGGATGTAGGTGGGAATCCCCTGATTGGCGAAACAATGTGCATAGCTTTTGTTTTCACCGGGTAAAAACCCCAGGATGTTGGCGCCCAGTACATAAGGCGGCAGGATACAGACCGGTTTTGCATCCATTCGAACCGTTAACCTGGTATCGGATGGCATAATCTGATACAGATAGAACCGATCGGTTTCCGCAACCCGTTCATGCACACCGCGTTCAAAATGAAAGCCATATTCGGGCTCGATATCCTGGATCATCTGCGGATAAATATGAACGACCCGCTCCATCAACTCGGCCTGACGGGTGGCAAACGCATTCAGATCATGATAATTCAGCGCAAACGCACTTTGGTACATTGCCTGAAGGAAGGCGCTCATTTCCGGCCAGGCATAATCGTTGATGGCATCCAGTGCGCTGGAAACACCCCGGCTCATCAATTCATTATTAAAGTCATGAAGTTTTAAATGGGATTCCAGATTGTCCAGCGGAGATGTTTTGAAAAGTTTATCGGATTCACTCTGCCGAAAATAATGGGTCGAAATCAGATAGGGTACAAAAAAATCCGTGGTATATCGTGCCAGACCGGATAAAAATGTCTGTGTGGCATCCCCCAGTTTGACAAGGGCCGAAAACCCTTCTTGATAAGGATCGACAATATCCGGTGTTTCTAAAATTTTATCCGTGGGGCGATTCATCCAGCCCCCTCCTTTTCAGATTCGACGGGATTAACCGGATGGGTTATATCCCGCCGAAAATCAAGATGTTGACAACTTATTTTAAATCGGAAAAAAAAGATTCCACTTTTGCATAGCTGTCGTCAACAAGAGACTTGAAATTTTCAGAACCGGATTTGTAAGTGGCCATCCAGTCTTTAATGGCCTTTTTCCCTTCTTCCGGAAGCCAGGTGGCCTGTTCCATGAACGCTCCGGCAATTTTTTCATTCTGTTCATACACCATGGTCAAAGCCTTTAAGCTGTTGTCCATGGCGGTTTTGTTAAACTGAATCATCTGCTTGGCGATTGATTTCTGATCCATTGGTTTTTCCTCCCTGATAGGTAATGTGATGGGGGCCGTCCCGCATTTATTTTGCGATCCGGATTTCGGCATATTAAAAAACATACTGTCCGGTGCATGTCAAACAATATAACGGATAAAATTCAATGAGACCCTTATTTTCAACAATTTTTGACCGCTTTTCATTAATGCCGCGGGGGGCTGATCAATGCCTCACCGTCCAGAACCACGACATCATCCTGATTGGTGCATACGGTCTTTAATCGTACCCGCTTTTTTTCCCGTAGGATCTCGATCACTTCGACCGTTGCCGTTATCGTGTCACCGATGGCCACGGGCGCCCGAAAATTCAGTTGCTGCTGCATATAAATCGTACCAGGCCCGGGAAGCTGATTGCCCAGCACGTTTGAAATCAGGCCTGCCGACAGCATCCCGTGTGCAATCCGGGTCTTGAAGGCGGTATTTTTTGCGTAGGTCTCGTTCACATGGGCTGGATTGAAATCGCCCGTAATCCCTGCAAACAGGTATACATCCGACTCGGATACGGTTTTGGTAAAGGACGCGGTCTGCCCGACGTTCAGTTCATCGATGGTTTTTCCCTTCATGGCTGTTTTCTCCTTATGATATTAGAACCACGCGCGATGGCTCCAGATGTCCGATTCCAGATCTTTCTTGTCTTCCTGCAGCTTCAGATACATACTGGCATTATGAATAGCCAGCCCGCCCTGACAGGCCAGGGCCTGAATCATATCCGTCATATCCGCCGGAAAATGACGGGGTGTATCGCTGTAAAGACTCAGGGTTCCAATCACATCATTTCGAACCGTAATCGGCGTCATGATCAACGCATCAATGCCCTCCTGTTTCAATATGTTCCGCAAATGAAACGTGTCGTCGCGATGAATGTCCTCAATCACAACCGTGTTGCCTTTCAATGCGGACCTGATCATATCCGAACGGTTCAATTGCGGATTGTTCAGGAAATCCTCGCTGAGGCCAAAGCTGGAAATCAGTGTCAATGCTTTTGTTTTCTGATCCAGCAGGCGGATATCGGATCCTTTCATGCCCAGAGCGCCGGATACTTCGGCAGTCATGTTATTCAGAATATGTTTGATATCCAGGCTAGAATTCATGCCGGCCGCCAGTTTCAGAAAAAGAAGGGCATTTTTTTGAATCCGTTCCATAAGCCTGGATTTTTCAATGGCCATCCCGCCCTGTTCCGCCAAAGCGCACAGAAAATCGATTTCATCACGGGCAAAGTCCCGCTGAAATGCCGTATACAATGAAAGCACGCCAATCGTTCGACCTTGTACCATGACAGCTACTGTCAAAATGGAGGCAATTCCCTCTGCTTTCTTGGCATCATGATTTTCCAGGCGAGGATCGGTTGTAGCGTCCCGGAAACTGAGGTAGCCGTTTTTCAAAAGTGCTTGGACAATACCCTGCGCTTTCATCGGATTGGCATGCAGATAATTCTCGGATAGTCCTTTTTGAACCACAGGAATAAAGACATCCTGTCTTTCATCTGCCAGAAACAGGCAGGCGGCCTTGCCTTCCATCGTATCAATGGCGTATTGAGCGATCAGACCCAGCAGCTCGTCCTGGGTTGCGGCAGTCCCAAATGCCTGACTAAGCCTGCAAAACGATTTAAAATAGTCTTTCACTTCAGACATATGGAGTCTCCCTAAATTGGATTTTTGGCATTCGATATTGGTCTTGAGCCTGTTTCCGTCATAATGGATTTTCTGGACAGTGTTTTTGGCTTTGCGGGGGCTTTACGGGTTTTGCGCGGTGTCTCAGTCGCATCTCTGTCTTTCAGCCAGGCTGCGATTTTTGGGGCAAATTCTTTCTGAAACTTACTGCTGACATAGATGCCGATGTGGCCCGTATCCAGGCAGACGTTTTCCGTATCGGTACTGCCAACGTAGCGGGTCAGGGGTTCACAGGCTTCAGGCGGCACCAGATGATCGAATTTTCCATAGAAATTCAACACCGGCATGGTGATTTTCTGGAGATCGATCCTTTTGCCGCCCACTTCCAGACGGTTTTGAATGAGTAGATTCTGCTGATAACAATCCTTTATGAACTGCCGGAATACTTCACCCGGCAGATCCGGGCTGTCAAATATCCATTTTTCCATACGAACAAAATTTTCAACAAAATTCTTGTTGTCCATATTTTCCATGAAGCCTACATATTTATCTATCATCAGCCGGGCCGGATTCAGCAGCAGAAACCCAAAATTCATCACATCCGCCGAAATGTTGCCGTATGTATCCACCAGCCGGTCCGCATCGACATGCTTCATCCAGGTGTGCAATAATCCTTTGTCTGTATCAAAATACGTCGGGGTAACGGTGGTGATCAGGTTTTTGATCTTATCCGGATAAAGCGCGGAATAGATGACACTGAAAGTTCCACCCATGCAGATGCCCATGAGGTTGATCTTTGGCACCGCGTTGCGCTCCCGGATAAAATCGATGACATTGCCCATGTAGCCGTTGATGTGGTCATCGAATCCGAGAAAGCGGTCCTTGCGGGTTGGATATCCCCAATCTATCATATACAGGTCGATGCCGTTGTCCAGAAAAGTTTCCACCACGCTGCGGCCGGGCTGAAGATCCAGCATGGTCTCCCGGTTGATCAGGGCATACACGACCAGAAGGGGCGTGGCGTAGCGTGCCTGGATTCGTGGCAGATAATGCTTCAGTTTGATTCGATCTTCCTGATAAACCACTTCATAGGGCGTGGGGGCAATGTCGGTATCCATTTTTTCCAGCAGGACTTCCGAGGCTTTTTGGGCGCGGCTTTGGACCCGCTCCGCATCTTCCGCCAGTTTTGACAGGATGAGATCGACAGGAATGGTTGGCTGGCTCATCGTTTCACTCCCCTTCCGGATGGATTGGAATGTTTCAAAAGGGTATCAGGATTATCGTTCCTTTTCAATCTTTCGGATCCTTTTTTTCAACTCGTATACTTCACGTTCCAGCGCATCAATTTCTTTACGGCTGGGAATTGGCAATCCACTCATCATATCCTGAAGAACGGCATCCCTTGCAGACGTAAAACCTGATATCGCATTCAGGGTATTTGCCAGTATCTGGCTGTATTCAGGGGACTGATACAGCTTCATGTAATGCCCTTCCAGAATCTTTATCCACATTTGGTAATATTTCTGGGAATCATCGGGAAGCGCCCCCTTTTCCGCCATCTCTCCCAGCTTCTCCTGCATGACCGCAAAGGAGCGGTTGACCGGCAA
>Ga0315271_10002827_pt1 | contig 10938 bp, 12 predicted proteins | sample C3_top_MG_FD_204664 | JGI IMG/M metagenome (GOLD analysis project Ga0315271, IMG submission 204664) | Sediment microbial communities from Yellowstone Lake, YNP, Wyoming, USA - C3_top | ecosystem: Environmental > Aquatic > Freshwater > Lake > Sediment | place: USA: Wyoming | collected 2017-08-01
GTGCACGCGCACCACGTTGGCGCCAGCCTCCGATGTCGTCTTCATCTCCTGTTCACTCGCGTACGGATTGACCGGCGGATGCAGCGGGCCGGGTGTGTCGAGGTGCGTGGAATCGATTTCGCTCCAGTCATCGGGAATGGCAGCGCGCACGAACACCGTGCCGCGCACGTCGGTGATGTTGCCGATCGGCTCGCCCGCGGCCAGACGATGAGCGATCTCGCAGATCTGGCGCTCGGCATTCCCGTACACCAGCATATCCGCCTTGGCATCGAGCAGCACCGAGCGGCGCACCTTATCCGACCAGTAATCGTAGTGCGCAATGCGCCGCAACGACGCCTCGATGCTGCCAAGAATGATGGGTGCATCCGGATACGCCTCGCGGGCACGCTGCGCGTACACGATCACCGAACGGTCCGGGCGCTTGCCGCCCTCGCCGCCCGGCGTGTAGGCATCGTCCGAACGGATGCGCCGGTCGGCGGTGTAGCGGTTCACCATTGAATCCATGTTGCCGGCGGTGATACCGAAGAACAGATTCGGTTTGCCGAGCGCCTGAAAGGCAATGGCGCTACGCCAATCCGGCTGGCTGATGATGCCGACGCGAAAACCCTGCGCCTCGAGAACCCGGCCGACCAGCGCCATGCCGAAGCTGGGGTGATCCACATAGGCATCGCCGGTCACAAGTATGATGTCGCACGAATCCCAGCCAAGCTCGTCCATCTCGGCGCGCGACATGGGCAGGAACGGCGCGCTGCCGAAACGCTTTGCCCAATAGGGCCGGTGGGAAAAGATGTCGCGTGCTGTCTGCATGAGAAGAGCCGCCATGGCGGCAGAATATGGGGGCAGCGAGTCGATAACCCAACAAAATGGCTGGATATCGGCAATGCTGTGGTGGAAGTATAACGTAGACGGTGCAGTCGCGCCCGTCCGTCAGGTCTCGGATTACCTGCGGAATGCTACCAAATGTAATTCATGCCGCCGACCATCAGGACGGCACATGCTTCCTTGCATACTCCTTGGTACTGCGCGTGTCGTTGTACAGGCGCCAGCGCGTCCACGGTACTTCATTGCTGGTGCCATTTGCAAACACCACCTGGAAAAGTTGCAGATCACCGGCGGTGAACGACGCCATGGAACCGGCCAGATACAGGCGCCACGCACGCACAAAGGAGGAGTCGGTCATGGCCTCGATCTTGTCGGCACTGGCCTCGAAGCGCTCCATCCAGTGGGCCAGTGTCCGAGCATAGTGCAGGCGCAGGTTCTCGACATCCAGTACCGAGAAGTTGTGCGGCTCGAAGATCTGCATCATCTCGCTCAGACAGGGCGGATGAGCGCCGGGAAATATGCGCCGCTCGATCCAGGCACTCATGGTGCCGGGCAGGTTTCGGCCGATGGAATGAATCAACCCGCGCCCGTTCTCACGTAGTGCATTCTTCGCCACGGTACCGAGCATCGGATAGTTATCCACGCCCACGTGCTCGAGCATGCCGACCGACACGAACGCATCAAACTGGCCGCGGATGTTGCGGTAGTCGTCTTCGATGTATTCGACGCGTCCGATGAGCCCTTCCTGGCGGGCGCGATCGCGCGCATAGGCAAGCTGCTGCTTCGAGATGTTGTAGGCCTTGACGGTGACGCCATAATGCTTCGCCATATGGCGCGCCAGCGCGCCCCAACCGCAACCGGCCTCAACCACGGTTTGCCCGGGCTTGAGTTCGAGCTTGCGGCACACGTGATCCATTTTCGCCACCTGCGCCTCCTCCAGGCTCAGCGTGGGGGAAGAGAAATAGGCACAGGTATAAACCATCTCGCTGTCCAGCCACAGCTTGTAGAAATCGTTGCCGAGGTCGTAGTGGTGATGGATGTTCTCGCGCGAGCCGTCGAGGCTGTTGCGGTGCGGCCGGTTGAGCCAGGCATGCAGTGCGCGCCGGAATAACCCGGCCCGCGGTGCGCGCGCGATCGCGCGATACATGGTCTCGAGGAACTCGACAATGTAACCCTCGACCTCGATGCGCGCGGCGGTGTAGTCCTCGCCGAAATAGAGTTCTGGGTGCAGCGCGAGGCGACGCAGCGCGCCCGGGTCGCGGATGTGCACATGTGCCACAATGGGCTCCTGCGAAATACCGAGCTCCTCACCGTTCCACAGCACAAAGCGCACCGGTGGATTGCCCACGGCCTGCAGCAGCCAGCGCAACAGACCGCGCTCAAGGGCAGTGGCCGCACGCTGCGTGCCCAACTCTGCATCCTGCCGGGCAAAGACGGGTGCGGTGATGCGTCGAATGTCGCTGAGTCCGGTGCGGTTCTGGCTCATGGCTCCTCCCTCTCGGCGTGAAGGCCCCGTTGTGGGCCGCCCTGTTCCCTTGCTTGGCGCGCTGGAGCGACCCTGCCCGGCATACTGTCTCCCGGGGATAGCTCCGACTGGATGACTTCATCCTGCCATGCCCAACTGGCATCCGGCAACTGGCGAGCGCCTAGAGGCCAGATTCAAGGCCCGGTTGTCATTGCCCTGTCATGCAGCGGGGTTATTTTGCTGGCACTGGGGAAAAACCATACAGGCAAGGAGAAAGAATATGTTTGATAAACATCAAAATGAGCACTCAAGCTGCGCACGCACCCTGAGCGAAGGCCAATTGCTGGATGAAATTTCGTGGTTTGAGGCGCGTTTGAACGCGATTGGCGGCAACGGCGACTGCGCCTACGAAAAGGCCCTGGCACGCTCCTACGAACAGGCCGTATCCAGCCACCGCGAGCGACTCGCCAGCTTGCGGCGCGTAAATAACTAACAAGGTCTCTACCCGTCAGATAACGTCTGTTCCACCTCGCGAGTAACCGAGTAGATGTATAAGGTGCCACGCTTCAGCTCGAAGGGTGAGCCGTATTCCAGTTCGTGCAATATCGTTGGTATATGCCACATCTGGATGTGTGCGAAAATACGCGCGCATTTCGCACCCACCGATGGGCCATGAATCGAGACCGCGTCACGTCCAGCAAGGACCTCGAACCGAACAAGTGGGTAATGGTTGCAGGCTGGGTGGACGGTATTACCACCAAGGCCGAAATCCTCGTCGGCGCGGAACGTTACAAGAACACCAGGGAAAAGTCGTACTTTTGAGGATCGACATGGGCGCGTTCACGCCGCTCGACGAGTTTGGATTCCATCACGCGCTCACCGACACGCGCGGCATCGCGCTGGTGATCTTCACGGGCGCTGGCTGCAGCAGTTGCCGCGCCTGGAAGCGGCTGCTCGCTGCGTACCGCACCCAGCATCCTGCCCTCGCGTTGTTTGAAGTCGACGCGGGGCACGCCCAGGCGCTGGCACGCGAGTTCAACGTGTTCCACCTGCCGGCGCTATTTCTGTACCGCGACGGCCATTTTCATTCCGCGCTGCACTCCGAAACACATCCGGAAATACTGCGCGCCGCCATCGAGGCCGCGCTCGCTGCGCCGGCGCAGGAAGCACCGTAAACGTAAACCTCTACATGCACCGGCGAGGTGGACTCACGGTGTGATGTGGCGCTCTTCGCCGGCATGGCCAGCCGATCTCGTCGAAAGGCAAAAAAATGGTGCGGATGGCCCGCACCATAAGGGAGGATGGTTCAACAGCTTGGGCCCGCCCGGAGCCGTACCGGCCCCTCTTTGGCATATAGCTCCAAACGGTTAGCCGACAGGCTCGGCGAATTCGCATACGCACCGCTGGCATACCGGAAATCCCGTAGAAACAGGTTTCGGATGTGCATGCAGGGAATTCTAATAGTTTCGGCTGGCGGTTCTGTGCGCTAACGAACACAGCATGAAATATCCAAATCAGCTTGAGCCAGATAAAAGCCCGGCAGAATTAGGCAAATGGGCGAATGCTTTAACTAAAAAATCTTTATCGCCACGGCGCCGGCAGCGACGGTCACGATTGACAAGGCGCGCAGGCGCGTGACCGGCTCCGCCAGGAACAGCGCCGCCATGATGGCGGCAAACACCACCGAGGTTTCGCGCAGCGCGGCCACTAGCGCGATGGGCGCTTGGGTCATGGCCCACAACGCCAGTCCGTACGAGGCCAGTGTGCTGGCACCGCCGAGCAGTCCCCGTTGCCAGCCATGCCGGGCATGGTCGATCAACCGCCGTCCCTTCAGCGCGAGGGCGAGGCCGAACAACAGCACGGCCGTCAGCAGAAACATCCAGCCCGTGTAACTGAACGCATGCCCCGAGAGCCGCGCCCCTTGGCCATCCACCAGTGTATAAACGGCGATCACGCCGGCGTTGGTCAGGGCCAATAGCGTTGGCCCCTTGCGCAGCTTACCGGAACGCCAGGCGTCGGTTGCCAGCAGCAACACTCCGCCGGAAACCAGAAGAATGCCCAGCCACCCTCCCGGCGTGGGCGTTTCGTTCAGCAGCAGCGCCACCGCTAGGGCGGATAACACCGGCGCGCTGCCGCGCATGACTGGATAGGCGAAGCTGAGTTCGGCGCCGTGGTAGGCGAGCGCCACGAGTGCAAAATAAATGACATGTATGAGCACCGATGCCGCCAGATACGGCCAGCTTTCCGTAGCGGGCAGGGGCAGTGCTGGCAACAGCACGGCCGTGAGCAGCCCCGCGCCACTGGTAATCAGTACCGTATCCAATAACTTGTCGGCCGCTCGGCGCACCAAGGTGTTCCAAGCTGCGTGGAGCACGGCGCCAAGTAACACAACGGCCATGATATCCAGTGTCACGCTTTGCCTCTTACGTCAGGTCACTCAGCTCCAACACGCTGCAGAACTCTCTCAGCGCAGCGCGAACGCCAGCGCAATCGGGATGGTCACAAACGCGCCGAGGTTGCCGATCATCACCAGCGAGGCCACGCGTCCCGGCTCCTGCTGGTATTGTTCGGCCACCAGAAAATTCAGAACCGCGGGCGGCAGCGCGCCGAACACAATCAGCATGGCCTGCTGCTGAGGAGTGAGCGTCAGGAACGGCAGCAGTGCCAGCACCATCAGCACCCCGGTGAGCGGACAAACGATGGCGCCGAGCACACCGATGCGCCATTCACGCAGGTCCACACTCGTCAGCCGCGCGCCCAGCGAGAACAATAGCAGCGGGATGGAGGCTTGGCCAAGCAGTTCAATCGAAGCACCGATCGGCCTTGGCACGCCCCAGCCGAAGAAGGCGAAGGCGACGCCGGCCAGGGTGGCAAGGACTATCGGCTGCTTCAGCACCTGCGACCAGTGCGCGCGATGATCCATCATCCACGTGCCGAGCGTGAAGTGCAGGCCGTTCCCGACAATGAACAGCACCACCGCGATCGGCAGCGCCTGCTCGCCGAAGGCGAACACCGCCAGCGGCAGCCCCATGTTGCCGGAGTTGGTGAACATCATCGGCGGCACGAAGGTCTTGGCCGGGACGCGCGCGAGCCGCGCCACCGGCCAGGCGAGCAGACCGGAGCCGAGCACCACCACGGCGCCGGCCAGCGCGAGCATGCCGTACTGGCCGAGGTTGAAGTCCTTGCCGGACAGCACGCCGAAGATCAGCGCCGGCAGCAGCACGACCATGTTGAGCTGGTTGGCCGCAGCCATGTCCGGGCGGCGCCAGCGGCTGTAGAGATAACCGACGCCAACGACGGCGAAAACCGGAAAGACAATGCCGAAGATTCGAAGCAGCATGGAAGGCCTTTCAGTCAGCCACAAAGAACTTGCGTCTGGCGTTCAACGTGCTGACCTATTGAGGAGGCGCGCTGCTCCAGAGCTTGTGCGGCCCGATCTCCTTCACGTTGCGCGTGCCGGTAAGCGCCATGGTTACGTCCAGCTCTTTACGGATCAACTCCAGCGTGGTGTGCACTCCGGCTTGTCCCATGGCGCCCAGACCATACAGGATCGCTTTGCCGGCCATGGTGCCTTGTGCGCCAAGCGCCATGGCCTTGAAAACATCCTGGCCGCTGCACACGCCACCATCGAACAACACCTGGGTCTTGTCACCGACAGCCGCGACAATGCCCGGCAAGGCGGCGATGGACGACGGCGCACCATCGAGCTGTCGACCGCCGTGGTTCGACACCACAATCGCATCCGCGCCGGTGTCTACCGCAAGGCGGGCATCGTCGGCATCCAGAATGCCTTTGATAATGAGCTTGCCGGGCCAGAGCTTGCGCACCCAGGCAACGTCCTTCCAGCTCAGCGTCGGGTCGAATTGACTGGCGATCCACTGCGAAAGTGTAGTGAGGTTGCTGCCGCCGCGACCGAGCCCCACCAGGTTGCCAAACGTCCGGCGCGGGGCCGACAAGACGCCGAGCACCCAGGCCGGTTTGGTGGCGATGTCGAGCGCATTGCGCAGTGTCAGGCGCGGCGGCACAGACAGGCCGTTCTTGATGTCGCGATGGCGCTGCCCTTGAATCTGCAAATCCGCCGTGAGCACCAGCGCGGAACATTGGGCGGCACTCGCGCGCTGGATCAGTGATTCCACAAAGTCACGGTCGCGCATCACATACAGCTGGAACCAGAATGGCTTGGTGACGGCGGCCCGGACATCCTCGATCGAGCAAATGGACATCGTGCTCAATGTATACGGAATGCCGAATGCCTCGGCCGCGCGCGCCGCGTGTATTTCACCACTGCCGTGCATCAACCCGGTCAGGCCCAGCGGGGCGATGGCGAGCGGCATCGTGACGTTCTCGCCCACCAGCTCCGTGCGCAATGAACGTTGATCCACGTTGATCATCACGCGCTGGCGAACTCTTATTGCGTCGAGATCGGCGCGGTTGGCGCGCAGCGTAGCTTCGTCGTACGCGCCGCCAGCGGCGTACTCAAACATGGCGCGCGGCACGCGCCGCTTCGCCAGCAGGCGCAAATCTTCGATGCAGGTGATGGTGGGCATATTGTCTGTGCGGTTTGTTGAGGTTTTGGAGAACCCAAGCAATGCTCACAGAGGACGATACACATTTACGCTTATCGCCACAATTAACCTGGCGGGCAGAACCTGCCCGCTTCACTCCGGCTGTTCGAAGAGCGAAGTGGCATCTGATGCGTATGGTCAGGATTGCCCTTCAACCCTTCCCGCCTCCCACGCATGGATGGCATGTTTCCGGGTTTCACCCCAATGATACCCACCCAGCTTGCCGCTCTGCTGAATGACGCGGTGGCAAGGAATAAGAAAAGCCACCGGGTTCGCGCCCACCGCCAGCCCCACGGCGCGCGCCGAGTTTGGGTGGTGGATGGCATTCGCAACCTGGGAATAGCTCACCACGGTTCCCGGAGGAATTTGCAGCAACGCCCTCCACACATTGATCTGAAAGTTCGTGCCGGAAACCAGCAAGGACAATGGACGGTCAGGCACTTTCTTCACATCAAAGATCGACTCCATGACCGAGCTGGTGCGTTTACTTGTATTGATTAATTCCGCGTTCTGCCATTTATCCGCTAAATCACGTAACTCCTGGTGCGGGCCGTTCTTTCCCAGAAAAGAGAGCTTGCAGATACCACGGCCGGTTATGGCAACAAACGCCTTGCCAAAAGGCGTGTCGTGCACGGCATACTCAATGGTCATGCCAGCACCCCGGCTTTTATATTCCCCGGGCGTGACAGCCTCCAGAGTCACGAAGTGATCGTACAGTCTTGAACCGCTGCTCAATCCCAGAGAACCGGACACCTCCAGCAGAGGCGTTGTGTTGCTGAGCAGCTGCTTGGCCCGTTCCACAGTAAGCACCTGCAGGAACCGCTTTGGCGTAACGCCCGCCCAGCGAGAGAACAGGCGCTGAAAATGGTACGCACTCAGGTGGACATGCGCGGCTATTTCCTCCAGCGTCGGCTGCTGTCCGACCCGGCTTGTCACATAGTCAATCGCTTTGGCAATGCGTTCGTAATCGGACATGGCACTTTCACGTGGCCTGGAAGGGTGAAATCATTTGGTCCGGTAATTCTGGCCATCCAGTATTGACGCCTGCCCGCCTGTACGCGACCCGAATCTTGCTGTATTGCAGGAACGGCCACTTAACGGCCTTAAGGGAGGTGTCTACTTTTCCGGGGTCGGTTCAAGTTCTGTTTCTGGTTCGGTCCGTGCCAACTCGCCTGGGACGGAGGGCTCACTTCACCACGATCCATTCAGCAACCTTGGCCACAACGTCCCTCTCAATTCCATTAAATCCGTGGTACGCAAAAGCCTCGCACGGATCGCCACGATCCTGACCCCCATCCATCGTGAGCAGTTCTTTTCTCGGCGATGCACTCAGTTTGTCCATGAGGCGGGGAAGTTCGGCATAGACGCAGTGCTTGCAACCATCCTGTCGATGGTGGGCGACAAGGACGGGAATGGCAATCTTGTTGAGATCCATGTCGGGAACAGGTCGCCCCTTGTTGTCACTCAGCATCGTGGAGGTCAGTACCAGCCCATTCGGGCCACCGTCGGCCACCGGAAGCTGCGTCGCGATGAATGCAGCGGATTGTGTTCCTCGGCTTGTTCCGACAAGCCAGACAGGGACTTTGGCTTGCTGTTTCAACCAAGCGATCACTGCCTTGATATCAGCGACATGTTCCGGCGTCTGGCGAAACCCGCTCAAGTACGGTGGATTCTGTCGGTCAGATGGGGCATCGACAATCGCCACCAGCAGCCCTTGCGCTGCGAACATGTCCCTCGTACGCACCAAGAAGTTTCCTTCACCCCATTTGAAGCTGCCGTTGGAGGTAATCTGGAGTCCTCCGTGACCGCCTGGAAAAAGGATGACCGCTGACTTTGGATTGTCTGGACTCAGCAGCACAATGCGTTGCGTGACGCCGGGACGGGTAGGTATGTCCACCACACGCTGTGTCACTTGAGCCCAGGCGGTAGATACGTACACCGTAAAGAGCAGGTGCACCAGGACGAGAAAATGCTTCATTAGGATTGCCTCCTGATGAATGATATGGATCCCCCTTCCCCCACGGCATCAGATGTGCCAGGTTAAAGACGGTGCATCTCAATCAACGGAAAATGCTGACGTGAGCAGTGACGTGAGGGTCAGAGAGGAATTCTTTCTAATATTAGGAACAATTCCTCTCTGACCCGGATTATTCGTCAACTACCTAATTTTGACCTTAGAAAAAACATCTTTGGGTCGTGGTTGGCTGGACCCAGGTCGCAACCTTCATACAGAGAGGTGCTTACCGCAGTGGCAGTGCCATTTTGTAGTTCAATTAACTTTGCGGAGCACGAGCCGAAATCAATTTGATAAGTCCTTCCATTCTTTGGCACAAAGGAGACCACAGGTTGGCAGTAGCGAGTCTTGACAATAACACCAGTACCAGTGTCCTGAGTGCCTGCGACGTCACTAAAAGGGCTGCTGATTGCAACGAGTTTCTCTGCTGCCACCGATATGCGCAGCGATTCAACGTAAGCAACGCCAACTGCTTTGCTTCGTAACAAGCCAGCTAATTTGGCTTGGTTTGCGCTACATATGTCCGGACCGTGTACCAGAACTCGACGATTGTAGATCTGCACTGAACTCTTTACCTCTACAACAGCTACAGGTGCCGTGCTGGGTGGGACGTAGTCTGGTTGAATACCTGCACAACTAGTGACTATGCCGGTAAGAATTAAAAGCATGGTTGAAAAAAGAATATTCTTCATCAGCTCCTCCCTCCCTAGGTTGCCCAACTATAATTAGATGGATTAGTACCTAAGTACCCGTAGTACCCGGGTACTATATGTAGGAACTGTAGTCGGGTACTACCATTTGGTGACTCTCTGCACCAGGCCGAGTTTGCGAACCTCTTCTTCAGGAACAAACCACAGTCGCTCCGGGGGGTCCCACATGCCGCCGGCTGCCTTGATCTGCTTGCGCAACTCGGTTTCCTGACATCCAATCTGGATTCCTACCCGACGCGTGTAATATCGTTTTGGTGCTAAACCAGTTGCCTTGTCTTCTTGGGGATGTGGTTCGGGCGGCTGCCACGCCTGTTCGGCAATAATCAGCTCGATGGTCTTGAAGCGCTTCTTGTGTATCGGGTCGTAGCGATAACGGATACACACAAGCCGCTCACCGTATTTTTGTAGTAATGCCTGGGTCCCTTTGTCGCCGGGCTTGCGCACTGTACGAATTTCCATGGGCCTCTCCCTGGCTCGTGTTGGATATGGGCAATCCAGATTACGCCCTCCCCGCCGCGCACGACAAGCCCATCCCGGGCGTTGCGCCGGTTGCGTGCCGTTAGCGGCGGCGCGGGCCGTGCAGGCTCCAGAACTTTTCCATGGCCAGATAGGTAAAGGATGCCGACCAGCCGATCATCACCAGCCCAGTTACTGTCTCGATGCCGGCCATGATGCGCAGGCCGCCCAGTGGATAGATATCCCCATAGCCAAGCGAGGAATAGGTCTCGGTCGCGAAGTACAGATAATCGACGAAGTGAAACCCGTATGTGCCACCAAAGTCACCGATTCCGAGATAATCGGCAAGAAGATAGGCAGCTGCATACATGCATATCTCCAGTGCGTGTGCGAAGAACACCGCCGCCATCACAACCAGGATGCGTGGGCGCGGCGGGATGGTCAGGCGGCCAAGCAGTAGCGACGTGAAACGCAGTACCTCGTAATGCAACAACACGCAGGCCACCACCAGAGCCGCGCTGAACAGCAGAGCCAGCAACATGCGGATTTCCTCAGCGGCTGTTAACAATAATGAGCACGGACCCGGCAAACACGAGCAACGCACCCAGCAGTACGCCGGCGTTGAGCTGCCATTCGCGGAACAATAGCCAGGCGAACACGGCGACGAATGCCGGATAGGAGATTTCGATCAGGCTGGCGAGCGTGGCATTGCGGCCGCGCACGGCGACGTACAACAGCACAGTGCCGGCCAGACTGGTCAGGGCAATCATGCCGATCATCCAGCGCTCGCCGGCTGGCAACACCGCGACCGCGCGCCAGTCGGCCGCAAGCCGTGCCGGGAAGGCTAGCGCCACCAGCGCCATCGGTAGCGCCGTGAGCAACACCACGGTGGGCAACGACACGCGC
>Ga0315271_10002828_pt1 | contig 10936 bp, 13 predicted proteins | sample C3_top_MG_FD_204664 | JGI IMG/M metagenome (GOLD analysis project Ga0315271, IMG submission 204664) | Sediment microbial communities from Yellowstone Lake, YNP, Wyoming, USA - C3_top | ecosystem: Environmental > Aquatic > Freshwater > Lake > Sediment | place: USA: Wyoming | collected 2017-08-01
GTGCAGGATCTTGCCGGACGCGGTCTTTCTGGGCCGCTCGCGCACGATGCGCAATACGCCGCCTGATCGCCATTGCAGTTCCATGAGGCGCTCTCCGCCAGTTCCGCCGCCGATGGCATTGAAGAACGCGTCGGAGATTACTGCAGGGTCGATATTACCCAGCGCCGGATTCACCAGCAGCCGTATTTCCGGCCGGGCCCGCGCCCCATCAAGGGTTTCGATCAACTGGTAGTCGGTCGGACTGCCGCCGAACCGTGCCGGCAGGACTTCCTCGAGTACGCGGATGACATCGATGTCGAGCAGCGTGATGCCGCCCGCGGTGAGCTTCTCGAAACTTCTGACTTCGTGGATGTGCACACCCCAGCCATCCCGCTCGAGACCGCAGCCACAAGTGCGGCGAGTGATTTCGGCCTGGTCACCCATGCACACATTGAGCAGCAGGATCGGTGCGGAGGGCAGCAGCGAGCTCAGCAGCATGGCCTTGGCCGGCAGTGCCGGATCTCCGCCGGAGCTCCCGGTTGACTCCCCGAAACCCGGCCCGGGCTGGATGAGCGCATGGCGGTCATCGAAAAAGTGCATGTCATCCGGCGCTTCCGGGTTCACACAGGCATAGGCCAGGATGTCCGTTTCCGTCGCGCCCATGCGCGGCAGCAGCACCGCGCCTGAGCCTTCAACCACCGCACGACGTGCGGCTGTGGTCGGCTCACCGCCGCCGGTAAATCGCGCCCCGCGGATATCCAGCCCGGCCTCCGCCGCCGCCTGGCAGATCAGCACCGCTGAACTGGCGAACGTCCACACGTGGGGGATGCGGCCGTTCTTGAGTTCATCGGCCAGCCAGAGCGCGATGGGCAAGGGCGCGTCCAGTCGCGCCAGGGTCGCCGTCGGCAGTGGCACGCCGGCCAACAGGCTGCCCAGGCGCATGGCGCGCGCGCCCAAACGATAGCGCGCATCAAGACCCGGCAGGGCGGGATCAACCGGCGTAAACCAGCGCACCGGAGGATGGCCGCCGCGCGCAAACTCAAGGGGGTTCGTGACGGCCGTGCCGCCCGGGGCTCCATAATGGGCGTGCTGCCAGTCGCGTCCGCCGTGCGCATCCAGCGTTAGATGGGTATTGATCGCGTGGTCATGGATGAACGCGAGATCAACAGGCACCGGCGTGCGCGCACCGCGACTGCCACTCGACTCCGAAAGCCCATGCACCACCGACTGCGGATTCAACAGGGCCAACGGGTTAACGGAAAATGTGAGACTGCCACGAATCACCGGGCGCCTGCTTTTGAACTCATCCCCGCTCAGGTAGACACCGGCCCGCAGCAGTTCCTGCAGCGCGCCTTCCACGCCTTCGCGCGCCACGCTGTCGCGCAAATCCGCCAGTGTGCAGCCAACATGCTGGAGCAGTTTGGCATAAGGGGAGTCCGGCACTCGGCAGGCTTCGGTGACGCGATCAAGGAATCGGGCTGCACGTTGCTCGAAGCGTTGCCGCACTTCCACACGCGCCTGCTCCAGGGAAAACGGGGAATGCAGGAAGCGCGGCAATGCTGCGAGGAAACGCAGCCCAACGCGCAGATCGTCACCCGAGAGTCCTGCCATCATCATTGTGCCATCATCATTGTGCCATCATCAATATGCCGTGATCGTGTTCGAGAATGAAGAATAGCAATGAAAGACGGGTGAAGACATTATTGACGCTCCCGCATCGTGGTGTTACTTTGGTGTCACTTGCGCCAGGAGACCATCATGGCAAGCACCACCACTTTAAAACTACCCAAGGAACTGAAAGCGCGCATCACATCCGCTGCGCAGGCGATTGGCAAGTCCCCGCATGCTTTCATGCTTGAAGCCCTGGAAACCCAGGCCCGCCTGGCTGAGTTGCGTCAGTCCTTCATTAAGGACGCAGTCGACTCTGCTGCCGAGGTGGATGCGGGCGGCGCGCTTTACGCGATGGAAGATGTGCAGGCATACATCCTCGCGCGCACTGCGGGCAAAGCCATGAAACGGCCCAAACCTGTCGCCGGCACCCGCACCAGGACCAAAGCTCGCACAACCAAACGCACCACCCGGTGAGTTCCATGCCCAAGGTCAATTTTACCGGGCAAGCGCTGTCTGACCTCGAACGGATATTCCAATTCCTCGAACAGGAAACACCGGACTTCGCGATCATGGTGGGCGAAGAAATCGTCGATGCCACTGCGGTTTTGCAACGCCACCCGCTGATCGGGCGTCCTGCTCCGCACGACCTGCGCGAACTGGTCATTTCGAAAGGACACTCGGGTTATGTTGCGCTGTATCGCTTCCTGCGCTCAAAGGATCGCATCGACATCCTCGCCATCCGACATCAGCGCGAAAGCGGCTTTATCGATTGACGCGAGCCATGAAAATCCGCCAAACTTGAGCCGGGAAACTGGAGCCATCATGAACACAATGAAAACACTTTTGCTCTCGCTGGCCATCGTCGCAACGGCCACCTTTTCTGCCAACACGCCGGCCGCAAGTGCGGAAGATGCCGCAGCAGAAGAAGTGATCAAGCATGTCGTGGCGTTCAACGGCGCCTACGAACGCAACGATCTCGACGCCTATTTTGCCTTCTATTCCCCGGACACCACGCTCTGGTTCGACTCAGGGCGGGTAAAACTGGCCGACTATAAGCGCGATTGGCATAAACTCATTGAGCAGGGCGGCGGCATCGAGAAGAACCTGATCACTGACCTGCACGTCCAGATGGGACCGGGAGACACCACCGCCGTCGCAACCTACCAGCTTGACGTGGAGACGCGCATGTCCGATGGCAGCGTCACCAAGGACCACGCGCACGAGACCGATGTCTGGTTCCTGGGCAATGGCCAGTGGTTGGTCGCGCACCTGCATTACACTGTGGAGTTGCCGAAAGGCGCGCCCGAGTAATCTCAAAGAAGTTTCCACGTAAGCCCAAAAACACTGTGTCCAAGCTCGGGCTCTTAGCCTGAATGCAGGAGTTTTAACATGTTGAAAGTACTGAAACGCTTGAAGTTCGCTGCTTTTGTGATGCTTTTAGCAGCACAAAACGCCAGCGCTGATCTGCTGTTCTCGAATTTCGCTGGAGACCCCTCTGCCAATGCTCTTTATACAGCGGGCGGTCCATGCTCCTTCGCATCCTGTTTTGCCGTAGGGGACAACTTCAGTAACGATGCGCTGTGGAAGGTGACGAATTTCACTTTTTATATCGCATCGGCGCTACCCGTGGGGACGGTTGGATCGGGTTCGCGCTGGGCGCTGTTCACTGCCGCCGGCACTCAAGTGGTGGCTCCAACCGATGTCGCGCCGACGGTCACGGATACCGGACTAACGGGGGCCAACGACACTCATATTTTCAAGTTCGAAATCTCGGGACTGAACATCGATCTCGTTCCCGGCCAGTACCAGCTCAGATTCACCAACGCGGGAGTGCAAGGTCAGGGCGTTTACCCCGGGCTTGGCAACGCCTCTGCGCAAACCATCGACCCTGGGTTTTTCCAGCTTACGGGTTCTCAGAGCGTGGAGTCCCTGTTGTCGACGGACGTGACGCCACGTACAGAGAACTGGGCTTTCCAGGTATCCGGCACCAGCGACAAGACGTTCGCTAACGGTTTTGAGGCGCCATGAGTTCGGGGTTCGCGTAAGCGCGACATGCGGGACCCATTCACCGCCCGGTGAAAGTCAATAAAGTGCTATCGGCCGGCAGTCCTTGCACACAAGGCAAGCATCAGTGGCAGGCGTGCTGACAACTTTCTATACTGCAAGACACGTCACCAGGAGAATCGTCATGATCAGCATCACTTCGTTGTGGCTTCCCATCGTATTGTCGGCCGTGATCGTTTTTGTTGCCAGTTCAGTCATCCACATGTTCCTGTCCTGGCACAACAACGATTTCAAGAAACTGCCTGAAGAGGATAAAGTCATGGCGGCATTGCGGCCGTTTGGCATTCCGCTGGGCGAGTATGTCATGCCGCAGGCCTGCAACAATGCGGAGCGACGGGAACAGGCGTTCAAGGACAAGGTGAACGCGGGCACGTTTGGCTGGTTGTGGCCGGCGTAAAAATCGTTACTGCCCCGTTCCCTCAAGACTTTCCTGCTGCCTCCACGCCCCAGGCAAGGCCATGAAAATTTACCTGGTTAGACACGGTCAGGCCGAGCACTCCTGGCAGGAAGCGGATAACCCCGGCCTCAGCGAGCGCGGGCACCAGCAGGCAGCAGCCACGGCGCAGCAACTGGCACGCATTATTGAACCGCAAGTGCAACTCATCAGCAGCCCCATGGTGCGCGCCCGGGAAACGGCACAACCACTGGCCCAAACCCTGGGCAGGCCGGTATCCATCGTTGAAGCCTTCCGGGAAATTCCCACGCCGGTAGCCCTGGATGAACGGCCGGGCTGGCTGAAATCGATTTCCCGGCAAAGCTGGAGCGAACAGGAAGAAATGGTGCGCGCCTGGCACCAGGCACTGCTGCAGGAATTGCGGCAGATCCGCCAACCCGCCGTGGTGTTCACCCACTTCATGGTATTAAATGCCATCGTTGGTGCGCTGACCGGCGATGACCGCGTGGTGTGTTACCTGCCCGATAATGCCTCGGTCACGATCGTGCAATGGGCGGAGCAGACCCTGCAGCTGGTGGAACTGGGCCAGCAGTTGAAAACGGTGGTCCACTAGGTACTGATATACGCTCATGGTCGTGCCACCTCAAAGGGGCGGATAAAGGAGTAATGCTGCAATTGGAAAATCCGCAATGGGAAGCCTGTCTTCAGCCCACGCCGACGATTGACTTCGACAGCGCCATCGTCAGGAATTTTGTCCGCGATAATAGTGAGGAAAGCGACAGCATCGCAGGGCGGGTGATTTCGCTCTACTACGCCGTGCGGGACCAGATTCGTTACGATCCCTACACGCCCGGCGATCAAAAGAGTGATTTTTCAGCCAGTCGCACCCTGGAACTGATGCGCGGCTGGTGCGTGCCCAAGTCCATTCTCTACGCGGCCTGTTGCCGTGCGCTGGGCGTTCCGGCCCGGCTCGGCTACGCCGATGTGCGCAACCACCTGTCCACCGCCAACCTGCGCCGCCAGATGGGCACGGATATTTTTTACTGGCATGGGTATACCGATGTGTACCTGAACGGAAAATGGGTGAAAGCAACTCCTGTGTTCAATATCGAGCTGACAACCCGGTTTCGCCTCAAGCCGCTGGAATTCGATGGCCTCGAGGATTCCATCTACCATCCATTCGATATCGATGGCCGCCAGCACATGGAATACCTGAATTACCGCGGCGCCTTCGCAGACCTGCCCTTCGAAGAGATGCGCAGGGATTTTGCCAGGTACTACCCAGTGTGGGGAGTCGCCGGTAACGCAGCGGATTTTGAGCGGGAAGTGGTTTTGGAAACTTCGGCTTGAGTGGTGCTATCTGGCCAGCGTTATGCAACCGGCGACTGGATGGCCGTAACAACCGCCTCGGGAATCTCGCAACTGCGGCAAGCGATCTGTATCCGGTCGGGATACTCCAGCGGCAGTTCTAACAGGGCCGGATGCACTCCGGGTCGAATGCACCCGGCCCCCAGGCCTAGTTAATGGTCACCCCCTCGGGCGCCCGGTCCAGCAGTGCGGTCACCGGCCCGCCCACCTGGCGCTTGCCGACCTCGACGTTGATGTCGTTGGCTTGCTCCAGCGCGTGGTAGATCAGCCCATCCCGGCACAGCTTCCACAAGGCGCGGATGCCCATGGCAGCGAGCGGCGCACCGCGCTCCGCAAGGTCGATCAGGCTCAGGGAGATGGTTTTCTCCAGAGTCTCATCAGGCCTGATGTACCAATTGACCATATTGTTTTCCAGCTGGTCAAAACGGATGACCAGTTCGTAGGAACCAAGAACGTTTTCTTCACTCATGGGTATTCTCCTCTTTAGCAGCACTTGGCAACGCGCCCTGCAAGCTGAAGCTTCAAATCGGCGCGACTCCGGACCACCCGGAGATTTAACATCGACGATACGGCCGACTTACACCGAGAACCCGGTCACTACGCGAATGCCTGTGCCGAGATCCGTCAGACGCTGCTGCAGCAAGCTGAGCGAAACCTCGTCATGGGGGCTGACCACCCGCCAGATGCCCGTCATGTTCGATTCCTCGCGGAAATCGAGCCCGCCGACTGCGTCCGGGCCGCGCAGCGCAGGGCCGAGGTCCAACCCGCGGAGCAGGTGGTACGCCTGTGCCGAGGGGCCGTCACGCATTGCCCATCGGTCCAACACGTAGTCATAGTCGATCAGCGTATCCAGTTCCGCAGGCTCAAGATTCCACTCCTCCCCGAAATTGAGCAGGCCCTCGGGCTGGTAACGGGTGAAATACTCGCGGTAGGTCATTTCCGGCGGCTCCGCAAAGGGGTCGCCCAGGCACAGTTCGGGATAGCCGTTGAAATCCATGACGCAGAGATCCTCGGTGACATCGCCCGGCGCCACCAGCAGCGGCTCGCCAAACTGCTCGAAGTACTCCAGCGCGCGGAAGTAAAAAGATGGAATGATGGCGCCTGCGGCAGCGCCGGCCGTGGAAAGCAGAAACCTTCTGCGTGAGATACTCATTGTGAACTCCTCTTTAGTACTTCGGGCACCATGCCCCGGTGTACAAGCTGGATATCAACTACCGGATCGACGTTTTGAACATGGCGCCGATCGCCCATGAAAAAACCCGCTCAGCTTGCGCCAAAGCGGGTTTCGGAATGATTGCCTGAAACACCACGCTTTAGCTGTATTTATCAAGCGCCCGCAAGCTGGGAAATCAAATCGGCGCTGGGGTCATTATAACCTGAAACCCCGGCATCTTTTCAATCCGAATCAATCTCGCCTTCGTTAACGTCGGGCGTGGAGTAGTCGTCAAAACCACTGCCAATCGCGCCTTCGTTGATGTCGGGAGTGGAGTAATCGTCATAACCACTGCCGATCGCGCCTTCGTTGATGCCGCGAGTGGAATAGTCGTCATATCCACTGCCGATCGCGCCTTCGTTGATGCCGCGAGTGGAATAATCGTCATAGCCACCGCCAGCTTTGCCTTCGTTAATTTCTCGCGTGGAATAGTCGTCATATCCACTGCCGATCTTGCCCTCGTTTACCTCAGGAGTTGAGTAGTCATCGTATTGGGCAGACACGGTAGTCGTCAGGGCCAGCGCGCAAATTGCCAACAGGTATTTCATTGCAGTTTCCTCATATCAATACGCCCAGGACACGGACTTTACACAGGATGGCTCTCAATACCTGAGAATCGCATCGGGCAGGCGCTGAATAACCTCGTCAGTGAAAAAGCCGGCATGCCAATAAAATTAAGGTTAAGCCACTTGCAGTTTCGGCCTGAACAATGGACTGGACGGCCTGGGCCTTCCCTGGTTCATGCTCCCGCGCCCAGCTTCCGCCTTGCGCCCGTGATTGCTTCAGCAAAAACAGAGTCAAGTTCGGCATTGACACCCAAACAACCCGCGACAACTTGCACGGCCCAGTCGACGTATTCGGTTCGGCGGGCCAGCGGCCAATCTGCTGGAGGGCTGCTTGTGATATCGCGGATGTTGCTGACCTTGTCAGCGATTTTTATCTGCTTTGCAGCAGGCGACGCCGATCGCGCGTGTTCCACCTGCAAGGCCTTTCGTTCAAGTTTCGGCAGTGTCTTGTCGTCGGTCACCTCACGGACGAGGTTCGCTACATCGGCGCCAAATTCATCTTCCAGTTCCTCGAATGTGCACTCGGTGTCCTCGACGGTGTCATGGAGGATTGCGGCTGCAAGAATGTTGATGTCGGAAACGCCGCCTTCCCGGGCGAGAATTTCCGCAACTGCAATCGGATGATTGATGTAGGGTGAAGCTTCGATATCCTTGCGCCGCTGGTCGCGATGCTTGTGCGCCGCGAAAGCCAGGGCTTGAAGGACGTTGGAGATATTCAGCTGCATGAAATTACATCCTTTAAACTATTTCCGGACTCGCTTTTTTTACTCAGTTGCATATACCTGAACTCATTAGAATGATTTATGGGTTGAAACGACTTGCTTCACCCGGTCCTGCACGTGCTTGAGTAAGTCGCGAAACCCGGCAAACCGCTCAAGGCCTTCCCGGACCTTATGGTTAAAAATATCGCGACTCGCGGCATGACGAGCCATGTCCAACAAGGCCATGCCATGCTGCCCCATTTCTTCAATCAACTGCGTCTCGTCGTCGGCCTGGTCCTTCAATAGCGCAACGCCGCGCTGCGCTTCGTCGGACAGATACTTGTTCAATGGGCCACTGAGCAACCCGGCAAGAATGATGGTGGCAATGACGTTGGCATTGATTCCCAGCCCGTCAGCATGCAGGAACAGTTCGCGGAACTCGGCTTTGAGCCCGCTCTCCTCCAGCAGCTTAAGCGTGCTTCCCGCATCCAGTCTTCCGGGATCTTCTTCGATCAAGGCGAGAAGCAGGCGGAAGGGTTTCGGGATATCGGGACGCAATGCCTGAACCGACTCAGCCGCATTAGTATCTTCGCCTGCGTCTCTGTGGAAGGCAGGCATGTCCAGATAATCTATGGAACACATCTGGCCTACAGAGTCGGGGCGACTGCGCGAGAACATCGGTGTCGGCTCCGCCAATGCATCCATGCTCATGCAGGCCATAACGCCACCCACACCCCCCCAGCCGGCCGCGAGGGTCTGCGGCACCTGGCGCAGCGCCGGCATGTCCTGCGCCTTTTCATCTTCCGTGCGCTCAGCGATCACCAGCCAGTTGGTCCAGGGGCTGACCAGTCGATAGTGCAGCGCAGTTTCGCGCCCGGCTTGATCACCCAATTCCTTCATGCGTGCCGAAGCTGCGAGCCGCGCAACGGTGGATAAGCCTCCGGCAGTTTCGGACACGGGCGCCGCCGGGAGAGGTAACTCGTGGCGCATGATCTGTCCTTCCACCGTCTCGACTTCGAGCGCGACGGTGGCGCCGGTGGAGGGGTGGTCAAAGCTCGCGCTGGCTACAATCGTGTCTCCCTCGAAGACTGCTCCCAATGTAGCGGGGGCAAGACCACGGGCTCCCTCTGGCCAGCGGATATCGACGCGACGCGCGCGCGGTGAACGCATGCGCTCAAAGTGCCTGATGACGCGGTCTGCCATGCCTTCACGCGGCGCAACGAGCTCGCACTCGCCACCGGTTGCAGCAGCGAGGCCGCGCACGAAGGCCTCTGAAACAGCGCTGCCGACCCCGACCGTGAAGATACGGTGGCCGGATTGCTTTGCTTGCTCTACAACTTCCTTCCAGGAAGAAACTTCACCATCGGTCACCAGGAAAATATCCGCGGTTTCTGCGCCGCTTACGGCTTCATAGGCAACTTTCAGCGCGGTGTCAATTTCCGTTCCCCCCATGTTCGCATCCAGTTTTTTCGCGAAACTCCTGGCCTTGGCGAGGTTGGTCTTGTTGCACGGGAGTAGCCGGTCTGACAGTGCGCTGGTGTGGCTACCGAAGGCAATCAGCGTGACACGATCGTGCGCTTGCAGGGCATCAAGGATGCCTTCCAGCGCTTGCTTCGCCTGCTCCATGGAATCCCCTTGCATGGATCCCGAGCAGTCGATCACGATGGCGAGGTTCAACGGTCGCGGTCGCTGCAAGCCGGGGAAAAACGGCTGGAAACTCGCCACTGCCGCCACGCCTTCGCCGTCCGCGCCGCATTGCACGAAACTGCGCGCCGCCTGCGGAGCCTTGATGTTCAAAATGAAGTCGCGGTCCATGACGGCCCTGGCCTGCTGCAGGGAGATGACGACCTTGTCCGCAGACCGGGCAAGTTCAACGGCGTGTGACGGGCAGACGAACTGGGCATCGCGCAAGCTGCCGCATACCTCCACCTGCAGTGAGAACTGGTTTTCCACCGTGAGTGAGGCTGCGGGCGCCCGGTGGGGAAGGTGAGGTGATTCGCCGAAACGGGGGGCGATCGTGGTCGGCAGGAAGAAGCGCAGCTGGTCACCTGCCCAGCGGTACACGATGGCGTAGGTGAACGTGATCTTTACCTGCTCCTGAGGCAGGAGGTTGCCCACGTTCATGGTGTAAAGCCCTGGCTCGATTACTTCCAGCATCACGGCCGCATCGCCTGAGGCGACCGCATCCTCGTACTGTTCCTCAGCAGAGTGCTTCTCGACCACGACCCCTTTGAGCACCCGCCCGCCGATCTCGACCTGCAGCTCCAGCAGAACTGCATCAAGCGGCAGCGGGAACGTGTACACCGCCTCGATATTCACGCGTTCATCATTGCGGTAGGTCTGGCACACGGTCACCTCGGCGAGGAGATCGCGCAGCACGGCAGTGACGGCGACATCACTCAGGGCAACACGTTCCTCATGGGTGCCGGTCATGGCACATGCCACGCTGCTCGCTGTCATGCTGTTCTTTGGCGGGTTGTTCATTGCCAGGTTGCTCATTATTTGTTCTCGCTCTGATGAAGTTGTTGGTACATTTGCGTCACGCCCCGAAAGAACACCCGCACTTGCTCCGGGGTCAACCCGGCACGGCCGGGCTCCAGGGTGATCTCGACACCGTCGGCCACCACCAGGTGGCTCCAGACCTCAACCGTTCCCGCGCGCCGCGGCGTGGGTGGCAGCGGCCCGCTGGTCTGCTGCTTCAACACCTCACCAATGCGCTCCAGGGAAAGCCCGGCCAACTGCCACTTGCGCACCAGCAAAAGCTGCTCGACATGGTGTTGAGTGTAAAAAGCGCCCTTGGCTATGCCCTGCGGGCGATCGACCAGTCCCACCTGGATGTAGTAGCGCACGGTGCGCCGCGGCAGTTCTGCCAGCGCGGCGATTTCTTCCAGGGTGAATGTTGTTTGCTCGTTCATGACAGCTATATTACACAGTATAACTGTATAATACAACTGTCACGTAAATTACCCCGCCACCCGGTACTCCGGGCCCAGCACACAGCGCAGTTCACCGGCAAAGCCGCGCAACTGATCGTCCATCT
>Ga0315271_10002829_pt1 | contig 10936 bp, 9 predicted proteins | sample C3_top_MG_FD_204664 | JGI IMG/M metagenome (GOLD analysis project Ga0315271, IMG submission 204664) | Sediment microbial communities from Yellowstone Lake, YNP, Wyoming, USA - C3_top | ecosystem: Environmental > Aquatic > Freshwater > Lake > Sediment | place: USA: Wyoming | collected 2017-08-01
GTACGGGCCTCGGGCGAGAGCGGCCAGCGGCCGGAGATGGCCAGCAGGTACGCGTCCGCGTCCGGGAGCGGGACGCTGGCGCCGAACGCGGCCGGCTCGCCGTTTGCGTCGTACGCGAGAGCGGCCGCGCGGTCGGAGCTGCGGTTGGCCACCAGCACGTGCGCACCCTGGCGGGACGCGGTCAGGGCGCACAGCCGGGCCATGCGACCCGCGCCAACCACGAGGACACGCTTGCCAAGGACGGGTCCCGTGACCGGGACGACCCGGTCCAGCGCGACGTCGGCCAGGGAGCGCGGCGGTCCCTCGCGCCACGACCGCGTCTCGCGGCCCAGATGGAGCGAGAGCTGGAACAGGCGCTCGAGCAGCGGGTGGAGGGCCATCGCGGACGGGCTGTGCGAGCCGACGTCCACTGGACAGCCCGCTGCTCCCGGCAGGTGGCGGTCCGCGAGGCACTCGCGGAGCTGGTGCAGGATCTGGTCCTCGCCCACGACCACGCTGTCGAGGCCGGCCGCCACCGCGAAGACGTGTCGCGCGGCATCCAGGCCGTCCAGGCGGACGGTCCCCTCCGGCAGCGCCGGGAGCGGGAGCGAGGGGCAGCCAGGGTCCTCCGCCACGTACAGCTCCACCCGGTGACAGGTGCGGAGCAGGATGGCGCGAGGGTCGTGGGCGACGAGGGTGGCGGCATCACCGAAGGCCTCGCGCTCCTCGCTGGGGACGGCGCGGGCGTGGGCGATCAGGGCGATGAGGCCGATGTCGGGGCGCGGCTCGGACACGAGATACTCCCGATTCACGAAGCGGTGGGACGACTGGGACGACGGGGGCGGCGGGAGGCGCCGATGGAGGCCGACTCCCACCCGCGGAGGGTGGCGAGGAGCAGGCCGTCCAGGGCGGTGTGGGCTTCGGACATGAGCGTGGACGTCGAGGCGGCGTCGAACTCCCGGCGCCGGGCGATGGCGCCCAGCTCCGCCATGAACGGGCGGCGGAAGCGGAGGAACAGGTCCGCGGTCATCGGGGCGCCCAGGCCCTCGCGGCCGGCGACGCGCCCGTACTCGGCACAGGCGTCCTCGGCCTCGCGGAGCCGGTCGGCCCGCTTGCGCTGGTCGTCCGTGTCCAGGGCATCGATGAGCGAGGTCACGATCCGGCGGCCGTAACCGCGGAACCGCTCGCGCTGGGCGTCGTCCAGCTCCGCGACCCACGGGATGCGGGCGCTGTCGTCGTCGGCGGCCCGGCGGTACCCCCGGGCCATTCGGCCCGGCGTCTCGCCAAGGTCGGCCAGTGACGGGCGAACGGTGGGGCGGTCCGGGAGGAGGGCCTCGAGGCCCGCGCGCGAGAAGCGGCGATGGCCACCCGGCGTGACGAAGGTCCGGACCATGCCCGTGTCGCCCCAGCGTCGGATGGTCGATGGGGAGACACCCAGCAGGCGGCAGGCTTCGGTGAGCGTGACCCAGCCAGGGTCGCTCGTGATGGGACGCGTGACCACTACCGCCCGAAACCTCCCAAATCTGTCAAACCTGTCAGAAGTTGTCATCATCCTAGGACAGTCTCCGGAGGCCCCCGTTAGGGCCTTCCGGCCCACTATCTGGTCCGACCGGCATGGTCCCAAGGCGGGGCCGGACTCCCCGGCGGGGGCCCGAATCTCGGCAATTCGTGCACGAATCGGGTCGCTGGGGGCGCCGGTGGCGGCTCCGCGGGCACGGTGTCCGGGACCGTCGTCCCGGGCCGGTGGGCCCTTCCTCCCTTCTGCCCTGGAGGCCCCACGCGGCCTACTGTGCACATGAGCCGTGCGTCCCGGGTGCTCCCGCTGTCCCGCGTCCCAATCGGGGTCCGCTGCGTGATCGCGTCCGTGGACGGGCCCGCCCGCGCGGAGCTCGAACGCGAAGGCGTCCTCCCGGGCAGCCTGGTCAGGGTCGCGGCACGCACGCCGCTGGGCGGGCCGGTGATCCTGGAGCTGGGGCGGGCGCGGATCGCGGTCTCCAGCCTGGTCGCCGCCCAGGTGCTCACGGAGCCCTCCGACACGGACCCTTCTGCGACGGCGGCGTCCGGCGCGGGACCCCTCAATGGCCACGGGGGTCGCCCCTGATGTCCGCCAATGCCTGCCATCCCGCCCCCGAGGCGCCCGGCGGCCTGCGCCTCGACGCCCGGCCCGTGGTCGCGATGGTCGGCAGGCCAAACGTGGGGAAGTCCACCTTCCTCGCACGCGCCAGCCGCAAGTTCGTGGAGACCGCCAACGCCCCCGGAACGACCGTCGGCATCGAGCGGCGCCTCGTCACCGTGGGCGGCCGCGAGGCGTGGCTGGTGGACCTGCCCGGCGCGCGCTCCCTCGATGACGAGCCGGCTGGCGATGACCCCTTCTGGACCCTCCTGCTCCAGGCGGCCCCGGACGCGATCCTGGTGGTGGCCGACGCCGGCAACCTGGCCCGCCACCTGCCCATCGCCATCGCCTGCCGGGACCTCGGCCTCCCGGTCGTGCTGGCGGCCAACCTGACCGACGAGGCGGCCCGGCGCGGGATCACGGTCGACGCCGGGCGGTTGGGACAGTTGTTCAACGCCCCCGCGCACGCGACCTGCGGGCGCACGGGCGAGGGCGTGGACGTGGCGCTGGGCGATGCCGTCCGCCTGGCCGTGGTGCGCCGCGCGGTCAAGGCCGGCGGGGCGTCACCGCGCGCCACCATGTCGGCCCCGATCTACCCCTACGACGTGGAGCAGCGCCTGTCCGTGGCCGGGGCGGCGCTCACCGTCCAACCGCGGTCACTCGGCGCCGCCGCCCTCGTCGATCCCCTCGCGGCTGCCGTGCTGGACGGCCGGGTGTCCCCTCGTGGCGGCGCCTCGCTCCGGATGGCGTCCTCGCTGGAGCCGGTGCGATGGGCCGTCGCGGCCCGCTGGGCGGAGCAGGCGGAACGCCGCACCGAGGTCGCGGAACCCCTTGCCGACCGCCTGGCCCGGCTCGCCACGACGCCCTTCCCCGGGATCCCCGTGTTCATCGGGATCAGCCTTGCCGCCTTCATGGCGGTGATCCTCGTGGGCGGGTTCCTGGCGTCGCTGCTCACGGTGGCCTGGGGCGCGACCGTTTCGCCGTTCCTGACCGCGACCATCCCCGTCCTGATCCCCTTCCCCGTCCTGGCGAACGCGGCCCTGTGGGCGCTCGACGGCGGCATGCTGGGGATGCTGTCGGTGGGCATCCCGTACATCCTCACCTTCTACCTGCTGCTCGCGATCCTCGAGGACTCCGGCTACCTGACCTCGGCCGCCGTCCTGATGGACCGCGTGTTCGGCGTGCTGGGGCTGCCGGGGCGCGCCGCGATCCCGCTCCTGGCGGCCGCCGGCTGCAACGTCCCGGCCATCTACGGGACGCGGGTCCTGCGCACGCGCCGGGAGCGGGTGCTGGCCGCGTTCCTGGTGACGCTCACACCCTGCTCCGCGCGCTCCGCAGTGGTGATCGCCGCACTCGCGCCGTTCGCCGGGATCCCGGCTGCGATCGCCGCGTTCGCGGTGGTGGGCGGGGCGACGGTGGTCGCAGGCCTCGGCGCCAACAAGTTGATCCCCGGGCGTCAACCGTCGCTCGTCCTGGAGCTCTCGCCGCTTCGGGCGCCGGTCTTCGCACACGTCGTGCGCAAGGCCTGGTACCGGTTCCGCGGCTTCGTGGTGGCGGCGACGCCGATCATGCTGTTGGGGTCGCTGATCCTGGGCATCGTCTACGAGGCCGGCGCCTGGCAGACCGTGGCGTCGGTCATCGGGCCGTCGTTCGAGACGCTGCTGGGGCTGCCGGCCATCGCGGGCGTGGCGCTGGTGTTCGCCTTCCTGCGCAAGGAGCTCGCGCTGCAGCTGCTGCTGGTCTTCGCGGCCGTGCAGGTGGGGCATGCGGCGGCGCTGGGCGAGCTCATGAGCCCCCAGCAGCTGTTCGTCTACGCGGTGGTGTCCTCCATCTCCATCCCGTGTCTCGCCACGCTCGCGGCGTTGCGCGGCGAGCTGGGCACGCGGGCGGCCGTGGGCATCTCGGTGGGCTCACTCGCGCTGGCCTTGGGCGTGGGCATGGTCCTGGCACGACTGCTCGGGACGGTCTGAGGCGTCCGGCGGATCGCGGTGACGCCGGCGCCGTGGCCCGGTGCCTGGGTCCAGCGCGTGGCCCGGTGCGTAGCCGCCTGGCGGCCCTGCCGTGCGGTCGCTGCGTGAGATCGCCGCCAAGCGGCTGAGAATCGGCCCTCTCGAGCCCCAGCGTCGATCCCTGGCCGTCCGGCGGCTCGGAACCGACACCCACCGTACCGTTCAGCCGGGTGGCGGCTAGCGGCTGGCAACGGGCGCCCCGAACGCGGAACGCCGGCGCAGCGGCGACCGGGCGATGCCAGGTCAGGCGGGCGCGGTCCCCTGCCCCACCTGGCCGGCGGAGGTCCGGCGCCAGAGCTCGGCGGCGATCAGCTCCGCCACCGCGGACTCCACGAGGGCACGCACGTAGCGGTTGGCCACCGCGGCCGCCGGGAGCGGGATGGCGACGTCGGCGGCCACCTCGGAACGGACGGGCCCCACGGTGACGATGCGGCCGCCTCGATCGCGGATCGTGCGCAGCGCAGCGTCATCGGCCGCGGCGCCCCCGAAGAGCAGGACCGGATCGCCCGGGAACAGCGTGTACAGCCCCACGTGGAGCCAGTCCCCGGTGTCGAACGCGGTCGCCGCCAGGCGCGGCGCCTCGCGGAGCATCAGGGACGCCTGCTCCGCCGCACCCAGCCGGGCACCGTCCGCCAGGACGTGGACGGCCCGCACCCCGTCGAACACGTCCGCCGCCCGGTCCACCCAGGACCTGCGGCCCGAGAGGAGCTCCTCGAGCTCAACGGCCGCCCCCGCGAGCGTCTGCGGGACGATGTCCGGCTCGTCGTTGCCGGTGAGGCCGATCAGCGCGGCGACCGTGGCCCGATAGGTGAGGCAGGCGACGCCCGCCGTCTCCTTGCAGGCGGCCGCCAGGGGCAGGACCGCGTCCGCGTAGCGCGCCAGCGGCGAGTCCGGCCGGGCGGTGAGCCCGAGCACGAAGGACGTCCCGCGATGGCGCTCAGCGGCATCGAGCACCTCGGGCGTGCGGCCCGACGCCGAGATGGCCACGACCAGGGTGTCCCGGCCACCGGTCGAGAAGGACGACGACGACGCGGTCTCGGCGTGGGCGTCGCGGCCGAGGGCCCGCAGGCGGGACGCGGCGTCCATGGCCGCGAACCGGGAGCTGCCCATGCCGATGAAGCGCAGCGTGGGTCGCGAGAGGGCTCCCAGGGGGATGTCCCGGATCGCCTCGCGCTGGGCGTGCACCACGGCTCCCAGCTCCCGGGGTCCCGCAAGCACATCCTCGAGGAACGCCAGGGAGCGATCCTCGCCGCTCACGCCGGATCCCCGTGGTCCAGCAGCCACCGCATCCCCTCCCTCGGCGCCCAGAGCCAGCTGGGCAGGACCGTCGCGGCGTACACGAACTCGTAGGCCTCCTTCGCCACCTCGAACGCGTCGAGCAGGTCAAGATCCAGTGTGAACGGCGCGCCCGATCGGCGCAGGCCCATCGCGTAGGCCGCAAGGAACCGTTCGCGCGCGCGTTCGATCCAGGCGTCGATGTCCAGGCCCGGACGCTCGATGCGTCCGCCGGCCTGTCGCTCGGCCCGGCGACGGGCGCTGCGGGCGACATGGTCCAGCGACCGCAGCAGCGACGCCACGTCCCGGAGCGGCGAATCCAGGCGCTGCCGGTCCTCGATGGACCGGAGTGGCTCGCCCTCGAAGTCGATCACCCGGTAGCCGTCCTCCGCCACCAGCAGCTGGCCCAGGTGCAGGTCCGCGTGGATCCGCATCACGAGCGGCGTGGTGGCCACGGCCTCGAACCGCGAGACGCGGGCAGCGATGGCGGCAGCGTCCCGCTTGAGCTCCGCGCCGGCCTGTGGGTCCACCGCCGCCACGGCGGGGAGCGCCAGGTTGAGCTGGCGATGGGCGTCGAGGCGCCAGGCCTTGAGCTCGTCGTGCGTGGCCGGGCGCGGGGCGAGGTCCACCGCCTCCTCGGGCGGCGTGGCGAGGGCGGCATGGAGCCCGGCGACCAGGATGCCGAGGTCCTCGGCCAGCTCGGTCGCCCACTCCATGGACACGGAGCCCGGCGCGGCGATCAAGGCTGCCAACTGTTCGGCCGTCTTCTCGTAGACGTCCTCGGCGTCGGCCACGAAGGCCTGCAGCATCGCCACAGTGGCCACGCCGCCGTCGCGGGTCACGGCCTCGGCCCAGCCGGCCAGGCGCGGGACGCCCGGAAAGGCCGCGTCCTCCGACAGGTATGCGGTCAGCTCCAGGTCCGGGTTGAGACCAGGCTGGATCCGCCGGTACCCCTTGAGCAGGAGGCGGCCGCCGATGACGACCGACGTGTTGGACTGGTCACGCCCGAGCGGGGATTCGTCGGCCGCCTCGACCCCGCCCGCACCGGCGGGCCACAGGTCCGCGAACCCGGGCGAGGTCCGGCAGACCAGGGCGGCATCTGATGTGCCCACCTGGTCTGCGCGCGCCAGCGCCGGGATCGTCCGGCCATCGGCGATGGCGGCGGCCAGCGCCCTCCAGGCACCGTGACCCTCGGCGGCCTCGAGGACCGCGCCGTCGCAGAGGATGAATGGGATGGCGTACCGCTCCGTCCGGTCGCCGCGCTCGCCGGTCCGCAGGTCCACGAGCGCCAGGACGGCGTCCGGGGCGAGGGCGAATGCATGGGCGAGCCGCGCGGAGGATGGTCGCTCACCCTTCGACGCGTACCAGCGGCGGGAGCCGACCTCCTCGAGATCGAGACTGTGGACGGCCGCCGCGACGGCCGCCCGATCCAGCGCCAGGGCTAGATGCCGGTGTTGATGGTGACGTGCTTGATGACCGTGTAGTCCTCGAGCGCGTACTTGGACCCGTCCTTGCCCCAGCCGGACTCCTTCATGCCGCCGTGCGGCGTCTCGCTGGCCAGCGTGAAGTGCTCGTTGATCCAGACGGTGCCGAACTGGAGACGGCGCGCAGTCCGCATGGCCTTGGAGATGGAGCCCGTGAACACGGACGACGCGAGACCGAACTTGACGTCGTTCGCCCAGGCGATCGCCTGCTCCTCGTCGCCGAAGCGCTGGACCGTGACCACAGGGCCGAAGACCTCGTCCTGGACGATCTCGGAGTCCTGGGCCGGGTTGGCCAGCAGGGTGGGCGTGTAGTAGGCACCCGGGCGGTCCGGGCGCTGGCCGCCGACGACCAGCTCTGCCTTCGCCTCGATCGCGCGGTTGACCATGCCCTCGACCTTCTCGGCCTGCGCGCCCGCGATCAGCGAGCCCATGTCCAGCTCGCCGTCGGCCGGGTTGCCCCAGGTGATGGACCTGACGCGGTCCGCCAGGGCCGCGACCAGGTTGTCGTAGATGCCGGGGCCGGCGATCACGCGGCAGGCCGCGGTGCAGTCCTGGCCGGCATTCCAGTAGCTCGCGAAGCAGAGGGTGTCCGCGACCAGCTCCACGTCGGCGTCGTCGTAGACGATGACCGGAGCCTTGCCGCCGAGCTCCAGGTGGAGCCGCTTGACGGTGCCCGCGGTGATCTCCGCGATGTGCTTGCCGGTGACCGTGTCACCCGTGATGGACACCATCCGGACCTTGGGGTGCCCGACAAGGAGGTCGCCCATCGTCCCGCCGGAGCCGGAGATCACGTTGAGGACGCCCGCCGGGAGCTGGTCGCCGACGAGCTCTGCGAACCGCAGGGCCGAGAGCGGCGTCCGGGCGGACGGCTTGAGGACGCACGTGTTGCCGGTGGCGAGGGCCGGACCCAGCTTCCAGGCCGCCATGTACAGAGGGTAGTTCCAGGGCGCGATGGACGCGACGACGCCGATCGGATCGCGGCGGACCATCGAGGTGTGGCCCTCAAGGTACTCGGTGACCGCGAGGCCATCCTGGACCCGGCACGCTCCCGCGAAGAAGCGGAACAGGTCCGAGGCGACGCCCATCTCGTCGATGGCGGCCCCGATCGGCTTGCCGGTCTGGCTGGACTCGAGGCGGCCGAGCTCGTCCGCGTTGGCGTCGAGGATGTCGGCGATCTTGAGCAGGGCGAGGCTGCGGGCCTGGGGCGTGGTGAGGGACCAGGTCTCGAACGCGGTCGCCGCGGCTTCGACGGCGCGGTTGACGTCCTCCTGGCCCGAGGCCGGGACGTGGGCGACGGGCTGTGCGATGGCGGGGTTCTCGACGACGAGCGTCTCGCCAGACGCGGCGTCCACCCACTGGCCGCCGATGTACTGCTGGTACGTCTTCACAGGATCGAGCGTCTCCGTCGATGGGGGCTTCCGATGGGTGCGCCATGGGCCCTGTCCGCGCGGCGCGCGGCACGGACATGCCGCGGCCCCCGGCTGCCCGGGCGATTGTGCGTCAACGCGCGACCGGCTTCCAGCGATAGACCGCAGGTCGCAACGGTCCGCGAGCACCTGGTGGTCGGCCTTGAACCTAGGCCGGTGCTTCGTCGTCCTCGCCGGCGACGGCCCTCGCGATCTCGTCGTACGGGATGGGCGGCCACGGTGTGCCGCGCTTGCGGAGGTACGTATTCGCCGCCGCCCGGCCCACGCGGTAGAACTGGAGCATGTGGAGCGGGGCACCGGCGTGGGGCATCTCGTCGGTGTCGGACCGGCCGTTGGCGGTGACGATGTCGGCGACAACGAAGGTCGCGACACCGTCGCGCTCCTCGATCGCGCCCTTGAGCACGAGCTGCGCCAGGCCCTCCAAGCGTTCGTCGTGGCGGTGGAACAGGAGCGTCGCGGTCCCGCGCCAGGACGCCGCGTACGGCGGCACCCGGTCGAGCAGGACATCGCGCGTCCCGGGCACCCAGCGTGCGCCGACCCGGATGCTGGCCGGGTATCCGTCGTCCTCGAGATGGCTCAGAACTGCACCAGCGGGGTAGCCGCCGAGACGGCCGAGCAGGCTCTCACTCGCCACGGCGCACCTCGTAGACCTGCGGCTCGCTCGTGAAGTCCCGACCCGGCCAGACCGTGATCCGCTCCGGGGTCACCCGCAGCGCGATCCGCTGGAACAGGTACCACGTGAACAGCCCGCGGGCGAACCGGTTCGAGGTGAACCGCGCGCTGTCGGGCTGGCGCCGGGAGACCGCGCGGAAGAGGCCGATGATGTCCGGCGGGTAGTCGAGCACCTCGGCCACCGCCGCCGTTCCCTGCACCAGCACGGCTGGCGCATCGGGAAGCCCGGACCCAGTGGGCTCCGAGAACAGCAGGGAGACCTGCGGGTGGCGCCGCGCGTTGTACGCCTTCACCGGGTAGGCGATGGAGACCGCGCAGGTGATGTGCCCGTCGGACGGGTCCACGTACGGGACCGCGGGCCACGCGATGGCCTCCCCGCGCCGGTTGACCGTGGCGACCTCGCACGTGTAGTAGCCATGGAGCGCGGCCAGCACATCTGGCGGCAGCTCGTCCACGGCGGCCACGACCTCAGCCATCCGCACGCTCCTGCTGGGTCACCAGGATGGCCACCGTCCCGGCGAGGGAACCGGCCAGGAGCACCCACGCCAGACCCACCGAGACGGCGGGCCCGGTGAAGTCGTCGGAGCGCGCCACGAGGGCCACGAGCATGGCCACCAGCGCCGCCGCCTGCGCCACGAGCGGCACCCGCAGCGAGGACCGGCGGCGGTCCCGGGCGATGCCGATGGCCAGCACGCCCGGCAGGCAGAGCATGGGCGCCTGGACGCGGGCCGAGAGCGGGGTGAGCTTCCACGGCCAAAGGTCCACGAACAGGGATGGCGCCACGTACAGGGCCACGGCGAAGACCATAGCGCCCAGGCCAACGGTCAGCAGCACCCGCACCAGGCGCGGGTCCACGAGGGGCTCACCGGGTTGCCGACCCGGGTCGCGCCGCCGGTTCAGGACGTAGGCCAGGACCACGAGCGGCGGCGCCACGATGTAGATGAGCGTCCAGACCCAGCCCGCGACACGGTCGAACAAGAACTGGTCCAGGTGGAGGAACGTCGTCACGAGGAGGAGCGTGGCGAAGGTCGCCACCGCCGGCACGCCGAGCGCCGCGCGGTGCCACGCACGCGTCGCCAGCAGCGACGAGAAGAACACCACCCCGCCGAGATACGCGGAACCGAGCAGCATCGCCGTGATCCGCGGCTTGATCGCCCACGCGAAGAGCACCGAGGCGACCCCGTTGCCCACGTACAGCATCCCGAATGCGACAAGCAGGAAGGGGATCACGAGGATGGCGACGCCGCGCGTCAGCGGCAGGACGCGGTCGTCCTGCCCAGCCGGCCGATCGGGGACGCTCGATCCGGGAGCCATTCGCGGCAGTGTAGTCGCCCCGTCTAGCCCTGTTGCGACGCCCTCGCGACCAGCTCCGCCAGCAGCTCCGAGGCTGCCGTGATCACCGGCCCGCCCCGGGAGTCCTTGCTGAGCGCGTACACGGAGCCTGCCCCCACGTGGAGCCCGCCCGGCGTGAGGACCGTGATCATCGCGCCCCCGTGACCGGGCGGGTCGGGGCGCACGCCGTCGAGCGGGCCCGTCATCGCCACCACCACGGCCGCCTCGCCGATGAGGGCCCGGCAGAGCTGCCCGATCGTCATGTCGGGCGCCTCCCAGACCACGCCCGCCCCGGAGTAGTTGAGGTAGCGAGCGGACCCGTCCGCAAACCCCGCCAGCGTGTCCAGGCCATCGTCCGTGTGCATGTCCACGACGACGCCGAGGACGTCCCTGGCCGCCGCGCCCGGATCGATGCCGGCCAGGCGCGCCAGGTGCCACGCCTGGAGGTGCAGCCGGGCCTCGCGATCGGGCGGGGGCGCCTGCGAGATCGCCCGCAGGGCGGCCGGGGCGTCGCCCGCCGCTGCCGCAGCGGCCAGTTCCACGATGTAGCGCGTGGCGGCCCCGCCGCGTGCGAACACCTCACGGGCGCGGGCCGGCGGCAGGTCGGCGAAGAGGAGGTCCCGGAGCGAGCCCGCTCCCCCGCCG
>Ga0315271_10002830_pt1 | contig 10935 bp, 8 predicted proteins | sample C3_top_MG_FD_204664 | JGI IMG/M metagenome (GOLD analysis project Ga0315271, IMG submission 204664) | Sediment microbial communities from Yellowstone Lake, YNP, Wyoming, USA - C3_top | ecosystem: Environmental > Aquatic > Freshwater > Lake > Sediment | place: USA: Wyoming | collected 2017-08-01
GCGCTGGAACGACCACCTGATTCCGCCGGCGGCGTTGGTAAGCAGCACATCGGCGATGCCAAACGCTTTCAGCAGCCGGATGGGAAACGTGATTTCCGCCAGGGAATGCCCCTCGTAATAGTGGGCTCGCCCACTCAGAACCGCGACCGGTGTGTCCCCCAGATGCCCCACCAGGAATTCGCCCGCATGCCCGCTGACACCTACGGGGGGGAATCCCGGCAGGTCCGCGTAAGGCACCCTGGTTTCAACCTCGAATTCGCGCAGCGCCTCAGAGAAGCCGCTTCCCAGAACCAGGGCGAGTTTGGGTCGCAACTTGGTCAGGCGCGCCAGTTTTCCGGCGGTTTTGTCCGCCGCCACAATTGCTTTCGTTCTCGGGTGCATTAGACTTGGTCCGTTGTTGAATAATGGAGCTGTCCACTGAACAATTTCACCGCTACGCCCGCCACGTCATTTTACCCGAAGTTGGCGTCGCCGGCCAAAAGAAAATTTGCGCCGCCAGCGTCCTGTGCGTGGGGGCGGGTGGCCTCGGTTCGCCCATCGCCAGCTACCTTGCCGCGGCGGGTGTCGGCCGTCTTGGCATCGTCGATTTCGACCTCGTGGACGAATCTAATCTACAGCGCCAGATTCTGCACGGCACCGCGCAGGTTGGCCGCCCTAAAACCGATAGCGCCCGGGAGCGTCTCGCCAGTCTGAACCCGGGGGTGGCGGTGGAATTGCACCCCTTCAAACTGACCAGCGGGAATGCCCTGGAGGTGGTTTCCCGCTACGACATCGTCGTCGATGGCACGGACAATTTTCCGACGCGTTACTTGGTGAATGACGCTTGTGTGCTGGCAGGAAAGCCGAACGTCTATGGCTCCATTCTCCGGTTTGAAGGCCAGGCGAGCCTGTTTGCGCCCCACCTGGGGGGGCCCTGCTATCGCTGCCTGTTTCCCGAACCGCCGCCTGCCGGCAGTGTTCCGAGTTGTGCGGAAGGCGGTGTCCTGGGGGTGCTGCCCGGCGTGATCGGCACCATCCAGGCTACGGAGATTCTCAAGCTGATTTTAGGCATTGGAACCTCGCTGCTGAACCGTCTGCTCCTCTTTGACGCGCTTGAGATGAAGTTCCGCGAACTTAAGCTGCGCCGCGACCCGGAGTGCCCGGTGTGCGGGAAGAATCCATCCATCACGACATTGACAGACCTTGCTCCTGTGTGCGAGATAACCAACAATATGCATCCCGACGAAGTGACCGTTCAAGAAATGAAACAAGCGCTGGACAACCCCGCGCTGGGAATCAAGGTGATCGACGTCCGCGAGCCGGACGAATACCAGATCGCCAAAATCGAGGGCGTTCCGTTGCTGCCCATGAGCCAGTTGGCGGCGCGATTCGGCGAGCTGGATGCCAACCAAACTTATTACATTCACTGCAAGGCCGACGGTCGCTCGCTGAAAGCATTGCAGTTTCTCCGCCAGCAGGGATTTCGAAACCTGAAAAGCGTTAAAGGCGGAATCCTCGCCTGGTCCGCTGAAATCGATCCGAAGGTGCCGGGATACTGATCAGGAACGCGCCTCCAAAAACGCCTTCAACTCCGCCGCCGCTTTCCCGCCAAAGCCAGGCACCGCGGCGAGTTGCTCGACGGTCGCCAGCCGCAGGCGCTGGATCGAGCCAAATTTCTTCAACAACGCCGCCTTCCGGCGATCGCCGATGTTCGGGAATTCATCGAGGAGGCTCTCCGAGATCTTCCGCAGCCGCAGTTCCGCGTTGTAAGTGTTCGCCAGCCGATGCGATTCGTCCCGCACCCGCTGAAGTAACTTCAAGGCGCCGCTGTCGTGCGACAATCGCAGGGGTCCTTTTTCCCCCGGGCGATGGATCTCCTCAAATTCCTTCGCCAGCCCGATGATGGGAATATTTTCCAGGCCGAGTTGCTTTAATTCCTCCCGCGCGGCGTTTAACTGCCCTTTGCCGCCGTCGATCAGGATAAGGTCGGGCAGGCCCGGCCCGCTTCTGCCGCGCGTCGATCCCGCCGCCCGGTGCGCCTGCGCATCCGCTGCGGAGGCATCGGTATTGGGGGATCGGGTCGGTTTCCCCCGCACCGCCGCGCCGACGTCATCGGCCAACCGCTGGAGCTCCGCTGCGATCGGTTCCCCGCCCTCGTCCCGCGCTGTCGGCGCGCTTGTGGAAGGTGGTTTTGACTCGCGCAGCAGCCGCGAATAGCGCCGCCGCACCACTTCCGCCACGGAGGCGAAATCATCCTGCCCTACCACCGACTTGATCTTGAACTTGCGATAGTTTGCGCGGTCCGGGCGGCCGTTCCGAAAGCTCACCAGGGATGCGACTTTAAAGGTCCCGCTGATGTTGGAAATATCAAAACCCTCGATGCGCGTCGGCGGGCCAGGCAATCCCAGCGCCGCGCCCAGCTCCGCGAGGTCCTTTTCCGGATCGATCGCGAGCGGCAGGCTGTAGGGCAGCCGGTCAAACCGGTGGACTTTGCGCGTGGTGTGTTTTAAATCCGCCAGCAGGTCTCGCAAATCCGCCGCTTTCTCGAATTCCTGCGCCGCGGCCGCCTGTTTCATTTCCCCCTCCAGGCGCTCCTGCATCTCGCTGCATTGCCCCGCCAGGAAGTCGCAGGCCGCCTGAACCTGTTGTAGATATTGCTCCCGCGTCACATTCCCGATGCAGGGCGCCGTGCAATATTTCAAGTGCGCATACAGGCAATGCTTGTAGTCCCGTTCGCCCGGCGTCAACGGCCGGCACCCGCGCAGGTAATACTGATGACGCACCAGCGCCAGCGTGGTCCGCAATGCCCCGGAATTCGGGAAGGGTCCAAAATACTGCGCGCCGTCATCCTGCCGCAACCTGGTTAAGGTGAATCGCGGGATGGGATCGTTCAGATTGACCTTGAGCATCAGAAACTGTTTGTCGTCGCGGAAACTGATGTTGTAACGGGGGTGAAACTCCTTGATCAGTTTGCCTTCGAGCAGCAGCGCCTCCGGTTCGCTGCGCACGGTATGAAAATCGAAATCGTGGATCGCCTCCACCAATGCCCGAAACTTCAGGTCCCATCCCAGGCGCCGCGACGGCTGAAAATAGTGGCTTACCCTTTTGCGCAAGTCCCGCGCCTTGCCGATGTAGATGACCGTTCCGAAACGGTCGCGCATCAGGTAAATGCCCGGTTTGTGGGGCAGGGTGCCAACCTTCTTGCGAATATGCTCAGCCACTGACATGCCGGAACCAACCTACAGCTCCCTGAGCCACGGTGGCAAGTGTGCCTCCTTGGTTGGAAAGGGATAAACACCGTATGGCTGGGGTCCGCCCCGGGCAAAAAGGTTCCCAGGAAGCATCCGCTGTTCGAGGCTGGAGCGGCCCGAAAAACCGGCGCGGGAAGGGCAGTCAAAGTGCCGAAGGTGCCGTTATTTAGCAAAAAAAACCATCGAAAAAAAGTTAGTAATAAACGTTTGACAAGATGAACTAAAAAATTATGATGGCATTTAACTCGATACAGTCATATTGTCGTTGAAGTCCATAGACAGGATGAACTATGAAAAATATCCGATACTTGCTTAAGGGGTTGGTCGCTTGCGGAATCGCTGTTGCGATGGTGGGAAGTCTCGCCGCCCAAACACCTACCCAGGGCGCGGCCAAAGTGGTCCGCATCAAGGGCTCTGCCCGCTACACCACCGGTGGAAATGTCTGGCAGGCGCTTAAATTAGGTGCCGTGCTCAAACCCGGCACTGTTATCCAAACCGGCCTGGATAGAGGCTCCTTTGTTGATCTCGCATTGGGCGATGGCGAAACCCCCTTGCCAAGCTCCCCGGCTGTCCGCGAGGTGGCTACCGCAAACGCGGTTCCCCCGAGCGCCGGTGGCGGCAGTTCTGCCAAAGTCGATCAGAACGTCGTGCGCCTCTTCGAAAATACCGTCCTTGGCGTGGACAAGATAACGGAACTGAAGACTGGAGCCGACACGGTGACTGAAACCCAGCTGGACCTCAAGGCAGGGCATATCTTGGGCACCGTCAAGAAGATGTCCGCCAACTCCAAATACGAGATCAAGCTGCCCAAGGGCGTTGCGGGCATCCGCGGCACCTGGTATGATTTGACCGCCAATGCCCTCCTCAAAGTAATGGATGGCTCCGTGGTTCTGGCCAATGTCAAAGATGACGGCTCGGTGTTGACCCAGGTTGTGAACAGCAACCAGCAGTTCGACGCCGCGACCGGCAAATTGACCCCCCTCGCCGCTGGCGACATGCAGTTTATTGAAGGCACCGCGACTGGCATGCGTGTTGCAGTCGGCGGCGGGATTCCGGCCGGCTTCCCGGACAGAACCTTGCGTGCGGTTGAACGCGGAGTGTCCGATAACACAGGTGGCTCATCGCCAATCAACAACCCCACCCCCCCGACGACACCGCCCCCGCCCACCCCAGATTGAGTCTCTCGTTCCTCTGATTTAAAACCAGGGCAGCCTTGAGTTGCCCTGGTTTTTTTGTTTAGTTCGCCGATGTGAAGCGCCGCCACTCCAACCGCCTTCCCATTTTGATTGGGCTAGTGGTGTTGATTTTCTTCTTCGCGGCGCGTTGGATTCGCTTCGATTTCTTCGAGCAGGTTGAGTTGGCGACTTTCGACCAGCGGGCCCGGCTGGCGTTGCATTTTCCTGCGCCGATGGCCACAAACCTGGGCTTTGTTTCCATCGAACAGGGAACCATCGACGCTGTTCAAAACGGCTCCCTGGGCTACACTTTCGGCCTTTATTGGCCTCGCCAGGTTTACGGTCGTCTCATTCAGGAACTGCACGACCAGGGGGCGCGCACGGTCGCCATGGACGTCCTGTTCAAGGAATTCCGCCCGGACCATGCCCCGATTCGATTGGCGGATGATTCCATGGAGGAATCGGATGATTTCTTTGCCCGACAATTGCGCCAGGCGGGCAATGTGGTCCTGGCGGTGACGGAGGACGCTGTGCCGGCGGCGTTGTTCCGCACCAATGCCGCCGCCCTCGGCGGCATCTTCACCGAAAAGGACGCGGATGGAAAACTGCGCCGGGTCCGTGCTTTCCAGTTCTATAGGCAATGGCACCCCGTGTTCGAGCAGTTGCAGTCTGATCGCGAGTTTGGCGCCGATCTGGGGTTGGCGCGGATGGAAACAAACGCCTTGGTGGTGCCGCTCCTGGATGGCCGGGAACTAACTGTGCCCCTGGACGCGGCCGGGACCTTCGCCGTAGCCGATTTCCTGGGACAGAAGATCCCGCCTGGCATGAGTCCGCGGGCGAAACCGTTCACCGAAAAAAGAGTGTGGCACATGGGCATTGTCCTGGCCGCCTCGGAACTGGGATTGGATCTCGAGCATGCCACGCTGGATCCCGGCCGGGGGTGCATCGTTCTGCGCAATGCCAAGGGATTGGAACGAGAGATCCCGGTGGATCCCAACGGATATTTTTACATCGATTGGTGTCTGCCGCCCAATCATTCCCAACTGACGCAGGAACCGATGCATTGGCTTCTCCAGCAACACCGCCAACGATTGAGGGCCGAGACGAATTCTTTGCGTGAGGTTTGGCGCGACAAACTTGTGGTAGTGGGCTCCGCCGCGGTCGGAAATGACTTAACTGATTGGGGCTCAACACCATTGGCGTCATATACCCTCCTGGCCAGCAAGCATTGGAACGTGGCCAATTCTATCATCACAGGGCGATTCATTCAACGCACGTCCCCGGAGGCCGATCTTCTACTGATCGCGGCTCTGGTTATTGCCGCCACCCTGGTCACCACCCGGTTCCGGGCTCTGCCGGCCGCCGGGTTGTTGTTGCTGGTGATGGCGGGGTATGTCGCGGCGGCGGTTCTCGTCTATGTGCAAGGCCGGCTCTGGCTGCCGCTGGTGATTCCCCTCGCCGCCGCCATGGTAACGTATGCGGGTGTCACCACTTGGCGGGTTGTTTTCGAGCAAGCCGAACAGCGCCGCATCAAATCCATCTTCTCAACGGTCGTTTCGGATAAGGTCGCCAAAACTTTGCTGGAAGCTGAAAACCTGGCGCTGGGCGGGGCGCGCCGGGAGATTACGGTGCTGTTTGCCGACATTCGTGGATTCACGGAATTCACGGATGGAGCCCAGGAGGAGGTGGCCGACCAGGTGCGGACCCAGCAACTGGATGCGGGAGCCGCGGAGGTCCGCTACGCGGAACAGGCCCGGGAGAGTCTCCAAACCGTGAACCTGTATCTGGGGTTGGTGGCGGACATCCTGATTCAGCGCGATGGCACCCTGGATAAGTTCATCGGCGATTGCGTGATGGCGTTCTGGGGCGCGCCCGCGTCAAATCCGAAACACGCGGTTCTGTGTGTGCATGCGGCCATTGAAGCACAGCGGGCGGTGGCCGCATTGAATCAAAAACGCGCGGTGGAAAACGAGAAGCGCGCCCGCGAAGCCGGGACACGCAAAGCCGCCGGGGTCCTCCCGCAGGCGCCGCTCCCGCTCCTTCGCCTGGGCACGGGCATTAATACCGGAATGGCGATCGTGGGCTTGATGGGATCGGAAGCAAAAACAAGAAACTACACGGTGTTTGGGCGCGAAGTGAACCTCGCAAGCCGGCTGGAAGGCTCCTCCGGTTCCGGTCGCATCCTGATTTCAGAGGCGACCTGGGAGCACTTGAAACGCGACGATGCGAAGCTCGCTGAGCGCTGTGTGCCCTGGGAGCCGATCTCGATCAAGGGAATGCGCCACGCTGTAAGAGTGTTTGAAGTCCCTTGGGACTAGGCTGGTGCCCCGGCCGGGCCGCCAGCCGTCACAGCAGCTTGAACTGGGCTTTTTCCTTCGCCAGCGAGTCGGTCAAAGTGGGCAATCGTCCATTCCGGCGCTCGATGATGTGTTTATCGACATTGGGGTCGAAGGCCACCGGGTAGTCCCCGTTGTAGCAGGCCAGGCAGAAAGAATCCTCCGGCAGCCCCGTGGCTTTTACCATGCCGGATTGAGTGAGATAGTGCAGCGAATCGGCATTCAAATACTTGCGAATTTCCTCCTGCGTATGATTCGCCGCCATCAGCTTGCTGCGATCCGGAAAATCGATGCCATAAACGCACGGATGCATGTGCGGCGGGCAGCTCACCAGCACATGAACTTCCTTGGCGCCGGCTTCCTTGAGATTATTGACGCGCGCTTTGCACGTGGTGCCGCGGACGATCGAATCGTCCACCACGATCACTCGCTTGTCCTTCACCAATTCCTCGATCAGGTTGAGCTTCACCCGCACGCTGAAATCGCGAATCAGCTGCGTCGGCTGGAGGAAACTGCGGCCGACGTAATGGTTCCGGACGAACGCCATCTCAAAGGGGATTCCGGATTCCAATGAATACCCCAGGGCGGCGCAATTTCCGCTGTCCGGCACCGGCACGACGAGATCCGCCTCGATGGGATTTTCCCGCGCCAGTTCCCGCCCCATTTCCACCCGCACTTTGTAAATGTTCCGGTCGGCAATCGTGCTGTCCGGCCGCGCAAAATAGACATACTCGAAAATGCAGAAAGCGCGCCGCTGCTTATCCGGAAAGGCCTGCAGGCTGCTGACCCCGTTCTCGTTGATGGCCACGATCTCGCCCGGTTCAATATCGCGCACGAATTTGGCGTGGATCAAATCCAGGGCGCAGGTTTCGCTGGCCAGTACATAGGCATCGTCGAGTTTCCCCAGGCAAAGCGGCCGGAAACCGTAGGGATCGCGCACGCCGATCAGCTCCTTTTCCGTCATGATCACGAGCGAATAGGCGCCCTCGATGCGCCGCACGGTGTCCACGAGGTTGCTGGCTTCCCCGTTGCGGGAGGGTTGCGCCATCAGATGCAGGATGATCTCGCTATCGACGGTGGTCTGGAAGATGGACCCGCGCGCCTCCAATTCGTCGCGCAGCTTCGCCGCATTCGTCAGGTTGCCGTTATGAGCGATGGCGATTTTCCCCCGCGCGCAATCCACCGTCAGCGGTTGCGCGTTCCGGAGCATGGAGGAGCCGGTAGTCGAATACCGGGTATGGCCGATTCCCATGTGGCCGACCATGTCATGAAGGGCTTCGCCCTTGAAAACCTGGGAAACGAGGCCCATGCCTTTGCATTCATGGAACTGGCGCCCATCGGAAGTGACGATGCCGGCGCTTTCCTGGCCGCGATGTTGCAGCGCGTACAGGCCGTAGTAGGTCAGTTCCGCGGCATTCGGATGTCCGTAAATCCCAAATACCCCACAATAATGTTTTGGATAATACTGCATCGAGCGGTCAGGAATATCCCATGGAACCGGATTCAAATCCAGCCCCATTACGGGTGCGAGGTTCCGGCCGGGGGAATTTGGTCCGAACAGATTCGTCCGCGGTCGCAGTTTGTTGGCGCGGTGAGGCTTGACTGGGGGGCGTTCCGCCCCGAAAGTGCGCACGGCGGGAGCAGTTGCGATGAGCGGCGCGCGTTTTTCCATTTTTTTGTCGATGGTGCTGGCCGTGTGGGCGGTCATGCATCTTTATGTCTTCTGGCGGCTGGCGTCCGTGCCGTGGGTGGCGGAGCACCTTTCCAGACGCGCCCTCATAACCATCGCCGTTTTGCTGTGGTTGAGCTATCCGCTGGCCCGAATGCTCGAAGCGCGGCGCATCGACGCGGTGGGTCTTCCGCTGGAATTCCTTTCCTCCTTGTGGGTTGGCACACTTTTCCTCCTGTTAGCAGCGTTGCTGGTGGCGGATATCGCGACGGTGGGCGGGTTGCTGCTGCCGCGATTGGCACCCCGGATTATCGGCTGGGCCGCCCTGTTCGCGTTGGCCTTGGCCGTGATAGGGCTCGTCCAGGGACTGCGGCGACCGGCGGTGCGGGACTACGAGGTGGTTATGCCCGGCCTGCCCAAAGCGAGGGACGGTATGGTCGTCGTGCAGGTTTCCGATTTGCACCTCGGCACACAACTGGGGAAGGCCTGGTTGGAGGACCTGGTGGCGCAGGTCCAATCCCTCAAACCGGATCTCCTGGTGGTGGTAGGCGATGTCATCGATGGCAACGTGAGCCGCGTCCAACCCCTGGTGCCGGTGCTGTCGAAGTTCAACGCTCCCTTGGGAGTTTGGGCGGTGACGGGCAATCACGAATTTTACGCGGGGTTGGAACCGTCGGTGGCGTTGCTGGAATCAGCGGGGTTCAAAGTGTTGAGGGGAGCTTTCGTGGAGGTAACGCCAGGGCTGGTGCTGGCGGGAGTGGACGATCTGACGGCGCATGAGCAAGCCGGGGGCACCGGTGACGGCCTGGGCCGGGCGCTGACCAACCGGCCTCCCGGAGCGACGATCCTGCTGTCGCACACGCCCAAGCGGCTTTCTCCAGCGAAACTTCAGGGGGTCAATCTCATGCTCTCTGGCCACACGCACAACGGCCAGCTCTGGCCGTTCAATTACCTGGTGAGATTGCGATATCCATGGGTGGGAGGCCGCTACGAGGCAGCCGGCGCAACGGTCATCGTCTGCCGGGGAACCGGCACCTGGGGTCCGCGCATGCGGTTGTGGCGACCAAGCGAGTTGGTGCGTATCACCCTGCGCAGCGCCCCAGGCGCGAGTCCCGTGTTACCCCCATCCCTGGCGTCCGAAAAATCCAATTAATCCAGTTTGTGAGCGGGTTGGCGTTTGCAGGTGGGGGATTGTTCCACGCTCGCCAGAGCGTAGCTGTCATCGAAGGTCGTTCCGCCCGATGGGCAAGTGACTTCGTGTTTGAGGAAGGGCCGAATATCGGCGCCGGTGACAGGATCACCCGCGTCCTTCTTGTTTTCCAGGGCCCACAGCTGCATCGCGCCATCGATCTGGCGGAGATTCGCAATGCAAGCGGTCAGGCGGGCGCGCTCGCGCGCATGACTGTAACTGGGAACTGCGATCGCGGCCAGCAAACCGATGATGGCGACGACGATCATGATTTCGACGAGCGTGAAGGCGCTGCGTGCGGTGTTGATGTTTTTCATGCCTATCCTTTCCTGGCCGCGGCGTGAACCAGGCGGATAGCGGGTTATGATTTTGTATGAGTGCTGGAGTGTTCACGTATTGCCAGCCGCCCACCGCGGCCCTGTCCTTGAAAACACCCGGAAATAGAAAAAGTCGCGGAGCTGGCCACGCGGGTTTGGCCGGGCTCAAAGGCAGTTCACACCGCCGATCCCAGCAACTGCCGGACAAATCCGCTCAGCGCGGGAGTTGATGTCCGGGGATGGAGCAGGCAGGAGGGATGCTCACGGTTACAATGGTGTAAGCTCCTCCGCCAGGACACACCGGCAGGGCATTGCCACGAAGATAAGGAAGAATATCAGTTGTGCCGACCAGCGAGTTCGCCTGCCGTTTGTTCTCCAGCGCCCATTGCTGCATGGCACCATCGATCTGCCGCAGATTGTTGAGGCAAGCCGCCTGCTGCTGTTGTGCCGGAGTCGTCGGGACGGTGGCGGGTGCGATCCCGTAGCGCTTGCGGAAGGCTTCGATCTGTTCGGGTGACATATTGGTCGTTGACCCGAGAACCGGCACTCCCTGCGACTGGATTTGAGCTTGGGCGGCCTGCGCTTGCTGCTGGGCGGTTTGCGCCTGCTGCTGCACCGCCTGGACCTGCTGTTGGACGGTCTGTACTTGCTGATTGAGATTCTTCTTCTCGGCCCGCAACTGTTGCACCTCGTTGCGCAGGCGCAACAGCTCCTCGTTTTCCTTTCGCAGCCGGGTAAGTTCCTCCGCCTCCGCCTCCGTTTGCGAGGTCTTCGCCGCCTCAAGTTTGGCGCGCGCCTGCTCGAGTTGGCTGGTTTCCTGGCGCAGCGCGGCAAGCTGCGTCGTTTGATTCTGAAGCTTGAGGTAAACGACCCCGGCGGCAATCCCCAGCCCTGCAACCAGGACCACGAGAAGCGTTGTCAGTTTCATTCGCGATTCAGACCGTCAGGTTAAAGTTGGTACGCGAGGAGAGGGTCGAACTCTCAACCTTCGGCTCCGGAGGAGGCCCCGACGCCTAAAC
>Ga0315271_10002831_pt1 | contig 10929 bp, 6 predicted proteins | sample C3_top_MG_FD_204664 | JGI IMG/M metagenome (GOLD analysis project Ga0315271, IMG submission 204664) | Sediment microbial communities from Yellowstone Lake, YNP, Wyoming, USA - C3_top | ecosystem: Environmental > Aquatic > Freshwater > Lake > Sediment | place: USA: Wyoming | collected 2017-08-01
GTCCCGGCATCCCGACCGCGGTCAAGAGCTGGGTCAAGCCGATCGCGATCGGCCGCCACGCCTATGGCGACATCTACAACAACCGCGAGTACCAGGTCCCCGGCCCCGGCAAGGCCGAGCTGGTCTTTACCCCGGCGGGCGGCGGCGAGCCGGTACGGATCACGATCCACGATTTCAAGGGCCCCGGCGTGATCATGGGCATGCACAACACCGAGAAGTCGATCCGCTCGTTCGCGAAAGCCTGCCTCGGCTACGCCCTCTCGGAGAAGGTCGACCTCTGGTTCGCGACGAAAGACACGATCAGCAAGACCTACCACACCTTCTTCAAGACGGTCTTCGCCGAGGAGGCCGCAGCGCGCGCCGCGGACCTGGCGGCCGCCGGGATCTCCTACCGCTACCTGCTGATCGACGACGCGGTCGCGCAGATCGTCAAGCATGAGGGGGGCATCCTCTGGGCGCTGATGAACTACGACGGTGACGTGCAGAGCGACATGGTGGCCGCCGGTTTCGGCTCGCTGGGGATGATGACCTCGGTGCTGGTGAGCCCCGACGGCAAGTTCGAGTACGAGGCGGCGCACGGCACCGTGACCCGGCACTACAAAGATCATCTCGCGGGCAAGACGACGAGCACGAACTCCGTCGCGACGATCTTCGCGTGGTCCGGCGCGCTGCGCAAACGCGGCGAGCTGGACGGAACGCCGGCGGTCAGCGCGTTCGCCGACCGGATCGAAGCTGCGGTCCTCGGCACGATCACCGGCGGGACGATGACCCGCGATCTGGCACGGATCATCCACAACACCATGGATCCGCCGCGCGAGTCGTGGGTCGACACCGCCGGTTTCATCACCGCCGTCGCCCAGCGCCTTTCCCGTTAGCGCAGGTCATTCAGGAGGGCTTTTTGCGCCCCTGCGGCGTTGACGCTCGCGTCGCTTGTGCGGCGGGCACGAGCCCGCCTCCGCGCGCGCTGCGCGTCTGCCTTGCCGGGACGCAAAAATCCGCTCCTGACTGACCTGTGCAGCACGTACTCGGAACGCCCATATATGTTTTGGGATCGTTGCCCTCGCTTCGCTGGGCAATAACACGGTCATAACGGTGGCGGAGAGGCTGATCAAAAGGGTCCAGATGCAAGGAAGGCGACAAGCAGATGCCGAGGCGGGCTCGTGCCCGCCGCAGGCAGATGAGCGAAGCCTGACGCCGCAGATGAACCCTTTTCAGCGGCCGTCATGAAGACCAAGGAGCAGGACGCCGGCAAACATGATCGTTGCACCCGGCAGTCTGCGCCGCAGACCGCGCTCCTCGAAGAAGACCCGCCCGATGATCACGGAAACCAGCAGGCTCGAGCGCTTGACGGCAACCATGTAGGCGACCTGGGTCAGGGCGAGCGCGGCGAAATGAAGCATCGTCATCGCTGCGACCCCGACCCCGATGGCGATAAACCAACGGTTCGGCTTCAACTCCGCGACCATCGCCCTCCCCTCTCCCCGAAGGACGGCGGTGAGAGCCAGGCCCACCGCCAGGGCGGCGATGTAGACCGGGCCGAAGAACGCCGCGGACGAGTGGGTCAGACCGATTTTCCCGAGGGTCGATGTGACGCTGAATATGAGTGCCACGCCGAGCATCAAGCGGGCCCCGCGCTCCCTGGCGAGGCACCGCACCGGTTCGAGCGGCGTGCACCCCTCCCGCGCGTACAGGATCCAGGAACCGCCAGCCACCAGGAGCACGCCCGCGATCCCCGCGGTGGAGGGGACTTCGCGCAGCGCGAATGCCGAGACGACGGCGGAGAAAACAGGCGTCCACGCCAGCAGCGGCGCCGTCAGCGAGAGCGGCGCCAGCGCGATGGCCCGCAGGTAGAGAAACATCGCCGCAATCTCGAGCGGCGCCGACACCGCGATCACCAGCCAGAATTCCTTGCTCAGACTGGGGATGGGGACAACGGCGAGCGTTGCCAGCAGCAGCGGCAGGGCATACCACCAGCGTGCCCCAAGGACGGCGCGCGCCTGATGCTCGCGCAGCGCACGCTTGCAGAGCGCGTCCACGACCGACCAGCAGATCGCGCACAGGAGCGCGAGATAAAACCAGAAGGGGGGAGGCCCCATGTCAGCGACCGCGCTCGCGGGGAGTGCGATCGCCGTTTTCACCTGCCGCGAGCGCGGCGAGATTGGCGCGGGGTCGCCCGTCGGCGGGGTTGATCTCGATCGCCCGGCGGTAGCACGCCGCCGCGGTCGCACCGTGACCGGGGCCGCGACGCTCCGCGATGACACCGAGGTTAAACCAGATTTCAGCGAAATCTCCGAGCGCAAGCGCCTGGCGGTACGCAGTCTCGGCGCCGTCGAGATCGCCGCTGCTGACACGGGCCGCCCCGAGCGAGTTCAGCACGTCCGGATTTTGCGGGTTCGCATCATGAGCCTTCTGCAATGAACCGAGCGCGCGCTCCGGCTCGTGGCGCATCAGGAAGATTTGTCCCATCTGAAAGTCCGCGTCGATCCGTTCTCGTCCGGCGCCGAACCAGTCGGGGAAGACGCCGAGACCGGCCACCGCACACAGTGCCGCCAATCCGGCTGCACGCAGCCCGCGGCGTGAGCGGACAGCGAGGATGAGCTCCCCGGCGCCGGCAGCCGCAGCAGGTGCGAGCAGTGGCACAATGGGAAGACGATAGCGCTCACTGACGAAAAAGAGGACGACCGAAACGCCGAATCCCGCGATGATGGACGCGAAACAAGCCACGGTGCGAGCGGGCCGAGTCGCCAACCCGGGAAGCGCGAGGCACACCAGGACACCATACCACCACCGGTAGTGGCGAACCGGAAAGGAGGCAGCGGTGAAATGCCCGAGCGCTTTATTGTTGCTCGACTCCGCTGCGTTGACAAACAGAGCCGTTTTTGCCCAGAGCAGCCTCAGCCAGTGCGCGGGAGCGGCGCGGATCTCCTTCGCCGCCCGTGCGTACCACCAGCGGTCCTGCCCCGAAAGCGTGAGCTGCCCGGCGCGAACCGGGCGGGTCATCGTCTGCTCCCAGCGCAATCCGGGCGGGACGGGGGTGAGCCCTGTTGAGCCGCGCTCGTTGCCGAGAAAGAAATTCACACCGCCGTTGGCGGCTACCGGCATGAATGCGCCCTCAGCGCGCCAGTTATGCAGGCTCACCGGGGCAAGAGCGAGCATGACTCCCAACGCGCCGACCAGGCCCGGCACGAGAAGCCGTTTCCACCCGATCCTGAAGTCGAGCGCGGCGCCAGCCGCTATGAACGGCAGCGCGAGAAGGACGTTCGGCCGGGTGAGTGCCGCCGCGCCGTAGAGCAGACCCGCGAGAAACACCCGCGCCAGCACCCCCTCCTCCAGCGCCTGCCAGAGCTTCCAGGTCGCGCCGAGGAGCAAGAAGGTGAAGAGCGTGACGTCGAGTGTCTCCCCCTCGAAAAAGATGCGCAGCGGATAGCAGGCACCTATCCAGACCCCTGCAAGAGCCGCCCGCTCGCCAAACCAGCGTTCCGCGAGGCGATACGCCGGCACGAGCGCAGCGAGCCCGAGCACGAATTGGATCCAGGCCACCGCGCCGGCGCTGTGGCCGAAAACACGGTAAACGGCCGCCAGGAACAACGGGTAGAGCGGCGGCCTGAAGAACGCACCCTGGTGCCCTTCCTGCAAAATCCCGAGTGCGGTGCGGTCGAAGGTCAGGGCGTCGACGAGCGGGTAGCCAAACCACGGCTGGGCAACCAGGTCCGAAAAATACCAGGCCCGCAGAACCAGCCCTGCCGCCAGAGCTAGCCAGAGTCCCACCGGCAAAGGCGGGGCCCTTTTTGAAATGGGGACAGACAGGTTATTCACGACTTGCTCGAACGTATTTGCGGGGAATGTACTTGTCACCTTCACTCTATGAGGAAGGCGGCTCCGTGGTAGCCGGAAAAGCGATCTATCCCCATTTCAGCAGTCCGTATTTCTCCAAACGGTAGCGTAGGGTGCGATCCGTCAGGCCAAGCAGCCGCACTACCTCGGAACGACGTCCACCTGCCAGCCGCAGAGCCTTGATGACGAGCTGCTTCTCGAACTCGTTCACGGTTTGCTCGAGATTGATCCCGTCGGTCGAGATGCTTGGCACCACGTTGGTGGCCAGCGGCGCCCCGGTCCGGATAAAGTCAGGCAGTTCCTCTGCGGTGATCGCGGCACCGGGGTTCATCGCGACGACGCGCTCGACGACATTCTCGAGTTCGCGCACGTTCCCCGGCCAGTGATAGCCCTCGAGCGCGATCAGCGCGTCGGGCCGGATCTCCACGCCATGGCCCCCGCCGCTGTCCGCGTATTTCCCGAGGAAGTAGAGGACGAGCTTCGGCAGGTCCTCGATCCGCTCACGCAGAGGCGGCACGTGGATCGGGATAACGTTGAGCCGGAAGTAGATGTCCTCCCGGAAAACCCCTTCGCGAATGAGCGCTGCAAGGTCCTGGTTCGTGGCGGCGATAATGCGCACATCGACGGGGATGTCCCGGGTGTCGCCCACGCGCCGCACCTGCTCCTCCTGCAGCACCCGCAGCAGTTTCACCTGTACCGCCTTGCTCGTCTCGCCAATTTCGTCGAGAAAGAGCGTCCCCCCGTCCGCGGCTTCGAAAAGACCCTTCTTGTCGCTCACTGCCCCGGTGAACGAACCCTTGACGTGCCCGAACAGCTCGCTCTCAAGAAGCGTCTCGGTCAGGGCGCCGCAGTTGATCGACACGAGCGGTCGGGCGCGGCGCGGGCTGTGCGCGTGGATCGCGCGGGCGACGAGCTCCTTGCCGGTGCCGCTCTCCCCGGTGATGAGCACGGTGCTCTTGCGGCCGGCAACCCGGCCGATGATTTTGAAGATCTCCACGAGCGCCGGGCTGTCGCCGATGAGAAAGTCGGTGCGCGCCTCGCCCCGCACCTCCATGACGGCCGGCCCTCCGTCCTCGTCGCGGCTGCGCGCGAGCGTTTCGCGCACGAACAGGCGGATTCTGCCGAGATAGTCGCCCTCCTTGATGATGTAGTCGACGGCTCCCCTCTGGATCGCTTCGATCGTCGCATCGGCCGAGGGAAAAGCCGTCATCACCAGCATGCGGGTGCCGGGCGCCCGCTTCCGCACCATCTCCAGCACCTCGAGCCCGGAGATGTCGGGCATGCGCATGTCCGTGACGACGAGTTCGTAGGGCTCGCCGGCAAGCAGACGCTCGAGGTCGGCGCGTCCTGAGGCCACTGAAACAACGCAATCTTCCTTGGCGAGCATCAAAGAAAGCACCTTGCGGATGCCCGGTTCGTCGTCGACGACGAGAATGCGCAACCCGCCACTCACGCCGCACCCCCGAGAACCACCCCCACCCGGGATGCGGGCTGACCGACGGGAAAAGTCACTTGCACCGTGGTGCCGCGGCCCGGCGCGCTTTCGACATCGATATGCCCGCCATGGGCTTCGACGATTTTGAAGACGATGGCAAGCCCGAGACCCGTGCCGCCCTCCTTGGTCGAAAAGAACGGCGTGAAGATTTTCGGCATCGCGGCGCCGGGAATGCCGCCGCCATTGTCCGCGAACGTGACGGTCGCCGCGTCAGGCGTGGAGCCGACGCTGATCTCGAGGCGCCCCCCCCCGGGCATCGCTTCGACGGCATTTCGCGAGAGATTCCAGAAGACCTGCCGCACCAGGTGCGGGTCGACCTCTGCCACTACCGGGAGATCGCCCTGTTCGACGACCTCGATTCGCCACGGACCCAGGTGCGACTGGCGCAGCAGGGTCGCCGTCTCGCGCACGAGCGCGCTGAGATCGGTCGGGCACACCAGGGGCTCCCGCGGGCTGGCAAAGCCGAGAAAGTCGGTGATCAGCGCATCGAGCCTCGAGATCTCGCCGGTGACGATCTCCATCAACTCGCGCCCCGTGCCCTCGAACTGGAGCTCCTCCTTGAGCATGCTGATGGAGCCGCTCAGGGAAGCCAGGGGGTTGCGGATCTCGTGGGCCATCCCAGCGGCGAGCTCGCCGATTGCGGCAAGTCGGTCGGAACGGCGCACCTGCTCCTCCATCTGGCGAATCCGGGTCAGGTCCTGGAAGGCGCAGATGACCCCGGTCTCGCCGTCCCGATCGTCGTGCAGGGGAGAAAACGTCATGCCGAGCAGAAGTTCACCGCCGCGGCCGGGGATCAGGCCTTCGAGGCGCAGGGGGGCGCCGGCGAGCAGCCGCGGGTCACGCCACGGGTCCCGCCCGGCGGGCAGCTTGAAAACCGAGTTGAACGCGAGCCCGACCACGGCCGCGGCCTGCACCTGAGCGATGCGCTCCGCTGCGCGGTTGCAATAGGTGATGCGTCCGTCCAGATCGACGGTCACCAGACCGCTGGCGATGCTCTGAAGAATATGCTCGCTGCGACGCTCGAGGTCGGCGAGCGACGCGCTCGCGAGGCTGAGCTGTTCCCCGACGCGGCGCAGCGACTCGGCGAGATAGCTCGCGAGAAAGGCCACGAGAAAGAAGCTGAACACCGCGAGCAGGTGACGGTACCCGACGGCCGCACGGCCCATCGCGAGCGTCGTGCCGTCGGGGTCGATGAAGGCGGCCACCCGCGGGACGAAGGGCGCGGCGACCGCGATGCCATAGAGTACCGCGCTCGCTCCGGCCGCGATCATGCTCCCCGCCCGATAGAACAGGATGCCGGCGCCGATGATGATCAGAAAGTAGAGGATGATGAACGGGCTCGCCGCCCCACCGGTGATCAGAACGATCCCCGAGAGCAGCACCAGGTCCCCTGCGATCTGGACGACGCCGAATCCCACCTGGTCGCGCACCTGGTGCTCGAGGACGGCGTACACGATCGCGAGCAGGTAGGCGAGCCCCGCGAAAAGGTACAGGCCGCGCATCGGGGTCGAGAAGAACCCCTCCCCCTCGCGCACTTGCAGAAGGATCGAAACCAGCAGGGTGACGGTTGCCACCGTCAGCCGCAAAACCATCCACCACCGGATGCGCCCCGCGAGTTCGGGAGCCGCTCCCGACCGCCCCGCGGGGGTTCCCCGGTGGTCCTTCACGCGGTGCCGGCTAGCCGATGGTGCTGGCGAGCTTGAAGATCGGCAGGTACATCGCGATGACGATGTACCCGAGCGTAAACCCAAGGAAGACCATGATGAACGGCTCGAGCATCGACGTCAGATTGCCGACGGCGGTGTCGACCTCATCGTCGTAGAAATCCGCGATCTTGTTGAGCATGGTGTCCAGCGCGCCGGCCGACTCTCCGACGCCGATCATCTGGACGACCATCGGCGGAAAGACCTTGGTCTGGGCCAGCGGCTCGGCGATGGTCTTGCCCTCGGAGATGGCCTGGCGGGTCTTGAGGATGGCCTCCTCGATGATCTTGTTCCCGGCGGTGCGGGCCACGATGTCGAGCCCATCGAGGATCGGCACACCGCTGGAGATCAGCGTCCCCAGGGTCCGGGTGAACTTCGCGACCGCGACCTTGCGCACGACCATGCCGACGACGGGGAGTTTGAGCGCCATAGCGTCACCTTGGCGCTGCCCGGTCTTGCTGGCGCGCCAGCGCTTGATCGCGACGACCGCCCCGAAGATGCCACCCCCCAGGAGCCACCAGTAGTTCTGGAGGAATTTGCTCAGGTCGATGACCGATTGCGTGATGCCGGGGAGCGTGCCGCCGAAGTCCTTGAACATCTTTTCAAAGGTCGGGATGACGAAGAGCAGCATGAGGACCACGACGCCCACGGCGACGACCATGACGACCGTGGGGTAGGTCATCGCGCTCTTGACCTTCTTCTTGAGAGCCATGGACTTCTCGATGTACGCGGCAAGCCGGTTGAGAATGGTGTCGAGAATACCGCCGGCCTCGCCCGCGGCCACCATGTTCACGTACAGCTCGGGGAAGGCCTTGGGGTGCTTGCGCAGCGCCTCGGCGAAGGTCGCCCCCCCCTCGACATCGGTCCGGACCTTGTTGATGACCGTGGCAAACGTCTTGTTGTCGGTCTGGCTGCCGAGGATTTCAAGGCACTGCACCAGCGGCAGGCCGGCGTCGATCATCGTGGCGAACTGGCGGGTGAACGTCACCAGGTCTTTCTCGCTCACCTTGGGCTGCATCCCGGGAATCTTGAACTCGAAGGCCTTGGCCTTGGCGCTGACCTCGGCCCCCGAGATCCCCTGGCGCCGCAGCGACGCGACAGCCGCATTCGCGTCGGCGGCCTCGATTTCGCCCTTCAGGGACGCACCGGCCTTGTTCCTGCCCGCATACTTGAATACCGGCATCGTGCTCCTCCCGCCTTCTCCCGGCCGCAAGTCCCCGGGGCCGGACTACCGTCTCTGCGGTGCGCCGGCGCCCGACGGAGCACCAGCCCCGCGCTGGATCATCTGAATCAGCTCTTCGGTGTCCGAAGAACGGCCGATGCACTCGTCGTAGGTGATCTGCCGCTTCGCGTAGAGACCGTAGAGCGCCTGGTTCATCGTCTGCATGCCGAACTTGGTCTGTCCGGCCTGCATCATGCCGTAGATCTGGTGGATCTTGTCCTCGCGGATCAGGTTGCGGATGGCCACGTTCGGGATCATGACCTCGATCGCGCACGCCCGGCCGCGGCCGCTCGCTTTCGGGATGAGCTGCTGGGAAATGACGCCCTCGAGCACGAAGGAGAGCTGGGCTCGGACCTGCGACTGCTGGTGCTGGGGAAAAACGTCGATGATGCGGTTGATGCTCTGCAGGCAGGAGTTCGTGTGCAGGGTGGCGAAGCAGAGGTGCCCGGTCTCCGAAACGGTGAGGGCGGCCTCCATGGTCTCGAGATCGCGCATCTCGCCGATGAGCACGACGTCGGGGTCCTGCCGCAGGACGTACTTGAGCGCGAGCTTGAAGCTCTTCGTGTCGGCGTGCACTTCGCGCTGGTTGACGATGCACTTCTTGTGGTGGTGCAGGTACTCGATCGGGTCCTCGACGGTCATGATGTGTTCGGCGCGCTCGGTGTTGATCTTGTCGAGCATCGCGGCGAGCGTGGTGGACTTGCCGCTGCCGGTCGGCCCGGTGACGAGCACGAGCCCCTTGGGTTTGTCGCACAGATCGCTGATGATCCGCGGCAGGCCGAGTTCCTCGAATGTCAGTATCTTGAACGGGATCGTCCGGATGGCGGCTGCGACGGCGCCGCGCTGCATGAAGATGTTCGCGCGGAAACGCGAGAGCCCTTTGACGCCGAAGGAGAGGTCCAGCTCGTCCTCTTCCTCGAACTTGTACTTCTGCGCGTCGGTGAGAATGCTGTAGCAGACGCGCTTGGTGTCGGCGGCGGTGAGCGGTTCGACGGTCTTCACCGACGTGATCGCCCCGTCGATGCGCAGCATGGGAGAGGTGCCGGTGGTGATGTGGAGGTCGGACGCCCCCTTCTCGATCATCTCCTTGAGAAGTTCGTGCAAACTGACCATAGTCGTCCCCCCGCCTCCCGTTGCTGCCCTGCCTGTTCCGGCAGTCTAGCAGATGCACCCCTAGTCGGCAAACGTGACGCGCACCACTTCCTCGATGGTCGTCTGACCGGATTTAACCTTCTCCAGGCCGCTGCGCCGCAGGGTGAACATGCCCCCCTCGATCGCCGCCGTCTTGATTTCACTGGTGCTCGCGCCCTGCAGGATCAGGTCGCGGATGCGTTCGGAAATGGCCATGACCTCGTACAACGCAACGCGCCCCTTGTAGCCGGTGTTCGAGCAGATCGCGCAGCCGGTGCCGTGGTAGACCGTCATCGTCTCGGCTTCCTCCGGCTTGAAGCCCAGCTCGATCAGCGCCTGCGGGTTCACCTCGGCCGGCGCCTTGCAACCCGCGCAGATCCGGCGCAGCAGCCGCTGGGCGACGATGACGATCACCGAGGATGAGACGAGGAACGGCTCGATGCCCATGTTGAGGAGCCGGTTGATGGTCCCGGGGGCATCGTTCGTGTGCAGGGTCGAGAGAACGAGGTGGCCGGTGAGCGCCGCCTTGACGCCGATCTCGGCGGTTTCGTAGTCGCGGATCTCCCCGACCATGATGATGTCCGGGTCCTGCCGCAGGAAGGAGCGCAGCGCGGCCGCGAAGTTCAGCCCGATCTCCTCGTGCATCTGCACCTGGTTGATCCCGGCGAGGTTGAACTCGACCGGATCCTCCGCGGTCATGATGTTCTCGCTGATCTGGTTGAGCTGGTGCAGCGCGGAGTAGAGCGTGGTGGTTTTGCCGCTGCCGGTCGGACCGGTGACCAGGACCATGCCGAACGGCTTGTGCAGCGCGTCCTGGAAGTCCTTGAGCGCACGCTCGTCGAAGCCGAGCTTGGTCATGTCGAGCTGCAGGTTCCCCTTGTCGAGCAGGCGCATGACGACTTTTTCGCCGAAGAGCGTCGGCAGGACCGAGACGCGAAAGTCCATGTCGCGCTTCTTGCCGAGCTTGAGCTTGATGCGTCCGTCCTGGGGCAGGCGGCGCTCGGCGATGTCGAGCTTCGCCATGATCTTGATGCGCGAGATGATCGCGTTGCGGATCGTGAGCGGCAGGCCCATCGCCTTGCGCAGCACGCCGTCGAGGCGGTAGCGCACGCGGAAGGACTTTTCGTACGGCTCGATGTGGATGTCGCTGACCCCGAGCTTGATCGCCTTGATTAGGATGCCGTTCACGAGCTTCACGATCGGCGCGTCGACGTCCGTGATGCCCTTCTCCTCGATTTCATCCTCGACGACCTCGACGTTGTCGACGGCTCCCGTCACGAGCTTGTCGAAATCGTCGACGTCGACAACCGCGGTGTCGGCGTCCATCTCGGCGAAGTCGGAGGCGAGGTCGTCCTCCGACATCGAATAGTCCTTCCCGTCGACGGACTCCTTCTTTTCAACCGTTTCGAGCGCGGTGGAGCCGCCGTAGTTCTTCTTGATGGCGTCGATGACGCCGGCCTCGGCGGCGACCACGGCCTCGATGTTGTAGCCGGTCATGAACTTGATGTCGTCGATGGCAAAAACATTGGAGGGGTCGGCCATCG
>Ga0315271_10002832_pt1 | contig 10926 bp, 11 predicted proteins | sample C3_top_MG_FD_204664 | JGI IMG/M metagenome (GOLD analysis project Ga0315271, IMG submission 204664) | Sediment microbial communities from Yellowstone Lake, YNP, Wyoming, USA - C3_top | ecosystem: Environmental > Aquatic > Freshwater > Lake > Sediment | place: USA: Wyoming | collected 2017-08-01
GGCGACTTCGCGCTCGAAGCGCGCGAGGGTGGCGTCGGAGAGACTCATCGATCGCTCATCTGTCAATTTCACCGAACACGATGTCCATGGTGCCGATGATCGCCACGGCGTCGGCGATCATGTGGCCGCGCGCCACCTCGTCGAGCGAGGCCAGGTGCGGGAATCCCGGTGCACGGATCTTCAGGCGGTAGGGTTTGTTGGCACCGTCGCTGACCAGGTAGATGCCGAACTCGCCCTTCGGGTGCTCGACCGCGGCATAGGCCTCGCCTTCGGGCACGTGCATGCCTTCGGTGAAGAGCTTGAAGTGGTGGATCAGCTCTTCCATGTTGGTCTTCATCGACACCCGCGACGGCGCCGCGACCTTGTGGTTGTCGGTGATCACCGGGCCCGGATGGGCGCGCAGCCACTTCGAACACTGCTCGATGATGCGGTTGCTCTGGCGCAGCTCTTCCATGCGCACCAGGTAGCGGTCGTAGGTGTCGCCGTTGACGCCGACCGGGATGTCGAAATCCATGCGCTCGTAGACGTCGTAGGGTTGCTTCTTGCGCAAGTCCCACTCGACGCCCGAGCCGCGCAGCATCGGGCCGGAGAAACCCAGGTTCAGCGCCCGCTCGGGGCTGACGACGCCGATGCCGACGGTGCGCTGCTTCCAGATCCGGTTGTCGGTGAGCAGGGTCTCGTAGTCGTCGACATTGGCCGGAAAGCGGGCACAGAAGTCGTCGATGAAGTCGAGCAGCGACCCCTGGCGATTGGCGTTCAGCGCATCGATCGCCTTCTGGTTCTTGATCCGGCTGACCTGGTACTGCGGCATCGTATCGGGCAGATCGCGATAGACACCACCGGGGCGGAAGTAGGCTGCGTGCATGCGCGCGCCGCTCACCGCTTCGTACATATCGAACAAGTCCTCGCGCTCCCTGAAGCAGTAGATCAGGATGTTCATCGCGCCGCAGTCGATGCCGTGCGCACCGAGCCACAGCAAGTGGTTCAGCAAGCGCGTGATCTCGGCGAACATGACGCGGATGTACATCGCACGCTCGGGCACGTCGATGCCAAGCAGGCGCTCGATCGCCAGGCAGTAGGCATGTTCGTTGGACATCATCGACACATAGTCGAGGCGGTCCATGTAGGGCAGCGACTGGATGAAGGTCTTGCTCTCGGCCAGCTTTTCGGTGGCACGGTGCAGCAGGCCGATGTGCGGATCGGCACGCTGGATCACCTCGCCGTCGAGTTCGAGCACCAGACGCAGCACGCCGTGCGCCGCGGGGTGCTGCGGGCCGAAATTCAGCGTGTAGTTCTTGATTTCAGCCATCTTGGCCACCCAAGTCGTGGTCAAGCAGGCACCGCGGATCCGGCTTTGCCGGTCCGCTGGCGTCGCCCCAAGGGCCACAAGGTGGCCCGTGCCGGGCCACAGGGGGAGCGGCGAGGCCGCTTCGGGGGTGGGTCATGTCGCGCCGTAGTTGTCTTCGCGCACGATGCGCGGAGTCACCTCGCGCGGCTCGATCGACACCGGCTGGTAGACGACGCGTCGCTGTTCGGCGTCGTAGCGCATCTCGACATGGCCCGAGACCGGGAAGTCCTTGCGCATCGGATGGCCGATGAAACCGTAGTCGGTGAGGATGCGGCGCAGATCGAGATGGCCTTCGAAGATGATCCCGTACAGATCGAATGCCTCGCGTTCGTACCAGTTGGCGGCGCTCCAGACCTCGGTCAGCGAGGCCACCAAGGGCAGTTCGTCGTCGGGGCACACCACCTTCAGGCGCAGGCGCCAGTTCTTGCTGATCGACAGCAGGTGCGAAACGGCGACGAAGCGCGGACCCTCGTGCGGCTGATCCTTCCAGCGGCTCAGGTCCAGGCCGGCGAGATCCATCAGCTGCTCGAACGCCAGCGTCGGGTCGTCGCGCAGCGTTTGCGCGGCCGTCAGGTAATCGCCGGCCCGTACCGTGACCGTGATTTCGCCGCGATCACGCACCAGGGACGCGATCTTCGGGCCCAGCACTGCCGTCAGCGCCGCCTGCAGGGCGTCGAGTTGAGTGTCGCGACTCATCTGGCGATGGTGTTCTCGCGCCGGATCTTGGCCTGCAGCTGCAGGATCCCGTACAGCAGCGCCTCGGCGGTGGGCGGGCAGCCTGGAACATAAACGTCGACGGGCACGATGCGGTCGCAGCCGCGAACGACCGAGTAGCTGTAGTGGTAGTAGCCGCCGCCGTTGGCACACGAGCCCATCGAGAGCACCCAGCGTGGTTCGGCCATCTGGTCGTAGACCTTGCGCAGCGCCGGCGCCATCTTGTTGCACAGCGTGCCGGCCACGATCATCAGGTCGCTCTGCCGCGGGCTGGGACGAAACAGCATGCCGAAGCGGTCGATGTCGTAGCGTGCCGCACCGGCGTGCATCATCTCCACCGCGCAGCAGGCCAGGCCGAAGGTCATCGGCCACAGCGAGCCGGTCTTCGACCAATTCACCACGGCGTCCATCGACGTGGTGAAGTAGCCTTCCTTGAATACGCCTTCGATGCCCATTGATCGGTCACTCCCAGTCCAGGGCGCCCTTCTTCCACTCGTAGACGAAGCCGACGACGAGGATGCCGAGGAAAATCATCATGGCCCAGAAGCCGGCCGCGCCGATTTCCCGGAGCGCAACCGCCCACGGGAAGAGGAAGGCGATTTCGAGGTCGAACAGGATGAAAAGGATGGCCACCAGGTAGTAGCGCACGTCGAACTTCATGCGCGCGTCTTCGAAGGCTTCGAAGCCGCACTCGTAGGGGCTGTTCTTTTCGGCGTCGGGACGGTTCGGCCCGAACAGGAAGCCGAGCAATTGAGGCGCCACACCGACTGCCACACCAACCAGGATGAACAGGATGACAGGCAAGTACGGTTGCAGATCCATGTTCGGCGTCGATCTTCTTGCAGCAGCCTGGGGTCGATGTGGGCGCAGTGTGCATGGCGCCGGTGAGTGCGCCTTGCTTTAGGACAAACTGTTCGTTGCTGGTGCCGACGGCGAGACTCGAACTCGCACAGCTTTCGCCACTACCCCCTCAAGATAGCGTGTCTACCAATTTCACCACGTCGGCGGCATGAATCCGAAGTCCACACCGCGTGCGGTGTGACCCCCGGGAAGCCGGGAATTCTACGGGCAAATACTCAGGGTTTCGGGCCTCCGGCGCCCGAGCCGGCGACCGCCGGTGCGCTCGCTGCAGCCGATGCCGCGACCGGCGCGGTCGGGATCTGACCGATCGCCGGCGCCGACGCAGCCGCGGGGGCACTGGCCGCTGCCGGACGGTCGAACACGCTGCCGCCGCTGCTGCTGCGCGCAGAGCCGCCGAGGTTGCCGAAATAGGCCAGCGCCAGCGTGCTAACGAAGAACACGGCAGCGCACACGGCGGTCGAGCGCGACAGGAAGTTGGCGCTGCCGGTGGCGCCGAACAGGCTGCCGGAGGCGCCACTGCCGAACGAGGCGCCCATGTCGGCGCCCTTGCCATGTTGCACGAGCACGAGGCCGATCATCACCGCCGCGGTGATGAGCTGGAGCGCCAGCACGAGGTTCATCCAGATTTGCATGATGCTTTTGTTGTCGAAGGAAGGGGTATCAATGGGCGGCGCGGCAGATGGCGACGAAATCGGTCGCCTTCAACGACGCGCCGCCAATCAGGCCGCCGTCGATGTCGGGCTGCGCGAACAGGACTGCGGCGTTGTCGGCCTTGACGCTGCCGCCGTAAATGATCTTCATGTCGTCGGCGCGGGGCGTGGCGGCGCGCAATTGCGCGCGCAGCAACGCATGCACCGCCTGCGCCTGATCCGGCGTGGCAGTGCGGCCCGTGCCGATGGCCCAGACCGGCTCGTAGGCCACGACCATCTCGCCGGCGCAATGCGCCAGCGTGTGGATCGCCGCCGACAGCTGGCGCTTGACGATGGCCGCGGTTTCGCCGGCTTCGCGCTGGGCCAGCGTTTCGCCGACGCAGACGATCGGCGTGACGCCACGCGCCAACGCCGCCTTGGCCTTGTCGGCCACCAGTTGGTCGGTCTCGGCATGGTAGGCCCGGCGCTCGGAGTGGCCGACGATGACGTAACGGCAGCCGAAGTCGGCCAGCATGGCCGCCGACACCTCACCGGTGTATGCGCCCTGCTCGTGCGCCGAGCAGTCCTGCGCACCCCAGCGGATGTCGTGCGCCGCCAACGCCACCGCGGTCTCGGAGAGATAAGGAAACGGCACGCATACCGCGACATCGACCATGAACGGCCGCGCAGCGACGATGGCGCCCAGCAGTTCGGCGTTGACGGCGTGGCTGCCGTGCATCTTCCAGTTGCCGACGATGAGTTTCTTGCGCATCTTCATTGCCAGTTGAGGACGATCTTGCCCACATGTGTGCCCGATTCCATCAGCGCGTGGGCCGCTGCGGCCTGGGCGGCCGGGAACACACGGTGGATCACCGGCTTGATGCGGCCGGCCTCGATCAGCGGCCAGACACGCTCGCGCAGGGCCCGCGCCAGCACGCCCTTGTAGGCCACGCTGCGCGGCCGCAACGTGGAGCCGGCGATGGACAGGCGCTTTCTCAACACGGCGCCGATATCGAGTGTGCCCTTGGTGCCGCCCTGCACCGCAATGATCGCGATGCGCCCGTCATTGGCCAGGCATTCGACCTCGCGTGCGAGGTAATCGCCGGCCACCATGTCGAGCACGACATCCACGCCGCGCTTGTCGGTGATGCGTTGCACCTCGGCGACGAAGTCGTGCGTGCGGTAGTTGATGGCGTGATCGGCACCCAGCGCGATGCAGGCCGCGCACTTTTCGTCGTTGCCTGCGGTGACGATGACCTTGGCGCCCATGGCCTTGGCCAGCTGGATCGCCGTGACGCCGATGCCGCTCGAACCGCCCTGCACCAACAAGCACTCGCCGCTTTGCAGGCCGGCAATGTGAAACACGTTCTGCCAGACGGTGAAGAAGGTCTCGGGCAGGCTCGCGGCCTCGATGTCCGACAGGCCGCGCGGTGACGGCAGCGTCTGCGCGATGGGCGCCGCACAGAGTTGGGCATAGCCGCCGCCGGCCACCAGCGCGCACACATGGTCACCGAGTGCGAAGCCCGCGGCCTTCAACGCAGCGGCCTCGCCGCCGACGATGCTGCCGGCCACTTCCAACCCCGGCAGGTCGGAGACACCCGGCGGCATCGGGTACAGGCCCTTGCGCTGCAGCACGTCGGGCCGGTTGATGCCGCTGGCGGCGACGCGGATCAGCAACTCGCCCGGGCCGGCCACAGGGTCGGGACGGGTGGTCTCGCACAGCACCTCGGGGGCACCGAACTGCGTGATCTCGATCGCGCGCATCGGCCGGTCGCGGTGGCTGCTGCCTTACTCGGGCTGGCGATCGCCGCCGTCGCCGGCGGGCACCGGAACAATCGCGTCTGCCGCCGGCGCGTCGGCGCGCGGCTCGCGCGGTTCACGCTCGCGGCGCGGGCCACGGTCGTCACGCCGCGGGCGGTCACCGCGATCGCCGTACTCGCGGCGCGGGCGCTCCTCTTCGACATAACCTTCCGGCCTTTCGAGCAGGGCCTTGAGCGAGAGCTTGATACGGCCCTTCTCGTCGGTCTCGAGGACCTTGACCTTGACGATCTGGCCCTCCTTCAGGAAGTCCTCGACGCGCTCGACGCGCTGGTGCGCGATCTGGCTGATGTGCAGCAAGCCGTCCTTGCCGGGCAGGATGTTGACCAATGCACCAAAGTCGAGGATCTTGGTCACCGCGCCCTCGTAGACTTTGCCGACCTCGGCTTCGGCCGTGATCTCGGTGATGCGCTGCTTGGCGTACTCGGCCTTGGACGCCTCGGTCGAGGCGATGGTGATGGTGCCGTCTTCGCCGATGTCGATGACGCAGCCAGTTTCCTCGGTCAGCGCACGGATCACGGCGCCACCCTTGCCGATCACGTCGCGGATCTTCTCCGGGTTAATCTTCATGGTGTACAGGCGCGGCGCGAACTGCGAGACCTCGGTCTTGGCGCCGCCCACGGCCTCCTGCATCTTGGCCAGGATGTGCAGTCGCGCTTCCTTGGCCTGAGCCAGCGCCACCTGCATGATCTCCTTGGTGATGCCCTGGATCTTGATGTCCATCTGCAGCGCAGTCACGCCGGCCGTGGTGCCGGCAACCTTGAAGTCCATGTCGCCGAGGTGATCCTCGTCGCCCAGGATGTCGGTCAGCACCGCAAAGCGGTTGCCGTCCTTGATCAGACCCATCGCGATGCCGGCCACATGGGCCTTCATCGGCACGCCCGCGTCCATCATCGCCAGGCAGCCACCGCAAACGGAAGCCATCGACGACGAACCATTGCTCTCGGTGATTTCCGAGACCACGCGGATCGCGTACGGAAAGTCTTCCTTGCTCGGCAGGGCGGCGATCAGCGCGCGCTTGGCCAGGCGACCGTGGCCGATTTCGCGCCGCTTGGGCGTACCCACGCGGCCGGTCTCGCCGGTGGCGAAGGGCGGCATGTTGTAGTGCAGCATGAAGCGGTCGGTGAATTCGCCCGCCAATGCGTCGATGCGCTGCGCGTCGCGGTCGGTGCCCAGCGTGGCCACGACCACCGCCTGCGTCTCGCCGCGCGTGAACAACGCCGAGCCGTGGGTGCGTGGCAGCACGCCGGTGCGAATCTCGATCGGGCGCACGGTACGCGTATCGCGCCCGTCGATGCGCGGCTCACCGGCCAGGATCTGGCTGCGCACGATGCGCGACTCGATCTCGAACAGCAGGCCTTCGACCTCGACCTTGTCGAATTCGATGGCATCCTTCTTCAGCGCCGCCATCACGCTGGCAGTGGCTTCGCGGCAGGCCTGCGTGCGGGCCTGCTTGCTGCGGATCTGGTAGGCCGCGCGCAGCGCCGGCTCGGCCAGCGCATTGACGGTAGCGATGAAGGTTTCGTTCTTGGCCGGCGGCGTCCATTGCCACTCGGGCTTGCCGGCCTCGCGGACCAGTTCATTGATCGCCGCGACGGCGATGTTGCCCTGCTCATGGCCGAAGACCACGCCGCCGAGCATGACCTCCTCGCTCAATTGGTCGGCCTCGGACTCGACCATCAGCACGGCCGCCTCGGTGCCGGCGACGATCAACTCCATCTTGCTGTCGGCGAGCTGGGTCTTGCCCGGGTTGAGCACGTACTGGCCGTCGATGTAACCCACGCGGGCGGCACCGATCGGGCCGTTGAACGGGATACCCGAGATCGCCAGCGCGGCGCTGGTGCCGATCATCGCGGCGATATCGGCCTGGACTTCGGGGTTCAGGCTCAGCACGTGGACCACGACCTGGACTTCGTTGAAGAAGCCTTCGGGAAACAACGGGCGGATCGGGCGGTCGATCAGGCGCGAGGTCAGCGTTTCGAGCTCGCTCGGTCGGCCCTCGCGCTTGAAGAAGCTGCCGGGAATCTTGCCGGCCGCATAGGTCTTCTCGATGTAGTCGACCGTCAAGGGAAAGAAGTCCTGGCCGGCCTTGGCGTCGGTCTTGGCGACCACGGTGGCCAACACCACGGTGTCGTCGATCGTCACCACCACGGCGCCACCGGATTGCCGCGCGATTTCGCCGGTCTCCATGGTGACGGTGTGTTGGCCCCACTGGAAGGTCTTGCTGACCTTGTTGAACATGCTCATTGCAGCTCCTGTTGCGAAAAGGGGCGCGTCGTGCGCCCGGGTGCGGAGATCAGCGCCTGGTGCGGGATGCCATTCCAGCGCGATTGCCTCGTATGCAACGGCATTGGAATGACACAGCGGCGCGTCGGGTCCCGGTCTCCAAGAACGAAAAGCCTGCGACCTGGTTCATGCCAGCGCAGGCTCATCGTCGTCGGGTCTTACTTGCGCAGACCCAGCTTCTGGATCAGCGCGGTGTAGCGGTCGGCGTCCTTGTCCTTCAGATACGTCAGCAGGCGCTTGCGCTGGTTGACCATCTTCAGCAACCCGCGTCGACCATGATGGTCTTTGGCGTGGGTCTTGAAGTGGGGGGTGAGTTCGTTGATGCGTGCGGTCAGCAATGCGACCTGCACCTCGGGGCTGCCGGTGTCATTGGCAGCGCGCGCGTTGGCCTTGACGACTTCGGCGACTTGTTGGGTACCCATGGCCATGATGGCGATTTCCTTGTCCATGGAAACCGCTGGCCGGGGCGCCGGCATCGGCGCTGACCCTCGCGGTTTCCGGTTCCACTTGCGGTCACGGGTGAAACCGACCCATGCCGTGCCTGTATTCGCATCGGCTGCCATAGTGGCAAGCCAGCGCGAAGCGTTGGATTATAGGTCAAGAGCCGCGCCGAGCCGGGACAGCCCGTCGCGCAAGCGCCCTGGGTCCTGGGTGGCGAAGCACCAGCGCAGCCACCCTTCCGCTTCGTCGCCGAAGGCCACGCCGGGCGCCAGACCCAGGCCATGCGCGGCGACGAGGTGTTTGGCAAAGGCCAGCGAATCGGCCTGGCCCTCGACGCGAAAGAAGGCGTACATGCCACCCGGGGGCATCGCCACGTGGACCCGTGGCAGCGCCTTCAGGCCGCCGAGCAGCACGTCCCGGCCGGTGCGCAGGCGCCCGACCAGCCCAGGCACGAAATCGGCGGCGATGGCCAGCGCAGCCAGTGCGCCGCGCTGCACGAACACCGGCGCGCACGAACTGTTGAACTCGATCAGCTTGCCGATCGCGTCGAGGTGGCCGGGCGGCAACACCAGCCAGCCCAGGCGCCAGCCCGTCATCAGGAAGGTCTTGGAAAAACTCTGCGTGATCACCAGCCTGTCCGCAGGGTCGGCGATGTCGAGAAAACTTGGCGCCGCGGTGCCATTGCCGAACCAGAGCCGCTCGTAGACCTCGTCGGCAACGATCCAGGTGCCCGTCTTGCGGCAATGCTCGAGGATGGCTTGTTGCTCGGTGCGCGTCAGCGTCCAGCCGGTCGGGTTGTTCGGTGCATTGATCAACAGCACGCGAGTGGCAGGGGTGACGTTATCGAGCAGTCGTTGCAAGTCGAGCGCCCATGCGCCGTCACCGCCGGGCGCGAGCGGCACGCGCTTGACCTTGGCGCCAAGGATGGCTGGCTGCGCCGTCAGGTTGGGCCACACCGGGACGACGGCGACGAGTTCGTCGCCCGGCCCGATCAGCAACTGCATCGCCAGCATCAGCGCCGTGACACCCGCCGAGGTGACAGCGATGCGGTCCACGGCGACCGGGCGGTGCAAGGCGCTGGTGTACCCGGCGAGCGCTTCGCGCAACTCGGTCAGGCCGAGATTGTGTGCATAGAAGGTCTCGCCACGCGCCAAGGAGGCAGCTGCCGCGTCGCGCACCGCCGCTGGCGTGACCTCGTCGCTCTCGCCAAACCAGAACGCCAACACGTCACTGCGGCCGAACCCCGCGTTGGCCACCTCGCGAATGCGCGAGGCCGGCAGTTGTTCGATCGCACTTCGCATTGGAAATCTCCTCTATCAACGAACCGGTCGCGGTCAGTCGATCGCGTCGAGGGCCCAACGCGGCCTCACGTCGAAGCTGAAGCTGCGCTGCGGGAGCGTGCGTCCGGCCTGCACACGCATGGCGGCGGCCAGCGCGATCATGGCGCCGTTGTCGCTGCACAGGTGCATCTCGGGGTAATGCACGCGCGCGCCCGTCTTGGCACAGGCCGCGTTCAAGTGCGCACGCAATTGCGCGTTGGCACCGACGCCGCCAGCCACCACCAGCCGGTTGAGCCCGGCTTCACGCAGTGCGCGCATCGACTTCCTGACCAGCACCTCGACGATGGCGGCCTGTGTCGATGCGGCAATGTCGGCGCGCTGCCGCAAACTGGGTGCCGGGCCGAGCTTGCGCACCTGGGTCAGGACGGCGGTCTTCAGGCCGGCGAACGAAAAGTCCAGGTCGCCACTGTGCAGCAACGGGCGCGGCAGCGCGAACGCCGTCGCGCTGCCAGTTGCAGCCAGGCTCGCGAGCGCCGGCCCGCCGGGGTAGCCCAGGCCGAGCAGCTTGGCACTCTTGTCGAAGGCTTCACCGGCGGCGTCGTCGATCGTCTCGCCGAGCAGTTCGTAATCGCCGACGGCTCGCACGCGCATCAGCTGGGTGTGACCTCCCGAAACCAGCAGCGCGACGAATGGAAAACGCGGCGGATCGGCCGACAGGAACGGCGACAGAAGGTGGCCTTCGAGGTGGTGCACTCCCAGCACCGGTCTGCCCAGCGCAGCGGCCAGCGCACAACCGATACCCGCGCCGATCAGCAGCGCACCCGCCAGCCCGGGACCGCGTGTGTAGGCGATCAGGTCGATTTCCGCCAATTGACCACCGGCCTCGGCCAACACCTGGCGCACCAGCGGCAAGACGCGCCGGATATGGTCGCGTGACGCCAATTCGGGCACCACGCCGCCGTAGTCCTGGTGCATGTCGACCTGGCTGTAGAGCGCGTGCGCCAGCAATTGCGGCACGTCGCTGCCCTGCCATCGCACCAGCGCGACGCCGGTTTCGTCGCATGACGACTCGATGCCCAGGACCTGCATCGCAGCAGTGTAGTCAGCCGACCCAACGCTGCCGAATCGTGAAAAGAAGCACACCGATTGCGTACGGTCACAACAAAAGGGCGAAAAGCGCCACGGCGCCCCCCTAATTTCCTGGCTTGACACGATGCACCCGGCTACTCTAGGTGCCATGCCACTGAATCCGTGTCGTTTGCTGTCGCGACCCGCTCGATAGGACCATGAAGGAATACAAACTCGCGGCCTGGCCGGAACTGCCTGCGCATTACCAGCGCACGGTGTACCGGCGCATGCTCAGCGACATGTCCCACCGTTACATGTCGGTGGCGCATCTGGTGCAGTCCTGCGGTGCCTCCAAGCTCGAGGTCCGCGCATTCATTCAGATGCTGAGCGAGAACGACCTGCTGCTGCAGCGCGAAGGCGAGTCCGACTCGATCCTGGATTCGCTGCGTCCGATCTCGGATTGGTTCCGCCGCACAATCAC
>Ga0315271_10002833_pt1 | contig 10924 bp, 9 predicted proteins | sample C3_top_MG_FD_204664 | JGI IMG/M metagenome (GOLD analysis project Ga0315271, IMG submission 204664) | Sediment microbial communities from Yellowstone Lake, YNP, Wyoming, USA - C3_top | ecosystem: Environmental > Aquatic > Freshwater > Lake > Sediment | place: USA: Wyoming | collected 2017-08-01
CATCCTGGCCGCCATCGGGTGGGGGCTTGTCACGGCGAGCCCGCCGGCGCTCGTTGTCGCCCTCGGGCTGGGGGTCTTCTTCGACCTGAAGTCGCGCCGCGAGGAGGCGTGGCTTCTGGCGGCCTATCCGGCCTACGCGGACTACCGGCGCCGCGTGCGCAAGCTGGTCCCGGTCGTCTATTGACGCGCGGCCGGGTGCCGACGCCTGGCCCCGGCCGACACGCCGCCGCGCCGCGCCGCGCTGACGCGCCGCCGCGCGCCCGTCAGCTCCCGAGGGCAGCCCTGCGAAGGCGGTCCATGACCGCTCGCCCGATGCCCACCGCCGGCACGGGCTGGGCGACGATCCGGTCGACGCCGGCGGCATCGAGGTCGTGGAGCGCCTCGAAGAGGTGCGCGGCAACGGTCACCGGATCGCCGTCGGCCGCGAGAACCTGCTGGGCCGCGAAGGGGCCGCCCGCGGCGCGGGCCGCCTCGGCGCCGGCGGCGGAGGTCGCCAGGAGTCCGAGTCGCTCCCCCGGCTGCGCGCGCAGCCGGCGTCCGGCGCCGGGTCCGAACGGGTCCACGATCTCCAGGCGGGCGCCCGGCGCATAGTGGGCTCCCGACGAGCCGGGCGCCAGCGCGGCGCTGCCCGGAGCGCCCGGCACTGGGACCTCGAGCGGGCCGATCTCGGCCTCGATCGCTTCCGCCGCGAGGCCGCCCGGCCGCAGGAGGGCGGCCCGGCCGTCGGCCAGGAGCACGACCGTGGACTCGACGCCGACCCGGCACGGACCGCCGTCGAGGACGAGGTGGACCCGCGATCCCAGCCCGCGCACGACGTGGCTCGCCCGCGTCGGCGAGACGCGCCCGAACCGGTTGGCCGACGGGGCGGCGATCGGCACCCCCACGGCACGGATGAGGGCCAGGGCGACGGGATGGTCCGGCACGCGCAGGCCCACGGTCGGTAAGCCGGCCGTGACGATCCCGGGCACGTTGTCCCGCTTGCGCAGGACGATGGTCAGGGGGCCCGGCCAGAAGCGCGAGGCGAGCCGGGCCACGCGTGGGTCGACGGCGTCCTCCGGGTGGACGTAGGCGGCCAGCTGCGCGGCGTCGGCGAGATGGACGATGAGCGGATCGAACGACGGGCGCTCCTTGGCGGCGAAGATCCGGGCGACCGCTGTCGGATCCAGGGCGACGGCCCCGAGCCCGTAGACCGTCTCGGTCGGGAAGGCGACCAGCTCGCCGGACCGGAGGAGGACCACGGCCTCGCCGATTGCGGCCGGGTCGTCGCCGGGGAGAACCCGCGGCAGCCCGCCGACGGCGCGCGGACCGGTCTCCGCCCCGGTCACGGCCGCCGTCGGATCGGGGGCGGCGTCCGTGCGGCGGCGCCGGGACGAGGCTGCCGGCGGATCCGCCGGCGTGGATCGCCGCCCGCCAGCCAGGCTGCCTGCCAGGCGGAACAGAGGAGGTCGAGCACCTCGAGGCGATCGACCGCCTCGTCGAGCGAACGGCCGATCGTGAGCGCTCCATGACGGTCGAGGAGGACGGCGCCCACCGCGGGATCCCGCAGGGCATCGGCGACGGCGGCAGCGACCGCGGGACTGCCGAAGGGGAGCGCCGGGACGTATGCCACCCGGCCAAGGACCGCCCGTGCCTCGGGGAGGATTGCCGCGTCCGGACGGAGCCCGGTGAGGAGGCACCCGAGGACGGCAGGCGGATGGGCGTGGGCGATCGCCAGCGCATCGGGCCGTGCGGCGTAGACGGCCCGATGGACCGCGATATCCGAGCTCGGCCGACGCCGGATGTCGGCGACGGGTCCCCCCGCGTCGAGCGTTGCCGCCAGGATGTCGCCCGGTGCCAGCTCGTCCTTGCGCCGGCCCGACGGGGTGACGGCGAGGGCGAACGGACCGAGGCGCACGGAGAGATTGCCGTCCGTGCCGTTGACGAGGCGACGCGCCCCGAGGCGCCGGCCCGCGGCGACGATCGCGACGGCGGCCGCTCCGAACGCGGGGTGGGGATGGTCGGAGGCGTTCATGGCGGAAGCATCGCACGACGGCGGGGACGGGAACCCCCGGTTGCGCCCGCGCGTCGGGGGGAGTGGACCCCCGGCCGTCACACGGAGCCCGGTCCGCTCCCCACCTCGGAGCCTCTTCGTGAACAACAGACCGTCTCGTCGTTCCGCCCTGGCCGCGGCACTCGCCCTCCCGTTCCTCGTCGCCGCCTGCTCGAGCGGCAGCCCGAGCGCGGCGCCGCCATCTCAGCCGACTCCCGCCCTGCCCTCTCCGACGCCAGGGCCTGCCGGCTTCGTGATCAGGGCCTCGTGGACGCAGGCGCTCCCGCCGCGCGCCCTGTTCGGCAACCTGCCCATCCTCGTCGTCACGGCGGACGGGCGCGTCCTTGCCCAGGGGGCCGTGACGATGATCTATCCCGGCCCGCTCGTCCTCCCCGTGATGCAGCGCCCCATCAGCCCGGTGGGCGTCGCAGCCATTCTCCAGGCGGCGAAGGACGCCGGCATCCTTGGTCCGAACACCGACTTCACGGGCGGAGCGCTGCCGCCGGGTGCCGCCGCGGCTCGGCTGCAGATCGTCGTGGACGGCGTGACCTACGACCTCGTCGGCGACGCGAGCGCCGCCGTCCCGTGCCTGCCGACGCAGGCCTGCCCCGAGGCCGACCCGGGTACCCCGGCCGCCTTCGCGCAGCTCTGGAACCGACTCCTCGACCTGGCCGGCTGGCTGGGACCGGAGCTGGGCGCCGAGCAGCTGTACGCGCCGGCGTCCTACGCGGTCATCGTCGGCCCGCCGCCCGAGCCCTGGGCGGGTGCCACACCGATCGTCTGGCCCGTCATCGACCCCGCCCTTGGCGCATTCGGAGCCCCGGTGCGCGGCGAGCCCGGCACCCGGTGTGGGATCGCGGACGGGGACCTCGCCGTCGCTCTCCGCAGAACTCTCGGCACGGCAACCCAGCTGACCCCGTTCGTGGCGAACTCGTCGGCCAGCGCGACGCACGGCCTCACGGTGCGCCCGCTCCTGCCCGGCGACGAGGACCCCTGCGCCCCGATCGTCGAGTAGCGCCCGGGGCGGGCCGGGGCGGCCCGACCGCGCCTGCGGCCGGGCACGGCGTACTCTTCGCCGGTGACGACGACCACGCCCCGGGGGCCTGCGCCCCACATCTCCGTCGTGGCGCCCGGACCCGGCGGCGCGGAGGAAGAGCTGCCCCACATCGCGCCCGCCGTCGCGATGCCCGCGATCCCGGACGCCCCGCTGCGGGGCAACCGCGACTTCTGGGTCGTCCTGCTGGGCCAGGGGATCAGCTCCTTCGGCGACGCGATCACGAACACGGCCCTCCCGATCCTCGTCCTGACCCTCACCGGCTCCGGGTTCGTCATGGGGGTCGTCGGCGTGCTCTCGACGCTTCCGGACCTCGTGATCGGCCTGCCGGCGGGGGCCTACGCCGACCGCTGGGACCGCCGGAAGATGATGCTCGGCGCCGACCTGGGACGAGCCGTGCTCACCGCGATCATCCCGATCTCCGTCTGGATGAGCGGTCCCACCCTGGCCTTGATCTTCCTCGTGACCGTCCCCCTCAACGTCCTGCGCGTCCTCTGGATGGCCGCCTTCACGGCGGCGGTCCCGGGCCTGGTCGGCCGAGGGCTCATCGCGCGGGCGAACGCCATCTTCGAAGCCTTCTTCACCGTCGGCTGGATTGTCGGGCCGGCACTGGCCGGTTTCCTGTCCGCCACGATCGGTCCCGGTGCCACGATCGCCATCGACGCGCTCACCTTCGCCATCTCGTCGGCCGCCCTCCTGTTCGTCCGCCGCTCGCTCCGGCCGCAGGCGCGAACGGAGCCGACGCACCTGCTGGCCGACATCCGGGAGGGGATCGCGTACGTTGCCCGCCAGCCGACGCTGCGCGCCGTCCTGGCCCTGTGGACGACGGTCTCGGTCATCAATGCCGGCCTGACGAGCGGTCTCATCTTCTACGTGACGATCGATCGAGGCCTCGGGTCGGACGTCGTCGGGCTCGTGCTGTCCGCCTTTGCCGTCGGGATGCTCGGCGGATCGCTGGTCGCTGCGCGAATGGCGTTCCGGGCCGTCGGCGCGGTGATGCTCGTGGGGAACATCGTGATGGGCCTGACCCTGGTCATCGTGGCGCTGGACGCCCCGATCCCGGTTCTCGTCGGGGCGGCGTTCGTGGCCGGGCTCCTGGAGGCCAACGTGGGCGTCTCCTACCTGACGCTGCGCACCCAGCTCTCGCCCGACGCGCTCCTGGGGCGGGTCGGGGCGACGGCGCGGACGCTCTCGATCGGCCTCATGCCGATCGGGGCGCTCGCGGCCGGGATCCTCCTCGACACGGCCGGGGGCACGGCGACGCTGGCCCTGATGGGCACGGCCTCGATCGTCGCCGGCCTGGGGTTCGCCCTCCTGCCCAACGTCCGGCACGCCCGCGTGCCGCGCCAGGGAGCAGCGTCGTGACGGCCGACGGGCACGGCACGCCGGTCCCGCCGTCCACGCGACCACCGCGCGCGCCGCACGCCGACGCGTGGGCGCTCGATCCGGCCGTCGTGTTCCTCAACCACGGCTCGTTCGGGGCCTGCCCGGGCAGCGTCCTCGCGGTCCAGGCGGATCTGCGGGCCGAGCTGGAGGCGAACCCTGTCGCGTTCCTCGGGCGGGCGCTCGAGGGTCGCCTCGACATGGTGCGGGCACGGCTGGGCGCGTTCCTCGGCGCGGACCCGGAGGATCTCGCGTTCGTGCCGAACGCCACCGCGGGAGTCGACACGGTGCTGCGCAGCCTCCGTTTCGCCCCCGGCGACGAGCTCGTGGCGACTGATCACGAGTACAACGCGGCCTTGAACATGGCCCGTTTCGCTGCCGCCCGCGATGGAGCGCGGGTGGTGGTCGCCCGGATCCCGCTGCCGACTGCCGGTCCCGACGAGGTGGCGGAGCCTGTCCTGGCGGCCGTCGGCCCGCGGACGCGCCTTGTTCTCATGAGCCACGTGACGAGCCCAACGGCTCTGGTCTTCCCCGTGGAGCGCCTCGTGGCGGCCCTCGAGGGGCGCGGTATCCCGGTCCTGGTCGACGGCGCCCACGGACCCGGGATGCTACCGCTCGACCTGGCGGGCCTCGGAGCGAGCTTCTACGCGGGCAACCTCCACAAGTGGGTCTGTGCCCCGAAGGGCGCGGCGTTCCTCCACGTGCGGCGCGACCGGCAGGCCGCGATCCGGCCCCTCGCGATCAGCCATGGCGCGAACGACCCGCGGCCCGAACGCTCGACCTTCCGCAAGGAGTTCGACTGGACGGGGACGGCCGACCCGACGCCGTTCCTCGCGGTGCCCGCGGCGATCGACGCCGTCGGCGGCATGGTTGCCGGCGGCTGGACGGCCGTGATGACCCGGAACGTCGCAATCGCCGCCGTCGCGCGTCGAGCCCTCTCGTCCGCGGCGGGCATGCCCGTCCTCGCGCCCGAGTCGATGCTGGGCAGCATGGCCGCGATCGAGCTGCCGCAGGATCGCGGCTTTGCCGGCCGAGGCCCGGCCGACCCCGATCCGCTGCAGGCGAGGCTCCTCGAGACGGCCTCGGTCGAGGTGCCGCTCCATGCCTGGCCCCGCGATCCCGTTCCCGGGGAGCGCCGCCGCCGGCTCCTCCGCGTCTCGGCCCATCTCCACAACGACGCGGCCGAGTACGAGCACCTGGCGCTGGCGCTCCGCTTCCTCCTCGCGGAGGAGCGGAGATAGGGTCGGCCTGATCCTGCCGAGAGCGACTACGGCGACGACGAGGGCGTGGGCGAACCCAACGGCGAACCCGCCGGCGATGGGGACGGCGATGCCACCACGCGGACGGCCTCGATGGCCTCGCGCAGCGGCGGCCAGGTCTGGCTGAAGCCGGTCAGGACCCGTTCGCCGCCGGGGCCGCGCAGCCGAAGCGTCGGCGTCGAGGTGACGCCCACGTCGCGGCCCGCCGTCGTCTCGTCCGTCACGGCCTTCGCCACCGCGGGGTCGTCGAGGCAGGCGGTGAAGGCATCCTTCGAGGGCACGCCTGCGATCTCCGCCACCTGGACCAGGTTCTCCCGCGCGAAGCGGCCCTGGTTCTCTCCCTGCTGGAAGGTGTAGAGGGCGTCGTGGTATCGCAGCTGGGCTGCCGGCTCCTGGGCGCCGGCGCAGCGGCTCGCGACGGCCGCGTCGATCGACTCCTGGCCGAGGAAGGCGAAATCGCGGTACACGACGCGGACAATGCCCGGCGTCACGTACTCGCGGTCGATCGCCCCGCTGAAGAGAAGGTCCTCCAGCCGGCAATACGGGCACTGGTAGTCGGCCCAGACATCGATCGTCACCGGGGCGTCGGCCCGCCCGAACGTGTTCCCGACCGGGGCCGCCGGGGCGGCCGTCGCCTCGGCGGTTGGCTCCGCGGTGGGCGCCGGAGATGGAGAGGGCGCGGGAGCGCCGATCGTGCCCGTCGCGAGGCCCAGGCCCGCCGCCCCGATGACGATGCCGAGGGCGACGGCGCCCAGGAAGCCAAGGACGGCGAGCTGACGCGGGCCGTCCCGCCGCGCCTCCGTGACGGCCGCTTCCGACGGCCAGGGCGCGTCCGACGGCAGCGGCGGGTCTTCGGAGAGCGGCGGTTCCGGGTTGAGGGTCGGGGAGCCGAGGTCGCGGTCGGGGTCGGGCGCGGCGTGCGTCGGGTCGGTCATGAGGGATCCCTGCAAGCGGTCAGTCGCCAAAGAGTACCGGGCGCCAGTCCACGGCGCCGTCCCGCCGATCGCCGCCGGGTCCGCGACCGTCCGACGTGGTCCACCGCACCGGACTGCACCGGAACGCTCGTCCGGTGACCCGAGGCACCGGAAGATGGTCACCCCGGACCTCCCGGCAGTCCCAAACAGCCACCCTGCGCGTGTAGAGTGCGGCTGCGGTCGTGCGATGCCGCCGGCGCGGGCACCGCCGGGCAGAACGCACGATCGGGGAAGAGCGAAGGAACCACGTGTCGTCGGACCAGGTCAGCTACGTCCTCGTTGCGCTCATCGTGACGGGGGCCGCAATCCTCCTGCTCCTCGCCGGCGCCCTGATCGCCCGGCGCGGTCGCAACGGGCGGCGCGACGCTGCGCCCGTCCCGCCGGCGCCCAGCGCAGCGGCGGCCGAGCCTCTTCCCGCGACGCCGGTCGCGGCCATCTCACCGGTCGCGCCGCCAGCGGACGCCGCGGTCCCGCCGATCGCGGCGCCGGCGCCCGTTGCGACGGCGGCCGCGGCCCTCGAGCGCGGTCCCCAACCACCCGTCGCCCACGCCGACCCGGAGCATCCCCTCGAGGAATCGGCGGTCACGTCGGCCGATCTCGCCGCGGCTGCCCGTCGTGTCGACGATCCGCGCGAGCAGGAGATCATCGAGGGCTTCCTCTCGATCGCCCCGCGCCGGCGCGAGGCGGCCTACGCGGTCCCGGCCGGCCCGACGGCGACGGCGAACCTCCCTGCGGCGGGCGCGACGGGCTTCATCCCGGCGGATCCCTACGTGGACGGTCCGACGGGCCTCGACTCGCGGGCTGCCTGGGAGCGGATCCTTGCCGAGGAGAACGCCCGCTACGTCCGGTATCGGCGTCCGATCGGCATCGTCGTGGCGGAGCTGGACGGCTTCGCCCGGTTCGAGGGGGGCTTCGGAGTCGACGCGTCGCATCGGATCCTCGCGGCGGTGGGCGAAGCCCTGCGAAAGAGCGCGCGACGTACCGATCGCGTGGCCCACGTCGGCGGCGGCCGCTTCCTCGCCCTCCTCCCGGAGACGGACGAGATCCAGGCCATCAACTACGTCGAACGGATCCGCGGCGAGTGCGACCGCTGGCTGGACGCCGGCGCGGTGGCGCTTCGCCTCTCCGTCGGCTGGGCGAGCCCCAGCCCCGTCGGCGAACTGGATACCGCCCTCCGGACGGCGGAGGAGCGGATGTACGCCGAGCGGCGACGCGCCGCCCGCGCCGGAGTCTCCGACCCCGACGCGTCACGCTGACGGGGGCGCCGCCGGGCGACGAGTGCCCCGGCGCCCGGCGGCGCCCCCGTCGGGCCTTCCTGGGCGGCCTAGGCCTGGACGACGGACGGCGTGAGGAGGACCGGCAGGCCGATCTTGTTCTCGTAATGGGGGCGGTAGCGCTCGACGTTGTAGGCGTGCTCGACGTCCACCGTCCGCGCTCCGGGCTCGGGGATGGGGCAGTAGCCGTAGCGCCCATCGCGGATCGCCGTCATCTGCGCGGTCTTCCCGTCGATCACGAGCTCCATGGCCACGTTCGCGAAGGTGATCGCGACCATCTGGTCGAACGCGTCCGGGTCGCCCGAGCGCAGGTCGTAGGTCAGCTCCGAGTTGACAGTCTCGATCCCGGTCCGGCGCTTGATCTCGTCGGCCAGGAACTCGCCGATGCTCGCCTTGTGGCGGTGGCCGTAGGCGTCGGCGTCGCCGACCTCCTGGAGCTCCATCCCCTGGGGCAGGGCGCCCTCCGAGGCGATGACGAACGAGTAGCGGCTAGGGTTGTTGGTCCGATCCTCGACGAGGACGTCGACGAGGTGCTGGAGGTCGAACCGATACTCCGGGATCACGCACCGCGCGGAGGTGACGTAGGCCGTGTAGAGGGCGGTGAAGCCCGCATTGCGCCCGAAGACCCGGAAGACGCCGATCCGCTCGTGGGAGCCGAGCGTCGTCCGCTGCCGGTTGATGGCGTCCTTGGCCCGCGTGATCGCGGTCGAGAAGCCGATGCAGTACTCGGTTCCCCGGACGTCGTTGTCCATCGTCTTGGGGATCGCGATGATCTGGACGCCTGCGTCCGCGAGCACCTTCGAGTACGAGAGCGTGTCGTCGCCGCCGATCGAGATCAGGGTCTGGATCCCCAGCCGCTCGAGGTTCTCGAGGACGACCGGCGTGAAATCGTAGACGCCCTCGCCCGTCTCGAGCGAGGGGAGGCGCTCGGCGGGCACCACGGAGGGCAGCTTCCCGGTCCGCATCTTCCGGGGGTTCGTGCGGCTCGAGTGAAGGAACGTGCCGCCGGTTCGGTCGATGGTGCGCGTGTTCACCCGATCGAGCGCGCGGACGTAGTCGGGGTCCGGGTCTGCGCCCGGACGCATGTGGGTCAGGGCCTCCCAGCCTCGACGGAGCCCCGTCACCTCGAAGCCCATCTCCGAGGATCGGTAGACGACGCTCTTGATCACGGAGTTGAGGCCGGGGACGTCGCCGCCCCCGGTGAGGATGCCAATGCGGCGCGGATGCGACATGCTCGCGGTGCTCCCTCGGAGGTTGCTGGCGGCCATCGGGACGGGCCTGCAGTTCGTGGCCATGGTACCGGCGCGGTTCGTGGCGGCGGCGGGCCGACCGGCGCGAGGTGGGGGGCCGTTCCGCCCGCACCGTTGTCAGCGGCTGTGGTGGACCCGGGCTGCCTTGTGCTGGTGGCCCGGGATCCGGTCCGAGCCGCGGGGATGGAGAGGCCGCACGGGCGTCTCCGGATCAGGGAGGAACTCCTCCACGATCTCGACCGGGATCGCCCGCCGCAGCAGGCGCTGGATGGAGCGCAGGAAGTCGACCTCGTCGGGGCAGGCCAGGCTGATCGCGATCCCGCTGGCACCGGCCCGCGCGGTGCGCCCGATCCGGTGGACGTAGTCCTCGGCCTTCATCGGGAGGTCGAAGTTGACGACCACCGGGAGCTCCTCGATGTCGAGGCCGCGCGAGGCGACGTCGGTCGCCACGAGGATCTCGACGACACCGGACTTGAAGTCGGCGAGGGCGCGGATTCGCTCGGACTGGGTTCGGTCGGAATGGATCGCGGTGGCCGCGAAGCCGTGGCGGTCCAGGTCCGAGGCGATCCGCCGGGCGGCGATCTTGGTGCGCGTGAAGACGAGGACCTGGCGCAGGTCGTGGGTCCGCACGAGGTATTCGAGGAGCTGCAGCTTGAGCTCCCGGTCAACCGGGTAGAGGACCTCGCGGACCGTGGAAGCCGTGGCGTTGCGGGCGGCCACCTCCACCGTCGCGGGGTTGGTGAGGAATTCCTTCGACAGGCGCCGGATCTCGTCGGAGAAGGTCGCCGAGAAGAGGAGCGTCTGGCGGCGCTCCGGGAGCAGTGCCAGGATCCGCCGGATGTCCGGGATGAACCCCATGTCGAGCATCCGGTCGCCTTCGTCGAGGACGAGGATCTCGACCTGGCCCAGGTTCGCGGCGCGCTGGCCGACCAGGTCGAGGAGCCGCCCGGGCGTTGCCACGAGCAGCTCCACGCCGGTCCGCAGCTCCTTGATCTGGGGGTCGAGGGGAACCCCGCCGAACACGACCGCCGAGCGGAGGGCGACGTACCGTCCGTAGGCCGCCGCCATCGCGGCGACCTGCATGGCGAGCTCGCGGGTGGGCGTGAGCACGAGCGCCCGAACGGGATGGCGGGCCGGCGAGAACGAGGTGTTCGCGTGCTGCTTGAGGCGCTCGAAGATCGGCAGGACGAAGGCGGCCGTCTTGCCGGTCCCCGTCTGGGCCGCGCCCATCAGGTCGCGACCCTCGAGGACGAGAGGGATCGCCTGGGCCTGGATGGGCGTGGGCGCGGTGAAGCCCTCATCGGCAACGGCGCGGAGCAGTTCGGCCGACAGGCCGAGCGAATCAAAGGTCACGTCTGCGCAGCATAATCGAAACAGCCGAGCACACCGGCCGGCGAAGGAGTGAGCGATGCCCAGGCACACGTCGGAGAAGCCCACCGGCACCGGAGGCCGGGAGAAGCCACGTTCGCGCGAGGGCCGCAACCGTCGCCCGGAGCGCGCCGCCCTGGCGATCCCGGCGACCGCGCTCGACGGCGGGCGCGGCACGCCGGTCGGAGCCGAGGACGTCTCGAAGCTGACCAAGAAGGCCTACGAAGCCGAGCTGCGCCGGCTCAACGTCGAGCTCGTCAAGTGGCATGAGTGGACCAAGGACCAGGGCCTCAAGGTCGTGGCGCTCTTCGAGGGCCGTGACGCGGCCGGGAA
>Ga0315271_10002834_pt1 | contig 10923 bp, 9 predicted proteins | sample C3_top_MG_FD_204664 | JGI IMG/M metagenome (GOLD analysis project Ga0315271, IMG submission 204664) | Sediment microbial communities from Yellowstone Lake, YNP, Wyoming, USA - C3_top | ecosystem: Environmental > Aquatic > Freshwater > Lake > Sediment | place: USA: Wyoming | collected 2017-08-01
GCGAGGATCTTCAAATGGCGGCACTTGAGGCTCTTCCCGGCCACGACCACGGTTTCTTCGGGGAGCTGTTCGAGCTTGCCGACCTTGGGGCCGATGGCCGTAGCCTCTCCCCCAAAGGCGCTCTGGCCCTGGGTTTGGAGTTTGACGAGGGTCGACCGGCTGATCTCGAGTGCGGGTCCCCCGGGTTCCTGGGCTCTTATCAGCTGCACGTTAGCATCGTCGCCGGGGTCCCCGGAGAGCAAGAAGGCCACCGTACCCTCGGCGCCCTCCTGCTTGGTCTTGAGCTCCAGCCAGTAGGACTCTCCCTCCTTGGAAACCACGGAGAAGGTGAGTTCCGCCGTCTCCCCCCGGGCGTCCGTGATCCGGTAGCTGCTCCACGTCCCGAGCTTGGGGTTCCACGTGTGATAGAACTCGGGGAAATAGGAGGAGGCCATCGCCGAGAGACCCGCGAGGAGTAGCAACGTCACGAGGGCTGCGTGGCACGCCCGATTGTTCCAAAGCGACGACGAACTGTACAAAAGCCTCTTTGTCGACATCACGTTTTCCTTCCTCACTTCATCACTTCCTGACTTCCTCACCCGCCGAGATCCTTCGGAGGTCCTCCCTCGAAGAATTTCCCAGGATGACGGCCTTCGGCCTCAGTTGCGAAGAGACGTGATGGGCGCAGGGATTTGTCCGCCCCGGCGGACGAAACCCGCGCAGGACAGGTTCCGGATCTCCATGATGGGCGCCTCGCCCAGGAGCCCACCGAAGGAGACGCTCTCCCCCACCTTCTTGCCGTGGGCCGGGATGACCCTCACCGCGGTAGTCTTGTGGTTGATGACGCCGATAGCCAGTTCGTCGGCGATGAAGCCGGCGAGCACATCCTCCGAGGTGTCGCCGGGGACGGCCACCATGTCGAGGCCCACGGAACAGACGGCCGTCATGGCCTCCATCTTCTCCAGGGTCAGGGCGCCCTCGCGCGCCGCGGCGATCATGGCGGCGTCCTCGCTCACCGGGATGAAGGCGCCGGAGAGTCCCCCCACGGCCGAGGTGGCCATGGCTCCGCCCTTTTTCATGGCGTCCGTCAGCAGCGCCAGGGCCGCGGTAGTTCCGCAGGCCCCCGTGCGTTCGAGGCCCATGGCTTCGAGCACCTCGCCCACCGAGTCGCCCAGCTCGGGCGTGGGCGCCAGGCTCAGGTCCACGATACCGAAGGGCAGGCCGAGCCTCTCGGCCACCTGCCGCCCGATGAGCTCACCCACGCGGGTGATCTTGAAGGCCGTCTGTTTGATCACGCTCTCCAGCTCCCGCAGGTCGCAGGGCCCCGCGCGGCGGATGGCCTGACACACGGCGCCGGGGCCGCTCACGCCCACGTGGATCACCACTTCGGGCAGGGCCGTCCCGTGGAACGCCCCGGCCATGAAGGGGTTGTCCTCCACGGCGTTGGCGAAGACCACGAACTTGGCGCAACCGATGCTGCCGCGCTCGCGGGTCCTGTAGGCCGTCTCCTTGAGCATGGCGGCCACCATGCGCACCGCATCCATGTTGAGCCCCGTCCGGCTGGAGCCGGCGTTCACCGACGAGCAGAGGCGCTCGGTGCCGCTGAGGGCCTCGGGCATGGAGGCGATGAGGGCCCGGTCCGCATCGGTGAATCCCGCGTGGACCAAAGCCGAGTAGCCGCCCACGAAATCGAAGCCCATGTCGGAGGCGGCCCGGTCGATCTCGCGGGCCAAAGTCACGTAGGATTCCGGCTCCGGCCGCGTGTGGACGAGGGCCACGGGGCTGATGGCGATGCGCCGGTTGGCCACGCGGACCCCCAGCGAGTCGGCGATCTCCGTGACGATCCCGGGCAACCGCGCCGCTTTTTTTGTGAGCTTGGCGTGGATCCTGCGCCCCGCCTCGGCGGGGTCGTCGTGACCGCAGTCGAGCAGGTTGATACCCATGGTGACGGTGCGGATGTCGAAGTGTTCCAGCTCCGTCATCCGGAGGGTTTCCAGGATCTCTCGGCGCGTATAGGTCATGGCTTCGGATTACCTCTGGGGGAATGGGAGAGCAGGAAGCAGGAAGCTGGGAGCCGATGCGAACCCGCAGGACGGAGTTTGTTCCCTACTCACCTACTCACCTACTCACTTCCTCACGGCTAGATTCGGTTCACGGCGCGCATGATGTCTTCGTACTGGCAGTAGACCTGAACGCCAACCTCTTCGCCCCGCTTTTTTAGCGCCGCCTTGAGCCCATGCAGGTCGCACTTCGCGCCGGCCAGGTCGACGATCATCATCATGGCGAAATTGCCGTGAACCAGCGTCTGGTTGATGTCCACGATATCCACCTGGTTCTCCGCGAGGACCTCGGAGAAGGCGTGGACGATTCCCGAGTGGTTCTTGCCCATGACCGTCACGACCGTCAATCGCCGCTGGTCTGAACCCGAGGGTTCGGCATTTTCCAGCAGGGACAGCAGATCCGCCACGACGGCGGCGACGGTCTCCTCTCCGGCGGCCTCGGGGAGGTGCCGGAGCAGGATCTGGGTCACGGCGATGGCCAGGGCTGTGCGGTCCATGAACCCCTCCTGACGTCAGGATAACCGAAGGGGTAGGACGCCGCAAGGACTCTGTCGCATCAGCTCCAGGCCTACCCGGCGGGCTCCGTGTGCACGGTGACCGAACCGATGCTCCCGTCCAAAGTCCTGACGGCCTTTTCCACGCGCGTGGCCGCTTGGTGGGCCTCGCGCACCGTCATCCCCTCGGGCACCAGACAGGCCAGGGAGATCCACATCCGGCCCTCTCCTTCCATGATACGAACATCTCTGCAGGAGAGCGCGCCTTCCATGTCCTGACCGATTTTCGCGATGGCCTCGACCACGGCCGGATGGTCGGCCGTCGCATCCCGCCGGGCGGAGGGAAGATCCCCGAGGGATTCCAGGTGGGTTTGGATGAAGCGGACATCCGGGAAGGCCGCCCTCAGGCCGTCCTCCACCTCCGTGGTCCTTCGGTGGGCCTCGCTCAGAAGCATCTGCCCGGGCCATTCCAGGTGCATCTCCACCTGGAGCCCCTCCTCGGTTCTGTGGATCTCCATGGCGTGGGGACGGGCGCCGGCTCTCTCCGCCAGGAGCGCGATCTCCTCGCTCAGACCCCTGGGGCCTTCCCCGTCGGGTTCCGCATGGACGAGGACATCGGCGAGCTTGAAGGTGGCCCTCAAGGCCTTCTCCACGGACTCCGTGATTTCGTGGGCCGTGGCCAGGGACGCGCCGCGATCGATGCCCACCTTCAAGTCCACGAAGTGCTTGGCTCCCGCCTCCCGAACCCGTACATCGTAGACGCGCCTCACTCCGGGAACCCTCAGCGCCGCCTCATGGGCGCGCTCCACATGGCCCACGGCCACCCGGTCCGTGAGGGCGTGCACTGCCTTCAGCCCGAGCTGGATGGAGATCCATATCACGAAGAGGGAAACGCCAAGCGCGGCGAAGGCGTCGGCTTGCGGATACCCGAGCTGGGTCGCCACGAGCCCGGCCAGCACCACGAGAGAGGAGTAGATGTCGCTGGAAAAGTGGAGGGCGTCCGCCTCCAACGCCGCGCTTCTTGTCTTCTTGGCCACCCGGCTGAGAGCGCGGCTGCGCGAGAAGTCCACCACGATGGCCATGATGACCACGCCGTAGCTCCAGGCGTTTACATCCACGTGGGACGTCTTGAAAAAGAGACGCTGCACCGCCTCGTAGATAATCCACACGCACGTGAGGAGGAGAAGGAGCGTTTCGAAGAGGGCCGAGATGTTCTCGATCTTCTCGTGACCGTACGGGTGGTCGCTGTCCGCCGGCCGCTCCGAGACGGTGACGGCCCACCACGTCATGACGGCCGCGAGCAGGTCGAGCCCCGAATGGGCGGCCTCCGAGAGGATGCCCAGGCTCCCGGTGAGCAAGCCCACCGTGAGCTTTCCTCCCGTAAGAAGCACCGCGGCGGCCACCGAAGTCACCGCAACTTTCGTTTTTTCGTTCATCTGGATGCTGAGCCCCCTTCAGAGTCGCCAGTTTAACAGGGCCGCGTCCCCTGCTCCACCACGACGGCCTTCTCAACCGGACCCGTTTTCCCTATACTCTACCGGGATGCGCCCGTAGCTCAGGCGGATAGAGCATCTGCCTTCTAAGCAGAGGGTCGCAGGTTCGAGTCCTGCCGGGCGCGCCACTAACCTCTCGACATCCATGCCGCGCGGAACGCCCGCCCCGACCTCCCGGGGTCACCGGGGCCTGGGCCACTTGCCCGGAAGGAGGTAGGTGAGCACCTCGTTGGACATGAGAAATCCCTGGACGGTGAGCCGGAGGCGGTCCCCGTCAATCTCGGCGTACCCGTGATCGACGAGCGGTTGGAACGCGGGCCCCGGCTCTCTTCCGTCCTCTTCCAAGAGTCCAACGGCGTCGGCGACGGCGATCCCCTCGCTCACTCTGAGGCCGAAGATCACCCGATCTTCCCGTTCTCGCTGCGGGGTGAGCGTTTCGCACCGGTCGCCGGCCGACTCTCCCCGAGCGACGCTGTTCGTCCAATCGGTCAGGCTCCTCGGATTTCCGTAGAGCCGCCCCCGAAACCGGCTCCACGCCGAGGGCCCGAGGCCGATGGTCTCGCCCCCCTGCCAGTACCGGAGGTTGTGCCGACACCGCCCTCCCGGTCTGGCGAAGTTCGAGACCTCGTAGTGTTCGAATCCCGCCCGGTGGAGATGGTCGTGGACCCACAGGTAAAGATCCGCCGCGTCGTCTTCCTCGGGAAGCGCGCGTTCCCCCCTCAGCACCGACTCCCATAGTCGGGTCCGGGGGTGAAGCTCCAAGCTGTACACCGAGAGGTGGTCCAGGGGGAGAACGGCGAGAGCATCCAGGGTGGAGCGGACATCTTCGGTCCGCTGTCCGGGAACCGCCGTCATGCAGTCCGCGGAGAGGTGGGCGTACCCCGCCGCGGCCGCCAACTCCAGCGCTCGGAGCGAGACCTCCGCCGTGGCCCTTCTCTCCAGGGAGGAGAGTACGGCCGCCGAGAGGCTCTGAACGCCCACGGAGAGTCTCGTCACTCCGGCGGTCCGCCACGCCGCGAGACGTTCCGTCGTGATGGTTTCGGGATTCGCCTCCAGGGTCACTTCGGAACCGGGGGCCCAGGGGAACACCGACCGCAGACCCTGAATGAGCGTGGCCAACCGCTCGGGCTGCAAAAGGGAGGGCGTGCCTCCTCCAAAAAAAACCGTGTCACAGAAGATCGGCGCGTCTTGAGCGTAGAGGCGGGCTTCAGCCAGAATGAGGTCCTCGAATCCCTCGGGGACACCGGCCTCGCATTCGACCCGAAAGAAATCGCAGTACCCGCAGATTGAGGCGCAGTACGGAACGTGCACGTACAAGCCCACCGCCGCGGGATCGAAGGCCGGGGTCACGGCACCACCACCAGCACCCAGAGGTCGCGAAGGTTGTTGCCCGTGGGCCGCCTCGGCACGAGCGTCCCCTCCCGGGCCCAGAGCGAGGCGGTGTCGAATGAGGCGATGGATTCCGAGAGAGCCTCCGCCGTCGGAACACGGACCGACCCGGTCCAAGCACCGCCGCCGGCCGTTCCGTCCACGCCGTCCGTGGCCATGGCCGCAAACGTCCACCGTTTATGTACGCGCTTCCGGGAGAACGCCAGGGCCACTTCGGCGGTGAGATGCGTGCACCGGCCTCCGCCTCCGGCTTGGGCCGGTACCTCCACTTGGACCTCCCCAGAACCCACGAATGCGCGGGGGCGCCCCCGGACATCCGCCGCAAGATCGACGATCCTCGACGCGAGATCGCGCGCCGGCGTCCCCTCGGCGCTCCATACCTCTCTCACGGAGGCGCCCCGGTCCCGTAGCCACGCCGCGCAGGCCCGCCGGAGCACCACCCCGTCGCAGAGCAGGAAGGCGCGATCGAGCGCGTTGCGGCGAACTGCGGGCGGGCGCGGCGGCAAGGGCTGCGGCAGGGAGAGCCCGTACCGACGAACCACTTCATCGGCGCTCCGCGACAGCGACGAGACCAAGGTCGGTCCGCTGCTGACATGCGAGGCCTGTCGCGGCCCCACATCCGACCAGAGGGCCGTCACCACGGGCCACCGTCCGGCGAGGAAGCGCAACCCACCGCACTTCACTTCGGAGAGGCGCGCCCTGAGCGCGTTCAGGTCGCGGATGGGGGCGCCCTTCTGCCAGAGAGTTCTCGTCGCCTCCACCTTCATGGCCAGCGTCCAAGGTGGCCGCGGGTGAACGAGAAGGGCGGACCCGCCGCCAGAGACACAGGCCAGCATGGGACCTTCCCCTTCGGCCACCCATCGCTCGACCGCGCCCGTGGCGTCCAGGTTGCGGGGCGTCGGGAAGGGGTGGTCCCCTTCGAGCCATTCGAAGCTCGACGGCATCTCACCTTCCTGGGCGGTTCCGTAGGCGAGCCCCGGTACGCCCGGCCAGAGTCCCGCCGCAGCCCTCGCCAGCCCGGGTGCGGCCTTTCCGAGACAGAGGATGCGGCAGGGCGAAAATTGTCCGCGGAGGGTTCTCTGAAGCATCCGCGGCGCCATGCATTCCGGGTGCCACTTTGCGAGAAACCCTTGCAGGGCGGGTGTTAGAGCCTCGTCCTCTGCCATTATTTTCATAGCAGAACTCCCTCGCACCCATTTCCTAGGACTGCCTGGGGACGGGCGTCACAGAGCGGCACCGACCCACGAACCCTTGACAGACGTGCTTTCGCACCATATATTAGGTGTGGAACCTTTGAAAGGAGGTCTGTATGAACAAGGCTGAACTCATCAACGCAATCGGGAACGGGGCAGGAATCAGCAAGGCCGAAGCGGGGAAGGCGCTCGACTCCTTCATCACCGCGATCGAGAAAGCCCTCAAGAAGGGCGACAAGGTGACCCTGGTCGGGTTCGGCACGTTCAGCGTGGGCAAGCGCAACGCTCGCGTGGGCCGCAATCCCAAGACCGGCAAGCCCATCAAGATCGCGGCCAAGAAGGTCGCCAAGTTCAAACCCGGCAAGGTCCTCGCCGACAAGGTGAAGTAACCTGCCTGCCAAGGTACGGAAAGGGGGCCTCGCGGCCCCCTTTTTTTTGTTCCGAACCCCGGCCGGCCTCATGGAGCCTCCGCGGCCTCTCCCAGGGTGATGAGCTCGGCCCCCGAGTCCACCGTGTCGCCCTCCTTCACCCGAATCTGCTTGACCACGCCATCCGAGAGGGCCTGCAGTTCGTTCTGCATCTTCATCGCCTCCACGACGACGACGCCCTGCCCCTTGCTGACCTCCTGTCCCACCGAAACGAGGACCTTGACCACCTTGCCCGGCATGGGTGCCTTCACGCTGAAGGCCTGCGCACCGGACCTTCCGTGCTGCGACCGGAGGACCATTTCCAGCGGGCTCAGCAGTTCCACGGGGCGCATTCCGTCGTAGAGGTGGACGTCGTAGAGCCCGGGACTCGGGGGATGCACCGTGACCTCGAAGCTCTCGCCTCCGATGAGGAGCGAGTAGAGGCCTTCGAGGATTCGGGCGCTCTCCACCTCATGGGCGACCCCGTCGAGGGTCACCAGGTATCCGCCCTCACGCTCCTCCAACTCGACGGGGATGTGCTTCTCGTCCCTCACGATCACGAAGCGCATGTCACCCTCCCGCCTTAAGGGCACGCCGCCAGGGGCTGGGTTGGCATGGCTCGGGACCGCAATTGGCGCCGGCCCTGCGCGAAGCTTCATAGGCGAAAATGGCGGCGGCGATGTCGGCGGCCGCGGCGGGCGTGGACGCGGGCATGCTCGCGCCGGTGAAGTGGCGCGAGATGAACCCCGTATCGAGCGCCCCGGAGCGAAATTCGGGGTGGTTGACGATGGCCAGGAGGAAGTCTCGGTTGGTTTTGGTACCGACGATTTGGAACTCCATGAGGGCCCGGTTCATGGTGGCTCCACAGGCTGCGCGGTCGCTGCCCCAGGTGATGACCTTGGCCACCATCGGATCGTAGAACATGCTGATCTCGCCGCGCGTGTAGGCTGCCGAATCCACCCGCACGTTGGGCCCCTCCGGCAGACGCACCGCTTCGATCTTTCCCGGGCAGGGCATGAAATTGTTGAGGGGGTCCTCGGCGTATATGCGGCACTCCATGGACCAACCGCGAATCTGCACGTCCTCCTGGCGGAAGCTCATGGGCTCGCCGTCCGCGATCCGAATCTGCTCGCGAACCAGGTCGATCCCCGTCACCATCTCGGTGACCGCGTGTTCCACCTGAAGCCTCGTGTTCATCTCCATGAAGAAGAACTCGCCGGACTGGTCCACCAAAAACTCGATGGTTCCCGCATTCACATAGCCCACCGCCTTGGCGGCGCGCACCGCCACGGCACCCATGGCGGCCCGCATTTCGGGGCTCACCATCGGGGACGGCGCTTCCTCGACGACCTTCTGGTGCCTCCGCTGGATGGAGCACTCCCGCTCGCCGAGGTAGACGCAGTTGCCGTGGGTGTCAGCCAGGATCTGCATCTCAATGTGTCTCGGTTTGACGACGGCGCGCTCAAGGTACACCGAACCGTCGCCGAAAGACTTGAGGGCCTCCGATGAGGCGTCCCGGAAGGCTGCCGCGATCTGTCCCGGCTCGTGGACGAGCCGCATGCCCTTGCCGCCTCCGCCCGCCGCCGCCTTCAGCATGACGGGATAGCCCGTGCGATCCGCTTCGCCGGCCGCATCCTCGGGGGATTTCAGGGGTTCGAGCGTACCGGGAATCACGGGCACGCCCGCCGCCGCCATGAGCTGACGGGCCCGGGTCTTTTCTCCCATGGAGTGCATGGCGCTCGCCGGAGGGCCTATGAAAACGAGTCCCTCCGCTTCGCATCTCCGGGCGAAGGCGGCGTTCTCCGAGAGGAAACCGTAGCCCGGGTGAATGGCGTGGGCGCCGGACCTGCGCGCGGCGTCGAGGATGGCGTCCATGTTGAGGTAGCTCTGGTCGGAGGGCGGAGGGCCGATGCAGTAGGCTTCGTCCGCCAGCCGCACGTGGCGGGCGGCGCGGTCCGCCTCGGAGTACACGGCCACGCTGGAGAGCCCCATGTCCCTGAGCGCCCGAAAAATTCTGACGGCGATCTCGCCTCGGTTGGCGATGAGCACTTTCTGGATCACGCGCGATCCTCCAAGAAGCGGATGCCTTCGGGCCCGGCCATGACCCGGGTGGGGCGGCGCCAAAAGCCATCGTCGGTCTTGGGAAAGTCCCTTCGGAAGTGCCCCCCGCGGCTCTCCTCGCGGTAAGCCGCGCAGGCGGCGATGGCATCCCCCAGGAGCGCCATGTTGCAGGTCTCCACGACCCGGCGGTGAAGGGAGCCTCCGGCCAAATGGGTTCGAATCCCTTCCAGTTCCAGCCTTGCCCTCGCGATGCCTTCGCGGTCACGGATGATGCCGACGCCCTCCCACATGACCGCCGCAATCCGGCGCCGGAGATCGTTCACGACCCCCAGGTCGCCGCACCCGCGGGGCTCGGGGGGGACGGCGTTCATAGAAGCCGGCGCGCCCGGCGCTTCTTCCATGGCCGCCCTGACGGCGCGCGCGCCGAAGACCAGGCCTTCGAGGAGAGAGTTGCTCGCCAGCCGGTTGGCGCCGTGGACTCCCGTGCAGGCCGACTCCCCTGCCGCATAGGCGCCCGGAAGGGACGTCCGGCCGTGCACGTCCGTCTCGATGCCGCCCATCACATAGTGAGCGGCGGGGTGGACGGGCATGGGCGAGCGAGTGATGTCCAGCCCGTACTGCAGGCACGTGGTGTAGATCGTCGGGAATCTGGACTGAACGAAGCTTTTGTCGAGGTGTGTCATGTCCAGAAAGACGGGCCGGCCTCCCGTGCGTGCGATCTCCGCGACGATCCCCCGCGTCACCACATCCCGGGGCGCCAGCTCGTCCATGAACCGCTGGCCGTCGGCGTTCTTCAATAGGGCTCCCTCGCCGCGCATGCTCTCGGAGAGGAGAAAGCGCGGCGCGCCCTTCATGAACAGCGCCGTGGGGTGGAACTGCACGAATTCGAGGTCCGCCAGGACCATCCCCGCACGGAGGGCCATGGCCATTCCGTCGCCGGTGGCGATGGCAGGATTCGTGGACTCTTTGTAGAGCCGGCCCAATCCCCCCGTGGCGATGAGGACCGCGCGGGCGTAAACCGGCACGGGCCGGTTGTCCGTCTCGTCCAAGAGCCAGGCGCCCCTGCACCCCGAGTCGTCCAGGATGAGACCGATGGCCATGTGATAGGCCATCACGTGAATCCGCTCTTGGGCCGTGGCGCTCTGCGTGAGGGTCCGTTCCAGTTCCTGACCCGTGGCGTCGCCCTTGGCGTGAAGGATGCGCTTCTGGCCGTGGGCCGCCTCTCTCGTGAAGTGCAGTTCGCCTGCCTCCCGGTCGAAGCGGGCTCCCCACTCGATGAGCTCGAGGACCGCCCCGGGACCCTCCTCCACCAGAACCCGAACGGCGGACTCTTTGCAAAGCCCGTCTCCGGCCTCGAGCGTGTCCTGCAGGTGCTGTTCGGGCGTGTCGCCCTCTGCGAGCGACGCGGCGATGCCGCCCTGGGCGTACTCGGTGTTCGACTCGCGCAGGCGGTCTTTGGTGGCGAGGAGCACGCTCCATCCCGCGCGGGCGGCCTCGAGGGCGCCTCGTAGCCCAGCGATGCCCGATCCGAGCACGAGGAGGTCGCAGGAGAGTGGTGAGCTCGGAATCATTAGAGGAGGTGCCCTCCGGACGAGGCTAGTGGAATCCTCGAAGGGGTCATTGTAGCCAAGCCTCGCCGGTAGGGCAACCCAACCGGAGGCCCGATGGCGAACGGACAGAGAGCGGGAGGGCATTCGCGGAATGGGGTGTGCTCCTGGAAACGCCTCTCCTCGCTCGGCTTGATCCCGCTGACCGCCCGACCGCCCTTCCCCGATGGGCAAAGCAAAAGGGCGGGACTTTCGCCCCGCCCTTGCGGATTAACGCGATTTCTGGATCGATCACTTCGC
>Ga0315271_10002835_pt1 | contig 10921 bp, 9 predicted proteins | sample C3_top_MG_FD_204664 | JGI IMG/M metagenome (GOLD analysis project Ga0315271, IMG submission 204664) | Sediment microbial communities from Yellowstone Lake, YNP, Wyoming, USA - C3_top | ecosystem: Environmental > Aquatic > Freshwater > Lake > Sediment | place: USA: Wyoming | collected 2017-08-01
TTCTTCAACATCACCGGGAAGGTGTACCTCGGACCCATGGTCACCTGCCTCATCTTCATCATGATGATGCTCACCAGCAACGTCTGCTACATCCCGCTCTGATTTCGGCCGGAACCCGGGGGCCCCATGGGCAGGGCCGCCCGGCCATGGATGACGATGCTTAGGATTTCCGAAAGAGTGCGGGGATAGCATCAGAAGATGCGCCCTTCGCCGAAGCCCCACGGGTCGCCCCTGACCGGCATTGCCGCCGTGGCAGCCCGGGCGACCGTCGCCGCCACGATTCTGTTCATCGCCCACGGCTGCGGCGGTTCCAGTGCGACGACCACCGCGCCGACCGCGACCGCCACCCCGGCCGGAGGCACCGGCTTCGGCAACACCATCTGCGGGCTCACCTATAGCGGGTTCAACAGCAGCCCGAAGGTGCAGACCAGCAGCGTCTACAGCTGGGCCTGCAGCGGCGCCGTGCTCTCGCTGCGGGGGAATGGCATCCCGGACCACACGGTCACCGGGGGCAACTTCGCGACGCCCATGTCCGTCCAGAACGTAGCCGTGGACTTCACCTTGACGCCCTCGAACACGGGCGGCGTCACCGGAGGCGCCGCGAATGTCGGCTATGCGCTGAACAGCGTGAAGCTCGATCCCGGCACCGCGGGCACCTGCACCTCGGACGCCACCTCCACCACGCCCGGGGGCGGATGCGTCGCGGTCAACGGCCGGGACCCCTGGCGCATCGAGGCCCTGGGCGGCGCCTTCACGTTCGGCACCGACGAGAACAACGCCCACGTGCAGCCCAACGGGCAGTATCACTATCACGGGATGCCCGAAGGAATCATCAAGAAGCTGAACAAGGGCACGGCCATGACCCTGGTGGCCTATGCGGACGATGGGTTTCCCATCTACGCGCGGTACGGGTACACCGTCCCGGCCGACTCGCGCTCCGCGATCAAGGCGATGACCGGGAGCTGGCAGAAGAAGCCGACACCCGACCCGGGCCGTCCGTCTGTCTCCATCTTTCCGATGGGCACGTTCACCCAGGACTATCAATACGTGGCCGGCTCCGGCGATCTCGACGAATGCAACGGACGCACCGGAGTGACCCCGGAGTATCCGAACGGCACGTACCACTACTACATCACCGAGACCTACCCGTACATCCAGCGCTGTGTGAAGGGGAGGCTGCCGGCCCAGGGTCCGCCCCAATGACGCTCAACTGCCCCGGCGTCGTGCGCCCCGTCGGGCTGCCGTCGCTCGCGCTCGCCCTGTGCGTGTTCGCGGCCGGGCCCGCATGGGCGCACATGATGCCGGCGCAGCAGGGAACTTTGAACGTGGTTGGGAACGGGGTATTCGCGGCGCTCTCCCTGCCGCTCTCGGCGCTCGCAGGCGTGGACGACGATGGCGATGGGCGTCTTTCGCCCTCGGAGTTGCGCGCGCACGAAACGCTGATCCGCGACGAAGTCGCGCGGCGTGTGCGCATTGGAGACGGCGATCGCCCCGGGCGTATCGACTTTCTGCAGGTGACGGCCGAGGCCGACGACCGCGATCCCGGGTCTTCGGCGGGGAGCGCCCACTTCCTCGCCCTGATGAAGGCCAGCTTCGACGGGCCGCCCGCCGCGCTTCGCCTCGAGACCGACTTCTGGGGCCGGGCCGACGGCGACCGGCAGCTCACCATGAAGGCCTCGCGAGGATCCAACGCGGAGATCGCGGTGCTGACACCGCGCCGCACGTCGCATGACTTCTTCCGCCCCTCGGGACAAGCACTTGCCGGCTATTGGCCGGCCGCGGCCCTCCTGGCCCTGGCGCTCGCGGCGCGCGCGATGCCGCGATCCATACCGGCGCGCCCGTCCGGTGAGCCCCTGGCCTGACGCCGCTCTCTGCCCCGTCAGCTCTCAGCAGGCTGCGGAGGGTTGAGCCACCGGTGCGGTGTACTTGGACGAAGACGAGGCGCCGCGGCCGGGAAACGGTGATTTCGCGACCTTGTTGCCCGGGACCACAATATCCACGCCGCTCATTCGTCCATACTCACAGGTGAAAGACGCGGCGACCCGAATGACCCTCGAACAGGACCGGCGGATCTCCGAGGTGGTCAGTCGGGAGCAGTCCCGCCTGCGCCGCTTCATCCGGCGCCGCGTTCCCGACCCGCGAGACGTCGAGGACATCCTCCAGGACGTCTTCTATGAACTCGTGGAAGCGAACCGGCTGCTGATGCCGATCGATCACGTGGCCGGCTGGCTGTTCCGGGTGGCGCGCAATCGCATCGTCGATCTGTTCCGCAAGAGGAAGCCGGAGAACTTCAGCGATGTCGCGGTTTCGGGCGAGGACGGCGAATACCTGCGTTTCGAAGACCTGCTGCCGTCCCCCGACGCCGGACCGGACGCGCTCTACGCGCGCCAGGCGCTCCTGGATGAACTCGAACTCGCGGTCAGCGAGCTGCCCGAGGATCAGCGCGCGGTGTTCGTGGCCCACGAGATCGAAGGACGGACCTTCAAGGAGATTTCCGAAGAAACCGGCGTGGGCGTCAACACGCTGCTCTCCCGCAAGCGATACGCGGTGCTGCGACTGCGCGAAAGCCTGCGCCGCATCCACGACGAACTGATGAAAGCATGAGGAGCCGAACATGAGGAAGATGAGCAGGGGAAAGAAACTGATGTTTCTGGCGACGGTGGTTCCGCTTGGGATCCTGGTCGTGATCGGAGTCGGCGGCGGGCTGGTGATGCTGCTGTGGAACTGGCTGATGCCGACGCTCTTCGGCCTGGCCTCGGTCACGTTCTGGCAGGCCTTTGGACTCCTCGCTCTGTGCCGACTTCTCTTCGGGGGTTTGGGACTTCACTCCTCCGCGGGCTCCCGCATGCGCCATCGCATGGGGGAGCGCTGGGAGGGCATGGCCCCGGAGGAGAGGGAACGCATCCGGAAGGCGATGCACGACCGCTGGGGCTTTGGCCCCTCCGCGGGCGAGACCGGGAGTCGCTGACTCGGTCAGTCCTTTTCGCCGCCGTCGCTTCCCGTGTGCCGCAAAATTGGATGCGGGGCCGGCCAACTCCGTCTTTCAACCACTGAGCCGACGCGTCGCGATCCCCGCGATCTTTGCTGGATGCGTCGTCTACCCGACCCGCCGTTAGGAGACGGGCGCCGTCAGCTCGTAACCATCAACCTTGCGGGTATACGCGAACGGCTTGCCTGAGAGTACGTGAAGCGGCACGGCCTCCAGGCAACCCGGCACCAGGTCCTGGAGACTTTGCGGGAACGCTCGCTGCTTTCGTCGATAGCGCTCGAGCGCGACCCGGATTCTCGACCGGGCAATCGCGCTGTCTATCCCGGCCACACGTTCGACCGTCGCCTTGAACGACGGGAACATGACGAGCATTGGGTGCACCCGCGACACCGAGGCCTCCACCTCTTTGTCAATGCGCCGCAGATCCGGGAGCGCCTCGTGCGGAGGTCGCCTTGTGGCCGCCAGAGCGTCGGTCATGAGAGTGACGTGCAGAATCTCGTCCCAGTTGCCCCACCACCGAAGCGGTCCGCGACCGTAGACCGCCCAGACGATGGGCGGGAGGGTGTGAGGCGAGTTCTCGATCAGGACCCCCACGTCGGCGCCGTGAGCAGTGCGAACGAGGTGGTACGTGAAGAGGATGCTTCGAATCTCCGACTCAACCGCGAACGGAACGGAGTGCGTGCTCGAACTCTCGCGCATGGCGGCGTCAAGCGTTGCGAGGGACCCCTCCGAGGCTTCCCGAAGCGCGACGCGTTCGAGCGGCGCCATTGATATTTCGATGATCGCGACGCGGGTCATGACGCCGAGCAGGTATGGGAGGTCTTCAAGGTGCGAGGCGAAGCGCAGACCGGCGCTGGTTGCGTCGAGACTTCGATCGGTCTGGCCATCCAGGTGCGCGAGGTAGGCGGAATGTGCGAGAAGCGTCGCTCCGCTTGTGAGCGCGGTGATGTTCGGAACCTCGATGCCAAAGGGATCGCTGGCCCGGCGCATCGCCTTCTTCAGGACGGTTCGACCTCCCCCCCGGGGCAGCGCCGCCGTCGAACGCACTGCCGCCAGAACGGGGCCGACCTCGGCCGAAAGCGCGCGCGCCTGCACCTCCTTCGCGGAGCCTTTCGGCCACGGAAAGGATGCATCACGAACACGGAGGGCGTCCACGCGCTTCCAAAGCTCGCTCTCACGATCTCCGAGCTGTGGAAACTCCCAGGTGAGCGCGTACAGAGTTCCCGCGGCGTGGCGCGCGCCCGCCGGTAGCGCGGTGGTCGGAACGCCGTTGGGTTCATAGTCCAGGGGTCCCGAGCGGAGGTCGAACCCCTGTGTCGATAACCGTTCGAGAACTCGGGCCACTTCCGCGTCCGTCCAGCGGTTGAGCGCCATCACACCAAGGGGGATGAGAAGAAGCGAGGCCAGGGCTGCGCGTTCGGCGAACCGGCGCGTCGAACTCTTCGGGCGCGGGAGCCGAACACCCTGCACTTGTGCGGCGAGTGCGGAGGCGGAGGCCGGACGCAGTTCCGGATCCCGCGACATCGCAAGCTCGCAGATCCTCACGTACTCTCGCGGGATGGTCGACTCGACCTTGCCCAGCGGTGTCGGAGGGTGGGTGAGCACCTCGCTCAGGACCTCGCGCGCGGTGGTTCCCCCGAACGGCCGTCGGCCGGAGAGAATCTCGTAGAGTACCGCGCCGAGCGAGTAGATGTCGGACCTCTGATCCAGCGAGCCGATCAGTCCTTGAGCCTGTTCGGGCGGCATGTAGGCGGGGGTGCCGAGGGCGGTCCCATGCATGGTCTGGAGCCCATCTCCCGACGGCCCTTCGGGCTGCACACGGTCCGAGGCCCCGATCGCCAGGGTCTCGTCCTCCGATGAGGCCGGGCGCTGGGGGGGCTCCACGACGCCTCTGATCTTCGCCAGACCCCAGTCGACCACCACGGTCTCGCCGAAATCGCCCACCATCACGTTCGCGGGCTTGATATCGCGGTGGATCACGCCCCGGCTGTGCGCGAAGGCGATCGCGTGACACAGCGCCACGAAGTGGGGAAGCAGTTTGAGACGCTCGTCGAGCGTCCGTGCCTCCTTGAGCGCCGCGGCGAGGGTTCGGCCGCGGACGTACTTCATCGTGTAGTAGTAACTCCCGTCCACCCGTCGGCCGAGTTCGTACACGGGAGTGATCGCGGGATGCTGGAGTTGGGCGGTGACCCGGGCCTCGCGCGTGAATCGGGCGAGAGCGACGCGCTCGTCCTGATCGGCCTCGGGCGAGCCCGCCGCGCTTCGCGGAATCAGCTCCTTGAGAGCGACCTCACGCCCGAGTTGGGCGTCGCGCACGAGATACACCTTTCCCATGCCTCCCTGCCCGGAGCCCTCGAGGGTGGTGTAGCGGCCCGCGAGCTCGGGGGTCAGGGTGGCCTCCGGCATTTCGCCCGCGTCGACGGTCGAACCCGGGTGCCCGGTGGACGTGGGTGCGGAGGCGTCCACCAGCCCCTGCCTGAGAAGGCACAGGGGACACAATCCCCCGGGGGCGTCCTTCGGAATCGGTTTCTTGCAGCTCTCGCAGGCGCGGTCGGTCATGGGATGGTCCTCGACCTTCAATAAGGCGGCGGCGGCGAAAGGTTACGCGGGAATCTTCAGGCCGAGAGGACCGAGAGCAGGTACCGGAGTTCGTCCTCGACCTCGGCGGGATCGACCGTCCGCGCCACCTCCGCCCGGAGGGCCCGGCCGAAACGGCGTCTCATCCGATGGGCGGCGACCTTGACCGCCCCTTCCGTCATCCCCAGGCGCTCTCCGATCGTCGCGTACGACTCGTCCGCGGGATCGATGAGCGTTTCCTGCAGCGCGTCGAAGACTCGGACCGAGCCGTCGGCTTCATACGACTTCCGGAGGTCATCGAGAGCGGCCCGCAGCAGGGCGTGCGCCCACTTTCGTTCGAACAGGCTCTCGGGTGTGTCGGCGTCGGCGAGAGCCATGGGCCGGCCTCCGCCGTCTTCGGTCGCGTCGAGCGGCACCGCCCTGGAGCCTCCGCCTCGCTTCAGGGCCCGATCCCGGTCGCGCTGATCGGAGATGAAGTTCCTGAAGGACCCGAGGAGGAACGAACGAAACCGCCCGCGCTCGCGGCGCGCGGATCGAAGCGCGCGCTTCTCGATCAGGTGGGCGAAGAAACCCTGGGTGAGATCCTCCGCGTCGGCCGGGCCGTGTCCGATCCTCCGGGCGAAGACGAGCAGAGGCTCCCGGTACCTTTCGCACAGCGTCGCCAGCGCCTCGCGCGCGTCCGTATCGCCCGATCCGGCCGCGGCGGCGACGACGCTCCACTGCGTTGTGTCGAATCCTCGCGCCATGTCAGTGTCACCCGGCCGGAAAGTGACGGTTGTTCCAGGGCTGCGGCCGTCAGTCCTTCGCCGGCCCCGCCGCCGGAGCGTCGAGGCCCCGTCGCTTGAGGAACGGCTCGATCGAGGGCGCCGAACCCGTGAAGTTCTTGAACAGCACCATGGCGTCCTCGCTGCCCCCGCGTGAAAGCAGGGTGCTGCGGAAGTGGTCGCCGTTCTCCCGCTTCAGGCCGCCGTGGGCTTTCATCCACTCGACGCTGAAGGCGTCGAGCACTTCGCTCCAGAAGTAGGAGTAGTAGCCGGCCGAATACCCTCCCGCGAAGATGTGCGAATAGTAGGAGCTGCGATACCGCGGTGGCACCGGAGCGAAGGAGACCCCGCCCTGCTCCAGGGCCTTTAGCTCGAAGGCGAGCACGCCGCCTGCGTCCGGCACCTCCTCGGGCTTCCTCTGGTGCCAGGCCTGGTCGATGAGGTTGGCCGCGACCAGCTCCGTGGTGGCGAAGCCCTGGTTGAACTTCTCGGCGGCTTTCACCTTGTCGAGCAGGTCCTGCGGGATGGGCGCGCCCGTCTTGTAGTGTTTGGCGTAGTTCTTCAGCACCTCGGGCCAGGTGGCCCACATCTCGTTCACCTGCGACGGGTATTCGACGAAGTCGCGGGGGACGCTCGTGCCCGCGAAGCGCGGGTACTTCACGCTCGAGAACATTCCGTGAAGGGCGTGGCCGAACTCGTGAAAGGCCGTCCTCGCCTCGTCGTAGGTGAGCAGGGTGGGCTCGCCCTTCGGCGGCTGCGGGATGTTGAGATGGTTGGCGATGACGGGCTTCGTGCCGAACAGGCCGGACTGGGGCACGTAGGCGTTCGCCCACGCCCCGCCGTTCTTGTTCGAGCGCGCGTAGTAGTCGGCGATGAAGAGGGCGAGCGGTGAGCCGTCCTTGTCGAACACGTCGAACACGCGCACGCTCGGCTCGTACACGGGCAGATCGTGACGCTCCTTGAAGGTGACCCCGTACAGCCTTTCCGCCGCGTAGAAGACGCCGTCGAGCAGGACGTGGTTCAGCTCGAAGTAAGGCTTGAGCTGCGACTCGTCGAACGCGTAGCGCGCCTTGCGGACCTTTTCCGCGTAGAAGTCCCAATCCCAGGCCGCGATCTCGAAGCTGCCCTTCTCCGCGGCCACCAGGGTCTGCATGTCCGCCGCCTCGCGACGCGCGTTTCTCACGGCGGGAGGTGCCAGCTGCGCGAGCAGCTTGTTCACGGCGTCGACGCTGCCCGCGGTCTGCTCTTCGACCTGATACGCGGCGTGGCTCGGGTAGCCGAGAAGTGCGGCGCGCTCGGCCCGGCGCTTCGCGATGAGGGCGGCGGTTTCACGGTTGTCGAACTCGCCGCCGCGGCTGCCGCGGGCGAGCGAAGCCTCCATGACCTTCTGGCGCAGCGCGCGGTTCTCGAGCGAGCCCAGCATCGGCTGGCCGGTCGTGTTGGTGAGTCGCAGCTCGTACTTTCCCTCCTTGCCGCTCACCTTGGCGGCCGCGGCGGCGGCGGTGATCTGGGCGTCGGTCAGGCCCTTGAGGTCGTCCTTGCTGTCCACGAACACGGAGGAGGCCGTGACCTCCTTCAGGACGTTCTGGGTGAAGGTCGCCTGGAGCGAGGCCAGTTCTCCGTTCAGGGCCTTCAGCTTCTGTTTGTCCGCATCGGAGAGCTTCGCGCCGGCGCGGACGAAGTCCCGGTGGTAGCGCCAGAGCAACCGGCTCGACTCCGGGTCCAGCTTCAGGGTGTCCTTCGCTTCATAGAGGGCGGCCACGCGCGCGAACAGCGCCGGATCGAGGGTGATCGAATCACTATGGGCGGCGAGCTTCGGCGCGATCGCACGCTGCAGCTTCTGCAGTTCCGGGTTGGTGTTGGTCCCCGTGAGGTTGAAGAAGACCCGGCTGGTCCGCGCGAGCAGCTGGCCCGCCCTCTCCATCGCGACGATGGTGTTCTCGAAAGTGGGCTTGTCCGGGTTCTTCGCGATGGCCTCGATCTCCTTCGTGTGTTCGGCCATCCCCGCTTCGAAGGCCGGCGCGAAGTGCTCGTTCCTGATGAGGTCGAACGGGGGATACCGGAAGGGCAGCGTGCTTTCGACGAGGAGCGGGTTGTCGTTCATGGATTCCGATTTTGCTGGCGGCGCCTGGGCCCCGGACGCGGCGCCGAGGCAAAAAGCGGCGAGAAGGAGCGAGGTGGCGGGAGGGAAGGATGTCATCTGCATGGCGCTGCGGACTATAGGCCGCCTTCGGCTGTCCATTGGACCGGCGTCAGGGCCGAACTCTCGGCCGGCATCGGGGCGGGCTCACCACAGCGCCGACAAAAATACCGCGGCAATGGCGAGCGGACACACGTAGCGCAGCAGCCAGACGCACACCTGCCGCGCGAAGGGCGTGGTCTCCGAGAGTTCGTCCGCCACGATGCCGCGGTCGATCCGCCATCCCACCAGCACGCTCGTGGCCATGGCGCCGATGGGCAGCAGGATGTTCGACGACACGAAATCGACGGTGTCGAAGAACGTCTTGTTGGCGAAGAGCGGCAGGGCGCCCAGGGGGTGCCAGCTCGACCACACATTGAAGGACAACACCGAGCCTATGCCCAGCACCCAGGCCGTGACCGAAGCGATGGCAACCGCGCCCGCCCGGGAAACCTTCCGGTGCTGCTGCAGCCATTCCACCAGGGGTTCGAGGCCGGCAATCGAGGGGGTCAGGGCCGCGAAAACCAGCAACACGAAGAACAAGGTGCCGAACACCCGCCCGCCCGGCATCTCGGCGAAGACGCTGGCCAGCACGTCGAACACGAGTTCGGGCCCGGCCGCGGGGTTCATTCCGTAACGGAAGACCATCGGGAAGATGGTGAGGGTCGCGAGGAGTGAAACGAGAAGGATCGAGCCGCTGATGATGAGAGCCGTCCGTACCAGGGAGGTGCCTTTCGAGGTGTAGGAGCCGTACGCGAGCATCATGGCCATGCCCACCCCGGTCGCATAGAACGCCTGGCCGATGGCGGCGAGGACCACCGCCGGGGTGATCTCCGAGAAATGCGGCTCGATCGCGAAGGCGAAGGCCTTTCGCACATCGCCGGTCACGAGCGAATAGGACATCAGCGCCAGGAGCAGGATCAGGAGCACGGGCGCCCGTACCTTGGTGGCGACTTCGATGCCGCGGCCGACACCGCGCCCGGAGATCACCGCGACCAGGGTCAGGAACGCGATGTGCCACGCCCCGATCTCCAGCGGGTTCCCCAGGAATCCGCGCCAGAGGCTCACCACCTGCGGTCGGTCCAGGCCCACGAGGACGCCCGTCCCGCTTTTCCACGCATAGGCCAGCACCCAGCCCGCGATCACCGTGTAGTAGGAAATGATGGCGAACGCGGCGATGGTCCCGAGGATGCCGATCGCGTTCCAGCGGGTGGTGAGTCCCGACTCCCTCGCGACCGCGCCCGCGGCATCCGGCGGGCTTTGGCGTGAGCGGCGGCCAAGAATGAACTCCGCGGCGAGCAGCGGGGTGGCGATCAGCAGGCACGCGATGACGAAGACGAGAACGAACGCGCTGCCTCCACTCGAGCCCACGAGATAGGGCAGACGCCAGATGCTGCCCAGGCCGACGGCCGCGCCCACCGTGGCCAGGTAGAAGGCGGGGCGGGAAGACCAGGTCGGCGCCGAAGCATTTTCAGACATGCGCTCTCTCCAAAAAACCACGTGAGAACCTGCGATAGAGTCCGTGGCGGAAGTAGACCATTGGCGCACCCCGGTCACAAGGGAATTCATGGCCCTGCGAATTAATTGCCCGAACTGCGGAAGCCGGCCCTTCACCGAGTATTGGTTCGGTGGAGAGGTGGGCGTCGCCCCGCCCGCCCCGGGGATCCGCCCGGATCCCGCCGCCGAGTTCGAGCGCATCTGGTACCGGACCAATGCCTCCGGGCTGCAGACCGAACGCTGGTTCCATCACGCCGGCTGCCGGCGGTGGCTGACCGCCGAGCGCGACACGGTCACGAACGCGATCCATGCCATCCATTGACTTCGAAGGACGCCCGCTGTCCCTGCAGGAGGGGGACACCATCGCCTCGGTGCTCCATCGCGAAGGCGTCACCGTGGTGTCGCGTTCATTCAAGTACCACCGCCCCCGCGGGCTGTATTGCGGCACCGGCGACTGCCCGAACTGCATGGTCACGGTCGACGGCGAACCGGCGGTGCGCTCGTGCATCACCCCGGCCCGCGAAGGCCAGAAGGTTTCGCGCAGCAACGGATGGCCGTCGGTCGAGCACGACGCGTTGTCGGTCCTCTGGTTCTTCCGCTGGGCGCTGCCCGTGGGCTTCTACTACAAGGTCTTCACGAAGCCGCGCGGCCTGTGGTCGTTCGCGGAGAAGTTCATCACCCGCGTCGCCGGCCTCGGGCCGATCGACACCGCCCTCAAACCCGAGGCGCTCGAACGCAGGAACCTGCACCCCGACCTGGCCGTGATCGGCGGGGGCGTGGCCGGACTCTCGGCCGCGCTGTCCGCGGCCGAGGGTGGCGAGGCGGTCGCGCTGATCGACGAAGGCCTCATCGGTGAGAAAGTGGCGCCCGGCCCCACCCGAACCGCCATCGACTCGCTGCTCGCCGAAGTGCGCG
>Ga0315271_10002837_pt1 | contig 10916 bp, 8 predicted proteins | sample C3_top_MG_FD_204664 | JGI IMG/M metagenome (GOLD analysis project Ga0315271, IMG submission 204664) | Sediment microbial communities from Yellowstone Lake, YNP, Wyoming, USA - C3_top | ecosystem: Environmental > Aquatic > Freshwater > Lake > Sediment | place: USA: Wyoming | collected 2017-08-01
ACATGGTTGGCAGTCTAGCCGAAGCTTTGCTAACCTCATAGCCGCCTTCGACCCCTTTTCGCCACCGCCGCGGCGGATCCCTTATGGAGACCTCATGCGTCCTCGCAAAGCGGCCGCCCTGCTCATTGCATTCGCCATCGTGACCGCGGCCTGGGGCCTGCTCGATCGCCCCCGGCCCGTGCGCTCCGCGGCGCCGCCCGTGACCGACTTCACGAACTTCGAGAGCGACCCGATCCACCCGATCGCGCTCTCGCCGAACGGGCAGCGCCTGTTCGCGCTCGACATCCCGGACGCGCGGCTCGAGGTCTACGACGTCACGCCCGGGGGCCTCACGCTGGCCGACGAGATCCCGGTCGGTCTCGAGCCGGTGTCGGTCGTGCCGCGGACCGACAACGAGGTCTGGGTCGTCAATCACCTTTCGGACGACATCTCGATCGTGGACGTCGCCGCCGGGAACGTCGTGCGCTCCCTGCGCGTGGGCGACGAGCCGACCGACGTCGTCTTCGCCAAGACGTCGACCGCCCCGAATGCGCCGCGGGTGGCGTTCGTCTGCCTGTCCGCCGAGGACCGGGTCAAGGCGTTCGACCCCCTGACACTCGCGCCGATCGGCTCGCCGATCTCCATCTTCAGCGACGACCCGCGCGCGCTCGCGCTGTCTCCCGACACGACCAAGGTCTACGTCGCAGCTTTCGAGTCCGGCAACAAGACCACGGTCGTGCGCTTCCAGGACGTGGTCAACGGCGGCGGCCCGCCCCCGCCCAGCCCGGCGATGCGCGCGGATCTTCCCGCCGCGCCGACCGTCGGCCTGATCGTCCACCACGACGGAACGCACTGGGTGGACGAGGTTGGTCACAACTGGGATGCCGCGGTCCCCTACACGCTCGCCGACAAGGATGTGTTCGTGATCGACGCGTCGACGCGCACGATCACGCGCGAGATCACGGGCGTCGGCACGCTGCTGTTCAACCTCGCGCCGAACCCGGTCAGCGGGAAGCTGTTCGTGACCAATACCGAGGCGATGAACGCGACCCGCTTCGAGCCGAACCTGCGCGGCTCGTTCGTGCGCAACCGCGTGTCGATCGTCGACCCGGCGACCGGCGCGGTGACGCCCGTTCACCTGAATGGTCACATCAACTACGCGGTCTCCCCGGGACCGCCGTCCGAGATCGCGCTGTCGCTCGCGCAGCCGACCGACGTGCGCTTCACGCCGAACGGCGCGAAGGCGTACGTCGCGGCGTTCGGCTCGAACAAGGTCGGCGTGCTCGACGGCACGACCGCCGCGGTGACCGGCCGCGTGGCCGTGGGCCAGGGTCCGGTCGGGCTCGCGATGGCCGCCGACGGCGCGCGGCTGTACGTGCTCAATCGCTTCGACTCGTCGATCTCGATCGTCACGACGGCCACCGACCAGGTGCTCCTGACCGTGCCCATGGGCTTCGACCCGACGCCCGCGACGATCCGCGGCGGCCGCGTGTTCCTCTACGACGCGTCGCAGACGTCGGGCCACGGCGACGCCTCGTGCGCGTCGTGCCACGCGTTCGCGAACTTCGACAACATCGCGTGGGACCTCGGCAACCCGCAGGGCAATTACCAGAACCCGCCGCCGAACCAGACGTTCGGCGCGCTGCTCCAGGGCTTCCACCCGATGAAGGGCCCGATGACGACGCAGACGCTGCGCGGCCTCGGCGACATCGGGCTCATGCACTGGCGCGCGGACCGCTCGGGCTTCCTCGCGTTCAATGGCGCGTTCGTGTCGCTCATGGGCCGGGCGGATTCGCTGTCGGCGATGGAGATGCAGGGCTACGCGGACTTCATCGCGACCGTGCGCTTCGGCCCGAACCCGAGCCGCTACCTCGACCGCTCGCTGCCGAACCCGGCGAGCGGCCCGAGCGCGCTCCGGGGCGAGAACGAGTTCATGAACGTCACGCACGACGGGACGTTCAAGTGCAACGACTGCCACACCGTGCCCACGGGTACGAACAACCAGGTGAACCCGAACGAGATCCTGCTCGAAGCCCAGGACATCAAGGTCCCGCAGCTGCGCAACGCCTACGAGAAGAACCACATGTCGCGGGCGCCGGGCAGCGTCAACCGCGCGGGCTTCGGCTTCACCCACGACGGCGCGATGGACAACCTGGTGAACTTCCTCAACCTGCCGGTGTTCACGTTCCCCGGCGGCAACCCGCAGCGCGCCGACGTCGAGGCGTTCGTGCTCGCGTTCGACACCGGCACCGCGCCCGCGGTCGGGCGCCGCATCACGCTCGGCACGGCGAACCGCGACCTGGCAGCGACCACGTCGCTGCTCGACACGCTCTACGCGCGGGCGGCGGCGGGTGATTGCGACCTGATCGTGCTCGGCAAGTCGGGCGGCCTGAAGCGCGGCTGGCTGTACGCGCCGTCGACGAGCGACTTCGGCTCGGACCGCGCGGCGGAACCCCGCCTCTCGAAGACAGCGCTGCGCGCGCTGGCCGCGGACGGATCAGAGCTGACGTGGTTCGGGGTGGCGCCGGGCTCGGGCCTGCGCATGGCGCTCGACCGCGACCGCGACGGGTATTTCGATCGCGACGAGCTCGATGCCGGATCGAACCCAGCGAATCCGGCCTCGACGCCGCCGCTGGTCGACGTGGCGCCCTCGGGCGGTGCGCGGCTCGCGTTCGTGGGCGGCGCGCCGAACCCGTTCCGCTCGGGCGGGACGACCTCGCTGCGGTTCTCGCTGCCCAAGGCCGCCGACGTCCGCCTCGAGATCTACGATGCCGCCGGGCGCCGCGTCGCGGTCGTCCTCGATCGGCACCTGCCGGCGGGCCCGGGCGCCGCGGCGTGGGACGGCGCGGACGAATCCGGCCGCCAGGTCGGGCCCGGCGTTTACTTCTATCGCCTGAGCGCGCTCGGCGAGCGCATCTCGGCGAAGGGGATCCGGCTCTAGTCTCTACGCGCGGTGAAACTTCACGCCGCGGTCGGCCATCGCCGCGATCACGAAGCTCACGGCATCCGGGTTCGTGGCGATCAACTCGGGCGGCAGCACGCCGGTCGACGGCATCCCGCCCGCCACTGCGAGCTGGGCCATCACCGACGTGGTGAACGCCGTCGTGCGGGCCATCGCGGTGAGCCCGGTCTTCGCATCGTAGCGATCGACCATCGTGATCGTCTCCGCCTTGCCGTCCTTCCAGCGCGCGCGCACGACGAGTGCCACGAGATCCGCCGGCGGATCGACGACGCACTGCGCGCGGAACTCCTCGAGGAACGTGCCGTTCGCCAGCAGCGGCTTGATCGCCGCGACGTGGCCGGGCCAGCGCAGCGTCTTCTCCTCCATCTGCGTGACGTTCGGCAGCGTCGTGATCAGCGTGCGCAGCCCGTCGGACAGGAACGCCTCCATGGCGCCGACGCCGGTGACCTGCTCGGCGCGGGTCTCGCTGAACACGGGTAGCTCGATCGGCCGGCCGTCCCGCACGATGCGCGCCGGGCGCGTGTACTCCTCGAGCAGGTCGTCGAGCGACCAGGTCACGACGTAGCCGTACGGGCGTGACGGATCCTGCGCCACGCCGCCGACCAGGATCTCGAGCAGCTCGGGCGCACCGTTCCGCACGTAAAGGTCGCCGGCGAGCAGGTGCGATAGCCCCGGCGCAAGGCCGCAGTCGGGCGCGATCGTCACGCCGGCCCTGCGGGCGGCGGCGTCGAGGATGAGCGGATCCTGCGCCGCGAACGACACGTCGACCAGGTTCCTGCCCGCGTCGATCGCGGCCTCCATCGCGCCGAAGCCGAAGCGCGACGGCAGCGCGCCGACCGCCAGGTCGTAGCCCGCGACCAGGCGGGCGAGCGCGGACTTGTCCGACGCGTCGGCCTCGACCCACGACAGGTTCGGCAGCGCCGGCAGCACCGGTTCGCGCACGTCCGCCACCGTCACCGCCACGTCGCCGAGCGAGCGCGCGAGATCCGCCGCGATCACCTTCCCCTGCGCGCCGCCCCCCAGGACCACGATCTTCATGACATTCCTTTCACGTGCGTTGAGGTCACCGCGCCTGTGCGTGGCCGTACTCCTGATAGACTCGTAAAACCCCCTCAAGGAGGAAGTATGTCCGCGAACGACGTGCCCGAGACCGACTGGCAGGACAAGCTCAGCCCGGAGCAGTACCGGGTCGCGCGCTGCGGGGACACCGAGCGCGCATTCACCGGGAAGTACTGGAATTGCCACGAAGACGGCATCTACCGCTGCGTCTGCTGCGGCAACGAACTGTTCCGCTCGGACGAGAAGTACGACTCCGGCAGCGGCTGGCCGAGCTTCTGGCGCACGAACGGCGACGACCGGGTCCGGATCGTGAAGGACACGACCCACGGCATGGTACGCGACGAGATCCGCTGCGCGAAGTGCGACGCGCACCTCGGCCACCTGTTCGACGACGGGCCGCTGCCGACCGGGTTTCGGTTCTGCGTCAACTCCGCGTCGCTCGACCTCGCGCCGAAGCCCGAGCCCGAGCCCGAAAAGCCCTAGAGCTTCCGCGTCGAGATCACGCCGCAGCCGAGGCGCGCGCCCGCGTTACCCGTCGGCTGGCCGCCGTCATCCGGCTTGGCGTGGACGATCACCGCGCGCCCGAAGATCGGGTTGTGCGTGCCCGTGAGCGAGATGTTCGTCACGATGACCTCGTAGTGGGCGTGGCCCTTGCCGTCCGCCTTGACGTTGCCCAGGTCGCCGGCGTGGCGATCCTCGGCCGGCGGCAGGCCGTGGTCCTTCGCGTCGGGATTGTAGTGCCCCTTCGCGCTCATCGCGTCGGGCGCGCTGCAGTCCCCCACCTCGTGGATGTGGATCGCGTGCTCGGCGTTCGGCGTCAGCCCGTCGAGGTCGGCGATGACGCGGACCGTCCCATCCTTCTCGGCGATGAACTGGACCTTGCCATGGCAGGTGTTGCCCTGCGTCGGCTCGATCTTGGCATCCATCGCGTCGAGCAGCATGCCGGTCGACGAGTTGACCTCGGGCGCGTGCGAGCAACCGGCCAGCATCAGTGCGAATCCGAGCACGGACAGGGCCAGGGTGCGGGGTCGTCCATGAAGCATTGGGGACTCCTTTCGATTCGAGGGGAGGAGCGTGTGGCCGTCAGGATGACGGCTCGCCCGAGCCCCGGCAAGGTTGAGCTTTCAACAACGTATCAAAGCCGTTTCAACGACGTCTCAAAGACGTTTGGCGTTACTTGTACCTGTCCTTGACGATCACTCCGGAATTGCTCCCGGAATCGGCCCTCAGGATCTTGTCGAGCTTCGCCTTGTCGTTCGGGAGGAGCGCCACCGGCCCGGCCAGGCGCGGCACCAGTTCCTTCCACCGCGGCTCCTTCACGAACACCTGCTTGAACAGCGGCATCGCCGCATCCTCCTGCCCGACCGTGAACAGGCCGACCGCCTCCCAGAACACGATCTCCATGTTGTCGGGCGCGAGGCGTGCGCCCTCGGCGTACGCCTTCTGCGCCCCGGGCAGGTCGTTCGCGGTCACGCACGAGTCGCCGCGGTCCACCCAGCGGTACGCGCGCCAGGCGGTGACGAGCCGGCGCAGCTCGGCGATCGGCTTCGGCGAATCGTCCACGCGCAGGTCCATGATCCGGTCCGCCCACGGCCGGTCGCTCGCCACGCCCTTGACGATCACGATCGCCGCCGACTGCTGGCCGCGAATGTCGCCGCCCGCGGCCTGCGCGGCCTCGAGCGCCTGCAGCATGCGTTCGGCCAGGTCGCCCTTCGCGGCGCGGTAGGCCTTCGCCATGGCGGGCCACACCTGGTCGTTCGCCATCAGGTTCGCCTCGGTCGTGAACTGCTCGCCCACCACGTGCCCGGCGGCGGCGATGCACTTGGGCCCGCTGTAGGCCGCAACACGTCCGCGGGTATCCACCATCGCGACCTGCCGCCCGCCGCGGCCCGAGTCCGCCGCGACCAGCTCGGCGAGCGCGTCGGGCGCGGACTTGCCGGCCTTCATGAGCGCGAGGCCCCTGGGACCGTAGGCGATCTCGACCAGCGACTGGGTCGCGACCGCGCCGACACCCGGCTCGGCCCACGGCACGACCGGCCCGACCGCGAAGTAGTGCGACTGCACCGCGACACCCATGTCGCCGGTGACCGAGTCGCGCGCGACGATCGAGAACGTGTGGACCGGCATTCCGGCCGCTGCGGGCGCGGCCCAAAGCACGAGTACGACCAGGGCGAACCAAGAACGCATTGCGAACCTCCTCAGGAGGGGACGGGCGCGAGGTACAGCACGGACAGCGGCGGCAGCGTCAGCACGAGCGATTGTTGCTGCCCCTGCCAGACGATCGGCTCGGTCGGGAGCGGAGACGGGTTCGACACGCCGCTGCCGCCCCAGGCGCGCGCGTCGGAGTTCAGGATCTCCGCATATGGGCCCGCGCCCGGCACGCCAACGCGATAAGCGGTGCGCGTCACGGGCGTGTAGTTCGCGATCGCGACGACGTGACTGGCGCGGTCCTTGGCGTGGCGCGCGTAGACCAGCACGCTCTGCTCGACGTCCGCGTAGTCGATCCACTCGAAGCCGTCCCAGTGATCGTCGATCTGGTGGAGCGCCGGGTGCGCGCGCAGCGTCTTGTTCAGCTCGCGCACGAAGTCGAGCACCCCGCGGTGCAGGCGGCCGGTCTCCGGGTCGTCGAGCAGGTGCCAGTCGAGCCCGCGCGCGTCGCCCCACTCGCGCCACTGCCCGAATTCGCCGCCCATGAACAGCAGCTTCTTGCCCGGGTGCGCGTACATCGAGGCATAGAGCGCGCGCAGGTTCGCGAACTTCCTCCACGTGTCGCCGGACATCTTGTTCAGCAGCGAGTACTTGCCGTGCACGACCTCGTCGTGCGACAGCGGCAGCAGGTAGTTCTCGTTCCACGCGTAGTACAGCGAGAACGTCATCTTGGAATGGTGGAAGCGGCGGTAGATCGGGTCCTGGCGCATGTACTCGAGCGTGTCGTGCATCCAGCCCAGGTTCCACTTGTGGTCGAACCCGAGCCCGCCGAGGTGCACCGGGCGCGACACGCCCGGCCACGACGTCGACTCCTCGGCGAACGTGATCGCACCGGGGAACCGCTCGTGGACGAGCGCGTTGAACTTCTTCACGAACTCGATCGCCTCGAGGTTCTCGCGCCCGCCGAACCGGTTCGGAACCCACTCGCCTTCCTTGCGCGAGTAGTCGAGGTAGAGCATGGACGCGACCGCGTCGACGCGCAGCCCGTCGACATGGAAGCGGTCCAGCCAGTAAAGCGCCGACGACCACAGGAACTCGACAACCTCGCGCCGCCCGTAGTTGAAGATCGACGTGCCCCAATCGGGGTGCTGCCCCTTGCGCGGATCGGCGTCCTCATAGAGATGCGTGCCGTCGAACACCGCAAGCCCGTGTGCGTCTTTGGGGAAATGCGCCGGCGCCCAGTCGAGCAGCACGCCGAGGCCCGCCGCATGCGCCGTGTCGACGAACGCACGGAAGTCGTCCGGCGTGCCGAAGCGCGCCGTGGGCGCGAAGTATCCAACGGTCTGGTAGCCCCACGATTCATCCAGCGGGTGCTCGGTGACCGGCATCAGCTCCAAATGCGTGAATCCGAGGTCGACCGCGTACGGCACGAGTTCCGCGGCCAACTCCGCCCACGAAAGGAAGCGCCCGCCGGGCTCGGCCTCCGCGTCCTCCACGGGGCCGCGCTTCCACGAGCCCGCGTGCACCTCGTAGATCGCGATCGGCTGGTCCTTCGCCTGCGCGCGCGCGCGGCGGCGGACCCACGCGGTGTCCGTCCACGGACGTGTCTTCTCGGAGACCACGATCGACGCGGTGTCGGGCCGGCGCTCCATGTATCGGCCAAGCGGGTCGGCCTTGATGCGGCTGGTGCCGTCGGGCGCGAGCAGTTCGTACTTGTAGACCTCGCCCGGGCCGAGGCCCGGCACGAACAGCTCCCACACGCCGGCCTCGGGCCTCAGGCGCATGGGGTGCGCGCGGCCGTCCCAGCGGTTGAAGTTGCCGACCACGCTCACGCGCGTCGCACCCGGCGCCCAGACCGCGAACGCGACGCCTGGCGCGCGTTCGTGCGCCCGCGCGTGCGCGCCCATCCGGTCGTACAACTCGACGTGCGTGCCCTCGGCAAACAGGTGGAGGTCGAACGACGTCAGGATCGGGCCGAACCGGTACGGGTCATCGCGCACCACGAGGACGTCGCCCGGCAGTGTGATCTCGAGCTTGTAGGCAAACGCCTCGCCCGCGAACACGGCCTCGAACAGCCCGTCGGCGTGCACACGCTCCATCGCGGTAGCGCCCCGGCCGCGCTTGACGCGCATTGCGGTCGCGCCGGGCACGAATGCCCGCACGGCGATCGCCGCACGGCCGTCGTCGCCCGTGACGGCGTGCGGCCCGAGGACCGAGAACGGCTCGCCGTGCTCGCCCCGTACGAGGCGCAGCACGTCGCCGGGGGCGAGGCTCACGAGGCGACCATCTGGAGCTCCATGCCGATGCGGTCCGCCATGTCGAGCGCGGCCTGGAGGTCGGCGTGGCGCACGATCACCATGACGTCCGAAATCAGCGTCTGCTTCCAGTCGCGGCGCGGGGTGCCGACCGGCAGCAGGTCGAGCGCCGCGATGTGCGGCCCGAACTCCGCCATGAGCGGGCCGAGCCCCTCGATGCGCCGGATCGTGCCCTGGCCCTGCGCGCGCTTGAAGATCGAGATTGCGTTGTAGCGCCGCGTCACGTCCTGCCCGAGGCGGCCGTGCACGATCGCCTCGCCGAAGCCGCGAAAGAGATCAATGTCCGACGCGTAATTCATGAGGTCGACCGTGAACGCACCGGGCGGCCGGCAGCCGATCTCGCCGAACACGACCTCGCCGTCGGCCTTCCTGTACCACTCCATGTGGGTGAAGCCTTCGTTGAAGTTCATCGCCTTGAGCACCGCCAGGCCGAGTGCCTTGCCGCCCGCGAGCTCGGGCGCGTCGGGATCGCGCAGCGCGACGGTCTGCGGGCTGACCCACTCGAGCTGCCGCGCCAGCAGGGGCCGCGGCCGGTACCAGCAGATGTTGTAATAGAGCACCTTGCCGCCGCCGCACACCGTGTCAAAGGTGAATTCCTCGCCGTCGATGAACTCCTCGACGCTGACCTCGGGCACGTGCTTGAGCTGCGGCAACGAGGCCTCGAGCGCGGCTTCGTCATCGAGCCGGAACGTGTCGGCCGAGCCCGCGCCGGCGATTGGTTTGACGATCGCAGGGTAGCCGATGGTCGCGATGGCAGCGCGCACCTCGGCGATGCTGTGCGCTTTCGCGTGGCGCGGCGTGCGGATGCCCGCGGCGTCGAGTACCTGTTTCATGACCTCCTTGTCGCGGAACGGCACCGTCTCGGCGACGGACATGCCCGGGGCTCCGATGGCCTCCCTTATCCGCGCGGCCACGATCATGAGCGGCTCCCAGAGTGCGATCACGCGGTCGATCCGCACGTGCTCGGCGATCTTGACCGCCTCGGCGAGGAGTCGCCCCTCGTCGGCGAAGCCCGGCCCCTGCACGTACGCCGCGAGATGGTCGCGCGCGTCGGGCGGCAGCGCGCGCTCGGACTGGTCGCCGAGCCCGATCACGCGCGCGCCCGACTCCGCGAGACCCTTGACGAATTTCGGCATCTCCGGCGGGTAACCCGGGGACAGGAACAGCACGTTCATGCGAGCTCCACGCGGATGTTCGAGACGATCGTGTTGAGCGCATCCTCGACCACGCGGGTCTCGGGGTGGCGCACGATGATGAAGCCTTCGCCCTCGTAGGTGCTGGCGGGCGCCTGGCCCGCGCGCGGCAGCCGCGCCTCGACGACGAGCGGGCCGAGGTCCTTCGCCACGCGGTCGAGCCCGAGCACCTGCTTCACGCGTCCCTGCCCCTGCCCGCGCAGGTAGGCGCAGCCGACGGCGTAGCGGCGCTCAGGCGGCGCGAACTGGTCGAGCGCCGCGAGCCGCGCCCACACCCGGTAGAAATCCGTGTCGTGCGCGTACGAGATGAGCGTCGTGAACTGCGCGCCCGGCGGCCGGGCGCCGACCTCGGAGATCAGGGCCTCGCCACTCTTGCGAAGGAACCACTCCATGTGCGCGAAACCGGTCTCGAGCCCGAGCGTTGCGAGGGCGGCGAACCCGTCACGCCGGATCGCGGCGTACTCTGGCCCGTCGATCGCGCGCGGCAGCAGCACGCACCACTGGATCCATGGCTCGCGCAGCACCTCGAGCGGCGACGGGTGGTAGCGGCTGATCGAGTGCCACACCGGCACGCCGGCGACGACCGCGGCGTCGAACGAGTGCTCCTCGCCGGTGACAAACTCCTCGAGCAGCACGGGCGACCCCGGGCGCGGCGGCATGTGGGCGCACGCGGCGGCGAGTTGCTCGTCCGAGTCGAGGCGGAACGTGTTCTTCGCGCCGGCGCCGGCCTGGGGCTTGGCCACGACCGGGTAACCGACCTGCTCGACGAACGCGCGCGCCTCCTCCGGCGAGTGGGCGAGCGCGTGGCGCGCGCACGGCAGGCCCGCGCGCTCGAGCACGGTCTTCATGCGCGCCTTGTCGCGAAAGTTTGCCGCCGCCTGGGACGACAACCCGGGCAGGCCGAGCGCCTCGCGCGCGAGCGCCAGCGGCACCTGCAGCTCCTCGAGCGTGCCGATCAGCTTCGCCGGCGGACCGACGCGCCGGGCAAGTCCGCGCACCGCGTTCTCGAGTTGCGCCGGGTCGAGGCAATCGTCCACCCGCCAGTGTGCCTTGACGCGCGACCGGAGGCCGGGCGGCAGCTTCTCCTCCGGGTCGGTCGACACCACAGCGAGGGCCACTTCGTCGAGCCGGGACACGGCGTCGACGAACCTGAGGGTGGCTTCGAGAAAGTAGGGCGCGACGAAGATGACGGGGCGCATGGGGATGGGGTAGTCTAGCCGCGCTCATGACCCCACTCAAGGTTCTGTTCGTCACCGCCGA
>Ga0315271_10002838_pt1 | contig 10914 bp, 9 predicted proteins | sample C3_top_MG_FD_204664 | JGI IMG/M metagenome (GOLD analysis project Ga0315271, IMG submission 204664) | Sediment microbial communities from Yellowstone Lake, YNP, Wyoming, USA - C3_top | ecosystem: Environmental > Aquatic > Freshwater > Lake > Sediment | place: USA: Wyoming | collected 2017-08-01
CGCGAGCCAGCTCATCCCGAGGAACATGATGCCCAGCAGCGTGGCCATCGTGATCATCGTGGCCTGGGCGTTCTTCCACTCAGGCGGCTTGAACGCGGGCACGCCGTTGGCCACGGCCTCGGTGCCGGTCATGGCCGAGCAGCCGTCGGCGAAGGCGCGCATCAGGACGAGCACGCTCAAGCCCTCGAGCGCGGGCGCGACCGGCACCGTAGGAGGCGCCTGCAGGTGGCCGCCGAGCACCGTGCGCACGACGCCCATGCTGATCATCAGCAGCATCGAGCCCAGGAAGATGTACGTGGGCGCGGCGAACGCGGTGCCGCTCTCCTTGAGCCCCCGCAGGTTCACCACGGTCACCGCCACGATGCAGCCCACGCTGATCACGACGATCCACTCCTTGGGGAACAACAGCGCGGACTGCAGGTTGTAGACACCTGCCGACACCGAGACGGCGACCGTGAGCACGTAGTCAACCAGCAGCGACGCCGCGGCCACCAGCCCCGGGACGACGCCGAGGTTGGCGTGCGCGACGATGTAGGAGCCGCCGCCGTTGGGGTAGGCCCGGATGGTCTGGCGGTAGCTGAAGGTCACCAGGATCAGCAGGCCCACGATCAGGAACGAGATCGGCAGCATGTAGCCGAACGCCGCCGGACCCGCGATGGCGAGCGTGAATAGGATCGCCTCGGTGGCGTAGGCGACCGAGCTCATCACGTCGGACGAGAACATCGGCAGGGCCTTCCACTTGGGCAGGCGCTGGTCGAGCTCCTCGCTCGTGCTCAGGACCCGGCCGAAGACCAGCCGGCGGGCGCCGAAGCCGAGTCGGCCCGCACGTGATGCGGGCTCACTGGCGGCGACCTTGGCGACGATCGTGCCCTGCTCGCCGTAGCGGAAGAAGCGGGCCTCGGGCCGGTGGACCTGGACGCGGCGGTCGCCGGGCTTGCGGCCGGAACGGGGGATGCGGCTCGGGACGGCAGGACGCGACTCGGCGGCCGCGCCGGTGTCAGCCACAGTTGGCCCCCGCGATCGGGCGCGGGGCGGCCGAGGCTCGGCCGCATTGGCGTTGAGGGATGAAGGCTTGGCGGTTCACCGATGGCTCCGACGCCGGATGGGCGCTGTGACGACTCCGCGGGCAGGCACCGAGGGGACGCTCCTGCCCGCGCCATCACCGTACGCCGGGGCCCACGCTCAGCTGACTCGCGAGGCATCGAAACCGCTCAACAACGCCTCAACAACAGCCGGTCTCAGTCCCGGCGGACGTCCACGAGGTGCACCTCGAGGTCCGGATCCGCACGCAGCAGGTGCTCCGCCAGCGGCCCGCGCCGCAGGCGTGCGAGCCCTCCGGCCGGCTCGTGGGGCAGGACGACATGCGTCGGGTGACGCAGGCCCAGGGCGGCGACGAGCCCGGCGGCCGCATCCTCGGCCTCCACGCGAAGGACCTCGGCGCCCAGGTCCACCGCATCGTCGAGCGTCTGTGCGATGTCGCGCCGCCGGTCGAATGGCAGGCGTGCAGCGGCCGGGCTGTCCACGACGAGTGCGATGAGCGCACCGTGGAGCAGCGCTGCCAGGCGAGCGGCCTTCCGCACCGCGCGCGGCCCGGCCCGGCTCTCGTCCACGAGCACCAGCACGCGCTCGGTGACGAGGGGGATCCGCGAGGTTCCGGTGGACTCGAGCTCGCCCTCGACGCTGTGCGCCGCCGTCCTCAGGGCGATCTCCCGCAGGGCCGTGAGGTTGGGCTCGGTGAAGAAGCGGTCGAGCGCGACCGATGCGCGCTCGGGCGGGTACACGTTGCCGTGGCGCATCCGCTGGCGGAGCGCGTGCGGGCTCATGTCCACGAGCTCGATCTCGTCGGCGTCGAGCAGGACGTCGTCGGGCAGGCGCCCGTTCACCGGGGCGCCCGTGATCGTTGCCACCGCGTCCGCGACCGACTCGAGATGCTGCACGTTGAGCGTCGTGACCACGTGGATGCCGGCGCCGCGGATGGCCTCCACATCCTCCCAGCGCTTGGCGCGCACCGAGCCCGGGATGTTCGTGTGCGCCAGCTCGTCCACGAGCACGACGGTCGGCCGCCGGGCGATGACTGCGTCCGCGTCCATCTCCTCGAGCGTGACGCCGCGGTACTCGATCGTTGTGCGCGGCACCAGCTCGAGGCCCTCGAGGAGCCGGACGGTGTTCGGGCGGCCGTGGCACTCGGCGAGGCCGACCACCAGGTCCGTCCCGCGGTCGACGCGCCGGTGCCCCTCCTCGAGCATCCGGTACGTCTTGCCGACGCCGGGTGCCATGCCCAGGTAGATCCGGAGCCGGCCGCGCCCGCCCGGCCCCTGTGCGCTCAGGCGCGCGAGCAGCTCGTCGGGGTCGGGCCGGACGTCGAACGCGTCGTGCTCGAAGTCGCGCATCGCTCCTATCCTCCCGCGCCGACGGTCGCGGTGCTCGCGGAGAGGAGCCCGTCGAGGTCGAGGTTGAGCTCGAGCACGTGGACCCGCGGCTCGCCGAGGAACCCGAGGAGTGGCTGTTCCGTGTGGCGGGCGACGGCAGCGCGGACGGCGTCGGCGCTCATCCCGCGGGCGGCGGCGACCCGCGCCACCTGGTACTCGGCCGCCGCTGGGCTGATGTCGGGGTCGAGGCCCGACGCAGACGACGTGACGAGGTCAACGGGCACCGGGCCGCCACCGTTCGCCTGCTTCGCCGCGTCGACCGCCGCGGTCACGTTCGCGATGAGCTGCGCGCTGGTCGGACCGAGGTTCGTCCCCGCCGAGCCGCTCGCGTCGTAGCCGTTCTGACCGGCGGCGGACGGGCGGCCCCAGAAGTACCTCGGGTCGGAGAAGGCCTGCCCGATGAGGCTTGAGCCGACCGACTTGCCATCCACCGTGATCAGCGAGCCGTTCGCCTGGTGCGGAAACGCGATCTGGGCGACGGCGGTGACGACGGCGGGGTAGATGGCGCCGGTGAGGAGGGTCAGCACGGCCAGCAGCATGACGGCCGGCAGGAGGACGTGTCGCAGGAAGGAGCGCATGAGGATCACCTACGCGAGATGCAGGGCCGTGACCAGCAGGTCGATCGCCTTGATCCCGATGAACGGGGCGATGATGCCGCCGAGGCCATAGACGAGGAGGTTGCGCCGCAGGAGTTCGCTCGCCGGGGCCGCCCGGAAGGCGACGCCGCGGATGGCGAGCGGGATCAGCGCCACGATGATCAGCGCGTTGAAGATCACCGCCGACAGGATGGCGCTCTGCGGCGTGGCGAGGCCCATGATGTTGAGCGCGCCGAGCTCCGGGTAGACGCTCACGAACATCGCGGGGACGATCGCGAAGTACTTCGCGACGTCGTTCGCGATGGAGAACGTGGTGATGGACCCGCGGGTGATCAGCAGCTGCTTGCCGATCGCGATGACCTCGAGCAGCTTGGTCGGGTCCGAGTCGAGGTCGACCATGTTGGCCGCCTCCTTGGCCGCGGACGTGCCGCTGTTCATGGCGAGCCCCACGTCGGACTGCGCCAGCGCGGGCGCGTCGTTGGTGCCGTCACCGGTCATCGCCACCAGGTGGCCGTCCGCCTGCTCCTTGCGGATGAACGCGATCTTGTTCTCGGGCGTGGCCTGCGCGATGAAGTCGTCCACGCCCGCCTCGCGGGCGATCGTGGCGGCCGTGCGCGGGTTGTCGCCCGTGATCATGACCGTGCGGATGCCCATCTTGCGGAACTCGGCAAAGCGAGCGGGGAGTCCCTCCTTGACCGTGTCCTTGAGCTCGATCATGCCGAGCACCCGCCCGTCGACGCGGATGGCGAGGGGCGTGGCGCCCGCGTCGGCGATGCGGTCGCTCTCGGCCGCGACTTCGACCGGCATGGGCCCCGCGAGGTCGGCCGCGATCGCGTCCACCGCGCCCTTGAGCACGAGGCTCCCGGTCGTGGTCCGGACGCCGCTGGTGCGGGTCTCGGCCCGGAAGGGGATGCCTTCGGCGATGGACGCCCCGAGCGCGGCGAGTCCGGCGTCGTCGTCTGTCCCCGCGGGCTCGCCCAGCTCCGCGAGCCGCTTGCGGGCGAGTGCCACCACCGAGCGGCCCTCGGGCGTCTCGTCGCGGATGGAGGTCAGCAGCGCGGCGCGCACGGCCTCGGCCTCGGTGACGCCTGGCGCGGGCGAGATGCTCGCGGCGAGGCGGTTGCCATAGGTGATGGTGCCGGTCTTGTCGAGCAGGATCACATCCACGTCACCCGACGCCTCGACCGCCCGGCCGCTCATGGCGAGCACGTTGAACCGCGCGACGCGGTCCATGCCGGCGATCCCGATCGCGGACAGCAGCCCGCCGATGGTGGTCGGGATGAGGCAGACGAGCAGGGCCACGAGCGCCACAGTGTCCACGGTTGCGCCAGCAAAGGCACCGAACGGCCGCAGGGTGACGGTGGCCATCAGGAAGATGATCGAGAGGCCCGCGAGCAGGATCGCGAGCGCGATCTCGTTGGGCGTGCGCTGGCGCTTGGCGCCCTCGACGAGGGCGATCATGCGGTCGAGGAACGTCTCGCCCGGGTCGGACGTGATCCGGATCACGAGCCGGTCGGACACGAGCGTCGTGCCGCCGGTGACCGAGCTGCGGATGTCGGTGCCGGGCTCCTTGAGGACGGGCGCGGACTCGCCGGTGATCGCGGCCTCATTGACGAACCCCACGCCCTCGATGACGTCACCGTCACCGGCGATGGTCTGACCCTCGACGACGACGATGACGTCGCCCTTGCGCAGCTCGCTCGAGCCGACCGTCTCGAGGGACCCGTCAGCGCGCCGCCGCTGGGCGGACGTCTCCGAACGGGTGCGGCGCAGGGTGGCCGCCTGGGCGCGCCCACGAGCCTCGGCGACGGCCTCGGCGTAGGTGGCGAACAGCACGGTGAACCAGAGCCAGATCGCGATCTGGACCTGGAACCCGGTATTCGCGCCCCGCGTGGCAGCGATGGCGGTGACGTTGCCTAGCCACGTGAGGGTGACGAGGATCGCGGTGAGCTCCACGACGAACATCACCGGGTTGCGGATGAGCCGTCGCGGGTCGAGCTTGCGGACGGCGTGCGGCAGGGCCGAGCGGAGCAACTCCGGGTCGAGGATGCCGCGAGGCCGCGGCGGCTGCTCGCCGGTCGGCTTGGCGCCGCCCATGGAGACGAAGCGCTGGAAGCGGCGCGTGCCGCGGCCAAGGTCGATGGACATGAGGGATCGCGTGACGCTCATGGCTAGAAGGTCTTCCCGGCGTTCTGGAGGAGCTGCTCGACGATGGGGCCCAGCGCGAGGGCCGGGAAGAACGTGAGCGCCCCGACGATGACGATGACGCCGATCAGCAGCACGACCCACAGGGCGCCGGTCGTGGGGAAGGTCCCCAGCGACGCCGCCACGCGCCGCTTGGCGGCCATGGACCCAGCGAGCGCGAGGATCGGGACGATCATCCCGTAGCGGCCGATCAGCATCGCGAGCGCGCCCGTGATGTTGTAGAAGGGCGTGTTGCCCGTCAGGCCGCCGAACGCTGAGCCGTTGTTGCCGGTCTGGCTCGAGTAGGCGTAGAGGATCTCGCTGAAGGCGTGAGGCCCCTTGTTGAGCGGCCCCGCCTGCCCCTCGGGCAGCACGGTCGCGAGGGCGGTGAACCCCAGGATGCTGGCGCCGAGCACGAGGGCCGTGATCATGGCCATCTTGATCTCGTACGCCTCGACCTTCTTGCCCAGGTACTCGGGCGTCCGGCCGACCATGAGCCCCGCGATGAACACCGCGAGGATCGCGCCGATGATCAGCATCCCGTACATGCCCGCCCCGATGCCGCCCGGCGTGATCTCGCCGAGCTCCATGTTGAACAGCGGGACGAGGCCGGCCAGCGGCTGCGCGCTGTCGTGCCACATGGTGATTGCGCCGGTGCTCGTGCCGGTGGTGATCGACATGAACAGCGCCCCCACGCCGGCCCCGAAGCGGACCTCCTTGCCCTCCATGCTGCCCATGGCCTGGTCCACGCCGACGGGGAACAGCGGGTTGCCGACGGTCTCGGAGTGCATCGCGACCACTGCGCCCACGCCGAGCACGAGCGCCATCGCCGCGAAGATCGTCCAGCCCTGGCGCTGGCTACCCGCATAGCGCCCGAACGTGTAGGTGAGCGCGAACGGGAACGCCAGGATCGCGAGCATCTCGAGGAAGTTCGTCAGCCCCGTCGGGCTCTCGAACGGGTGGGCGGAGTTGGCGTTGAAGAACCCGCCGCCGTTGTTCCCAAGCTCCTTGATCCACTCCTGCGAGGCGACCGGCCCCAGCGAGATGTGCTGGACCGCGCCCGAGAGGGTGGTGACGGTCTGGGTCGGATCCCAGGTCTGGGGCACGCCCTGCCACACGAGCACGATGGCGCCCACGAGTGAGACCGGCAGGAGCAGGTAGAGGACGCCGCGGGTCAGGTCCACCCAGTAGTTGCCGAGTGTGCTGGCGCTCCGGCGGGTCAGCCCGCGGAACAGCGCAATGGCGACCGCGAGCCCCGTGGCGGCGGAGGTGAAGTTCCGTACTGCGAGCAGCGCTGCCTGCGTGAAGTACGTGGCGCCCGTCTCGCCCGCGTAGTTCTGCCAGTTGGTGTTGGTCTCGAAGCTGACCGATGTGTTGAACGCGAGGTCGGGCGTCATCGGCGGGATCCCGCCCTGATTGAGTGGCAGCACGTCCTGCACCCGCAGGACCGCGTAGCCCACGACGATGGCCACGGCCGCCATGACGAGGACCGCGACCGTGTAGCCCTTCCAGCCCTGTTCGGCGCTCTCGTCGATGCCGCAGACGCGGTAGACGAGCCGCTCGACTGGCCGGAGGACTGGGCTCAGGAAGGTCCGCTCACCCTCCATCACAAGGTGGATGTAGGTGCCCAGGATCGGGGTGATGAGTGCGACCGCCGTGGCGAGCGCCACGAGTGTCAGCAGGTCGCCGAGGGCCATGGCCTAGAAGTCCTCGGGGCGCAGGAGCGCCCACAGGAGGTAGATGAAGACGAACGCAGCGGCGAGCGCCGCGAGGATCTCGAGCGCGTTCATCCGCGCACCCGCTCCACGAGCGCGAGGTACAAAGCGGCAACCACGGCGCACAGGGCCATGATCAGCACGACTTGCCAGTCTTCCATGGGCTAGGCGGTTGCCTCCGGCGTCGCCGTTCGGGACGCGAGGACCCGCTCGATCGTCGCCAGCAGCGTCTCGAGCGGGAAGGGCTTGGGCAGGTAGCCGGCCACGGCGAACGCCGTCAGTCGGCGGTGGTCCACGGTCACCGCGGACGCGATGATCACGGGCGGGGCGTCGGGCGAGGCGAACCGCTCGGAGCGGAGCAGCTCCCAGCCCGTGTTGCCCGGCAGGTTCAGGTCCAGGAGCACCATCGCCGGATCGGGTCCGGTCACCAGCACGGCCTCGGCGGCCTCGGCCGAGTCGGCTTCGAGCACGTCGTAGCCGCGATGGCGGAGCCACGTCGCGATGATGCGGCGGAATGCCTCGTCGTCATCGACCACGAGGAGCGGGCCGTGGTCAGGCATCGGACCGGGAGACCGCGAGGCCCGTCGGCGCCTCGTCGAGCGACCAGATCGGCGTGACGCGCACGCCGGCCCGGTCCGCCTCGGAGCGAGCGGAGCCGAGGAGCTGGCCCGCGAAGTGCAGGCCCGCGCAGACAACACGGGTGGAGACGCCTGCGGCGACGAGCTCAATGGCGCCGTGGACGATGGACTGCTCGAACTCGAGCGTGAGGGTCGCGCTGGCGGCCAGACCTGAAGCCTTCATGCCCCTACCGTGCGCCGGGGCCCCAAGAGGCAACCGGCGCCGGGCTGGTCGGGGCCCCTAAAGAACCTCTAAGGTTCGACCTGCCCCGGCTCCCGGACCCGATAGCCGACGCCGGGCTCGGTGACGATCAGGTCGGCCAGGCGTCCGTCCGGGTCCGCGGCCGCGAGCTTGCGGCGCAGCTGGCTGACGTGCACATACACGTAGCTGTCCTCGCCCTGGTACGCCTCGCCCCACACGGCGCGCAGGATCCGGCCCTTGGTGACGAGCCGCCCGGCGTGGGCCAGCAGCACCCGCAGGATCTCGAACTCGCGCGGCGTCAGGTCCACGGCTCGGCCATCGACGGTGACCGCGTGGCGGGCGGCGTCGAAGACGAGGGGTCCGACGACGACGCGTCCGCCGGGATCGGCCACAGGACCGCCCGCCCGGCGCAGCGCCACCCGGAGGCGCGCGTGGAGCTCGGCCACGCCGAACGGCTTGGTCACGTAGTCGTCCGCGCCCCGCTCGAGCGCCTCGACCTTCTCGCGCTCCTCGTACCGGCCGGAGAGGATCACGATGGGCGTGCCTGCGTCTCTCCGGAACCGCGTCACGAGCGTCAGGCCGTCCACATCGGGCAGCCCCAAGTCGAGCAGCACCACGTCGGGCCGGCGCGCCTCCCATCGGCGCTGGGCCTCGGCGCCATCCCCAGCCTCCTCGACCCCGTAGCCGCGCGCGCTCAGCTCGCGAACCAGGGCACGACGCGTCTCGTCATCGTCCTCGACCACCAGGATGCGCGGCCCGCCGGTCATGGTGCCCCCAGCGGCGACACGGCAGCCGGCGAGATGCCATCGGCACCGGTGGCGTCAAGCGCTCCGGGGACCGGCACGGCGACAACCGGCAGGTCGAGGTCGATGGCGAGCCCGCCGAGGCTCGAGCGGCGCGCCGCGCACCGGCCACCGGTCGCCTCCACCAGGCCGAGCACGACCGCGAGGCCGATGCCCATGCCCGCGCGCGATCCCCTGGGCCCGCCCGGCACCCGGTAGAACTTCTCGAACAGGCGAGGCAGCGCGTCCTCGGGGACGCCGCGTCCGCCGTCCTCGACCGTGAGGCGCACGAACGGCTCGCCGGCGAGCTCGCGGGCGGTCACGCGGATGGGCGTGGTCGCGTCCGTGTACTTCACCGCGTTCTCGAGCAGGTTGGTCACCGCGTCGTCGAGGAACACCGGGTCCACGAGCACTGGCGGGGCGTCGAGCGCCACCTCGAGCGGGCGCGTCCCGAGCCGGTCGCGCAGCCGGTCCACGTTGTGCCCGACCAGGTCGTCGAGATCGAACGCGTCGCGGTCCCCCCGCAGCGCGCCCGCGTCGATCCTCGAGAGGTCGAGCAGGTTCGTCACGAGCCGGTTGAGGTACTCCACCTCGCGGTCGATGGCTGCAGCGCTCTCGGCGCGGTCGGCGTCGTCAAGGCCGCTGTCCGGGCGCAGCGAGCCCGCAGCTGCCCGGATGGTCGCGAGCGGGGTGCGCAGATCGTGCGAGACCGACTGGAGCAGCGCCGACTTGAGTGCGTCACTCTGGCGGGCCACCTCCGCCGCGCGCGACTCGGCCGTGAGGCGGTCATGGGCAAGCGCCTGACCAGCCTGGCCCGCCGCAGCCGCGAGCAGGCGCGTCTCTGTTGGATCCGGGGCGCCCTCGTCGAGGCCGCGAACGGCCCAAATCGAGCCCAGCGCGGTGTCGGCGGCCTCCACGCGGATCCGGTAGAGGGCCTGATGCGCAGCCGCCGTCCGGGACGCGCCCGCAAGGTGGACACGCACCCAGGTCGCCGGTTCGTCACCGGGCGACGGTCGCAGCATCTGCACCATGCTGCCCGTCGGCCGCGGCCCAACGCCTGTGTCCGCTGCAACGTGCTCGCGACCGTCAGGGCCCAGGCCGATCCAGACGCGGGCCATGCCGGCCTCGTCGCGCAGGATCCCGGCGATCAGCGGCAGGACCCCGAGCGCGGTCTCGCGGTTGGCGAGCGCACGGCTGACGCGGAACAGGGCCACAGCCTCGCGCTCGCGCTGGCGAGCGTCGTCGGCCCAGCGCCGCTGGAGCGCGGCGAGCTGCCCCACGATCAACCCGACGAACAGGAGGAGAACCGCGTTGAGCCACTCCGCAGGATCGCTCATGGTGAACGTGAAGAGCGGCTGCACGAAGAAGTAGTCGTAGAGCAGGATGCTCGCGATGGCGGCGAGCACCGCGCCCGGCGCCCCGGCGGCGATCGCGGTGGCCACGACCGCGGCCAGGTAGACGATTGACGCGTTCGCAGGGGCCAGGGTGGCCCGCAGCACGGCCACCGCCAGCGTGGCGGCAGCCAGCGAGGGGACCGCCACGCCAAGCAGGATGGCCAGCCGCCGCGCTTGCCGTCGGTTCATGGCCACCATCGTAGGCGTCTGGCGCTCAACGGCGGCTCAACATCTCCTTGAGGCCGTTCGGCCATCGCCGTGTGGCGCTCCCGGGACAGGACGGGCCATCCCGGGCAACGCGTGAGCCCCTCGTTCGTCACCTCTCCGATCGTCCAACTGCGCAGCGGTGACCACGAATGCCGACCCCACGCCCCGGCCAGCCGGGCCGCTACGAGATCCACCCGTACGACGGGATGCCTGCAGCCGGCGGTGGCCGGAAACCCGGACAGGTCGTCGACCGGGCCAGCCTGCCGGGCGTCTCGGGGCGCGGGAGCGCGCTCATCCTCGCGGGGTTGCTCCTGCTGACGGCGCTCGTCGTGCCGCTGGCCGTCCACCGCGCGCTGTGGATCAACGCCGAGGCGGTGCTCCTCGTCTGGTTCGGAATCTGGACCGTCGCCCTGGGTTGGCTCGGCTACCACGGCCGCGGCGTGGAGCGCGATTGGGGAGGGTACGAGCCGCTGTGGAACATCGACGGGTCGTCTGGCGGGCGTGGGTGGAGCTGGGGCGATGGGATCCCGGCACTCGACCTGGGCTCGGCCGACCTCGGCGAGGGCTGTCTCGGGATCATCGTGGGCCTGATGGTGCTGGTGGCGGTCGTCCTCGTCGTCGGGTGGTTGGTCCCCTTGGTCGCCGTGGGGCTCTACGCCACGATGCACGCGCTGCTCGACCGAGTGGGGCGGCGGGCCGCGGAGACCCGGGGCGACCTCGGCGCAGCTCTCGTGCGTGCGGTGGCCTGGTCGGCCGCCTACACGGTCCCGCTCGCGCTCGCCGTGTTG
>Ga0315271_10002839_pt1 | contig 10913 bp, 12 predicted proteins | sample C3_top_MG_FD_204664 | JGI IMG/M metagenome (GOLD analysis project Ga0315271, IMG submission 204664) | Sediment microbial communities from Yellowstone Lake, YNP, Wyoming, USA - C3_top | ecosystem: Environmental > Aquatic > Freshwater > Lake > Sediment | place: USA: Wyoming | collected 2017-08-01
GCGCTCGCCGTCGAGGTGGCGTTCGCGGGCGTCAAGGCGGCGATCGCGCTGGCGCTGATCCTTTACGCCGGGCAGAAGCCGATGCGCGCGTGGTTCCACCTGGTCGCGCGACAGCGCAGCTCCGAGCTGTTCATGCTGAACCTGCTGCTGATCACGCTGGGGCTCGCCGCGCTCACCGAACTCGCGGGGCTGTCGCTCGCGCTGGGCGCGTTCCTCGCGGGCATGCTGATCGCCGAGACCGAGTACCGCTACCAGGTCGAGGAGGACATCAAGCCGTTCCGCGACGTGTTGCTGGGGCTCTTCTTCGTTACCGTCGGGATGGCGCTCGATCTGACGATCGTCGCGCGCAACGTCCCGTGGGTGCTGTTGCTTCTCGTCGTGCCCGTTGTCGCGAAGCTCGCACTGATCGTGGTGCTTTCCCGCGTTTTCGGCGCGCCGCTGGCGACGGCGCTGCGCAACGGTTTCTACCTCGCGCAAGCGGGCGAGTTCGCGCTGGTGCTGCTGGCACTCGCGGTCGACCAGCACCTGGTGGGGGGGCCGTTCACGCAGGCCGTGCTCGCGGCGATGGTGCTGTCGATGCTGTCGGCTCCTTTGCTCATCCACTTCGCCGAACCGATCGTGCGCCGGTTCACGGCCAACGACTGGCTCGCCCGCGCGGCACAGATCACGCGGATAGCCGCGACGACGATGGCGCGCCAGAATCACGTGATCGTCTGCGGCTTCGGAAGGAGCGGCCAGAATCTCGCCCGGCTGCTCGAGGCCGAGGAAATTCCCTTCATCGCTCTCGATGCCGATCCGCAGCGCGTGCGCGAGGCGGCGGGCGACGGCTCCTCCGTCGTCTATGGCGACGCAGGCCGCAGGGAGGCGCTGTTCGCCGCGGGCCTCGCGAAGGCGCGCGCCGTGGTGATCACGTTCGCGGACACGGCCGCCGCCCTCAAGATCCTGCATCATGTCCACGCCGCGCGCCCGGAGCTGCAGGTGGTCGTGCGCACGCTCGACGACAGCGAACTCGACCGGCTGCTGAATGCCGGCGCCGCCGAAGTCGTGCCTGAAGTCCTGGAGGGAAGCCTGATGCTGGCCACGCATTCGCTGCTGTTGCTCGGCGTGCCCTTGAACCGGGTGCTGGCGCGGATCCGCGCGATCCGCGAGGAGCGCTACAGCCTCTTCCGCGGCTTTTTTCACGGCGCGTCCGACGGCGCCGATGCGGCCGAGAATCTGCAGCCCAGGCTGCACTCGGTGCATCTGCCGGACCGGGCACATGCGCTGGGCAAGGCGCTGTCCACGCTCCGGTTCGAAGGCTTGGTCGAAGTCACGGGCGTCCGGCGCAAGGGGGCGCGGTCGCAGCGTCCGGGCCCGGACTGGGTCTTCGAGACCGGCGATGTCGTCGTGTTGCTCGGGCGGCCCGAGAATCTGGCGCTGGCAGAACAACGGCTTCTCGACGGATGAACCGCGGCTCCGGGAGCCTGTCGCCCGGCACTCGCACGTTGTGAGCACCACCGCGACGGGCTACAATGCCGCTCCCTTCGAGGCCGTGAAATCGATCCGATGTCCGACCCCATCGCGCCGGCGTCCGTGCCGGACCCAGCGCAACCCGAGTTCGCCGTCGAGCTGCAGGACGTCACGTTCGGCTACGATCGGCGGCCGGTGCTCACCGGCATCTCGATGGCGATCCCGCGCGGCGGGGTGGTGGCGATCATGGGCGGCTCGGGCTGCGGCAAGACCACGATCCTGCGCCTCATCGGCGGGCAGCTGAAGCCGCAATCCGGCAGGGTGATGGTGGCCGGCGAATCGGTGCCCGATCTCGACCGCGAAGGTCTGTATGTGATGCGGCGCAAGCTCGGAATGCTGTTCCAGTTCGGCGCCTTGTTCACCGACATGTCGGTGTACGAAAACATCGCCTTCGCGCTGCGCGAGCACACGGACCTGCCGGAAGAACTCATCCGTGACCTGGTGCTGATGAAACTCCACGCGGTCGGCCTGCGCGGCGCCGCGTGGCTGATGCCGTCCGAGCTCTCCGGCGGAATGGCGCGCCGCGTGGCGCTCGCCCGTGCGATCGCGCTCGATCCGATGCTCGTGATGTACGACGAGCCGTTCGCGGGCCTCGATCCGATTTCGCTTGGCGTCGTCGGACAGCTGATCCGGCGCCTGAGCGATGCACTGGGCATCACGTCGCTCGTCGTGACGCACGACGTCTACGAATCGTTGAAGATCGTCGATTACCTGTATTTCGTCTCGGAGGGAAAGATCATCGCCCAAGGCACTCCGGCCGACGTGCGCGCGTCGGGCGATGCCTTCGTCCGGCAGTTCGTCGATGGCGAGCCGGACGGTCCCGTGCCGTTCCACTACCCCGCGACACCGTACCGCTCCGAGCTGTTTGCCCGTGCTTAACACTGTCGTCGCCGGGATTGCCCACGCGCTGCGCCGGATGGGGGGCAGGACGGTTGCCGTCATCAGCTGGCTGGGCTATGCGACGCGATTCGGCGCCGCGGTCGTCTACGAAACGCCGTCCGCCTTCGCGCGGCTCTCCCTGACGCTGCGCGAGATCTACTTTTCCGGCGTGCTCTCGCTCGTCATCATCCTCGTCTCCGGGCTCTTTGTCGGAATGGTGCTGGCGCTGCAGGGCTACGACGTGCTGCAGCGCTACGGCGCCGACGAGTCGCTCGGGGTTCTCGTCGCGCTGTCGCTCGTCCGCGAGCTGGGGCCTGTGGTTGCCGGCCTGCTGTTCGCAAGCCGCGCCGGCAGCGCGATCACCGCGGAAATCGGGTTGATGAAGGCGACCGAACAGCTGTCCGCGATGGAAATGATGGCTGTCGACCCGCTCGCCCGCGTGGTCGCGCCGCGGTTCTGGGGCGGTATCGTCTCGATGCCGCTGCTCGCCGCGCTGTTCTCGACGCTCGGCGTTTTCGGCGCGTACCTGGTCGGCGTGAAGCTGATCGGCATCGATCCGGGCGCGTTCTGGGGCAACATGCAGGCGGGTGTCGACTTTCGCTACGACATTGTCAACGGAGTCATCAAGAGCATCGTTTTCGGCATTGCGGTCAGCCTGATCGCGGTGTTCGAGGGCTACGACGCCAAGCCGACCGCCGAAGGCGTGTCGACGGCGACGACGCGCACGGTCGTCGAGAGCTCGCTCGCGATCCTCGGGCTCGACTTCGTCCTCACCGTATTCATGTTCCGGGGGGTAGCGTGAAGACGTATCGGGAAACCGCGCCATGAACCTGAACCGCTCCGCACTCGATCTCTGGGTCGGCACGTTCGTCGCGATCGGCATCGGGGCGATCCTCTTTCTCGCGCTCAAGGTCGGCAACCTGATCGATTTCGCATCGGCGCCGGGCTACCGGCTCGAGGCGCGCTTCGACAACATCGGAGGCTTGAAGCTCCGAGCCTCGGTGAAGGCGGCCGGCGTCGTCGTCGGCCGGGTCGAGCGCATCCGGCTCGACCCGACGACCTACCAGGCGGTCGTCACGATCAGGCTCGACCAGGGCTATCTGTTCACGACGGACACCATCGCGTCGATTCTCACGTCGGGCCTGCTGGGCGATGTCTACATCGGGCTCGACCCGGGCGGCGAGACCCAGATGCTCGCCGACGGCGGGAAGCTGACCAAGACGCAGTCGGGTATCGTCCTGGAGAAGCTGATCGGTCAGTTTCTCTTCGACAAGGCCGCGACGGGGAGCGGGAAATGAGCGTTACCTTCGATCGGCGCGGGGCACCGATGTGGCGCGTGACCGCGGCCCTGGCCGCCGCGGTTCTGGCCGGTTGCGCGGCGGCGCCGTCGCGCGACGATCCGTTCGAGCCGATGAACCGCGCGCTCTACGAGTTTCACGACGTCGTCGACACGGCCGTCGTGAAGCCGGTGGCGCAGGCCTACATCGACGTCGTGCCGCAACTCATCCGCACGGGGGTGTCGAACGTCTTCAACAACCTCGACGATCTCTTCTCGGCGGTCAACGGCCTGCTGCAGGGCAAGCTCGACAAGTTCGGCGACGACCTCGGCCGGGTGGTGCTCAATACCGGCTTCGGCCTCGGGGGAATCTTCGACCTCGCGTCGATGGTCGGCATCGAGCGCGGCAACGAGGATTTCGGCCAGACGTTCGGAGCCTGGGGTTTCCCGCAGGGCCCGTATTTCTTCGTTCCGTTCCTCGGGCCGACGACCGTGCGCGACGGCACCGGCGTCGTCGTGCGGATAGCGGTGGGCCCGGTCGGCTACATTCCCGACGTCGCCCTGCGCAACAGCCTCTACGGCCTGGGTGCGGTCGACCTTCGCGCGCAGGCGCTCTCCGCAGGCGCGATCGTCGACACCGCCGCGCTGGATCGTTACCTGTTCATCCGCAACGCCTATCTGCAGCGGCGCCGGTACCTCGTCTATGACGGCAAGCCGCCGCCCGAACCCGAGGAGCCCTAGATGTCGGCATTCCACACGTCTGTCAGGCGTTCCGCGGCGCTCGTCCTGATCGCCGCCGCGGCGCTGTCCTGCGTCGCCTTCCCGGCCGGCGCGCAGGAAGCGCCGGATGCGATGGTGAAGCGCGTCGCCCAGGAAGTGATCGCGACGATCAAGTCCGATCCGGCGATCCAGGCGGGAAACGAGGCGCGGATCCGCGACGTGCTCGAAGCGAAGCTGCTGCCCAATTTCGACTTCGCGCGGATGGCCGCGCTCGCCATGGGGAAGAACTGGAAAGGTGCTGCGCCCGAGCAGCAGAAGCGGATCACCGACGAGTTCCGGGCGCTGCTCGTGCGCACCTATTCGGGCGCGCTCAACCAGTATCGCAACGAGACGATCGACTACAAGCCGCTGCGGATGAACGCGGGCGACACCGAGGTCACCGTGCGCACTCTGGTGCAGCGGGCGTCCGGAGCCCCGATCCAGATCGACTACGGCATGGAGAAGAAGGCCGACAACTGGAAGTGCTACGACGTCATCGTCGCCGGCGTTTCGCTCGTCACCAACTACCGCGACGAATTCAACGAGCAGATCAAGAACGGCGGCGTGGACGGCCTCATCAAGACGCTCGCCGACCGCAACCGGGGCGTCGCGGCGAAATGAACGTGACGCGCCGTGCGCGCATCGACGCCGACGCGGGCTTTGCGCCGGACGACGGCGGCGCGCGCTGGACCTATGCGGGCGCGCTCACCTCGGCCAATGCCGGCGCGGTGCTCGCGGCGGCGGCCGCGTTGTCGCTGCCGGCCGAAGGCGAGGTCGACCTTCGCGACGTCGACGGGATTGATTCGGCCGCCGTCGCGGTCCTGCTTGCGCTCAAACGGCGCGCGGCCGACGAAGGCAGGCCGTTGCGGTTCGTCAGCGTCCCCGCGGCGCTGACCTCCCTCGCGGAGCTGTACGGCGTCGAGGAGATTCTTGTCGCGTGACCCCGTGGCGGCGGCGCGCGCGCATCCGTCGCTCGCATCAAAGCGCCGTGCCGGAGAATCGGCGGCGGGTTCCCCGCGTGCTGCCCGACCGAAAGATCGCTGATCGTGTCCCTCGCCGTCGAAGTCGCCAACGTCGTCCGCTCCTTTGGCCGCGTGCGTGCGCTTGCCGGCGTCAGCCTCGACGTCGAGGAGGGCGAATTCTTCGGGCTGCTGGGCCCGAATGGCGCGGGCAAGACGACGCTGATCTCGATCATCGCCGGGCTGACCCGGGCCGATAGCGGCGCGGCACGCGTTCTCGGAAGCGATGTCATCGCCGACTACCGGAAGGCGCGCCGCGCGCTGGGCGTGGTGCCGCAGGAACTCGTCTTCGATCCGTTCTTCTCGGTGCGCGAGACGCTCGAAATCCAGTCCGGCTATTTCGGGATCAGGCACAACGACGCCTGGATCGACGAGATTCTCCACCACCTCGACCTCACCGCGAAAGCCGACGCGAACATGCGCTCGCTTTCCGGCGGCATGAAGCGCCGCGTCCTCGTGGGCCAGGCGCTCGTGCACAAGCCCCCGGTGATCGTGCTGGATGAGCCCACCGCGGGTGTCGACGTCGAGCTCCGGCAGAGCCTGTGGGCGTTCATCCGCAAGCTCAATCGCGATGGCCACACGATCATCCTGACGACGCACTACCTCGAGGAGGCCGAGGCGCTGTGCGGCCGCATCGCGATGCTGAAGGCCGGCCGGGTCGTGGCACTCGATACAACGAAGAACCTGCTGGCGAACGTCGCCGGACTCACGGTACGTCTCGTCGCGGATCGCGTTCCCGGCGCATGGCAGCCCCGGTTGCAAAGCCAGGACGGGCGCGTCTTCGTGCTCGGCCTCGATCGGTATGCCGACCTGGAGGCGCTGCTCGCCGCTCTGCGCGTCGATGGCATCGCCATCGACGAAATGGCGCTGCAGGAAACCGACCTCGAACAGGTCTTCCTGCGGATCACGGGCTCCGGACGCCCGCCGGCGACGGGGTCGACGTCGTGATTCGCATTGCCGGTGCCGGCTGGCTCACGCTGCTCTACAAGGAGCTCTTGCGCTTCTGGAAGGTCGCCTTCCAGACGATCCTCGCGCCGGTGATCACCGCGCTCCTCTATCTGCTCATCTTCTCGCACGTGCTGGAGTCGCGCGTGTCGGTGTTCGGCGGACAGATCGGCTATACCGCCTTCCTCGTGCCAGGGCTCGTGATGATGTCGGTGCTGCAGAACGCCTTCGCCAATACTTCGTCGTCGCTCATCCAGTCGAAGATCACCGGGAACATGATCTTCATTCTGCTGACGCCGCTCTCGCCCGCCGACTTCTTCGCCGCGTACGTGCTGGGCGCCATGGCCCGCGGCCTCGTCGTCGGCCTCGGCGTGTTCGTCGTCACGCTGTTCTTCGTGCCGACGCTGATCGCGATGCCGCACCCGTTCTGGGCGCTCGCTTTCGTGCTGCTCGGCAGCGCGATCCTCGGCACGCTGGGGCTCGTTGCCGGCATCTGGGCCGAAAAGTTCGACCAGCTCGCCGCGTTCCAGAATTTTCTGATCACGCCGCTCACGTTTCTTTCCGGCGTGTTCTACTCGATCCATTCGTTGCCGCCGTTCTGGCAGTCGCTGTCGCACGCGAATCCGTTCTTCTATATGATCGACGGGTTCCGCTATGGTTTCTTCGGGCTGTCCGACGTATCGCCGGCGCTGAGCCTCGGGATCGTCGCGGGATGCGCATTCCTGTTGTCGCTCGTCACGCTGGCGCTCTTGCGGAGCGGCTGGAAATTGCGGGCCTGACCGCGGCGAGGCCGCACGGCTCGCGCCGTGCTTTGCCGCCAACCCTTCGTCCCGAGATCACGCCGAGGTTCGCCCATGGTTACGCCGGAATCCATCCAGACCTCGATCGCCTCCGGCCTGCCCTGCGCGCATGTCGAGGTGCGCGGCGACGGGCACCATTGGGAGGCCGTCATCGTCAGCGCGGCGTTCGAAGGCCTCACCAAAGTCCGCCAGCACCAGCTTGTCTATGCCGCGCTGGGCGACCGTATGCGAGAGGAAATTCACGCGCTGTCGATGACCACGCTGACCCCCGCGCAATGGACGTCGTCAGGAGGCGCGTGAGATGAACGGCCCCCGGGCTCACTGTGTGCGGCATAGCCGCATCCCGCTGCGCGGGACCAGCCTTCGGCTGTCCTGCGGCCTGGTGTTCGCTGCCCCCCGCGGGACACCCGCGCGAGCAGGGCGAAGCCCAGGCCCGCAGGGCGCGACTGCGAACGCGGGTGGCGGCCGACGCCACAACACAATGCGTCAGGTATGACGTCGCGGAGGCCGCGCGCAGCGCCCTTCGGGCGGCCGGGCGGGCAGCTTTACGGCCCCCATGCTCACTGCGTTCGCTGCCCCCCGCGGGGGCGCGCAGCGCCCTTCGGGCGGCCGGGCGGGCGCTGAGGTAGATGGACAAGCTGCTGATCGAGGGTGGCCGGCCGCTCGTCGGCGAAGTCCGCGTCTCCGGAGCGAAGAACGCGGCGCTGCCCATCCTCTGCGCCGCGCTGCTCACGCCGGAGCCGGTCGTGCTCACGAACGTGCCGCGGTTGCAGGACGTGCGGACGATGCAGACGCTGCTGGCGCAGATGGGCGTCGCGCTGGATACGGGCACGCCCGGCACCGTGGCGCTGGACGCCGGCCGGATCGACTGGCCGCTCGCGCCCTACGAGCTCGTGAAGACCATGCGCGCATCGATCCTGGCGCTGGGGCCGCTCGTCGCCCGCTGCGGCGAGGCGCGCGTATCGTTGCCGGGCGGCTGCGCGATCGGCCTTCGTCCCGTCGATCAGCACGTGAAGGGACTCATGGCGATGGGGGCTTCGATCGACCTCGAGCACGGCTACATCAGCGCCAGGGCGCGGCGGCTCGCCGGTACCCGCTTCGTGTTCGACGTCGTCACCGTGACCGGCACCGAGAACCTGATGATGGCGGCGACGCTGGCCGAGGGCACGACCACGCTCGAGAACGCGGCGCGCGAGCCGGAGGTCGGCGATCTTGCCCGCTGCCTCGTGGCCATGGGCGCGAAGATCGCGGGAGCGGGCACCGATCGCATCGTCATCGAGGGCGTCGACCGATTGCACGGGGCGACGCACGCGGTGATGCCCGACCGGATCGAAACCGGAACGTTCGTCGCGGCGATCGTGGCGGCGGGCGGCGATGCGACCGTCGCCGGCGTGCAGGCGGAAACGCTCGAGGCGGTCCTGGGCAAGCTCGCCGAGGCGGGCGCCGACATCACCGTCACCGGGGACACGATCCGCGTCGCGCGGCGCGGGGCGCTCGCGCCGTTCAACCTGCGCACTGCGCCGTTTCCGGGTTTTCCGACCGACATGCAGGCGCAGATGATGGCGGTCGCGACGCGCGCCGCGGGCACGACGCTCGTCACCGAGACGATCTTCGAGAACCGGATGATGCACGTGCAGGAACTCGTCCGCCTCGGCGCGGAGATCGAGGTCGAGGGCAACACGGCGATCGTCCGCGGCGTGGGGAAGCTGACGGGCGCCGACGTGATGGCGACGGACCTTCGCGCCTCAGCCTGTCTCGTCATTGCCGGATTGATGGCGGAGGGCGCAACGACGATCGATCGCATCTACCACCTGGACCGCGGTTACGAGCGGATCGAGGAAAAGCTCTCGGACCTGGGCGCGCAGATCCGACGCGTGGCATGACCGACCTCGAGTTCTCGCCGCTCGGCCACGCCGCCAGGTACCCGGACCGGCTCGATTCCGGCCTGCTCTTTGCGGTCGACCGCGCGCCGCAGCGTGGGGAGCTCGGATTCGGCGCCGCCCTGCCATTCGGTGGCGTCGACCTGTGGACTGCCTACGAGTTGAGCTGGCTCGACGCCGCGGGCAAGCCGCAGGTGGCGATCGCGACGTTCGCGGTGCCGGCGGATTCGCCGCGGCTCGTCGAATCCAAGTCGGTCAAGATTTATCTCACGGGGTTCAACCTGACCCGCTTCGGCTCCGGATCCGAGGTTGCCGCGGCGCTGACGCGCGACCTGTCCAACGCCGTCGGCGCGACCATCGGGGTCACGTTGACGCTCCCGAACGGGATCGGGGCGCTGCCGCAGGCCGAGTTGTCCGGCGTCTGCCTCGACGCGCTGCCGATTGCCGTCGATCGTTACGAGCCCGCTCCCGAAACGCTGGCGGCGGCAGGGCCCGTGCGCACCGAATCGCTGTACACGCGGCTATTCCGGTCGGTATGCCCGATCACCGTGCAACCCGATTACGCCTGCGTTCAGGTCAGCTACCGCGGCGCGCGCATCGACCGCGCGGGACTGCTCCGCTACCTCGTGTCTTTCCGCCGGCATCCCGGTTTCCATGAGCACTGTGTCGAGCGCATTTTTGCCGACGTGTGGAGGCGCTGCCGCCCGGAAACGCTGTCCGTGTATGCCCGCTTCACGCGGCGCGGGGGCATCGACATCAACCCCTTCCGCAGCAGCGAGGGCGGCCGGCCGCCGGTCCATGTGCGCACGGCGCGGCAATGAGCGCGGACGCGTCCGGTAGAATGAGGCGCTTGCCAGCCCGTTCCCGACCGTGCCGACGCTCACCCTCGCGCTCTCGAAAGGGCGCATCTTCGACGAGACGCTGCCGCTCCTAGGCGCGGCGGGCATCGTTCCGGCCGAAGATCCGGAGTCCTCGCGCAAGCTGATCGTCGGCACCAGCCGTCCGGACGTCTCCGTCGTGATCGTGCGCGCGTCCGACGTGCCGACGTACGTTGCCCATGGCGCCGCCGACATCGGCGTCGCGGGCAAGGACGTGCTGCTCGAGCAAGGCGGCGAAGGCCTTTATCAGCCGCTGGATCTCGAGATCGCGCGTTGCCGCATGGTGGTCGCAACGAAACGCGGCTTCGACTGGGCCGGCACCGTGCAGCGCGGCGCGCGCATCCGCGTGGCGACCAAGTACGTGAAGACCGCGCGCGAGCACTTCGCGGCGAAGGGCATGCACGTGGATCTGATCAAGCTGTACGGGTCGATGGAACTCGCGCCGCTCGCGGGTCTCGCCGATGCGATCGTCGACCTCGTGAGCTCGGGACGTACGCTGCAGGCGAACGATCTCGTCGTGGTCGAGGACATCCTGCCGATCAGCGCGCGACTCATCGTCAATCCGGCCGCGCTCAAGCTGAAGCGGGACCTGGTGCAACCGCTGCTCGAAGCGATGGCGCAGGCGGTCGTCGCGAGACGGAGCGCGGCGCCGTGAGCGGTTCGCTGCTTGTCCTGCGCCGCCTCGACGCCGCGGCGCCCGACTTCGACCGCGAGCTCGCGGCGCTCACGGCCTTCGAGTCGGCGCAGGACCCCGCGGTGGATGCGACCGTCGCGCGGATCGTCGCGGACGTGCGGGCGCGCGGCGACGCGGCGTTGCTGGAATACACGGCCCAGTTCGACGGCGTTGCGGCGGCGTCGGTGGCCGCGCTCGAAATCACCGCGGCCGAGATGCGGCACGCGTTCGAGACGATTCCGGAGGCGATGCGCGCCGCGCTGCGGACGGCCGCCGCACGGATTCGCGCGTACCA
>Ga0315271_10002841_pt1 | contig 10909 bp, 6 predicted proteins | sample C3_top_MG_FD_204664 | JGI IMG/M metagenome (GOLD analysis project Ga0315271, IMG submission 204664) | Sediment microbial communities from Yellowstone Lake, YNP, Wyoming, USA - C3_top | ecosystem: Environmental > Aquatic > Freshwater > Lake > Sediment | place: USA: Wyoming | collected 2017-08-01
TACAAGGTACTAGGGAATTGCCCTACGTAAAGATGCGTAGACATCTCAGTAGTTGAGAATCCCCCGCAACAGAGTTGAGAAGACACGGACGTAGGGAATCGTCCGGCGCGCAAATGGCAGAAAACACGAAGGCCGCCCCATGCCGGGAGCGGCCCATTTTACATGAAGAAGCGCCGCCAGCGATCTCGCCGGCGGCGCCCGTTTTGTCATGCGATCATACGATCCGCCCTACCGCCGATGCCCGCCACCACCACCACGCCCATGCGTGCTGATGATCACACGCCCGTGGCTGCCGCCGTAGTACGGGCTGTAGTACGGGCCGTAGTAGCCGCCGCCGAAGATCGGAAACCCGACGCTCAGCGAGAACGACGTACGCGGATAGTAGGCGTAGTCATACGGCCGAACGTACACGACTTCCGTCGGGGCCAAGTACACCGGCTGGCCGGACGGCTGCGCGTACACCACCTCACCAGCGTCGAGGTGGCGCACAGTCACCGTGCCGCTGGGCGCGCTGGTCAGCGCCTCGCACGACCGGTTGCCCTTGTGCTCCGTGGCGACGAGCTTGCCGTCCACGTAGAGCTCGATGTCACCCGCGGTGGCAGACTCGATCTGCACCGTCTCGTTGGGCTTCACGGTGATGCGGCCCTTGTCGGCGGTGCCGAGCACCACGAAGTCGACGTCGGTGGTCTGCGGGCCTTCGTTGCGCAGGGCGAACTTGTTGTCGCAGTGGTAGCCAAAGGCGAGCTGCACCTTGGACGGTTGCTGCGCCGCGAGCGGCGAGGCCAGCAGCGCACCGGCGGCCGTCGCGAACGCGAGCGCGCCGAGGGACCGAAGAGCCAGACCAGATAGGGTTTTCATGGGCGTACCTCCTTGTCGAATCTACCCCGGGATGCCGAAAAAGGTGCCACGGGTTGCGCCGTCAGTTCCAAGACGTGGCTTTCCAGCGGGCCAAGCACCGGCAGCGGCACGTACCCGGCCACGCGACCATCGGCGGCTACGCGGAAGGACGAGCCCGCCGGGCCGCCGATGAGGGACCGCGCCGCGTACGTTCCGGAGGGCAGGGCACCGTCGGCGGACGCCAGCGTGACGCCCCGAGCCGGGGCGGCTCCGAGGTTGGCCACGACGAGCGCGGTGCGCGCGCCGTCGCGCCTGAGGTAGGCCACCACGCGCCGGTCGCTGGCCACGAGCGGCACCAGCGTACCGCTTACGATTGCCGCGTTGGAGGCGCGCAGCCGGATGAGGCGGCGATACAGGTTGAGCAGCGAGGCGGGCTCGCGATCCTGAGCGGCCACGTTGGCGGTGGCCACGTCGGGCTGCAGCGCCTCCCACGGCGTGCCGCGCGTGAAACCGGCGTTGTTGCCGGTGCTCCACTGCATGGGGGTGCGAAGCCGCTCGTCGGGCTTGTCGCCGGTCATCCCGATCTCCTCGCCGTAGTAGACGAAGGGAATGCCGGGGAGCGTCAGCAGCAGCGTGGCGGCCACCCTGGCCTTCGCCACGTCGCCGCCGAGTGCGGTGAGCGCGCGCGTCTGGTCGTGGTTGCCCAGGAAGGTCGAGTAGCCGCCGCGCGGCACCTCGCGCTGGTAGCGCATGAGGCGGTCGAGCAAGGGTTGAGCGTCACCGGTGCGCACCGCGGCCAGCAGCAACTGCGAGAGATCGAAGGCGAAGTACGAGTCGAGCTGGCGGGGATAGTACGGCAGCATCTTGTCCAGGCCATCCCAGACTTCGCCGACGGTGAAGGCGCCGGGTGCGACCTTCCGGATGTGCGCACCGTACTCGCGCAGGAAGGCGTGCGTGCCGGCCGCGCCGATGAGCGAGTCGCCCTCTTCCATCAGGTACGGCACGGCGTCGAGGCGGAAGCCGTCAACGCCCATCTCCTTCAGCCAGAACGTCGCGATGCGCTTGGCCTCGTTGCGCACGGCGGGCGTGGCGTAGTTCAAATCGGGCATGGTCTTCCAGAAGACGCCCCAGTACCACTCGTCGCGCACTTCCGAGTGGCGCCACGCGTCCTGCCCCCACGGGCCCTTCTGCGCGGGCTGCACGGGGGACCAACGGTACCAGTGGCGAAACGGCGACGCCGTGTCACGCTGCGCCTGCACGAACCAGGGATGCTCGCTGGACGTGTGATTGAGCACCATGTCCACGATGACCGCGATGCCGCGACGGTGCGCGGCGGCCACCATGCGCCTGAAGTCGTCGTTGGTGCCGTACGCCGGCGCCACCTTGTAATAGTCGCTGACGTCGTAGCCGTGATAACTGGGCGACTCGGCTACCGGCATGAGCCAGATGCAGCGCGCGCCAAGGGAGCGCGTGCTGCGTGGATTGCCGTCGTTGATGTAGTGGAGCTGTTGCGTGAGCCCCTTCAAGTCGCCAATGCCGTCGCCGTCGCTGTCGCGGAACGAGCGGACGAAGACCTCGTAGCAGGTGCCGCCCCTGGTCCACGCGGCGCCGGCGGCAGGCGCGGGACGCTGCGCGTGTGCGGCGCACACGCAGATAATTGAAGCGAGCGTGACGCGGAGGAGAAGCGTCCGGAACATGCTGCGAATCTACGCCTCCTCCCACCCCTTGGCGCGAGCGAGGGCCTTGTTCCATCCGGCGGCCATCTTCGTTCTGGCTGCGGCTTTCATGGCCGGCTTGAATCGGCGATCCACCTGCCACTGCCGCGCGATGTCGGCCTGGTTCTTCCAGTAGCCGACGGCGAGGCCGGCGAGGTACGCGGCGCCCAGCGCCGTGGTCTCGGCGACCACCGGCCGCACTACGGGGACGTTCAGCAGGTCGGCCTGCAACTGCATCAGCAGGTTGTTGGCGCAGGCGCCGCCGTCCACGCGCAGTTCCTTCAGCGTGATGCCCGAATCGGCTTCCATGGCCTTCAGGATGTCCATCACCTGCAGGGCGATGCCCTCCAGCGCGGCGCGCGCGATGTGCGCGCCGGTGGTGCCGCGCGTGAGGCCCACCAGCACGCCGCGTGCGTACTGGTCCCAGTGCGGCGCGCCGAGCCCGGCAAACGCCGGCACCAGGTAAACGCCGTGCGTGTCGGAGACGGTGGCGGCGAGCGTCTCGACCTCGGCCGAGCTGCGAATGATGCCGAGTCCGTCGCGCAGCCACTGCACCACTGCGCCGGCAATGAAGATGCTCCCCTCGAGCGCGTAGTCGGTGCGGTTGCCAATGCGCCAGGCGACGGTGGTGAGCAGGTTGTTCTTGCTGGCGATGGGCTTGGTGCCCGTGTTCATCAGCATGAAGCAGCCGGTGCCGTACGTGTTCTTCACCATGCCGGGCTTGGTGCAGACCTGTCCGAACAGCGCCGCCTGCTGGTCGCCCGCCATGCCGGCAATGGGAATGGGCGCGCCGAACAGCGTGGTCTCGCCGTACACCTCGCTCGACGAGCGCACCTCGGGCAGCATGGAGCGCGGCACGCCGAAGATCTCGAGCAGCTGATCGTCCCAGTCACCCTTGGCGATGTTGTAGAGCATCGTGCGCGACGCATTGCTGGCGTCGGTGACGTGCACCTTGCCCTTGGTGAGGTTCCACACGAGCCAGGTGTCCACCGTGCCGAACGCGAGCTGGCCGGCCTTGGCCTTGGCGCGTGCGCCCTTCACGTGCTGCAGGATCCACTGGAGCTTGGTGGCCGAGAAGTACGCGTCGAGCACGAGGCCGGTCTTCTTGCGGATGACGCGGTCGAGTTTGCGCTTCTTGAGTGCGTCGCAGATGGATGCCGTGCGCCGGTCCTGCCAGACGATGGCGTTGCAGATGGGCTGCCCGGTGGCGCGATCCCAGACCACCGTGGTCTCGCGCTGGTTGGTGATGCCGATGGCGGCGATGTCGCGCGCCGAGAGCCCGGCCTTGGTCAGCACTTCCGCGGCCACGCCGGCCTGCGTGGACCAGATGTCACTGGGGTCGTGCTCCACCCAGCCCGGCTTGGGAAAGATCTGCGGGAATTCCTTCTGCGCGGTGGCCACGATGCCGCCGGCGCGATCGAAGATGATCGCGCGGGAGGAGGTGGTGCCGGCGTCGAGGGCGAGGATGTAGGGCATGGGAGACTCGGAGAGCGCAAGAACGCTAGAACGCGAGAGCGCGAGTAAGTGCTACGACCACAGCGTGCGATATGCTGCGGCGCCGAGGAGGCCGCCGATTATGGGGCCGGCGATGGGGATCCAGGCGTAGCTCCAGTCGGACGCGCCCTTGCCGGCGATGGGCAGCAAGGCGTGTGCGATGCGCGGGCCGAGGTCCCTGGCGGGATTGATGGCGTAGCCGGTGGTGCCGCCGAGCGAGAGGCCAATGGACCAGACGATGAGGCCCACGAGCATTGGGCCAAAGCCCTTGGCGAGGTCGGAGCCGGGCACGAGGTTGGCGGGCGAGAGCACGGCGAGCAGGCCGAGTACCAGCACGAAGGTGCCGATGATCTCGGCGATGAGGTTGCCGGCGGTGTTGCGAATGGCCGGGCCGGTGCAGAAGACGGCGAGCTTGCCCGGCTGGTCGTTGGTGACGGCCCAGTGCGGGAGATACGCGAGCCAGACAATGACGCCGCCCAGCACGCCGCCGGCCACCTGCGCCGCGATGTAGGCCGGCACCTGGGCCCAGGCGAACTTGCCCAGCGACGCCATGGCGATGGTGACGGCGGGGTTCAGGTGCGCGCCGCTGATGGCACTCACGCTGTACACCGCGATGGTCACGGCAAAGGCCCAGCCGGCGGTGATGACAATCCACCCCGAGTGCTGGCCCTTGGTGCGGTGCAGCACCACGTTGCCGACGACACCATCACCCAGCACGATGAGCAGCGCCGTGCCGAGGAATTCCGCGAGAAAGGGCGACATTGGGGCCTGGGTTGATGGAACGGCGAATCTACGGCTCCGCGCCTCGCGCGGCGACGGGGGCTACGGGCTGCCCTTCCTGGGCTCCCGGCGCTCCTCGCGATCGTCGTCGGCAATGGTGACGCTGAGGGGGAAGAATGCGGCCTGCCGGACGCCGGGATACGGCACCTGCCATCCGCGCGCGTCGTGCCAGAGGATGCGGTTGAGCCGGTCGGACGGGGCGGCGTCGGGTTCGGAGAAATTCATGCGCGCACTGGCGGCGGCGGCCGCGCGTCGCTCCTTCGCGAACGGTCCGGTGATGGCGCCGACCTGCGCGTTCACCTCGTAGAGACTCTGCTTGGGCTCGACGGCCGTGAATGGCGTGAGGTCGGGCTGTTCGCCGGCGCCCTTGAACGACGCGCGCATGTCGGTGGCCACGAGGTCGAACATGGACAGGGCGGGAAGGCCGAGCATGAGCTCGACGGTCTTGACCATCGAGGGAATGCTGTAGAAGGTGCTGTCAATCACGTTGCGGCGCGCCCACGGGCTGGCGACCATCGCCACCGTGCGGTGTCCGTCAATGTGGTCCACGCCGTCCTGCGCGTCGTCCTCCACCACGACAATGGCCATGTCCTTCCAGAAGGTGGAATGGCTCAGCCCCTCGACGATGCGGCCAAGGGCGAAATCGTTGTCGGCCACGCACGCCTTGGGCGCGCACCAGCCGGCGCTGGTGCCGACGGTGTGGTCGCTGGGCAGGATGACCATCACGAGGTTGGGCATGGCGCGTGCGTGTTCCCATTCCTTCAGGTGGTCAAGGATCACCTCGGCCTTGGCCACGTCGGGCACGCCCTGCGTCCAGCCTGGATACTCGCGCACCAGCACCGCGTCGAGCGACGGGATTTCGCTGTGCGTGTCGTAGATGGCGCGCAGGCGCGCGCGGAAATGGCCGGCCGGCAGCGCGGCGCGATTCTTCCACTCATCGAGGAGCCGCGTGCGCACGGCGGCGGAGTCCCACGGGGGCGCCGGCGCGTACTCGCCGAATATGCTTACCGACTTCTTCATGGCGCGCGCCGCTTCCCACAGGAAGCCGCCGCTGGAATACGCCAGCGGATCGTTGCCCTCGCTGGGGTAGCTGCGGCCGTTGTACAGCGGCCAGTACGGATACTCGGTCTCGTTGGCCTGCGTGAGCCACTGGTGCCCATCGGCGCTGTTGCCGCCGCTGGCGAAGAAATGGTCGAACAGCACGAACTGCTCGGCCAGCGCGTGCGCGTTGGGCGTGACGTCGCGGCCGTACATCGCGAGCGAGGGATCCGAGGCGCCCTTGCCGATGTCGCCGAACACCTGGTCGTAGGTGCGGTTCTCCTTCACGATGAACACGACGTGCCGGATGGGACTGGGCTCGCCGGGGCGCTCGGGCACGGGGCGTGCGGCCACGTCGCGCCGCGGCGCGAGGTCGCGTGCCGCCTGGCTGGACAGCGTGAGTCGGTTGTTCTGCGCCACGCTGGTGGTGTACGCGGTGAGCTGCGCGGCACCGGGCATGGCGATGACGTTCACCGAGCCGCGGTTGGCGTGCACGTAGCTGCCCTTGGCGCCCGGATGTCCCGACGCCTCGCCCTGTCCCGAGCCCACGCCGAGCAGCGTGCCCACGGCGAGCGTGGTGCCATCGGTGCTGACGTCGAGCGAGGTGGGATACCAGCCCGTGGGAATGAGGCCGAGCAATTTGGCGCCGACTGCGGTGCCCGCGGTCACGTCGTACATCGCGACGGCGTTGAGCCCGCCCAGCGCCACAAAGAGCGTGCGACCGTCGGGGGAGAGCGCAACGGCGGTGGGGGCCAGGCCGATCTTGCGTTCATGGAACGGCGCGACGGCCAGGGTGCCAGCGTGCCGTGCCGCACGGGTGTCGATGATCGTGACGTCGTCGGAGTTTCCATTGGCCACATACAGGAGCTGCCGCGCCTGGTCCCACGCGACGCCGGACGAGTGCAATCCGGTCTCGATGGTGGCCACGATCGTTTGCGTGACGAGATCCACCTGCACCACGCTGCCGTGCGCGGCGATGCCACGCGCATCCACGCGGACGTTCTCGATGCGCGGGTCGCAGCACTGCGTGGCGGCGCGGTCGCGGCGGCTGGGCTTGGGCCCGCCGAAGACGCTCACCCACGCGGTGGCGCCGTCGGTGCTGACGACGCTCGCCACGGGAAGCACGCCCAGCGCCACGAAGCCGAGCGTTGCGCCGTCGTCGGCGTCAACGATGGCCAGCTGGTCGTTGGCGGGGAGAGGAACGGTGATGGGGCGATGCCCGCTGCGGTTCTTCCGTGACGCCACCGACGGTGCGCCGGCGAGATAGTCTCCGATGGAGTCGGGCGCGAGGGCCGCGCTTGCCCTCGGCGTCGCGTCCTCGCCTTGCGCGGGGAGCGTGCCGAGCCCGAACGCGCGCACCTGCGCGACCACGCGCGCACCTTCCGGCTCCCGCGCGCCGGGGAGGCGATTGTTGGCGATGGACGCCGGCAGGCGGCCGACGCTGCTGACGATGGCGCGATTGGCGAGCGCGTCGTACGTGATGCCCTGCACGCCGGGGCGCCCGTCGAAGGCGCCATGGCTGATGACGCGGTTGTCGCGCCAGTTCAGTCGGTAGGCGCCCCCGGGGGCCGCCACCCACAGCTCCGCGGCGCTGGCGCCGAAGTGCACGCCACCCACGCGCCCCTTGAAGACCGATTGCACGCCGGCGGGAGTGACCCGCTGGTCGGTGGCGATGACGCCCGAGTCGGGGACGTTGCGGCGCGGCAGGGCGGGCGGCGCGGCGGCCCGGGCCTGGAAGGCGAATACGAGGGAGATCAGCATGGGATATAGAATAGCATTTCGCGGCCGGGCGTCTATCTTTCTTGGATCATGCAATCGAACAGCTAAGATGGCAGCCAAACGCAGGGGCGGCCGCTCGCGCCGTGGAAAGGGAAGCGCGTATGCCGCCGCGCCCAGGCTCACGCTCACGTCCGTGCCGACCGGGCGCGCCGCGTACAATGACACGCGGCAGTGGCTGCTCGAGCAGCACGGTCCGGTCTGCGCCTATTGTGAAAAGACGGTGCCCGTGCGCTCGATCACGCTGGACCACGTGACGCCGCGCCGGGGCCAGACGGCGTACGACCGGCGCGACAACCTGGTGCTCTGCTGCAAGGCGTGCAACGGCGCCAAGATGGACAAGCCCATCCTGGCGTTCCTGCTGGGCAACCGGTCGCGCGTGGTGGCGATGTACAAGTACGGCCGCCACCTGAGCCACCAGCTGGTGGAGATGATCAACGACCTGCTGCCCGAGGCCGATCGCCCGGCGCTGCCGGTGCGTCCCGCCGCGCCCGCCAAGCCGGCCAAGCGACGCCAGACCGCGCGCGAGGTGTTCGGTGACCTGGGTAGTGAGTCACCGTACCTGGACGAATCGCCCAGGAAGCATGCGCCCGCTGCCGCGCGGGCTGCCGCACCCGCGGCCGCACCCGCTGCCGCACCGGCTGCCGCTGCAAAGAAGCGGCGGAGCAGGCGCGGCGGACGAGGACGAAAGAAGCCGGCGTAGCGCGGCGCGGAACCGCCGGGCGGCTCGTCGGCACGCGCTGACGGCCGGGGTCATCTTCCATCAGTGAGCTTCCCATGGACTCGGACCGTCGCGCATTCCTGAAGCGCTCCGCCTCTGCCGCCGCGGCACTGTCGGTCGCGCCGCTCGGTGCGGCGGTTGCATCGCCGGTGCGTTCTGCGCCGCCGGCCGAGCGTGCCCCCGGCGAATCGGTGCGCGACTTCGAGCGTCGCATGCTCCGTGCCCGTCCGGTGCCGCTGTCGAAGGTGCGGCTTACCGGCGGTCCGCTGAAGCACGCGCAGGAACTCGACGCAGCGTATCTGCTGAAGCTCGAGCCGGACCGCATGCTGTCGCCATATCGCGCCCGGGCCGGGCTGGAGAAGAAGGCGGAGCCGTACACCGGATGGGACGGCGGCGGTCGCAACCTCACCGGCCACATTGCGGGTCACTATCTCTCCGCCGTCTCGCTGATGTTCGAAGCCACCGGCGACGCGCGCATGAAGGAGCGCGCCGACTACATCGTGCGCGAGCTCGATGTGGTGCAGAAGAAGAACGGTGACGGCTACCTGGGGGCGCTCGAGGGGCTGCGCGAGGCCTTTGCCGCGGTGTCGAAGGGGGAGATTCGCTCCGGGGCCTTCGACCTGAACGGGCTCTGGTCGCCGTGGTACACGCTGCACAAGACGTACGCCGGCCTGCGCGACGCGTACCGCCACACGGGCAACAAGCTGGCGCTGCAGCTCGAGGTGAAGTACGCCGGGTGGGCCGAGGGCGTGCTGGCGCCGATGAGCGAGGCGCAGGTGCAGAAGATGCTGCTCACCGAACACGGCGGCATGAATGAGGTGCTGGCCGATCTCTACGCCGACACGGGTGACACGCGGTGGCTCGCGCTCTCCCGGCGATTCGAGCACCAGGCCTTCACGGAGCCGCTGAAGCGGCACCAGGACAACCTCTCGGGGAAGCACGGCAACTGCCAGATTCCCAAGCTCATCGGTTCGGCGGCGCGCTACGGCTACACGGGCGACCCCGACGACATCGTGGCGGCGTCGTTCTTCTGGGATCGCGTGGCACAGCACCACAGCTACGCCAGCGGCGGGCACGGGCTCTCGGAGTACTTCGGCCCGCCCGACAAGCTCGCCGCGCGCGTGGATGGCCGCGCCGCCGAGACGTGCAACGTCTACAACATGCTCAAGCTCACGCGGCGCCTGTTCTCGCTGCGTCCCGACGCGGCGTACGGCGACTTTCACGAGCGCGCGCTGTTCAACCACATCCTGGCGTCCATGGACTCCGAGGACGGGCGCACGTCGTACATGGTGCCGGTGGGGCGCGGCGTGCAGCAGGAGTACCAGGACATGCAGCGCGACTTCACCTGCTGCGTGGGCAGCGGCATGGAGAGCCATGCGCTGCACGGGCTGGGGGTGTGGTACGAGTCGGCCGACACCATCTGGGTAAACCTCTTTGTGCCATCCACCGCCGAGTGCGCGCTGGGCGCGGCGACGATGGCGATGAAGACCGGCTTTCCCGATGGCGACACGGCGACCATCCGCGTGACGTTGCCGAAGCCGACGGCGTTCACCCTGGCGGTGCGCCGCCCGGTGTGGGCGGGCGACGGCTTTGCGATAGCGGTGAACGGCAGCGCCATGGAGCAACCGAAGCTCGACACGCTGTACGATCCTGTGGCGGGCGGGCGCGTGGGCGGCATTGCGAACGAGGCGGAGCGGCGGGCGAGCACGTTCGTGCACATCACGCGCACGTGGACGAGTGGCGACACGGTGACGCTGTCGCTGCCCAAGTCGCTGCACCTCGAGCCGACGCCGGACAATGCGACGGTGGCGGCCATCATGTGGGGGCCGCTGGCGCTGGCCGCCGACCTCGGGCCGCGCGACACCAAGCGTGGCGAGGAGGATCCGTCGGGGCCGGTGCCGGTGCTGGTGTCGGAGTCGCGCGACCCCAAGGTGCTGCTGGCGCCGACCGCACGCCCGGGCGAGTTCACCACGCGGCAGAACACGCGCATGCTCGCGAGCGGCGCGGCCGCCGCCGATGTCACCTTCCGGCCCTTCTACCGCACGCATCGCCGCACGTACAGCGTCTATGTGGACCTGCTCGACTCGTCAGGATTCGCGGCACTGAAGGGCATCAGGGATACCGACCATGCACACACCACGGCGATGGACAGCCGGACGATTGGCCGGGTGGTGGCTGGTGATGTCGCGTCCGAGCAAGCGGCGAACTACCAGAGCGAACCGTCGAGCCGGTCGGTCGGACGCGCGAACCGCCGCACGAGCCGCGCGGGCGCCGGGTGGTTCTCTTACGACGTGAAGGTGGACGGCACGCTGCCGGCGACGCTCGCCGTCACGTACTTCAACGAACACGGACTGCCCGAGCCGCAGGGGCAGTTTGCCGTGCTCGTGGACGGCATTCCCGTGGCGCACTATGCGCCCAACGTGGAGCGGTCGGGCTTCTACGAAGCCGAGTATGCCGTGCCGGCGAGCGCCACGCTGGGGAAGAAGATGGTGACGGTGCGCTTTGAGGCCGCCGCGGGCTCGCGCATCATTCCGGTGTACGGGGTGCG